>WNGI01000370.1_pt1 | contig 36745 bp, 38 predicted proteins | sample 5400621 | NCBI WGS metagenome assembly WNGI01 (sample SAMN13153374, study PRJNA577476) | soil metagenome | isolation source: 20 cm soil or saprolite under Garry oak tree replicate 1 | place: USA:California | collected 2016-06-15
GGCTCGGGCTCAACGCAATCGACGGCGGCGCCGACCGGCGCAGCGGGAACCGCTCCTGGATCGGCGCAATCGACGGCCGCCCCAACAGGGGCAGCGGGCACCGGCGCAGGGTCCACCCAATCGACAAGGGCAGCGACGGGCGCCGCAGGCACCGCCCCCGGGTCGACGCAATCGACGGCGGCGCCGACCGGCGCGGCGGGAACCGCTCCTGGATCGACGCAATCGACGGCCGCCCCAACAGGGGCAGCGGGCACCGCTCCCGGGTCGACGCAATCGACGGCGGCGCCAACCGGCGCTGCGGGGACAGCCCCCGGCTCGACCCAGTCGACGGCAGCGCCGACCGGTGCGGCGGGCACCGCCTCGGGCTCGACGCAATCAACGGCAGCGCCGACTGGCGCTGCGGGGACAGCCCCCGGCTCGACCCAATCAACAGCGACGGCGACCGGCGGCGCGGGCACTAGCAACGGCTCGCAGCAATCGACCGCCCAAGGAACGGGCGGGGCGGGGACCGGCCAGGGATCCAGCGGATCGACCGGTCAGGCGACCGGCGGCGCGGGTACCGGCAACGCTTCTCAGCAATCCACAGCACCTGCGACCGGCGCGGCTGGTACGGGTGCGGGTTCAGCAGGCTCGACAGCACCCGCGACCGGCGCGGCCGGCACAGCACCGGGCTCGACCCAATCGACAGCGGCGCCGACGGGTGCGGCGGGCACCGCCCCCGGCTCCAGCGGATCGACGGCAGCCCCGACGGGCGCGGCCGGCACGGCGCCTGGCTCGACGCAGTCGACCGCGGCCCCGACGGGCGCAGCTGGGACGGCACCAGGCTCGACCCAATCCACGGCGGCACCCACGGGCGCGGCAGGCACGGCGCCTGGCTCGACGCAATCGACGGCGGCCCCAACCGGCGCGGCGGGCACGGCCCCCGGTTCGACGCAATCGACCGCCGTAGCCACCGGTGCGGCCGGCACGGCACCCGGTTCACAGGCGTCCACCGCAGCTCCGACGGGCGCGGCGGGGACAGCGCCGGGATCGACACAGTCAACGGCGGCGCCGACGGGCGCGGCAGGCACGGCACCCGGTTCCACGCAATCCACGGCAGCGCCAACTGGCGCAGCGGGAACGGGACCGGGCTCGACGCAATCGACCGCGACGGCAACCGGAGCGGCTGGGACGGGAGTCGGTTCGCAGGGCTCAACCGCGGCGCCGACCGGCGCGGCCGGCACCGGCGCGGGTTCGGTAGGCTCGACAGCGGCTCCGACCGGTGCGGCCGGAACGGCTCCGGGCTCGACCCAATCGACGGCGGCGCCAACCGGTGCAGCGGGCACCGCTCCTGGTTCGACGCAATCGACAGCAGTGGCCACCGGCGCGGCCGGGACCGCTCCCGGTTCGCAGGCATCGACGGCGGCCCCGACCGGCGCGGCCGGCACCGGCCCGGGTTCAATTGGCTCGACGGCAGCACCGACCGGTGCGGCGGGGACGGCTCCTGGCTCGGCGCAATCGACAGCGGCCCCAACCGGCGCAGCCGGAACCGCACCTGGATCGACGCAATCGACAGCGGTGGCGACCGGGGCCGCTGGAACGGCACCCGGCTCAACCCAATCGACGGCGGCGCCGACCGGAGCGGCCGGCACCGGCCCTGGATCGGTAGGCTCGACCGCGGCGCCGACAGGCGCGGCGGGAACGGCACCCGGTTCAACCCAGTCCACGGCGGCCCCGACCGGAGCCGCAGGCACTGCCCCCGGCTCGACCCAATCGACGGCCGTCGCCACGGGCGCAGCCGGAACCGCACCCGGATCGACGCAGTCGACAGCCCCAGCCAGCGGCGGTGCTGGAACCGGACCTGGATCTCAGGCCTCGACGGCGGCGCCAACCGGGGCAGCCGGGACCGCGCCCGGGTCTACACAGTCGACCGCCGCGCCAACCGGTGCTGCGGGGACTGGCTTCGGATCAACGCAATCCACCGCGGCCCCAACCGGGGCAGCCGGAACGGCCTTCGGGTCCACGCAGTCAACGGCAGCGCCGACCGGCGCAGCCGGAACGGGCGCGGGTTCCGTCGGGTCAACGGCGGCACCGACGGGTGCCGCAGGAACCGGCTTCGGGTCGGCTCAGTCAACTGCGGCTCCCACAGGGGCGGCCGGGACGGCTCCCGGATCTACGCAGTCGACGGCGGCACCGAGCGGCGGGGCGGGCACGGCGATCGGCTCGACCGAGTCGTCGGTTGCCACCGGCGCGGCGGGCACGGGCGTCCAGTCGACGCAATCGACGGTAGCCACCGGCGCGGCGGGTACGGGCGTCGAGTCGACCCAATCGACGGTAGCCACCGGTGCGGCGGGAACCGGCGTCGGATCCGCCGAGTCGACAGTTGCCACCGGCGCGGCAGGGACCGGACAGGGCTCAACCCAATCCACCGTGGTGGGCAGCACCGGCAGCGCCGAGACGGTGACCCAGGGCGGCGCAGCTGGCACCGTGACGGAGACGACGACGTCGGTGGTCGCCGGCGGACAAGCCGGGCAGCTGGCGAGCACCGGTGGGGCTCCGCTTGCGGCCGAGACCTTGCTGGGAGCGCTTCTCGCCTTGATCGGAGCGGCCTTGCTGAAACCGAGGGAGGTACTCCGCAGGCTGATTCGCTAACGCGAACCTATCGAGGTAGCAGAGCCGCCGGGTTCAAGCGAGCCCGGCGGCTTTTCCCTGTGTCGGCCGGCATCCGGCCCAAAAATGGGCCATCTCCGGTATCAGATTTCATATCGTAGCCATTGACAGCAGAGACAGAGGTAGCTTATCGTCTAAACCAATAGGATTGTTGACCGCACCGTGATTTACCGTCACACTGCGTGCTGGGAGACCGGGCGACGATAACAACGGGTTTGGAGGGAAATGGAGTGAACGTCACGTCCTCATATCTGGTAAACCGTGCCGTTTATGACACAGTCGACTCGGAAGTCCTGATTTCGAAATCGACATGGCCTCTAAAGCTATCGGGCTTCGTGTTCGCGGGCCTCTTGATCGTCGGGCGCTCTGCCAGCTACGGCGACGTCACGTGGACGCCGACGTATCATGCGGCGTCGAGCCCATTGCAAGTCTTGATGGTCGGCAAGTCCAGCCCTTCACCGAACACGCCGGTACCGAAGTCGAACGGAAACATCGATCCGTCTAGCGCGGTCAAGCGCAGCGCGGCTGAGGAGGTGCTTGCCTTCAACGCCGGCGACAGCGGGGAGGGTGGGGACGGCGGTGGACATGATGGCAACCACTCGCACGACGGCAAGAGCGGTGGGGGAGACCAGTCAAAGAGCCAGCACTCCAATGAGAACGATTCGCACGGCTCAGCTCACACCGGCGCTGCCGGAACGGGGTCAGGCTCCGGGCAGTCGAGCGTAGCGAAGACGGGTGCCGCTGGTACGGCCGCCGGTTCTGGGCAGTCGAGCGCGGCGAAGACGGGTGCCGCTGGTACGGCCGCCGGGTCCGGGCAGTCAAGCGGGGCGAAGACCGGTGCGGCGGGAACGGCCGCCGGGTCCGGGCAGTCAAGCGGGGCGAAGAGCGGTGCGGCGGGAACGGCCGCCGGGTCCGGGCAATCGAGCGTCGCGAAAAGCGGGGCTGCGGGTACCGCCGCCGGGTCTGGGCAATCGAGCGTCGCGAAAAGCGGGGCTGCGGGTACCGCCGCCGGGTCCGGGCAGTCGAGCGCCGCCAAAACCGGTGCGGCGGGTACGGCTGCGGGCTCCGGGCAGTCGAGCGGGCAGCAGACGGGTGGCGCAGGTACGGGCGCCGGTTCCGGGCAGTCAAGTGGGCAGCCGACCGGTGGCGCTGGCACGGGCGCCGGTTCCGGGCAGTCGAGTGGGCAGCCGACCGGTGGCGCTGGCACTGGCGCCGGCTCCGGGCAGTCGAGTGGGCAGCAAACCGGAGGCGCTGGCACGGGCCAGGGTTCGACCCAATCAACGAACGCGACCGGCGCGGCCGGCACGGGCGTCAACTCGACCCAGTCAACGAACGCGACCGGCGCGGCCGGCACGGGCGTCAACTCGACCCAGTCAACGAACGCGACCGGCGCGGCCGGCACAGGCGTCAATTCGACCCAGTCAACGAACGCGACCGGCGCGGCCGGCACAGGCGTCAATTCCAACTCGACCCAGTCAACGATGGCGGGTGGAACCGTCATCGAGACGACGGGCTCCGTTGGCGCCGGCGGCGCGGGCGGCGGCGGCACCGTGACGGAAACGACGGGCGAAGTTGGTGCTGGCGCGGCGGCGGCACAGGTCGGGACCCTGGCAACGACCGGGCAAGGCCTGCTGAATCGGGCGGAGTCGTCGCCGGCGGCGACCGGAGGCATCGCCGGCCTGATCGCTCTGCTGGCAGCCGCATACATCAAGCGGCGCGAGATTCTGTCGAGGTTCCTTCGGTAGGGCGGATGAGAAGCCGTCGGGTTGCGAGCAGCCCGGCGGCTTTTTCTTTGGTCCGGCGTGAAAGTGCGTAAGCTGTTGAAGGGAGGGATATGAGCGCGACCTACTCCTCGATCAAGGCGATGTCCGAGCCGGACGTCATGACGACGTTCCTGGCCGATGAGGTCATCAACCCGGTACTGCCCGCGGTCGCCGTCAAGAAGGTCAGGGCCACGTCGGGCCGGAGGTTCGAAGCACCTCGGGTCCTCTGGAACGTTTACGAAGCGGAGCTGGAACTGCCGGGGGGAACGGAGATTCGTCCGCTGGTCTGGACCAAAGCGTTCTTCAATGATTCGGACTGCGAAGAGTATCGCCACCGTATTCGTTGGATGCTCAAGCATCGAAACGGCAACCCTCTCGATCCGCAGGGCTTCGTCAAGTTCTTCCCGGAGCACCGGCTCTTTCTTTACTTCTTCCCCACGGATCCGACGTTCCCGGCCCTTCCTACCGTGTTTGATCCGGAGGCGATGCGTCCGGTTCTGGAGCCTCACTTCAGATACGTCCGGCCGGACGCCAGCGTCCGGTCGCTCAGGGCCGTGCGCGTCAAATACTTGCCGGAAATCTCCTGCATAGTTCGGTATGAGGCCGATATTGGGGAGGAGCGGCCGCTTTCGATCTATGGAAAGGTGCAGCATAGCCGCCGCGGCGCGTTTACCTACGACGTAATGAAGGCGCTCTGGGATCTACCGGCTCGTGCCAGTGGCGAGATGCTTTTGTCAGAGCCGCTCGGTTACTATCCCGACCTTGACCTGATGCTGCAGACCGAGTTGCCCGGTGAAGATGTCAAAGGCGACCGGCACTCAGACCTGTTCATGGCTGAATCGGAAATGGCCGGCAGAACGATCGGGCATATCCACGCGTCCGGGATCACCGTCGGGACGCCACACACCATCGACGTGGAGATTCAGCGGTTGTACGACCGGCTGGAGCAGTTCAAGATGTCTTCGCCCAAGGTCTACCTGGCTCTGCGCGACCTGCTCAAGCAGATCACTGCCCGCGTCGAACGCGTCCCACCTGAAGCCCCCGTGCCATCGCACGGTGACTACAAATACAACCAATTTCTTTATGACGGCAACCAGTTTGGCCTCATCGATGTCGAGTATTTCGTACAGGCCGAGCCGAGCTTTGATCTGGGCAAGTACTGCGGACACCTCGCGCCCTCAGCACCAAAGCACTGGTCCGACACAGAGCGATCCAACGAGGCGCGCCGGATCTTTCTCGATGCGTACTGCCAGGTTCGGCCGGACTACCGCGGAGCCCGGTATCCTCTTTACGAGTCGCTGTCCCTCGCGACTCGAGCCCTGGTCGTGACCTGGACGCAGGGGCGCAACTGGGACTACACCGCCCAGACGTTGATCTCGCTGTCGTACGAGCGGTTGAAGACTCGGTGGGGCGAGTAGCAAACTTCGATCGGCAGTCGCCGCTCTCTTGCTAGCATGAATTCGCCCGTGCCCCCATCGTCTAGCGGCTAGGACACGGCCCTTTCAAGGCCGGAACGGCGGTTCGATTCCGCCTGGGGGTATGAACCGCTGCCCATCGCTAGCCTCCCAGTAGGTAGACGCGCCAGCCGCCACTCAGACGCGCCGCCTTCGTCACGAATGTAATGAAGGCCGGCCACCACACGAGGTCATTGGTGATCAGAATCACTCCGAAGACCATCGGCAGCTGGCCGGTCCATGCCGACCAGGCAAAGCCGATTGGACCCAGAATCTTGCCGAGCAGGCCGATCAGCACGAGATGGCTGTGCGCGACCGGATCGCGAGACGCCCACCAGTATCCCGGTGAGTAAACAAGCACGAACATCCCTACGACCTGCCAGAGGGGAAGGTAGTTGGGTGGCGGGATGTGGACGATGCGGAAATACAGCGTCGGTGCAAACACAACCGCCGCTCCCGCGACGAGGTTGTAGATGGCGGCCGCGATCAGCCAGGGTCGGTAGGGATCGAGCGCGGAGGAGTCACGGTGTCGAGCAGCCGCTGGCTCAACTCTCATATCGGTGGACCCAAAAAGTCCCGTCGTAACCGAAGACATCCCCGAGGAGTGGATGGGAAATGACGAGTTCAATCTCCACACGCTTGATATCGAGGTTGTCAGCGCGCTGGACGAAACGTACCGTGCCGAGGACCCAGGGCCAAAACCAGGGCGGAAGCCATCGAACACGCCCAAAGAGGTCGATGCCGCACGCGTCGGTGTCGAGCGTGAAGGTATTAGGCGGGCTGAACTTCGCACGCCAGACCATGTTGATGGCGTTTCCTGGTCCGACGAGATCAATAAGCCGGTCACGCCGTGCATCGTGGACGATCGTGGTTGGGAAGTGTCGTACCGTCGGAAAATGCATCGTGCGCCACCAGACATGGATCGCCCGTCCGTCGGGCAGCCGCTTGGCGATGACCTCGAGTGTGGTCGGGATCTCGGTCCCAGTGTCCGGAACCAGAATATGTAGCCGGCCGAGAACCTGAAACAGAGGCCTCAACCAGCGAGGCCGGTGCCAGACATGGTGCAGCGTACCCTCGAGCACGATCCTGGAGGGATCGTCGACAGAATGGAGGAACTGCGCCTTGAACGCCGCGGGCGCTTGAGCCCGGCCGAAGATTGGTTCGAGCGGGGACGACATCGCCCGCGCCTCCATGACGCCATCATGGCAGGACGTATAGCTCCCATACCCGGTAAAGCTGCTGCAGCGCGTTTAGGCCGTCGCTAAAGCTGGTACACTGGTGAACGACCTCAAGAGATAACAGGTCGCCCGCTCTCGGTTCTCCTCCCCGTCTTAGAACGGTGTCCTGAAGATCGCGGCCATTAAAAGAAAGGTAGAGGGGACCGAGGAGTACCCTTCTTGACCGCAACGTTTGCTGACCTGGGCCTGAGTGCCCGCTTACTCAACGCGCTCGCCCGCAATTCGATCGAAACCCCCGTGACCGTCCAGGTCGAGGCCATTCCGCCGCTACGGCTCGGCCGCGATGTGGTGATCCAGGCGCCCACCGGGTCCGGGAAGACGCTGGCCTTCATCCTTCCGCTGGTGGAACGGCTGCTGGCGGTGAACGGGCCGGGGCCGCGTGCGCTCGTTGTTACCCCGACTCGGGAGCTGGCGATCCAGGTGGAGCGGGTCTTCCAATCACTCAGCACGGAGTTGAAATCCGCACTGGTTTACGGCGGCGTCGGATACGCCACGCAGGAGCAGGCGCTACGGAATGGGGTGGACCTCGTGATCGGCACCCCCGGCCGAATCCTCGATATGGTATCTCGTCGCCGGCTCTCCCTGAGTCGCGTCCAGCTGCTCGTCCTCGATGAAGGCGATGAGATGCTGGATGCCGGCTTTGCGCCCGATGTCGAGCGCATTATCGAGCTAACCTACCAACCCCAAATTGTGCTGGCCTCGGCTACCATGCCCGACTGGGTCACCCGCATGATCCAACGACACCTCGATGACCCGGTCCGGATTTCGATTGCCGGTCCTGCCGAGGAGGCGCTCGAGCACGGGCTGCTTCGCGTGACCCGGCCGGAAAAGCTTCGGACACTGAGTCGGCTGCTTCGCAACCATCGGGGTTCGGCCATCGTCTTCGGCCGGACCAAATACGGTGTGCGCAAGTTGAGCCGCGACCTCCGCAACCTGGGCCACGACAGCGCGGACCTGCAGGGCAATCTCTCCCAGAACGTTCGTGATCGAACGATGGACGCCTTTCGTGGGCTGCGCACGAATGTGCTGGTGGCCACGAATGTGGCCGCGCGCGGCCTCGACATCAGCCATGTGGACCTGGTGATCAACTACGACCTCCCGGACTCGCCCCAGTGGCTGACCCACCGCGTCGGACGCACCGCGCGCATGGGTGTCAAGGGTCGGGCACTGACCTTTCTCACCCCTGAGGATGAACCGGCCTGGCGAATGTTGCGCCGCCAGGGTGCGCCAGCCCTACCCGAGCTCGACGTCAAGCATCTGCTGAGCGAAGGCGACTGGCGCTACGTCGCCGCATCCCTTACCGAAGCTCGGCCAAACGGCCACGGCCGGGGGGACATCGCGCGGAGTGACACCCGGCGGAGCGAGCCGTGGAACCGCCGTCGCCGCCGTCCGCGGGGACGGCGACCGAATCCTTCCGATCAGCATCGGGCATCGGCGGGAGGCTAATCTAGGCAAGGGACATCCATCTGAAACGGGGTGAGCCGATGGCAAAGAGTTCCGTAACCGAGGTCCGAACGACCCAGGGCTTCGACTTCATCCGGGAGCTCGGGCAACAGCTGCGGGTCGACAGCATTCGATCGAGCACGACGGCCGGCTCCGGCCATCCCACCTCATCGATGTCCGCCGCCGACCTGATGGCGGTGCTCATCACGCGGTACTTCCTGTATGACTGGAACGACCCGCGACAGCCGAACAACGACCACCTCATCTTCTCCAAAGGCCATGCGTCGCCGCTGCTTTACGCGATCTTCAAGGCGGTGGGCGTCATCACCGACGATGAGATGCTGACCTTTCGCAAGTTCGGGTCGCGCCTGCAAGGCCATCCCACGCCGGCGCTGCCCTGGGTCGATGTCGCCACGGGCTCCCTGGGACAAGGGCTGCCGATCGCGGTGGGCGTGGCCCTCGCCGGCCGCAAACTGGATCAGCTGCCATACCATGTGTGGACGCTCACGGGCGACAGCGAGCTGACGGAGGGCTCCATCTGGGAGGGACTCGACAAGGCGGGCTACTACGGCCTGGCGAATTTCACGGCGATCTTCGATATCAACCGGCTGGGTCAGCGGGGCCCAACCGAATATGAGTGGGAGACCGACCACTATCGCGATCGGGTCCAGGCGTTCGGTTGCCGCGCCATCGTGATTGACGGCCACGACCTGGAGCAGGTCGATCAAGCGCTGGCGCAGGCGCGTGAGGCCACCGGTAAGCCGACGGTCGTGATCGCGCGCACGGTGAAGGGCAAGGGCTTTCGCGAAATCGAGAACAAAGACGGCTGGCATGGCAAGGCGTTGCCCTCCGATATGGCGGAGCGCGCCATTGCCGAGCTGGGCGGCGTCCGCCACCTCCGGATCGACGGGCTGAAGCCAGAGCCCGGCGAGCCGGCCATCAAGGACGGCAACGTGACCGTCACGCTTCCTATCTATAAGAAAGGGGACAAAGTGGCGACCCGCAAAGCCTATGGCGATGCACTCAAAGCCCTGGGGGCGCGACCGACGGTGGTGGCGATGGATGGGGAGGTGAGCAACTCCACCTTCGCCGAGGAATTCGCCAAGGCCTATCCGGAGCGTTACTTCGAGATGTTCATCGCCGAGCAGCAGCTGGTCGCGACCGCCGTCGGGATGAGCGTGCGGCATTACATCCCCTTCGCATCGACCTTTGCCGCCTTTCTTTCGCGGGCGTATGACTTCATTCGGATGGCGGCGATCTCCGAAGCCAACATCCGCCTTTGCGGTTCACACGCCGGCGTGGAGATCGGTGAAGACGGACCATCGCAGATGGCGCTCGAGGACCTGGCGGCGATGCGGGCGGTGCATGGCTCGACCGTGCTCTATCCGTCGGATGCCACATCGACCGCCCTGCTGGTGAAAGCCATGGCTGATCAACAGGGCATCAGCTACATCCGTACAACCAGGGGCGCTTATCCGGTGCTCTACGAAGACGGCGCCGAATTCCACATTGGCGGCTCAAAGCTCGTTCGCAGCGATCCCAACGACCGGGTGACCCTGATAGGCGCCGGCGTGACGCTGCACAACTGTCTGGCGGCCGCCGACGACCTGGAACGCGAAGGCATCAAGAGCCGCGTGATCGACCTCTACAGCGTCAAGCCAGTCGACCGCAAGACCCTGCAGGAGGCGGCGGCACTCACGCGCGGCCGGATGATCGTCGTTGAAGATCACTATCCCGAGGGAGGACTGGGCGCCGCCGTGATGGAGGCCCTGGCGGCGGATATGGATCCTCCGCGCATCGTGCATCTTGCGGTCCGGCATCTTCCCGGATCAGGCAAGCCGGCGGAGTTGATGGACAAGGCGGAGATTTCAGCCCGGCATATCGTGGCGGCGGCCAAGCGACTCTATGGGTTATAGGAGGCAGGTATGGCAGTTCTGAAAATCCTCGAGCTGGTGGGGACCTCGAAGCAGAGTTGGAGTGATGCGGCACGCGAGGCCGTCAACGAGGCCGCGAAAACGGTTCGCGGGATCGAGACAGTCGAGGTCGCGCAGTCAAAGGCTGTCGTCCAGAACAACAAGCTCACGGAGTACCAGGTGCTGGTCCGCATCGGATTCCGAATCGAGGGAGCCGCCACCACCTCGTCCAGAAAGAAGGTGTAAACGGGCCGCGGACCGCATGTTCCGACGACTGTTTGGCTCCGGTGCCCGGGCGCGCGTCTTTCTCCGGCCGGGCGCCACCCTTTCGACGGAGGTGTTGCGTGCCCACCGTGCGCGCCACACCCCGGCGCTTCGCGAGCGCCGGGCGGGCCAGACCACGAACTTCATCGTCTTCAGTGACGGCACGGCGAACGGCGATGCCGCGGCGCAGGCGATGCTGGCCAGCGCCGAAGGCGACTTTCAGGCGACTCAGCAATGGTTCGGCGGACTGACGCCACCGAACCTTCCCTTCTACGTATACGCCGATCCGAACGCCGGCGGCGCCTACCACCTGAGCTGCGCCGGCACCGATGTGCACGTGCTTTCCGACTCCGCGCTTGCCCCTGGGTTCTTGACAGCTGAGATCGTCGAAGTGTTTGAAGCCGCGCTCAACAATGGCTGGGACTGCGGCGTCACCAACGGCGAATCTCTCTCCCGCGTGCTGGCCTTCGACCGTCATCCGGAGATCGCCGGCGACTTCAATCAGACCGAGCAGGATTGGTGGGCGTCCGGGCACCCCGACCACGTCAACGACAACTCGGCTGGTGACACCGACCAGCTCGCATCGGGTTGTGGCGACCTCTTCCTCTATTACCTGCACTCGCAGTTGACCTTCGACTGGCCGTCGATCTGTTCGGCCGGCGGCCCCGCGTTGGGCGCCTGCTACCGGTCGCTAACCGGCTACGATCCCGCGCAAGGCTTCCGCGACTTCATCGCCGCGCTGAGCACCATCGACCAGGGCGGAACCCTGGCCCTCCCGCCGTCGGGAAATCCCTTTCCGGTCAAGACCTCACGAACTCAGTAGGGGAGCTCGTCCTCCTCCATCCCGAAGTGGTGGCCGATCTCGTGCCGCATCGTTTCCTGCACCTCGCGTTCCAGCTCGCGCTCATCGGCGGCGACGTTCTCGTGGTTGCGCTGATAGAGCACGATTCGCTCCGGGAGCCCGTGCTCGAGCACGGTGGCGCCCTCGTAAAGCCCGAGGAGGTCGGGGTCCTCGCCCTCGCGGACCGCGTCGAGATCGGGCAGGTCGTCGACCACGATCATCGTGTTGGACATCTTCGCCTGGAACTCGTCCGGCACCCCGGCCAGCGCCATCTCGGCGAGCCGGGCGAACCGGTCGCGCGTGACCCGATGGGGGACGACGAAGCGACCGCGATCGAGGGAGGCCGCCCGTCGAAACGCGGGCATCGCATCGTTACGTTTGAGCCAGATCCGGAGCCGCCCCAGCAGGTTCCACGTCGCTGCATCCTCGTCGCGGTCGAGCGCCCGCTGGGCATAATCCGCCGCCGCGGGCATATCACCGGCGCGGTAGGCAAGCCGGGCGGCGAGCCGGAGCCATCCGCTGTCTTGCGGTGGCTGCCGGGCCTGCAGCTCGCTCAGCGCGTCGTGAAACCTTTCCGCGATCGTTTCGATCGCGCCATCCACGTCACCGTCGCGAGCCTGTTGTAATCCCTTCACCACCCGGTCCTTGAGCCGCGGACGGCCACCGGAAAACCAACGGCTAAGCGGCATGGTGTCGCCCACCGGGAGCCTGCAAGCCTGTCTTCCGCACCCCGTTACATCGGCAATGGGCCAGCAGACGGCGATGAACGCCCACGACTTCGAGAACCACGTGCTGAAGCGTTTGACCGCGCTGCGCCCGGGATGGACCGTGAGGAAAGGCCCGGAGCCGTTTCAGCTGACCATCCGCCGAGTGCGGGAAACGGACTTGCGCTTCAATCTCGACAGTTTCTACCAGCAGTATCGCGAGCAACCGTCCGCCCTCGACCGGCTCTTCGCGGCCCGGCTCCGGCGGCTCGACCAGGAGTGCGACAGCGAGGCGCTCTTCGGGGCACCGCTGATTCTTCCGGTCCTGCGGCCGGCGAGTTTTCTGGATTCGGCGGGCGGCCCGGTGGTGTATCGCCGGATGCTGACCGACATGGTCGTCACCTACGCGGCCCACTATGCGCAGGGAATGCGCTATCTGTTGCCGCAGGACCTGGCGGCCTGGAACGTCGGACGGGACCACGTCGAGGTGATCGCCCTCACCAACCTGGCCCTGATGTTCCGCAACGGGATGAAGTTCACCGGCCTGGAAACCGACAAAAACGGGCGGCCCCGGATGCTGATGCTGAGCTACGTCGATCCGCGGCCCTACGGCGCGGCCCTCATGCTGCTGCCCGAGGTCTGGGCCTGGCTGGAGGAGATGCTGGAGGACGTACCAGTGGTTGGAGTCCCCGAACGCGGGTCGCTGATCGCCGCCGGCCAGCAGGCGCAGTTGCTGGGCCGGTTGCGGCACGACGTCCAGGAGCGTCATCGGGAGGCGGCCATCCCGGTGTCCGACCATCTCTTCTGCGTGGAGAACGGTCGCATTCGGCAGTACGCGCGCTAGTCGAACCGGCGGCGTACCGGCGCCACTAGGGATATCCGCCGTAGCCCGGGTGTGGGTCGGGGTGGAGCCGCGGCCGGAGCAGGATGGCCATGATGAGGCCGGTGACGAAGCCGCCGACATGGGCGAAGAACGCGACCCCGCCCCCGATGACGCCCAGGTTCAGGAAGGCATTGAGGGCCTGCAGGGCGATCCAATAGCCGATGAATACGTAGGCCGACAGCGTGACGAAGAAGATGGGGACGATAAATGTCAATACACGCGCCCTGGGGAAGTAGAGGACGTAGGCGGCCAGGAGGCCCGAGATGGCGCCGCTCGCTCCCAGCATGGGGACGGTGGACGTCGGCGTGATGAATACCTGGAGCAGGCTGCCGCCGATTCCCGCCGCGAAATAGATGATCAGGAACTTGATCTCTCCGACTCGGTCCTCGACGTTGTTCCCGAAGATCCACAAAAAGAGCATGTTGCCGGCGACGTGCAACAAATTGGCGTGCAGGAACAACGAGGTGATCAGGGTGCCAAGATGACGCCCGCCTGAGATATCGGCCGGGATGACGGCATATCGCGCGATGGCATTCTCATCCATCACCGGGTTCTGCGCCAGGTAAAAGTAAACCGCGAAATTGATCAGGATCAGCCCCCAGGTCAGCAGCGAGGGGCGACGGGTCGGGTTGTAATCGCGAATCGGGATCACGAGGCAAGCGCGCGGGGCATCAACTGCGCCTCCTCGAGCAGGCGGTGAAGCGTGGGCCGGTCCCTGGCCGGCAGCGGTGGCAGGGGCGGCCTGGGGTCGCCGTGGTCGAAGCCGAGCATTTGAAGCGCGGCCTTTAATCCGGGCACGCCGTATCCTCGAGTCAAGGCCTCGCCCAGCGGTGCGATCGTCCGTTGCAGTTGGCGGGCCTCCTCGGCGCGGCCGCCAAACCAAGCCTTGCGGATGCCGGCGGTGGCGCTGGGCGCCAGGTTGGCCAGCGCGGCGATCGCGCCGTCCGCTCCGGCCGCCAGCGCGTCGACCATCTTTTCTCCGGCGCCGGCCAGCAACACGAAATCAGGCCCCAGCCCAGCGCGCAGCCCGGGCAGCCGGGCCATGTCCCCCGAGGAGTCCTTGAGCCCGGCGATGTTGGGGTGGTCCGTCAGCCGCGTGATCCACTCGGCGCCCAGGTCGTAGCCCATGTGCACCGGCACGTTGTAGATGAGGATCGGAATTGGGCTGGCGTCGGCGACCGCATGGTAGTGGGCGCGCAGCGCGTCCGCGGTGAGCTGGGCCCGAAAGTACGAGGGCGCGATTACCAGGGCGGCTTGCGCGCCCTCCGCCGCGGCTGCCCGCGTGCGCGCGATCGTCGCGCTGGTTGACTCGGCGCCGGTGCCGGCGATCAGGCGGAGCGGGGCGGGCAAGGTGGTCCGCACCGATCGAATCCACTCCAGCCGTTCCCCATCGCTGAGCTGGGCCGCTTCGCCGTTGGATCCCAGCGCCACCACGCCGTCGAGGCCCCCGTCCCGTAGGTGCTCGAGGAAGCGTGCGGGTGGCGGTCGCAGGGGGCCGTCCGGGGCAAACGCCGTCGCGATTGGCGGAAAGACGCCACGGAGCCAGGCCACGCCCATCTCGCGATTCTATGGACTGCGGGCGTCGGCACGTCGACGCGGCGCGTGACAGGTGAGGCCGCCGGTCAACGCTTGTTACCCCACCGTGACGGCATTGTCGCCGCCCACCGACTCGTCCCGATGAGCCTGTTAACAAACCGCTGATAGCCTCACAGCGACGTGCGCGACACGCCTTTCACTTTGCCACGCCGGTACACCCGCCGCTCTGTCCTCGACCGCGGTCTTCGCATCGCGATGGGTATCTCCGGCGGTGTCGCGCTGGCCTCGGTCCTCGATGCGTGCGGCAACGGGCCCGGCGCGATTGCACCGACCCCGCCGCCTGGCGCGACGGTGATCCGCGCACGGCTCTTCGATCAGGTCGGATACGACCCGAGCGTGCTGCGGACGCTGGCCAACAAGTTCCGCGCCCTACACGACGACAAGGTCTTCGTCTCGATCGAAACCGCGCACTACCGCGAGCTGTACGAGAGCATCCTTGCCGCCGGGCTCTCGAAGCCCGCTCCCTTCGACGTCGTGGCGCTTGACCAGGTTTGGGTGCCGGAGTTCGCCACCCGCAGGCAATTGCTCAGCCTGAAGGACCAGATCCCCGATGATGCCCGCTCCGATCTGATGCCGAGCCTGCTCGACGCCTTCGCCTACAAAGGCACGAACTGGGCCATGCCACACGTGTTGAACGTCCAGAGCCTTTACTACAACAAGAGCCAGCTGCGCACGGCAGGCTTCGGCGAACCGCCGAAGACGCTCGAGGACTGGTATCAGCAGATGACGGCGCTTCGCCGCCGGGTCACCCCGTACGCCGACTCTTGGGCCCAGGATGAAGGCCTGGTTTCCGACTTCGTTCGGATCACCGGACAATTTGGCGGCGATCTCTTCGACGCGGCCGGCAAGCCGCAACTCCTGCAGCAACCGGCGCAGCGAGCTGCGGCCTTCATGCGGCAGCTGATCGATGAACGCCTGGTGCGCGCCGAGATCGCGGCCAGCACCGAACCGGACGCGATGCGTGCCTATCTCGCCGGGGGCGTTGCCTTCACCACCAATTGGAATTTCGTCTGGGGAGCCATGGACGATCCGGTCTACTCGCAGATCGTCGGGCAGGGAGCGGTTGCCCCCATCCCGGCCGCAGCCTCGACCGGCGCGGCGGCGGCCTCGGTCAGCGGTTTCCTTGGCCTCGGTGTGCTCGCCAACAGCGCCCATCCCGACCTGGCGGTGGCCTGGCTACGCTACCTGACGAGCCCCGAAGTCCAGGCTCAGCAGACCGCCGAGCTGCCCATCTGGACCTCGCTGCAGAATTCGACGGAGGTTCGGAAGGCCAACCCCCAGATCGGCGTCTTCCTCACCAACCTGGCGAACGCGCGGCCGCGCCCGAAGCTCGTGCACTACGTGGAAGCGTCGGCGGTGCTCCAGCGACACCTCCACGACCTGGTACTCGGCGCCGCCAGCCCTGGCCGCGCGATGGCCGACGCCCAGGCTGAGCTGCTGGCCCTGCAGGCCCGCTTCTCGAGCTAAGGGCTTGCGCCTACGATGACGGCATGGACCAACTGGCCGGGTTCTACCGGACCGGCCTGATCGAGGCGATCGTCCTGCTGCTGCTTCTCCTCCTCGCCTTTGGCGCTATCACGGTGATGGCGCGTGAACGGTGGCACGGGCTGGGGGCCACCGAATCGCTGCTCGCCCGGCTGGCAGCCGCCCTCCTGCTTGCATCCCTCGCCGTCGGCGGTCTGAGTGGAGTGATCCTCAACCTGGTGCAGGGTTCCGCCTTCGCCGACAGCAGCCTATCGCCGGTAGCGTCGCGAAACCAGGCGGTCCTGGGCATCGGGCTGGCGCTTGCCGTGACGATCGTCGGCATCATCCGGATCGAGATGTACCACCGGCGGCTCGTCAGCCCGCCCGCGCATGAAGAGGACGCCGACTGGAAGGTCGAACCTCCCGAGATCGCCGGCCGACGCTAGCTCAGGATGTCGTCGGGCTGGGGCTTACGACGATCTGCGACACCGGAATCTCGCCGTCCAGGAGATTCCATTTCGTGAGGATTTGCCGGTAGCTGCCGTCCTGGTAGATCGCCAGCATCGCCTGCTGCACGGCCTTGAGCACGTCGCCGTTTTTGGGATCAATCGCAATCCCCTCGGGATTGGTCTTGAATGGACCGCCCGCCAGTTCGAGCTGATCGGGCGTCTGCTTGACGAAGTACGCCGCGACCGGCGAATCGTCGAGGGCGGCATCGACCCCACGCTGTTTGAGGATCAGGACGGCCTGGAGGTCCGTTGGATAGACGTGCTTCTTGATCGCGTTGCCTTTGCACACGCCACCGTTCGCCTCGTCGACCGTATTTTCCTCGGGACTCTGCACCTGGACCGAGACATTCTTGCCGCAGAGGTCGGTCAGGCCTCCGATGCCGGACGGGTTGCCCTTGCGCACCAGGATCGCCTGGCCAGCTCGGAAATACGCAACGAGCGCCACCTGGCGCTCGAGGTCCGGCGTGATCTGCAATGCGGAAATGATCGCGTCACCTTTCTTGGCCAGCAGTGCACCAACGATCTGGGGCGAATCGGTCTTCTGGATGGTGGCGGCAAGGCCCATCTTCGCCGCAATCGCCTGGGCAATATCGATATCGAAGCCAACGGCCTGCTGGGTCCCGGGATCAATCGATTCCTGCGGCGGGTAGGTGGTGTCGGAGAGGAAGGTAATGGTGCCCGGGCGCACCAGGTTCGTCGGCGGGGTTATGGTGGGCGGCGTCGGGCTGACGATGGCGAATGGCGACGTCGAGGGCGTCGCCTTGACGACCCCCGAACCGGAAACGGCGCACGCCCCCAGCGATGAGGCGAGGAGGGCGCTCAGCGCAAGGCGTCCAACGGACGCGGTTCTCATCTCCCCGCCGCTCGCCCTGGCGAGGTACTGAACATGACCAAATGTTGCGACCCAATTCTACGTCCGGTGGCGCTCCCCCGCACATTCGAGCCCGTGGCCTGATTCAACGTTGACGCCTGGTATCCCGCTGCCCTCGGTAACATGGGCTGAAGCTTGAGCCTCACGCTCGACGGCCAGTCGCTCCGCCCTGCCGATGTCGTGGCGGTGGCGCGCCACGGCGAGCGGGTCAGCATTAGTCCGGAAGCGGCACGCCGGCTTCGAACGGCCCGCGACCTCGTCGACCGGCTGGTGCGCGAGGATCGGGTCGTCTACGGGCTGACCACCGGCGTCGGTGCGTTGAAGAACGTACGGATCCCCCCGGCCGATGGCCGGCAGTTGCAGCGGAACCTGCTGATGAGCCACGCGGTCGGCGTCGGGCCAGCGCTGCCCGAGGAGCTGGTGCGCGCCGGGATGCTGGTCCGGATCAACCAGTTCTGTCAGGGCACCTCGGGGGTGAGTCCGAAGGTCGCGGAGCGGCTGGTGGAGCTGCTGAATCGCGACGTGTGTGCCTGGGTGCCCGAGAAGGGATCACTCGGAGCCAGCGGCGACCTGGCGCCCTCAGCCCACCTCGGCCTGTTGCTGATCGGCGAGGGAGAGGTGCTCCTCAAGGGTGAGCGCAAGCGTGGCGCTGACGTGCTGAATGCCCTGGGGATTGAACCCCTGGAACTGCAGGCGAAGGATGCGCTCAGCATCCTCAACGGCACGCACTTCATGACCGGCGCGGCCAGCCTGCTGCTGGCCGACGCGCAGCAGCTCCTGCTGACCGCAGACGTGGTTGCGGCGCTCAGCGTCGAGGCGTTGCGCGGTTCGCGTACCGCCTTCGATCCGCGTATCCACGGGGTGCGTCCCCATCCCGGCCAGGTGGCATCGGCGGCCCGGATCTTCGCGCTGACCGAGGGGAGTGGAATCGCGGAGTCGCACGTGCTCTGCGACCGTGTTCAGGACGCGTACTCGTTACGCTGCGCCGCCCAGGTCCACGGGGCCTGCGCGGACGCGATCGACTACCTGCGTCGCGTGCTGGACATCGAGCTCAACGCCGGCACCGACAACCCATTGGTGTTCGCGAGCGAGGAGGCCGTTCTTTCCGGCGGAAACTTTCATGGCGAACCGCTGGCGCTCGCCCTCGACACGGCCGCTATCGGGCTCAGCGAGCTCGGCAGTATTTCAGAGCGGCGCCTTTTCCGGATGCTCACCGGGTTCCTCTCCGAGCTGCCTCCTTTTCTCACCCGGCACTCTGGCCTCGATTCGGGCTACATGCTCCTGCAGTACACCGCCGCCGCGCTCGTCACCGATAACCAGTTGCTGGCGATGCCGGCCAGCGTGCACTCGCTGCCGACCTCGGCGGACCAGGAAGATCACAACAGCATGGGCTGGCACAGCGCTCAGCGTGCCCGCCAGGTGGCGAGCAACGTGGAGGCCATCCTCGCCCTCGAGGCGTTAGGCGCGGCACAGGGCATCGACCTGCTCTCGCCCCTGCGGCCAGGGAAATTGACCGCGCAAGCCCATGCCGCGATCCGCGAGCAGGTGCCGCCGCTCGACCACGACCGCGTGCTGCAACCGGAGATCGAGGCCGCCATCGATCTGGTGCGACGCGGGACGCTGGCGACGGTTGGGTCGAAAGCGCGGCCCGCATGAGTATCTCAACCCCAATCCGCGCCGCGCGGGGGAGGCAGCTGAGTACCCGCGGCTGGCAGCAGGAGGCGGCATTGCGCATGCTCTGCAACAATCTGGATCCTGAGGTCGCCGAGCGGCCAGAGGATCTGGTTGTCTATGGCGGTACCGGAAAGGCGGCGCGCGACTGGCCGGCCTTCCATGCCATCGTGGCCGCCTTGCGGCGGTTGAAAGACGACGAGACGCTCCTGGTCCAGTCCGGAAAACCGGTGGGCATCTTCCGGACGCACGAGTACGCGCCGCGGGTGCTGATCGCGAACAGCCTGCTGGTGCCGCGCTGGGCGACCTGGGAAACGTTCTGGGAGCTGGAGCGGCTCGGCCTGATCATGTACGGGCAGATGACGGCCGGCAGCTGGATCTATATCGGCAGCCAGGGGATCCTGCAGGGCACCTACGAGACATTTGGGGCGCTGGCGACCCAGCGTTTCGACGGCACCCTCCGCGGCCGGATCGTGCTGACCAGCGGACTTGGCGGGATGGGTGGCGCGCAGCCACTGGCGGTCACCATGAACGAAGGCGTCGCGCTGTGCGTCGAGGTCGACGAGGCGCGCATCGAGCGCCGGCTCAGGACGCACTACCTCGACCGAGCCACGGCCAAGCTCGATGAGGCGGTGGCGTGGGCCGAGGAAGCCCGTGCCCGGAACGCACCGGCGTCGATTGGCCTGGTTGGGAATGCGGCGGAGGTGTACCCGGAACTCCTACGCCGCGGCTTCGAACCCGACGTCGTCACCGACCAGACATCGGCTCACGATCCGCTGCGCGGCTACATTCCGGCGCCCCTGACCGTCAAGGAGGCGGCCGAGCTGCGGGAACGCGACCCGCTCGAGTACCTGGAGATGGTCAAGCAGTCGGTGCGGGATCACGTCGGCGCCATGCTCGGCTTCCGGCGCAAAGGTATCGAGACGTTCGACTACGGCAACAACCTGCGCGGCCAGGCACTCGAGGCCGGCGTCACGGACGCCTTTGACATCCCCGGGTTCGTCCCCGCGTACATCCGGCCGCTGTTCTGCGAGGGCAAAGGGCCGTTCCGCTGGGTGGCGCTCAGCGGCGAACCGGAGGATATCTACCGCACCGACCGCGCGGTGATGGAGACCCTGCCCGAGAACGAGCCCCTGCATCGCTGGTTGCGGCTGGCGCGCCAGCGCGTCCAGTTCCAGGGGCTGCCGGCCCGGATCTGCTGGCTCGGCTACGGCGAGCGCGAAAAGGTCGGCCTACGCTTCAACGAGATGGTGAAGTCCGGCGAGCTGGCAGCCCCGATCGTCATCGGGCGGGACCATCTCGATGCCGGTTCGGTCGCCTCCCCGTATCGCGAGACCGAGCGGATGCGTGACGGCAGCGACGCGATTGCCGACTGGCCCATCCTGAACGCGCTGGTGAACACCGCCGCCGGGGCCAGCTGGGTCTCCGTCCATCACGGCGGCGGCGTGGGCATCGGCAACTCCATCCATGCCGGCATGGTGGTGGTTGCTGACGGCACCGAGGCGATGGCGGACCGACTGCAGCGAGTGCTCACCACGGACCCGGGGATGGGGGTGATCCGGCATGCCGATGCCGGCTATGAGACGGCCATCGACTTCGCCCGGGAGCACGGCATCGATCGCGCGATTTGAGGTGAACGCGGCGTGATCCACGCCGACTTCGCCCTTCGGCACGCGGGTCAACTGGCGACCATGCTGCCGAATGCCGACGATCCCCTCGGCCGCATCAGGGACGGCGCCCTGGCGGCGCGCGAGGGACGAGTGGTCTGGATCGGTGAGGATCGCCGGCTGGAGGGCGAGGTCGACCTCGACGGCGACCTGCTCGATGCGGCGGGTGCATGCGTCATCCCCGGCCTGGTTGATGCCCACACCCACCCGGTCTTCGCGGGTTCCCGAGCGGATGAGTTCGCGGAGCGAGTGAGCGGTGCCGCGTACCCGGCGCAGCAATCGGGCGAGCGTGGCATCGCCCGCACCGTGCGGGCCACCCGGGACGCCGATGCCGCCACCCTGCTGCGGCTCACCGAGGCCCGGGCGAACCGGTTCCTCGTCAACGGAACCACCACCATCGAGGCGAAGACCGGTTATGGGCTGGACCTGACGCATGAGGCGAAGTCCTTCGAGGTGCTGCGGCAGCTCGCCGCCCGGCTACCGCTTCGGATCGTCCCGACCTTTCTCGGCGCCCACGTCGTTCCACCCGCCACCGACCGCGCGGCGTATCTGCGAGCCCTGACGGAGGAGATGCTGCCCACGTTCAAAGCCCAGGCCATATTCTGCGACGCCTGGTGTGACGAGCCGGCGTTCACGCCGGCGGAAACGCGCGCCATCCTCGGGCGGGCGAAGGCGCTTGGTTACCAGCTGCGTATCCACGCGGCGCAGCTGGCGCCCGGCGAAGGGCCGGAGATTGCGGCCGAGCTGGGCGCCCGTAGCGCCGACCACCTGGAGTTTGCCACGCCGGTGCAGGTCAAGGCGCTGGCCGCGGCGGGCACCGTCGCGGTGCTCTGCCCCGGGGCCAACTTCACGACACATGGTCCCCGCCCACCGATCGAGGCGATGCGCGACGCGAGGCTGCCGATGGCGATTGCGTCCGATCTCAACCCGGGCACCAGCAATTCGGAGAGCCTGCCGTACGCCATGAGCCTCGCCTGCGTGGCATGGGGGATCAGCCCCTTGGAGGCGCTGCGGGGTGCAACGCTGCACCCGGCGCGGTCACTCGGGCTCGAAGGGCTCGCCGGATGTCTTCGGCCGGGCAGCTTTGCCGATTGCATCGTTCTCGATGTCGAAACGCCGGAGGCCATTCCCTACTATGTCGGCGTGAACCGGGTACTTCAGACGGTTGCCGGAGGCGTGGTCTGGCGGCCCTCGTAGAGTGCGTCCCGAATTTTTCTGAGGGTCGCCGTTCGGACGTGATCACGGCGATCGGTGACGCGATCCGCGCCGCCGGGGCCCGGGTGATCGATGTCCAGGCCGATGCCGCGCACAACCGGATGGTGGTGACATTTGTGGCAGAACCGGACCTGGCGGTGGAAGCGGCCATTGCCGGCGCCGCGGTGGCCACGGAGCGCATCGACCTGCGCCGGCATCTCGGTGAGCATCCGCGAATGGGCGCCACCGACGTCGTCCCCTTCGTGCCGTTCGCCGACCTGCCGATGAGCGTCTGTGTCGACCTGGCCCGCCGGTTTGGCTCGCGGCTCTGGACTGAGCTTCGCGTGCCGGTCTACTACTACGGGGAGGCGGCCACCCGGCCCGACCGGCGGGAACTGGAGCGGGTTCGCCGGGGTGGTTTCGAAGACCTGCTGGTCCACTTGGGCGATCCTGATCGCGCGCCGGACGAGGGGCCACCCACGGTGCATCCCAGCGCGGGGGCAACGGCGGTCGGCGCCCGCATCCCCTTGATCGCCTACAACGTGAACCTGAAGACAACCGACCTGCAGGTGGCCAAGGACATCGCGAAGGCCATTCGCGCTTCCTCCGGCGGCCTACCAAACGTCAAGGCGCTCGGGTTCGAGCTGGCCGACCGCGGGCTGGTGCAGGTCTCCATGAATCTCACCGACTACCGGGTCACGAACATCTGGAAGGTCTTTTCAGTCATCCGCGACGAGGCCCGCCGCCGAGGCGTGGACGTCGACGCCTCCGAGATCGTCGGCACGATTCCCCTGGCGGCGGCCGTCGGCGTCGTCAAAGACGCGGTCATCGAGCCGGCCTTCCGCATGGACCAGATCCTGGAGAAACGCGTCTGGGCGGGCGAATGACACGCGTCAAGGATCAGACGATCGGCGACTACCTGCAGGCGCTCGCCTCAACCGCGGCGGTACCCGGCGGCGGCAGTGCGGCCGCGCTCGCCGCGGCGATGGGCGCCGCCCTGGTGAGCATGGTGGCGAAGCTGAGCGCGAAGAAGGCCAGGACCGACACGATTCGGGCGGCCCTGACTGGACTCGTGCCCGAGCTGGATCAGCTCGCCGACCGCCTGCTCGAGCTCAGTCAGGACGACATCGATGCCTACCGGGCGGTGATCGACGCGCGAAAGTCTGGCGCCCCGGCTGCCTCGCTCGAGCGGGCCTATGAACGGGCGGCCGAGGTGCCACTGGCAGCCGCTTCGGCGGCCACGCGCGGGCTCGCACTGGCCGCGGAGACGAGCAGGAACGCCTGGGACATGACGGCGTCTGACCTCTCCGCCGGCAGCGAGCTGTTGCAGACGGGCCGCGATGGCGCGCTGGCCAATGTGGCCATCAACCTGCCCGAGCTCCGCGGCGAGCCGGCGGTACGGATCGAGCGCGCCTACCGCGAGCTGATGGCGAAGGCGTAGCGGATCGAGCGGCCGTACCATGAGTCCAACTCTCGCGCAGGGGTGATGCAATGGGGAATCGAGCGCTCGTACAAACCGTTACCCTGGTCTTCGGTGTCATCTATTTCGCGGTTGGGGTGCTTGGGTTCATCGGCCCGCTGATTGGAACGAGCAGCTTCATCACGATCACGCAGGACCGGCACACGCTGCTGGGGATCGCCGACATCAATCTCCTCCACAACCTGGTGCACCTGGTGATCGGGATCGCGGGGCTGGCCGCCGCCAGCAGCGTCGCCAACTCGCGGAGCTTCTGCCAGGTTGTCGGTGTCATCCTGCTCATCCTTGGACTCCTGGGTGTTTTTGTCGGCAACCTCCTCGGCGTTCTTCCCCTGGCCGGCTTCGACATCCCGCTGCACCTGGTTACCGGTGCCGTCCTCGCCTACTTCGGGTTTGCGGCGACGGTCTCGGTCCGCAGCCGGGCCTAACGCCGATAGACTCAGGTCATGGCGGCGCCCTTCCCTTCGTTCGATAGCCGCACGGTAGCGATCGATGGGGTCAATATCCACTACGTCTGCGGCGGAAGCGGCTCGCCGCTGGTCCTGGTGCACGGCCTGGGCAGCTCGGCCGCCGTCGAGTTCTACTTCAACCTGGAGCCGCTGGCGGCGAACCACCGCGTGCTCGCCATCGACCTTCCCGGCTTCGGCCACTCCGATAAGCCGGTCCTCGAGTACACAATCGAGCTCTTCGTAAAGGCCGTCCGCGATGTGATGGCGTCCGAGGAGCTGACGCGGGCCGCCGTGATGGGGGTTTCAATGGGCGGGCGCGTGGCGCTCGGCCTGGCGCTCGAATGGCCGGAGCTCGTCGAGCGATTGGTGCTGGTCGATGCGCTCGGCGTCGGCCCGCCGCGGCGCGTGCTCGCCTATCGCATCCTGCTGACCAAAGGTCTGGGTGAGCTCACCCTGAGCGGGACAGCCCGGGCGCTGCGCCGCATGAATCCGGCGACCATTCGGCGGTTCTGGGGTTGGTACCTTCGCCGCCCAGGGCGGGTGGACACGATCCTGAGCGATGAGCGGATCGCCAATCACGGCACGCTGCTCTCGACGCCCGAGTACCGGGCGGCCTACCTCTCAGCGCTCCGTTCGATCGCCAGGATGGGCCAGCTCCGGGACGGGATCACCGTTGAGGATCGTCTCGCTGAACTGCCGATGCCGACATTGCTGATCTGGGGCCGCCACGACCACATCTTCCCGGCGAGTCACGCCGAGACGGCGAAGCTCAAAATGCGCAATGGCCGGGTCGAGATCTTCGAGAATAGTGGCCATACGCCTCAGATGGAAGAGCCTAACCGGTTCAACAAACTCGTCCTTGATTTCCTCAGCGAGCCGATGAGCCGGCGCGGCGAAGGGGTCGCCTGACGGTCGCCGGCGAACCGATGCATCGCGACGATCTCCGAAACGTGGCGATCATCGCGCACGTTGACCACGGGAAGACCACGCTCGTGGATGCGCTGCTGAAGCAATCGCATGTGTTCGCCGCGCACGAGCAGGTGGGCGAGTTGATCATGGACTCCAACGTGCTGGAGCGAGAGAAGGGCATCACCATCCTGGCCAAGACCACCTCGATCCGCTATCGGGGGATCAAGATCAACATCATCGACACCCCCGGCCATGCCGATTTCGGCGGCGAAGTCGAGCGTGTGCTGGGGATGGCGGACGGCTGCCTGCTGCTGGTGGACGCGCTCGAAGGGCCGATGCCGCAAACGCGGGTGGTGCTTCGGCTCGCGCTCGAGCTGGGCCTGGCGCCGATCATCGTCGTGAACAAGATCGACCGGGTCAACGCGCGACCGGCCGAGACCGTGGAAATGACCCACGACCTGCTGCTCGAGCTGGCCAAGCATTCCGATCAGCTCAGTGCTCCGGTGATCTACACCAACGCGCGGGCGGGTACCGCGACCGCCGACCTGCGCCACCCCGGCAGGACGCTCGAACCGCTCCTCGACGCGCTGCTCGCCTACGTCCCGCCGCCAAAAGGGGACCCGCTGGGCCCGTTGCAGCTGCTGGTCAGCAACCTGGATCACGACAATCACATCGGACGGCTGGCAATCGGCCGGATCGCACGTGGCACCATCCGGCAAGGGCAGGACGTGGTCAGATGCAGCGAGGCCGGCATCGGCCCGCCGCAGCGCATCACCACCCTGCTGACGGTTGAAGCCTTGCAGCGGCGTCCGGCCGACGTCGCGGCGGCGGGGGAGATCGTGTATCTCGCCGGCCTTCCCGACATCGCGGTGGGAGACACCGTGGCGGATGCCGAGTATCCCGAGCCCCTGCCACGGCTCGAGGTCAGCCAGCCGACGTTGCGGATGCAATTCTCGGTGAACCAGTCGCCGTTCGCCGGTCGTGAGGCGACCACCAGCAGCACCTCGCGCCAGCTCCGCGCCCGGCTCGCACGCGAATTGCAGACCAATATTGCGCTCAAAGTTGCCGACGGGGCGACCGCCGACATCTTCGAGGTCAGCGGCCGGGGCGAACTGCATCTGGCGATCCTGATCGAGACCATGCGACGGGAGGGGTATGAGTTCGAGGTTTCACGTCCGGCCGTCATCACGCGCGACATCGACGGCCAACGGCACGAACCGGTCGAGGAGTGCATCATCGACTGCAGCCTCGATGCCGTAGGGGCCATCACCGAGGCGCTCGGCTCACGGGGGGCGCAGTTGCAGACCATGCGGACCGATGCCGGCAGCGGGGCCCGGCTCACCTACCTCGCCCCAACCCGGGCGCTGATCGGATTGCGGAGCCTGATCCTGACGCTCACTCGTGGAACCGGCGTGATGTCAACCAGGCTGGTCGGCTGGGAGCGGTGGCGGACGCTGCCATCTCGAACGCGCAACGGGGTGCTCACCGCGAGCCAGACCGGCATGGCCGTCGCCTATGGGTTGCAGGGCGTCCAGGAGCGCGGTCAGCCCTTTATTGGGCCAGGAACGCAGGTCTACGAGGGCATGATCATCGGGCTCAACCGACGCGGCGGCGATATCGACGTCAACGCCACCAAGCAGAAGCAGAAAACGAATATGCGCGCCTCCACTGAAGACGCTACTGTCAAACTGGTCCCGCCGCGCCAGATGTCACTGGAGGAATGCCTCGACTTCATCGAAGACGACGAACTGGTGGAGGTGACGCCGAAGGGAATCCGGATGCGAAAGCGCGTCTTGATCGCGAGCGAGCGGATCAAGCTCCGCAAGCGCGAATTGCCGGCGGCCGGCTAGGCACCGGGTTGCGGAATCCTAAGCTTGAGCTGTGACAGCACCAGGGGACGACCCTGTCACCAATGAGCGCGATCAAACGGCCGATGTGCGGGAACGACTGGCCGATGAACGCGAGGGGCTGGCCGACGAGCGCGAACGCCTCGCGGACGATCGGGAGGCGGCTCTTGATGCCCGAGAACGGCAGATCGAGGCACGAGAGCAGCGGGTACGGGAACGGTCGGCGCGTCTCGGTCTGGACGCCCTGAGCTCTCAGGAATCGGCCCACGAGGCAATCCGCTCGGCTCGGCAGCGGATCGAGCACTCCCGCAACTCACTGGATCGCTCGGAGGCTGACATCAACCGGCGGGACGCCAAGCTCGAGCGCGGCGATGCCGATGCCGCGCGCGACCAGCGCGAGATCGAACGACAGACGCATGAGCCCTCCGGTTAGCTGATCAGCCGATGGGGTGGCCGAGCCGAGCGGCGTAGAAGCCGAGCAGCCATTGGAAGAGCAAAACCAGGCCCCATATAAGTAGGATGGCGCCGGCCAGGCCAAGGGGGGCCGGCCAGAGCCGCTTCAGCCGGTAGCGGGCGAACTCGGGAAAGGTCTGCCAGAAGGCGCTGGAGAACAGGGCGACCCGCCGGGCTTGCCGGAGGGCGATTCGAAGCAGGAGAATGCCGGCAAGGCCGAGTCCGAGGCCCCAGATCAGCATCAGGCTGGTACTAGCATATGTTGTGGCCTAAGGTACTGGGAAACCCTACAGGCTGTGGTAAACTGCTTGACAGGCTTCATCCTACGGCATACGATGTGGGCCGCTCTCCACCCCACCCTACGGAGGTTCATCGATGGCCCGATCCACCCAGAAGACTTCAACTGACCGACCCAACGTGACCGCGGCGGCGCCCAGTACTGCGCCCAGACGTAACCGCAACGGGCTTCCCTGGAAGCGGTACTTCACCCGGCCGGGCGTGGCGCCATTCGACGAAGTCCAATGGGAGACGCGCGAGGCCAGCATCACCAACGAGAAGGGTGAGGTCGTCTTCGAGCAACACGAGGTTGAGATTCCGACCACCTGGTCACAGGTCGCGACGAATGTGGTGGTTTCGAAGTATTTCCGTGGGGTGCTCGGGACGCCCGAGCGCGAGCGGAGCGTCAAGCAACTGATCGGGCGGGTCGTGCGCACCATCCACGGGTGGGCGAACAAGCAGGGATACTTCGCGACGCCTGAGGCGACGGAGATCTTCCGGGATGAGCTGACGCATCTGCTGGTGCATCAGAAGGCCGCCTTCAACAGTCCCGTCTGGTTCAACGCCGGCATCGAGCAACGTCCTCAACTTTCGGCGTGCTTTATCAATAAGGTCGAGGACAGGATGGAGTCAATCCTCACCCTGGCCAAGACCGAGGGCATGCTCTTCAAGTACGGCTCGGGCACCGGCACGAATCTGTCGCCACTTCGCTCCTCGCGCGAGCTGCTCGCGGGCGGCGGCACGGCATCCGGCCCCGTCTCCTTCATGAAGGGCTTTGACGCCTTCGCCGGCGTGATCAAGTCCGGCGGCAAGACCCGGCGGGCGGCCAAAATGGTGATCCTCAACGCCGACCATCCCGACATCGTCGAGTTCATCAACTGCAAGGTCGAGGAGGAGCGCAAGGCCTGGACGCTGATCGAGGGCGGATACGATCCATCGTTCAACGGCCCAGCCTACAGCTCGATCTTCTTCCAGAACTCCAACAACAGTGTCCGGGTCAAGGACGATTTCATGAAGGCGGTGGAAGAGGACGCCGAGTGGCACACCTTCGCCATCACGACCGGCCAGATCATGGATACCTACAAGGCCCGCGATCTGATTCGGATGATGGCCGATGCGGCGTGGGCGTGCGGCGATCCGGGGCTGCAGTACGACACGACCGTCAACCACTGGCACACCTGCCCGAACACCGACCGGATCAACGCCTCGAACCCGTGCTCGGAGTACATGTTCCTCGATAACACCTCCTGCAACCTGGCGTCGATCAACCTGATGAAGTTCCTGGACGAGCGCGGCGAGTTCGACGTCGAGGCCTATCGAGAGGCCTGCCGTATCTTGATCACCGCCCAGGAGATCCTGGTCGACAACGCCAGCTATCCAACGGAGGCCATCACGCAGAACAGCCGGGACTTCCGGCCGCTGGGGCTCGGCTATGCCAACCTGGGCGCCCTGCTGATGGCGTCGGGTCTGCCGTATGACAGCGACGCCGGGCGCGACGTGGCGGCGGCGCTCACGGCGGTGATGACCGGTGAGGCCTATGCCCAATCAGCCCGCATCGCCCAGAGGAAGGGCCCCTTCAACGGCTTCGCCATCAACCGCGAGCCGATGCTGCGCGTCATGGACCAGCACCGACGCTCGGTCGACCACATCAACCCGGCGCATGTTCCGCTGCCGCTGCTGAGCGCCGCACGAGACGCCTGGGACAAGGCCTGCCAGCTGGGCGACCTCTATGGCTACCGCAACTCGCAGGCGACCGTGATCGCCCCCACCGGGACGATCGGATTCATGATGGACTGCGACACCACCGGCATCGAGCCGGACATCGCCCTGGTCAAGTACAAGAAGCTGGTCGGCGGCGGCATGCTGAAGATCGTCAACCAGACCGTGCCGATTGCCCTTCGCCGGATCGGCTACCCGGAGCCCCAGGTCTCCGAGATCCTCCAGTACATCGACGAGAACGACACGATCGAGGGCGCGCCGCACCTGCGGCCCGATGACCTGGCCGTGTTCGATTGCGCCTTCAAGCCGGCGAAGGGCTCCCGGACGATCCACTACATGGGGCACGTCAAGATGATGGCCGCGGCCCAGCCATTCATCTCCGGTGCCATCTCCAAGACGGTCAATATGCCCGAGCTGGCGACCCCCGAGGACATCATGGAGGTCTACCTCGAAGGCTGGCGGATGGGCCTCAAGGCGATCGCCATCTACCGAGATGGCTCCAAGCGTTCCCAGCCGCTGAACACGGCGCTCGACAGCAAGAAGAGCACCGCGGCTCAGGTCCCTTCGACCAGGGAGGTCACGCCGAGCGAGCCGGCCCGGGCCGTGCGCCGCAAGCTGCCCGACGAGCGCCGGGCGATCACCCACAAGTTCGATATCCAGGGTCACGAGGGCTATATCACGGTCGGCATCTACGAGGACGGCAGGCCCGGCGAGATCTTCCTGGTCATGTCCAAGGAAGGCAGCACGATCTCCGGCCTGATGGATGCGTTCGCGACGAGCATCTCGCTGGCGCTGCAGTACGGGGTTCCGCTGGAAGTGCTGGTCAAGAAGTTCGCGCATACGCGTTTCGAGCCGTCGGGCTTCACGAAGAACCCTGAAATCCCGATCGCCAAGTCGATCACCGACTACATCTTCCGCTGGCTCGCGTCAAAATTCCTCAGCGGGACGCAGCAAGAGGCGATCGGCATCGTACGCCGAGAGCCAATCGTCGAGGTTGAGGCTGCGCCGGCCGCTCCCGTCACGCCGGCAAAGCCCACGACAATCGAATCCAGCGCGATCAAGATCAGTTTCCAGGGGCAGGAGGACGCGCCGGCCTGTTCTGACTGCGGCTCGATCATGATTCGCAACGGCACCTGCTACAAGTGCCTCAACTGCGGCAGCACGAGCGGCTGCAGCTAGCAAAGTTACGGGAAGGAACCGTCGCGGTTCCTTCCCAGTCCTCATTCCGGCACGATGAGGGCGCTCATCGCCATCCTCAGTGGTCGCATGACGGGCCAGAATGCCCATGCGGAGGTCCGACGACGTGGGACGGACGCAAATTTCGTTGTCGTGGGTGTGGCCTCTATTACGAAACCTGCTGCGATGGCGGTCGTTGCTCATGACGCCGCGAAAATTCTGAAAAATTCTGCCGTTGCCCTGCGCTGAGGCTCATCACCGCGGCGGCTCGAGAAAAATTTGGGTCGAGGCTGTGCAAAACGGCTCGATTCATGCTATGGTCGCACTTAATGAGCGCGCAGCCGCGCTCTGATCATCGCGTGGATCAGGGCGAGGATCTGAAGAAGGGCAACATTCAAACAACTCCGCGGTCCACATCGATACGCATCGGCACATGGCATCGCGGAACCCGAGGGTCGACTGCGGCGCGCCATCGCTCCCCTCATTTCTCTCTCTCCTCTTTGCTTCCGGTACCCGGCCTCGCCGGCGCCCGCGCGTCCACGGTACCCGTGGCGCTCACGCGCGTTCGGCGGCGGCGTACAAGCGGCCGACCGGGGGAATCTTGCTAAGAAGGAGGTGAGCCCGGATGGCCGCAAAGAAGAAAGCAGGCGGAAAGAAGAAAGCCGCGAAGAAGTCGTCGAAGAAGAAGTAGGTTAGCTTTTCAAGCTGACTTCAATGCAGCCGGTGCCTTCGGGTGCCGGCTGTAGCATTGGTGGGCATGATCGATCTCGATCGCGCCCGTCCCTTCCTCAAAGTCCGGCACGACGGTATCCTCGCCACCATCAAGCGTGACGGGCGGCCGCAACTCTCGAACATCCTCTACTTCCTCGATGAAGACGGCCGCATCAAGATCTCCGTCACCCAGACGAGGGCCAAAACGCTCAACCTCCGCCGAGACCCGCGGGCCAGTCTTCACGTCCAGGGGCGCGACCGCTATGAATACCTGGTCGCCGAGGGAGCCGCGCGGCTCATCGAGGGGGATGGCCTGGCCGAAGCCCTGCGGCACTATTACCGCAAAGTCCGCGGCGACCATCCCGACTGGGCCGAATACGACGCCGCCATGGTCAAGGAGCAGCGCCTGCTGCTCTCCATCTCGGTCGAGCGCGCCTACGGCCAGCTGCGCTAGCGAACCGCCAGGCAGGTGACCGTCTTGAAGACGCCATCGATCTTCTGGATCTTCTCGACGATGATCGAGCCAATGCCGGCCACGTCGGGGGCCTCGACGGCGGCGATCACGTCATATTCGCCGGTGATGGCATCGGCCAGCTCGATGCCCTTAACGCCCTGAAGCGACCTGGCCACCTCGATCGCCTTTCCGGCCGACGCGTTGATCAGCACATACGCCCGCATTGCACCCTCCTGAACGAATTTCGATGTTCAGGATACGGGTTTGGCCGACGCTAAGATGAACCCATGACGTCCATGACGGCAGTGGTGAAGGCCGCTGCCGGCCCGGGCGCCGAGATCGATCAGATTGCCATCCCCGAGCCAACCGGCAAGGATGTTTTGATCGAGGTGGCCGCGTCGTCCATCTGTGGTACCGACGTCCACATCTTCGATTGGAATGACTGGGCCCGTCGCCATATCCGCCCGCCCCGGGTCTTCGGGCACGAGATGTCCGGCCGGGTGGTCGCCGTTGGTTCTGACGTTCGAGAAGTTGAACCGGGGACCTACGTTGCGGCGGAAACTCATGTCGTCGACCACACCTGCCGGCAGTGCCAGCGCGGCCTCTACCATCTGTGCGAGAACGTGCGGGTCCTCGGCGTCGATCGCGACGGATCGTTCGCGCGCTACGTGCTCCTGCCGGCCGAAAATTGCTGGCGTAACGCGCCCGGGCTCAGCCCCGAAGTCGCCGCCCTGCAGGAGCCATTCGGGAATGCCGTCCACGCGGCTCTGGCGGGACCGCTGAAAGACAACGCCGTGGCGATCTTTGGGCTGGGGCCGATCGGCCTCTGTGCCGTCGGCATCGCCCGGGCCGAGGGTGCGGCGGCGGTCTACGGGGTGGAGCCCAATCCGTATAGGCGGGCGCTGGCCGAGCGGATGGGGGCGACTGCCGTTTTCCCCCCGGGCGATGCGACCGTGCAGGACATCCGGAGGGTCAACGGCGGCGTTGGTGTAGATATCGTCCTCGAGATGTCTGGACATCCGACGGCGGTCGAGCAGGGGCTACAGGTCCTCCATAACGGGGGGTGGATCAGTTTGCTCGGCATCGGCGACCGGCCGGTCACGCTCGATCTCAACGACCTCGTGGTCACCAAAAGCATCACGATTTACGGCATCTTCGGGCGGCGCATCTGGGATACCTGGGAGCGCACCTCGAGCTACCTGAGCACCGGCAGGGTCGACGTCTCGCCGCTCATCACCCACCGGTTCCCGCTTGACGACTTCCAGGAGGCGATGGCCCAGATGAAGAGCGGCCGGGCGGGGAAAGTCGTACTGCTGCCGAGCGGCGGTTAGGAGGGATCATATGATCACCGAAAAAAGGACGCAGTTCCTGGTCGAAGAGCTCGACCAGCTCAAAAAGAACGGTCTGTTCCGCCCGCTTCGGGTGCTGGCGTCGGCGCAGGACACCGAGGTGGTCGTGGATGGCAAGCGCGTGCTCAACCTGTCGTCGAATAACTACCTTGGTCTGACAACCCATCCCCGGCTGAAGCGCGCCATGGTCAAGGCCACCGAAGAATGGGGCGCCGGTTCAGGGGCGGTGCGCACCATCGCCGGGACCATGGCGATCCACGAAGAGCTCGAGCGCCGGCTTGCCGAGTTCAAGCACACCGAGGCGTCGCTGGTCTTCCAGTCGGGTTTCACCGCGAATCTCGGCGTCCTCCAATCGCTGGTCAAAGAGGGCGACGTCATCATCAGCGACGAGCTGAACCATGCGTCGATCATCGACGGCATCCGGCTCTCGAAGGCCGAGCGTTCGATCTTCAAGCACCGCGATCTGGACGACCTCGAGCGACACCTCGAAAAGCACCGCGAGAAGCGCGTCAAGCTGGTCGTCACCGACGGCGTCTTCAGCATGGACGGCGACATCGCGCCACTCGCCGGCATCGTGGATCGGGCGGAGCGGTTTGGCGCCATGATCATGGTCGACGACGCCCACGCCAGCGGCGTGCTGGGAAAGAATGGCCGCGGATCGGTCAACCATTTCGGGCTCGACGGCCGGGTCGACTTGCAGATGGGCACCCTGTCAAAGGCGATCGGCGTCCTCGGCGGCTACGTCGCGGCGCCCCAGCCGGTCCGCGACTTTCTGATCCATCGCGCCCGGCCCTTCCTGTTCAGCACCTCGCATCCACCTGGGGTCGCGGCGGCCTGCATCGCCGCCATCGACGTCCTGCTCGCGGAGCCCGAGCGCATCGACAGGTTGTGGGCGAACACGGCCCGCTTTAAGGCCGGCCTCAAACGCCTCGGATTTGAGACCGGCGCCAGCGAAACCCCGATCACGCCCGTGATCGTCGGGAAAGGCTCGGTAGCGATGCAGCTGTCCGACCGCCTGTTCGGCCTGGGGGTCTTTGCCCAGGGGATCGGATACCCAACGGTGCCGGAGGGGCGAGCCCGGATCCGGACCATCGTGACCAGCGTTCACACTGATCAGCAGCTGGATCGGGCGCTGGAGGCTTTCGAGAAAGGCGGCAAGGAACTTGGGGTTATCGCGTAACCTTCATCACCAAAGCCACATATATGAATAGGTCAACGGCGTGACCGAGCGTTCGGCAGCGGAGCTGCAAGACGAGGCGCGCCTGATCGAAGCCGCCAAGCGGGACCGCAAAGCGTTTGCGGCGCTCTACGACCGATACTTCGATCAGATCTACTCGTACTGCTACTACCACTCCGGCCGGCGCGAGGAGGCGGAGGACCTGGCGAGCGAGACCTTCCAGCGGGCGCTCGAGGGGCTGGACGATTTTGAATGGCGAGGTATCCCATACTCAGCATGGCTGTACAAGGTCGCATCGAACCTGATGTCCAAGCGGCGGCGGCGGCCGCCCTGGATCGAGCTGCCCGATCCGATCGCCGGCAGCGGCGAGAACGATCCAGAACGGCTTTGGCTTCGGCGGGAGCAGGGCGATGAGCTGCACAAGGCCGTCCGTGCGTTGCCGCTCGACCAGCGCGAGGCGGTCCTGCTCAAATTCGAGGGGCGTCTCAAGAACAGGGAGATCGGCGTGATCCTGGGTCGCAGCGAGGGCGCGGTCAAGCTGTTGCTGTTCCGGGCGGTGCACGGCCTGCGCCGGCGACTTCACGAACAGGAGAAGCCGCGATGAACCCGCGGCCAGAGGATATCGACGCGCTGGCCAGGGCGATCGACCGTGTCGTCTTCGCCGAGTCCGGCGGCGCGACGGGTCCCGAAGTTCCACCCGCGTCCTTGGCGCTGGTCTCCTACCTCAACGACAGCTTCCCCCGGATGACGGTCGCCAACAGCCGGCAGGACAGGTTGCGGCGGCGGGTGATGCGGGCGCTCGGGATTCCGGCCAACCCGGCGCCGGCCGGCTGGGTGCGGCTCGAGGCGGAGATGAACCGGCGGCTCGGCAACCTCGATCCAAGGTGGACCCCCGTAGTGGGCGGCGCCGCCCTGGTGTTGCTGGGTGTGGTTGGTTTAGCCGTCTGGCGCCAGCGTGGCGCCGTGAAGCCCGCGGTCGCGTCCGTTCGCTGAAACGTAGACCGTGGGAGCATGACCGCCGACGACGAGCTATCGGCCGCAGAGGCGGCGCGTATCCGGGCCCGAGAGCGCAAGGCGAGGCCCCCTAGGATGATCATCGATAATGCCGGCGTCAAGCGGATCCAGCTCTCCCTCCGCGACCGGGCCAAGAAGAAGAAAAAGTAAAGTAGATCCGTGACCCCGATCCGCAAAGCGGTGTTCCCGGCCGCCGGACTGGGCACGCGCTTCCTTCCCGCAACCAAGGCGCAGCCGAAAGAGATGCTGCCGGTGGTGGACAAACCGATCATCCAGTACGGCGTTGAGGAAGCTGTTGCCGCCGGCATCGATCAGATCATCGTGGTCACCGGCCGCGACAAGCGCGCGATCGTGGACCATTTCGACATCTCCTTCGAGCTCGAGCACTATCTGAAAGATCGGGGCAAGACGCGAGAGCTTCAGGTGGTGCGCAAGATCTCAGACATGGTCGACATCACCTACATCCATCAAAAGGAGCCGCTGGGCCTGGGCCACGCCGTGCTGATGGCCAAAGATGTGGTCGGCAACGAGCCGTTCGCGGTTTTCCTGGCGGACGACATCATCCGGTCGCAGACCCCCGTGATCAAACAGATGATGGACGTCTACGCCCAGCACCAGGTCTCGGTGCTGGCGCTGCAGCGGGTGGAACCCGAACAGGTTTCGCGCTACGGCGTGGTCAAGGTGGCCAAGAGTGACGGCCGGATCCATGAGGTGGTCGACACGGTGGAGAAGCCGGAGCCGAGCAAGGCTCCCTCGAACCTCGCGATCCTGGGGCGCTACCTCCTCAAGCCGTCGATCTTTGGCATCCTGGAGACGACCCACGAGGGGGTCGGCGGCGAGATCCAGTTGACCGACGCGCTGCGTGCCATGGCGCAACAGGAGAAGATGCTGGGCCTCGAATTCGAGGGGACCTACTTCGATGTGGGGACCGTCAGCGGTTTCCTCAAGACCTCGATCGCGTTCGCCCTTGAGCGGCCTGGGCTCCGCGAGGAGCTGCTGGGCTACCTCAAGAGCCTGGACGGCCTCAAGCCCGGCTAGGAATCGCCCCCGCGACGCTCGTCCGGTGGGCGCTTCGAGCCTATAATGAGGGGTCCGTTGAATGGCTTTAGCGATACCGCAATCAGGTCCAGACATGGCAGTTTCAGGGAGACGCAGATCCGACGAGGACCGGGTCGTTCGGTATTTGAACACCGAGGGCGACTTCGAGGTCGACATCCTCAATACCCGTAACAAGCCCCAACCCGAGTCGGACGACGAGCCCTGATCCGTAACTCGTCGCGGGCCTTCTGGCTCCATGAATGGGGCGCGCTTGCTTTCGTCGTCACGGTCATTCTCGGTCTGCTGGTGGTGCCGGCCGCCCTGATCCTCGAAGGCAGCGCCCGAACAACCACCTCCTCGAACCAAACGCTGCTGCAGCCGACGCCGACCCCGAGCTGCCTGTCAGTGGTCACCACGCCGTCCGGATCGGCAACCGCCAGCCCCAGCCCGACGCCGAAGCCCTCGGCCTCCGGTTCTGTCAGTCCATCGGCGACGGTGGTGACGAGTGCTTCGCCGACTCCATGCCCGTCGCCGAGCCCGACAGCGTCCCCGTCGCCGAGCGGCAGCCCCAA
>WNGI01000377.1_pt1 | contig 36734 bp, 38 predicted proteins | sample 5400621 | NCBI WGS metagenome assembly WNGI01 (sample SAMN13153374, study PRJNA577476) | soil metagenome | isolation source: 20 cm soil or saprolite under Garry oak tree replicate 1 | place: USA:California | collected 2016-06-15
GCGTGCACCGTTGCCCACACCGATAGGTCGTCGGCCACAATGCCTTCGAGGGACCCGGTCACGCCCGCTGCCGACAGGACGTTCGCACTCACCGGATCGATGCGGGCGAGCCGACCTGTTACGCCGTCGGCGACCCACACCGCGGAACGGGTCGCCGCCACCCCCGATGGATGCAGACTCAGCGGAATCTCGACCGCGGTATTGGTCCGTGGATCGATCTTGATCAGGAGACTTGATGGTTCACTTACAACCCACACGGCGCCGTCGCCCGTCGCGATCGCGCTCGGCTGGACTCGAAGCGCGATCGTCGCGCTTACTGTGGCGGTCGCCGCATCGATTCGCGTGATGCTCGAGCCGACGCCGCTCAGGACCCACACGGCGCCGAAGTCAACCGCCATCGCTTCGGGCCCTTCGCCCACGTCAATGCGCGAGGTCAACGTGTCGGTGCGCGGGTCCACCCGATAGACGACGTCATCGCTCTTGTTGGCGACCCAGACGGCGTCCGCGCCATACGTAAGAGCCGACAGCCCGCTCGAAAGGCCGACCGGCTGCGCGAACTGCTCGGTCTTCGGATCGAAGCGCCAGAGCGACTTCTCGCCGAACGCGGTCGCCACCCAGACGTCCGTGCCGTGTAGCTCAGCTCCCAAATCGCCCCGCCGCCAACAGCGAGCTCGCTGCCGTGCATGGTCGTCGCGGCTTTTCCGACGACCTCCCCCGTGGTCCCGTCGATTCGGACGACTCCGTCCAGGAGTGACACGCCCGGGAGTGCCGGTTGCCGGAGCTGCGGCGCGTACGCGAGAACGACGCCCGCGATGATCGCGGCGATCGCTGCGATCGCCGGGCCGCGCCTCCACCTAGGAGCGACCTTCGACCGCTCGCTGGTGATCGCGGGCTCAGAGGCGACGCGGTCGCGCGACTCCTTGCGCTCCGCCGGCGCCGCCGTCGCTGCCCAGACCGCAACCTGGCTGCGCGTGTGAAAACCGAGCTTGTAGCGGATCTGCTCGACATGGTGCTCGGCGGTGCGCTCGGCGATGAAGAGGCGCTCCGCGATCTCACGGTTCGTCAGACCGTGGGCGAGGAGACCGGCCACCTCTCGTTCGCGTCGGGTGAGCTCCGACGTCGCCGTCCTCACGGCGTGGCGCACATTCTTCTCCTCCCCAGACGTCGAGCCCGTTCCCGGGGCGAATCGTAGGCCGGCTCTTCGTCGATACCGTGGAGCCTCAAGACGAGGCGGCGAGGAGGACGACGTGCGGTACATGCTCCACCTTTTCGGCCATCCACTCGCCGACCGTTGGACGCGCAAGGTCATCCTTCAGGTGAGGCCCGGCACGCGCCGGGCCTCACCACTAGTTCGCGCGCGTCGTGACTACTAGTGGAGCTGGATGTTCCCTCCGGTGAGCGTCCGCTCGCCAGAGTCGTACCCGGTGCTAAGACGGATTCGGTACTTGTCGGCATCGGCGCCGGGCTCGGTGACGTCGGTCAGGTCGATCCGGTAGGTGAACGAGCCGGAGCCGTCGATCGTCGCCGTGCCGAAGACGCTGGCCGTGTTGCCGCTGCAGACGACCGCGAGCACGGCCGTGGAGTGGACGTTGAGGTCAGCTGCTGGGCCGTGGTCTTGGTATTCCTCGTTGCCCGAGGGCATGCCGCTTGCCGAGGCGTTGCCGCCGAAGGTGGCCTTGTCGCCGTTGGCTGCGGTGATCCGGCCACCGCCGGTGACCTTACAGCCGGGCGTGCTCTGAGCAAGGACCCATTCTTTCGTCGCCCTGCCGCTTGGCTCGCCAGGGTCCTGGACGCCGTTGTTGTTCGTATCGGCGTAAGCCGTAATCACGTCCGATCCCGGTAACGCCGGTCCCGTGTAGCAGAACGTCGCCCGACCGTTCGCGTCGGTCGGCGACGTCCCCGTTCCGCTCGTTGTGACCGAGCCCGATACCGCGAATCGGACGGTGATCCCGGGCGTCGGGTTGTGGAACGAGTCGACGACCGTCGCCGTCACGCAGTGCTCCGCACCGACGGTGTTCGTGTCTGAAGATGGCGTCAGTGTGAGCGTCGCGGGCGCACCCGCGGTCCACAACTTCGTCGCGGTGTCGGACGGCTCTCCGGCGTCCTTCACACCGTTCCTATTGGTATCGGCGAACGCGCTGATCGTGTCGGTTCCTGTGGCAGTTCCGGTGTAGCAGGACGACGCCTGGCCGCTGCTATCGGTCGGTGCCGACGCATCAGCTGGTGCGTTCGCACCGCTCACCGAGAAGTCCACGGTGATACCGGGCGTTGGGTTCGCAAATGAGTCCTTAACCGTTGCCGTCACACAGTGCTGGCTGCCCGCCGTGTTCGTATCCGTCTTCGGCGAGAGCGCGAGCGTCGCGGGCGCTCCAGCGGTCCACGTCTTCGTCGCCGTGTCGGACGGCTCTCCCGTGTCCTTCACGCCGTTGCTATTCGTATCGGCGAAGGCATTGATGGTGTCGGTTCCCGTAGCCGTTCCGGTGTAGCAGGACGACGCCTGGCCGCTGCTATCGGTCGGCGCTGAAGCATCAGCCGGCGCGTTCGCGCCGCTCACCGAAAAGTCCACGGTGATACCGGGCGTAGGGTGCGCGTTTGCGTCGGTCACCGTGGCGGTGACGCAGTGCTGCGTGCCGACCGTGTTCGTCGCCGCCGGCGGCGTAAGGACCAAGAACGCCGGGGTGCCCGCGCCTGACCCGGTGACCGTGATCGCTGCGGTCGGTCCAGTGGGAGCGACCGGAATCGCGCCAGCTTCGCCGCCGGCGTTGTTGAAGTACACGCCGGTGGTGGTCGCGACAGTGACGTTGAAGTGCAACATGACATCGCCCGAGGCCGGCACGCTGAATGGGCCCGCCCAGGTGAGCGTCTGGCCGGAGATCCCGGGATTCGTGGTGGTGACGCCTGTGCTCGAGCCCGCCGTGTATGTAAAGCCAGCGGGGAGCGTGTCGGTTATCGAGGTCAGCGTCGCAGCGCTCGCGTTCGGGTTATGGATCGTGATCGTGTACCCATCGCTCGCGCCGCCGGCGGCAGTCGCCGCGTCAGCCGTCTTGGTCGTCGAGAGCGGAGCGAGTCCGAGTGGCGAGAAGGTCGTGAAGTGCGAGACCGTGAGGCTCTGGCCAGCTGGGATTATCAATGACCAGCTGAGCCCGGCGCCGTTGTCGATGTTGCTCGCGCACGCGCAAGTGTCGGGGAACGGAAGCTTCGCTCCGATCCTGGCCCAAACGGTGTTGAAGCCCGATTCGAAGAAGTGGCTCCCAGCCGTGATCGGGAACCACTGCTCGATGCGCGCGTCTGCAGCCTGACTCGTCGTGCAGGCGACGGCGCCGGTCACCGCATCCACGCGCCCGAATCCAAAGTCGGAGTTCTGCAAAAAGCAGTCGGCTGCGCGATAGATGATCACGTTCTGTGCCGCGTTCCCACTGTTGGAAATAGCCACATCGGTGCGATAGGCCTCTTGGCCAACGACGTAGGAATCGGTCTCGGTCACGCGAAGGCCGGTCGTGCCGGCATCCGCGACGGTCGTGACTCGGAACGGGTCAGCGCTCGTGCCAGCGCCGAGCACCGCGGATTGGCTGACCTGCGTCCAAGAAGTCCGCGGGGCGGCCGAGCCCCCTGCGGGTACCGAGGTCGGGCCGAAGAGCTGGCTGCCCGTGCCTCCCGCCCCGGCGACCAGGAACGTGCCGCAGGCCGTGTCTCCGAAGAACTCCGGTGACGTATCCCCGGTGTGCGAGACACCGCAATTAAGTTGATCCGTGATCAGGATCCGTGTGAGCGGCCCGCTGGAAGTGATCGACTGGTTGGCCAGAGCGATCGACGTCAGCGAGAACGTCGCGACGAGCGATATCAGTAGCACGATCACCAAACTGCGTAAAGACGTATACACGTTGGCTTCCCTCCCCTTCGTGTCCGCTGCGATTGCTAGCCGGGGCCGAGCACCATTGGACCCCTCCCCTGCTCTGCCCGACAGTAAGTCGGCGCACGGTCCTTATACGCCTGGTTCGCAAGGTCGCATAGGGTCGACAACCTCAATCCGCATCCGGCGGCTTCGGTTCCGGGACCCTTTGCTCAACGGTGGTAAACGGTCGCCGCGTGTGCCGCGCGACGAGGTTCCCGAGCGCGCGGAGCCCTCCCGGCGCGTTCTCGATGGTCGGATGCAAGATGAGCGGGGACGAGCGTCCATACGCCCACAGGACCAACTCGTCGCTCCTGCCCGCCCCGGTGTCCCAGGTCCCAGTTCGCATCTCGATGCGCTGTACGTCGTACCGGTGGCGGCTGATCTCACCCACCCCCAGGACGACCGTCCGCTCCTCGATGACGCCGCCACTCAGCACCCAGGACCGGCGCATCAGGATCGCGCGAAGACCGACGACCGTGAAGGCAACGCCGACCGCCGCGGCAATTCCGAGGACCACCACCGCGCCAAGGTTGAAGCTGTCGCGGACGGCCGCGACGATCATGCCGGCGGTCACGACATCCCACAGCACCGTCCAGACGCCCACGAACACCGTCGCACACGAGAGGGTGACGCCGGGCCGGACGATCTCCAGCCCGCCGGCATCTGTCGTGCGGGTGATGTAACCCGTGGGCAGGGCTGGTTCAGGACGGTCGTCAGGGGCCTCCGGCTCGCGCGCGATCGCATCTCGACGCCGGGTCTCCAGGAGCGCGGCGAGCTCGTCAAGGTCCATTCCGTAGCTCGCCGGCAGGGTGGCCGCGGTCTGACGCAACGAACCGGGCAGCGCTTTCCGCCACGGGTAGGTCACCTGGCTGTCGGACCGAAGCTCGATGTGCATCCACGGACGCCCTCGGCCGCGGATGACTCTGGCGCCTGTAACGTCTGGCCAAAGACATCGGACCGTATAGGCGCCGTGCGCGACGGTGAACCCGGCCTCGTCGATGGTCAGCCGATCGGGCCGCTGCCGGTACCAGGCGACGGAGACCGCGAGGAAGAGGCCGAATACAACGACAAGCGCGATGCCGCCGAGCTGGCCGGTCGCGATGGCCGCGATGCCGATCAAAACGCCGATGGCCGCGCATCCCGGTTGCCACAGCTGCGGCGCGCGCGACTCGTAGAGGATTAGCTCACCCGGCATCGCAGCTGGCCTCGGTCCCCCAGGTGCGGCGCGCCGCAACCGTGCGGTGCTAGGGCTGCCCGGGAGTCGCCGGCGAAACCGCGTTCACGAGCGCGCGCCGCGCGACCGCGATTGCGGCAGCGACGGCGCCGGTGACCGCGGCCGCCAGTATCACCTTCGGGGTCGCTACATCGAGCTGCAGCGCAACCACCGCGGCGACTGCGCCCGCGATCGCGCCCTCGACTAGGTCGCGGACGAAACGGCCGACCGGTGTGCCGAGCCAGGCGACAAGCCCTTTCATTTCGCCTCCTTCGGTGAAGAGTCTGGGTAACTTAAGCGGATGAGGCGCGCCGTGCCAGAAGGCTCAGACGACCACGCGCTGGTCTTGATCGATGTGTTCACGGTCGAGCTGGTGTGGCCGCAAGAGGCTGCGCGGTGCGGTCAGCTGGTTGCGGTCCCTGCCCTCGCGGGAATTGCGCCGAGTTGACGATACAGACCAAGGAAGTCGAAGTGCACCCACGCCTCGGCAGCCTTGCCGCTCTCGTAGCGAGTGATGACGATTCCTGTGATCGCGCCCCGCCTCCCGGTCGCGGGGATTCCCGGCAAGTCGCCCTTGTGTGTGCCGGTCGCGCTGATGCGCGTCACGACCTTGTCACCTTCGGTGATGACATCCTCGATCGCGAAGATTAGGTCCGGGAAGGCATTGCGAAAGAGCGACACTTCTGCTCGCACGCCCTCGGGTCCGGTCTTTGACGTAATCGCGTCGTGATCGACGTAATCGGGAGCAACGATCTGGTCTGCCGCTTGGAAGTTTCCTTTGTTCCAGACCTCCTCGAAGAACCGACGCTCGTTTGCTTTGTTTGCCGTCTCTTCTTCAGACATCGGCTTACCTTCTCTCTGTCATTGCGCCGGGCGGCTTATCCCGGCTTGAAGAGCATGAGGTACAAGACCACCAGCAGACCGCCCGCGCCGGTCACGGCCAAGATCCCCGGCCTGAAGCGCGCGAGCAGCCGCTCCATTTCGCGGTCGTCGTGCGTGTCGGCGATGCGATCGATGGTCCGGCCGCCGTAGAGGTTCATCACGACCCCGATGGCGATGAAGATCGCAAGGGCCGCCCAGATCCAGGCCGTCCCCCACCAGGAGCCCAGGAAACCGAGAACGACTCCCGACGCGATGGTGAGTCCGAAGAAGACCCAGCGGAGCATGCTGGCGGCCTCACTGACCTCGAGGAGCTCGCGGATCCGGACGTCATTGCGCTCCTGCTTGAGGTGGAACGCGACCGTCACCGGGTGCACCAAGAGCAGTCCCAGCACGCTCGCGATATGGATGAAGACGATCCAGCGATACATGCGGATCTCCCTTTGGCTAGCGCTTCTTTTTCGCGAGGCGCCGCTGCCGTGGAGTCATCAGCTCCGCAGGCGGACGCCACTTTGACTTCCCCTGGCCGGGCCGGCCGCCGAACCTCGGGTCGGGCGCATCCTCCCGGCCCTCGCGCCGCTTTCGTGCGCGGCTGGTGACGCCTCGCTCCGGATCCTGACGCGCGATCTTCTGAGCCCCGCGGAGCGCTCTCTTCGACGGCGTCTCCCCGCGACCCCTCGCCCGCTCAGCTCGTGACTTCGGCACCACGCGCTCCTCCGGCGCTTAGACCGCGACAGTCGGCAGCTCCGCGAGAGCCTCTTCGACGTTCTCCGCCGGGTACTCGTAATCCTCGAGCTCGCCGTTCAGGTAGCGCTCGTACGCGCCGAGATCGAAGTGGCCGTGCCCGGACAGGTTGAAAGCGATTACCTTCGCCTCGCCGGACTCCTTGCACTGCAGAGCCTCATCGATCACCACGCGGATCGCGTGCGCGGACTCGGGCGCGGGAAGATAGCCCTCAGCGCGCGCGAACATGACCGCGGCCTCGAATGTCGGGCGCTGGTGGACCGCGACCGCCTCGATCTGCTTCTGCTCGTACAACGCGCTCACCGCCGGCGCCATGCCGTGGTAGCGGAGCCCGCCGGCGTGGATCGGCGCCGGAACGAAGGAGTGACCGAGCGTGTGCATCTTCACGAGCGGCGTCATCATCGCTTCGTCGCCGAAGTCGTAGGCGTACCGACCCTTGGTGATGCTCGGCGCCGCCATCGGCTCGACCGCGATGATCCGGAGGTTCTCGATCTTTCCGGTGAGCTTGTCGCCGATGAACGGGAACGCGAATCCGCTGAAGTTCGAGCCGCCTCCGATGCAGCCCACGAGGATGTCTGGCCGCTCGCCGGCGAGCTCGAGCTGCTTCCTGACCTCCTGGCCGATGACCGTCTGGTGCATGAGCACGTGGTTGAGGACCGATCCAAGCGAATACTTCGTGTCGTCGCGCGAACCGGCGTCCTCGACAGCCTCCGAGATCGCGAGGCCGAGGCTCCCGGGACTCTTTGGATCCTTGGCAAGTGCGGCGCGGCCCGCCTTTGTGTCGGGGCTCGGGCTCGGGACGACCTCGGCGCCCCATGTCTCCATGAGGATTCGCCGGTACGGCTTCTGGTCGTACGACACGCGAACCATGTAGACCTTGCATTCGAGGTTGAACATCCGCGCGGCGAGCGCGAGGGCGCTCCCCCATTGCCCCGCGCCGGTCTCGGTGGCGAGGCGTTTGGTGCCCTCGGCCTTGTTGTAGTAGGCCTGCGCGATCGCGGTGTTCGGCTTGTGGCTGCCCGCCGGGCTCGTGCCCTCCCACTTGTAGTAGATGTGTGCGGGCGTTCCCAGGACTTTCTCGAGGCCGAGGGCACGGATGAGCGGCGTTGGCCGCCAGACCTTGTAGGCGTCGCGAACCGGCTCGGGTATCTCGATCCAGCGTTCGCGGCTGACCTCCTGCTTGATCAGCTCCATCGGAAAGAGCGGCGCGAGATCCGCGGGGCCGAGCGGTTGACCTGTTCCGGGATGGAGCGGCGGCGGAAGCGCCGAGGGCAGATCCGCCTGGATGTTGTACCAATGCGTCGGCAGGTCCTTTTCGTCGAGCTGAAACTTGCGCTGCTTCGTCGTCGGTCGTTTCGCAGTCGTGACAGCCACACCGAGCTCCCCCAGTTGTCGCGGATCCGCGAACCGGCAGAGCCTACTCCGCGGCTGCGGGCCCGCGTGCCGGGCCCGCAGTGCGGCGCATCGTGCGTCTAGTGGCAGAGGACCTTGGTCTTCTGCGTGGATGTGAACAACGAGCCGAGCGCGTCGAGCGACTGGCTGTCGATGGTCAGGGTCGCCGTCGCCTCACGCGAGCTGCCTTTGCCGACGAAGTACATCGAGCAGCCGCCGAATGTTGACTTGCTGTTGGATCTAAACGTGGCGACGTCACCCACGCCGGTGTATACCGCGCTGACCAGCGCCGTCCGCGTTCCGGCGGGATTGCAGCCGGTCGAGTCGCACGTGAAAGCCTGCACGGTGACGGCGGTCGGCGCGAGCGACGCCGCGGCGAGGTCCCTCGTGTCGATCGAGAACGAACTTGGGTCAAACGGAGAGCAGCCCGTCTCGTAGCCGAGTGGGACAAAGCCCGTCTCCGTCTTGTCGTACCGGCTGACGTCCAGGCACGCCTGTGCCGAACCATCTGGGTTGTTGACGATCGCGAAGACCGATGTTGAGGTGCAGACCGTGCCGACGCAGACGGTATTCGTCGCGGCGGCGCCACTACTCGCGATGTGATCGCGGACGACGGGTGCCGCGGCAAGGGCGGCGCCTCCGAGCGTCGCGAACACCAGAGCGGTCGCTGCGATGGTGGTGATCGACCTGCGGACGACGTTCGACGTGCGTGGCTGAAAGCGCATCGGATTCCTCCTACCGCCTGACCCTCCTGTATTTGGAGCGCCGGCTCAGGAGGTCTAGCGGGCTGAGTCACCTGGACGGCTACGGCTCACCACATCCGCCACGTGATCTGGAGCACGTTGCGACCGGCAGGTCGCACCAGCTCTTCGGGACCTATGCTCGATAGATCAAGAACACAAGCGGCACCAGCCGCAAGTCACCGCCACGTCCTGCCGCTAAAGCTCCTCCAGCCGAGGCGCCCAAGGCGAAGATGTCGGAAGCGCCGCCACCCGCGGCCTCGCCGGCCCCGTCGGGCGAGCTTGAGGCGCTCAGGGAAAACCTGCAGCGCGTCAATCGCGAGATCTCGAGGATCGCGCGCGAGACTCGCGGAGGTCCCGATGCGGCGAGGCACTCGCAGCTGCCGGAGAAACAGGACCTCCTCGCGCAGAAGCAGGATCTCGAGAGGAAGATCCGGACGCTCTCGAGCTCGTCACCCCGCCGGATATAAAGAGCGCAATAACCGAGAGCGCCACGTCCCGGTAACGTGGACCGGTGACACGACGCGGCTGGATCCTCTTCATCGCGATGGCCCTCATCTGGGGGATCCCCTACCTCTTCATCAAGATCGCCGTCACAGAGCTCAGCCCGGCGAGCCTCGTGCTCTTCCGGACCGCGATCGGCACGGTTCTCCTGCTGCCCCTCGCGGCGGCGCGCAAGGATCTCGCGCCGGTCCTGAAGCAGTGGAAGTGGATCCTCGTCTACACCGCCGCGGAGGTCGCCGCACCGTGGTTGCTGCTGTCCGACGCCGAGCAGCGCATCTCGAGCTCGCTGGCCGGGTTGCTGCTCGCGGCCACACCGTCGTTTGGGGCCATCCTGGCTTGGGCGACAGGCGGCCATGATCGTCTCGACCGGCGCCGGGTCATCGGTCTCGCGATCGGGTTCGTGGGCGTCGGCGCTCTCGTTGGACTCGACATCCGCACGAACGATGTCGGCGCGATCGGCGAGGCCCTGCTCGTGGCCGTGGGCTACGCCACAGGCGCGACGATCATCTCGCGGAAGCTCTCGACCCTTCCTTCGCTCGGCGTGGTCGTTGCATCTCTCGCGATCACGGCGCTCGTCTACGCGCCAATAGGGATCGCGCAGCTACCCTCAAGTCTCCCTGCCCCATCAGTCGTCTTCGCGGTCGCGGTCCTCGGCGTGGTGTGCACCGCGATCGCGTTCATCGTGTTCTTCGCGCTCATTCGCGAAGTTGGATCGGCACGCGCGACCGTCATCACGTACCTCAACCCCGCGGTGGCGCTCGCGCTCGGGATCGCGGTGCTCGGCGAGCCGTTGACCGTGGGCATCTTGATCGGCTTCGTGCTGATTGTGCTCGGGTCGGTACTCGCGACCCGCCCTGGCGCCCCGCCGCCGACGAGCGTTCCGGTCACCGAGGAACGCACACGGCTGGTCCGATCGTCGCAGTGACGCGCGTGCTCGATGCACGTGCCCTCAATCGCGCTCTTCTCGAGCGTCAGCTTCTCCTCAGGCGATCGAAGATGTCGACCGAGGAGGCCATCGAACGGCTTGTCGGAGTGCAGGCGCAGATTCCCGCCGATCCCTACGTTGCGCTCTGGAGTCGCCTCGAAGACTTCGGGACCGACGACCTCGCGCGGCTGATCACCAACCGGAAGGCGGTCCGCACGAGTCTCTTTCGCGCGACGATCCACCTGGTCACAGCGCGCGATGCGCTGTCAGTTTGGCCGCTGATCGAGCCCGCGCTTGCGCGGCTCTTTCAAACGGCCAGCCCTTTCGGGCGACAGCTCCGCGGTCTCGACTTGGAGCGGCTGCTCGCGCTCGGGCGCTCTCTTGTTGAGCAGCGTCCCCTCACGAGCGCCGAGCTGCGTCCCCTCCTGCGCAAACGTTGGCCGAAGCGCGACGCGGACTCGCTGGCGGCGGCGATCGGCTACCTCCTGCCACTCGTGCAGGTCCCGCCGCGCGGGGTCTGGGGCGCGAGCGGCCAGCCGCGGCGTACAACGCTCGAGGCGTGGCTCGGCCACCCCCTCGGGGAAAGCCGATCGCCTGACGCGCTGATCCTTCGGTACCTCGCTGCATTCGGCCCGGCGACGGTGAGCGACGCACGGATGTGGTCGGGTCTCAGCGGGCTGGCCGAGGTGTTCGGGCGTCTCCGGCCGCGTCTTCGAACGTTCCGTGATGCGAAGGGCCGCGAATTGTTCGATCTACCCGCTGGTCCCCTGCCCGATCCGGAGACTCCAGCTGCTCCGCGCTTCCTACCCGTGTACGACAACCTGGTGCTGTCGCACGCCGATCGGACGCGGATCGTCCGCGCCGGCGATCGCAAACGGACGGGCTACATGGAAGGCGTGACCCTCGGCAGCGTCCTGATCGATGGCTTCGTCGGCGCGACGTGGACCGTCAAACGCGGACGATCGGTCGCGACGTTGCGGATCAAGCCTTTCGACCGGTTGCCGAAGCGCGAGCGCGCGGCGGTCGAGGATGAAGGTGCTCGGTTGCTCAAGTTTGTCGCGGGCGCATCGACCGCGCGGGACGTGATAGTTCTCGAACCTCCCGCGTAATCTCGGACCAGTCCGTGACGAGAACGAAGCGCCGTCTGGCTGCGGCGGCCTCTTTGCCGGCAGCGGTCGACATGTAGCGGACGGCGGGCTCAATTCCGACGCGCCGGGGGACGCCCGCCTAGACATATCCCTCAGGCACCGGACCCCGAACCTCCATTCCGTACCGAAGCGCGATCTCCGACAGCGCATCCGACTCGATGTGACCGCTGCTGATGGCGGCGCTGACGTCATCGAAGTAGCCGACCATCGCCGCGGGCGCGTAGAGGTTGAGCTTCCGGCTTGCGGCGCTACCAACGCGAAAGCCATGCTCGATACCCGCGGGAATGAAGATGAACGAACCTGCGGGACATGGATGCTCGTGCCCGTCGACGAAGAGGATGTACTCGCCCTCGAGAACGTAGAACGCCTCCGCGGCGTCGCGATGGACGTGCAGGGGCGGACCGAAGTCCGCGGGCTCGTCGGCCTCGAGGAGCGTGAACGCGCCGCTAGTGTCCGCGTGCGTGGCCTTCACGGTCATGCGGAACCCACCGAGGTCTATCGGCCGTCCCTCACCCGGCCGCAACACGAACGCGCCGGCCACCTTAACCCCGAACAGCCACCTTTCGCGTCGTGCTTGGGACCTTCGTGTCGCGTGCGGGTCGGCTTCCGTTCCGCGAACGACCGGCCGTCTCGGCGCCGCACACGGTTTCGATGATGAGCCGCGTCGTCACGTACGGATCGGCATTCGCGTTCGGGCGACGGTCCTCGATGTAGCCCTTGCGGTCCTTCGCGACCTGCCACGGGATGCGGACGGACGCTCCACGGTCGCTGACGCCGTAACGGAACTCCTTGTACGAACAGGTCTCGTGGAGGCCCGTGAGCCGCTCCTCGATGCCGAACCCGTAATTCGCGATGTGCAGGTCGTGCCGCTTTCCGAGCGCCTCGGCCGCGGCGACGCAAGCGTCGTAGTTCTCACGCATCTCGTTCGTCGAGAAGTTCGTGTGCGCGCCGGCGCCGTTCCAGTCGCCGCGGACCGGCTTCGGGTAAAGGGTCGCGCTCACGCCGTAGTCCTCCCCCACCCGGTAGAGGAGCCAGCGTGCGACCCAGAGCTGATCGCCGATCTCCGGCGCGTTCAGCGGGCCGACCTGGAATTCCCACTGCCCGGGCATGACCTCCGCGTTGATGCCCGAGATCTTGAGTCCGGCCCTCAAGCAGGCGTCGAGATGTGCCTCGACGACGTCGCGGCCGAACACCTCGTCGGCGCCGACGCCGCAGTAGTAGCCGCCCTGCGGCGCCGGGAACCCGGTGTCCGGGAAGCCCAGAGGACGCGATCCCTCGAAGAACGTGTACTCCTGCTCGATACCAAACCAGGTATCGAACCCCTCGAAACGCTTCGCCATGTCGACGTTCGCGCGACGCATGTTCGAGACGTGCGGCTGCCCGTTGACGAGCATGACCTCGCACAGCACGAGCTTGTTGTCGCCGCCGCGGATCGGATCAGGGCACACGAACACCGGCTGCAGGACGCAGTCGGACTTGTCGCCCGTCGCTTGCTGGGTGCTCGACCCATCGAAGCCCCAGATGGGCGGCTTCTCACCGTCGGGCACGATCTTGGTCTTCGAACGCAGCTTCTGCGTTGGCTGGGTCCCGTCGATCCAGATGTACTCGGCTCTGTAGACGCCCAATTCAATCCCTCTCTCGCGGTTCTGGGATCCTCTCTTGGGACTGTAGCCAAGGGGTGCAAACCCCGTCGTCCGACGTACTGGTCGACGGGAGCGACCCCGGCCCGCTGGAGGCCCTGGGCGCGCTCGGCGCGCTCTGGCTCCCAAGGACCGCCGTCGGCGCTGCTGACGGACCGGGTGATGCCGAGCCGTTCGATGGTGGCCCGGACGGCGCAGACGAGCCCGCCGGCTGAGCCACAGCCGATGCGGATACGGATGCGACCGCGGTCGACGGCGCAGTCGTCACGGCCGGAGATACGGTCGTCGGCGATGCGTTCGAGCTCGCCTCGGACGAAACGGGTCTTCGGGCGATCGACCCCGTCGACGACGCGGCAACGACTGTGGCACCGACGGCGAGCAGCGCGGCCAGCGCGACGATCGGCAGGATCGCGAAACGTCTACCGAGCGGCAGGCGCTCGAGGCAATTCGGACAGAACCCCGAGACGGGAGTCGTGACGTAGCCGCAGTTCCGGCACCGGACCGGCCGACGACGCGTGGGTGCCATGGCTTGGCTGGCTGCATTCTCCGTGCGCGACCTGTTTTAGCTTCGGCGGGACGCCACCTTGCGCTTCGCTTCGCGCGCTATCCACGGAGCCGCGGCGGGCAGACCGAGCGCCTTCCGCTCCGCTGCCGGCAGGTACTTCGCCCCCTCCTGGAGGGAGAGGCGCGAGACGCGGTCTTGGTGCTTCCGCAAGAACTCGTATGAAAGCGCCGGCCGTTTCTTGGAGACCTCGCGCAGTACCCAGCCGATCGCTTTGCGGATGAAGAACTCGCGCTCGTCGAGCATCGGCGCCGCAAGCCGTGACCAAAGCGCGAAGTCACCTCCGCCGGCGCGGAGCGCGTCGTGCTCAGCGAGAAGCGCCGCGCGCCGCACCCAGAAGTCCTCGTCCCTTGCCCAGATCCGAAGGCGCCTGCGCGCGCGAGGATCCCGCGCGATGACGTTCCCGATCACCTTCGGCGCGATCCAATCGACGTAGGCCCAGCTCTTGGACTTCCGCACGAGCGTGATGAGCCAGGGCAGATCCCGATCGACGAGCGTAGGGTGATTTCTCTCGAGCACGCCGATCGCCGACGCGCGCAACTCATGGACGTCGGTCGCGTACAAGGTCTGTGCGACCTCGCGCAGGTCGGCGCGTGAAAGGTCGCGGTGCGCGTCGCAGAACTCACGGACCGCCAGGCGGATCGGATCTTGACCCGTTCCCCAGAACTGGAGCTCACTCTTGAGATAGGCCTTCTCTCCACGGGCGCGCGCTGCGGATCCCGCGGGCCGGAGGCGCCGCGTGAAGAATCTGACCGCGTCCGGTCCGGAGCTCACCCACGAAGCCATGCGCGCAGCGCGCGGTCGTCGACTCCCGCCACATCGAGCTCACGCTCGCCTACCACGACGACCGGAATGCGTAGCGCGTAGCGATCGAAAAGGGCGGGATCCTTCGTGATGTCGACACGCTCGATCTCGAGCGGCACATCGAGGGCGACCCGTCGAAGAGCGCGATAGGCCTCCGCGCACAGTCCGCAGTCGGACTTCTCGAGCAAGCGTGCCCCGAGCGGCGGACCGCGGTGCGTCCGCCGGCGGACTAGAGCAAGCGCGCGCCTGATATCGCCGCGCATCACCCGCGCGCGGCGATCACCAGTTCCCGAGCGGGCTCGCCGGGAGCGGCAGCGAAGCCGGATGGATCACGTAGACGATCCCGCCCGTCGACGTCATCCAGTTCTGCTCGAACTGCGCGCGGTCGTAGACGCGTTGCACCGTGGCGTCGCTGGTCGCCGCGGGATCGTTTACGACCGGATCGCCGTTCGCCATGAATCCGACGATGACCAGGAGATGACCCGACGTGCTCTTGAAGAGGAAACCGTCGAGCTTGTTCGAGGTGAAGGCGATCGACGCGACGAGCGGTATTCCTGCCTTGATGAACTGCTCCGCCTCCGCGAGAGAGTGAAGCTGGGTGACCTCGCCGTCCAGCCCGCGCTCGCCGGCATAGGCGACGTTGAAGGGCCAGTTGCCCGCTCCGTTGTAGTGATAGTCGAAGACGTAGCGTGCGGCGTAGTCGACCTGCGGATCGTTGATCTTGGGGTAGTCCTTCAACACAAACGCATAGTCGGTCTTGCTCGGCCCCTTGCCCCAGTAGTCGACGACCATCGATGTCGAGGTCGGGCTGCACCACGCCTCGCCGCCGCCGTCGTACTGGGGATACTGACCAGCGTGGATCTCCTGGGAGAACTGCCGCACCGGCAGAACCACGTCTCCTGTCATCGTCGTCGCGCTCGGTGTGTACGGCTTCGTGTTCACGGGATCTGACGCGACGGCGCCGATGCGCGCGACCGAGGGAGATGCTGCCGAGCCTGTGAGGCGATACAGCTCGAGCTTCAACTGGTATCCGACCATCGGGTGGTCCTTCGCGAAGAACGTGTCGATCGCGATGTAGCCGTCGCCGTCGCCCTGACCACCGACCGAGCGGCGGTAGATGTCACCGTCGCCCGAGGCCCAGATTCCCATCGTGTACCACTTCGTCGACGTGCCGTCGCCACGGTCCGCGCTCATGTAGACGCGGACGAAAGTGCCGGAGGGTGTCTGTGCGATCCAGGACGAAACAAGCTCGGTGAAGCCAAACCCGGTGGCGAACTTCGATGATGTCCACGAGCCCATGTCGTAGCGCCGTGTCGTACCGAGGTATGGATCGGAGTAGCTCGTTTCCGTGAGCCCGCTCGACGCGAGCGTTAGCGCTCCGTTCCTGACCGTGGTCCCTTGCCCGGCGGAGAGTGCGAACGAGTGGTAGCTGACGGGGTACGCCTGCGACGCTGCCGCCGGAACTGCCGTGGCTCCTTGGCCGAGCACGAGTGCAAGTCCCGCGACAAGCGCGACTGGGATCCTCACAGTCAACCTCCTCCGCGTGTGGCCGGGCAAGACTAGCGCGGTCTCACCAGTTCGGCGGTAGTCCAGGAACGTTCGGCGGCAACGCCTTCCCACGCGGGTAAATCACGTAGACGATCCCGCCCGAACCGCCGAGCCAGACGCGCTCGAAATCCGCGCGGCCGTACACCTTACGGACGTCGTCGCTCGTCTTCGCCGCAGGATCGCTCGTGATCACATTGCCGTTCGCGTCGAAGCCGCGAATGACGAGAAGATGGCCATTCGTCTTTCCGAACAGGAAGCCGGGCAGATCGCCGTTGATCGATGCGACGAGCGGGACGCTCATGGCGATGAAACGCTGTGCCTCGCTCAGCGAACGCAGCCGAGTGACGAATCCTTCGAAGCCGAAACGCGTGGCATAGGCCACGTTCGCGGGCCAGTTCCCGGCGCCCTTGTAATTCCAGTCGTACGCGTAGCGTGCCGCGTAGTCGACCTGGCCATCGCCGTAGTCCGGTCCCGGGAATGCCTGAAGCTCGTCATCCGAAGGGCCGCCACCAAGCGCGCCGAGGACCATCGCGGTCGAGGTGGGGCTGCACCAGGCCTCTCCGCCGCCGTCGTATTGCGGGAACTCCCCCCTGTGCTCCTCCTGCGAGAGCGCAGGCACCTGCAGATCTATCGCGCTCCCATCGAAGGCGCTCGGTATCTCGTACTTGAACGCGGCCGACACCATCGCGGCGAGCATCTGAACGGACGGGGTCGCCTCGCTTCCGGCGCGCTGGTAGAGCGTGACACGCAGGCGGTAGGAGTCGAGCGGCGCCGCGTCGGCTGCGCGCTTGAACGTATCGATGTGCACGTCACCGTCGGCGCTCTGCTGGCCGGGCGTCGACGTGCGATGGATGTCGGTGTCCCCAGAGGCCCAGGTCATCATCGTGTAGAACTTCGTCTCGCGGCCCGCACCGCGGGCCTGCATCTCGAGCTTGATCCACGTTGCGGGCGGCGTCTCGGCGTTCCACGAGGCGACGAGCTCATCGAACGAGAACGCGACTGGTATCCACTCGCTTGTCCAGGAGCCGCTCTGATAGCCGATGCCTGACTGCCCGTAGGGATCGTCGTACGAACCCGCCACCAGTCCGGTTGCGGCCAGCACGAGGGGACCAGCCCCGGTCACCCCGGTCGATGCGCCGCGCGAGAGGTCGGCGCGCGCGAAGCTCACGGCGGGCGCGCTCGCGGGCTGCGGGACGAGAGTAGGCGTCGGCGCGGGGGTGCTCGTGCTCACGGCCTCGCTCGGTGCTGGCGTATTCGTCTCACCGGCGGGGGGCGCGGTCGTGTTGACACACGCCGCGGCGAGCAGCGTGGCGGCGACCGCGGTCGCCAATCGTCGCGCTCCCTGTCCTCTCCTCACACGTCGCACATCGAGACTAGCGCGGATAGAGTCATTTTCGTGAGCACACTGCCACGCGCGGAGCTCTTCTGGTCGACCGAGCGCGTCGCCTCCGCGATCGGCGATCCGAGCGTGCGCATCGTCGATTGCCGCTTCAGCTTCGACGAGGACATGCGCCGTCGTTACATCGAGGGGCACTTGCCGGGTGCGGTCTACGCGAGTTGGGCCGAGGACTTCACGGCTCCCCCACCGCCGTCGGGGCATCCGCGCTGGATGCTGCCGACCTCGAACGACTTCGCCCAAGCGATGGGTCGGCTCAGGATCGGCGACGAAACCATGGTTGTCGGATACGACGCAGAAGGCGGCCACCACGCCGCTCGGTTGTGGCTCGGTCTGCGACGATTTGGCCACGATCGCATGGCGGTGATGGAAGGCGGGATCCAGAAGTGGATCGCGGAAGGCCGGCCGCTCGAGACCGGAGCGCGATCGATCGACAAGCCCGCGGTCTTCACTCCGCGACCGCGCGAAGGCGTCGTCGCCTCAAAAGAGGACGTCCTGGCGGCCGTGCGTTCCGGCGATCCCTGGCTTCTCGACGTGCGCCGCGACTCGGAGTTCACCGGCGTCGAAAAACGCGCCGCCCGCGGCGGCCACATCCCGGGCGCGGTGAACATCCTCTGGAAGGACGCGCTCCAGGATGACTGGACGCTGCGCGACGCCAACGAGCTCGAGGAGTTCTACACGAACGCCGGATTCGGGCCAGAGACGAGCACCATCACGTACTGCCAGGCCGGCGTGCGTGCCGCGTTCACGCACCTCGTGCTGACATCACTCGGTCACGACGAGGTGCGCACCTACGACGGGTCATGGGAGGAATGGGGCAACGACCCCAGCGTCCCCATCATCACCGGACGAAGCTGAGGCTGGTTCGGCCGCCGAGCGGCGCGTGCACGTGGATCGTGAAGAAGATGCCGTCGTCCTCCAGCCAGCTCACTCCATCCACGACACCACGAAGAGCCAACCGGTAGTCGCCCGCGGCGGCGGGCGCGCGCACGGTGAACTCGAACCATCCAACCTCGCCGGGACCGACGTAGTCGGTCGTCGTCGACGTGACGCGATTCGCCGAGAGCCAGTCGCCCGCGAGCTCCGAGCGATCTGCGTCCTGGGGGTCGTTCGTCCCGATGACAACCTGCTGTCCGCTGCCGTCGTTGGACCAGCCGCGGGATCCGGTGTTCTCTAGGGCGAGCACGAGCGTCGCGGTCGAGCCGATGACGACGGTCGGATCGGGGCTCTGTCCAGTCCAGGTCGCGTGGTACCCGGAGTCCGGCGGGACGGCGACCTTCGCCGGTATGACGAAATGGCCCGGAGCCAGCGCCGTCGGTGCGGTGACCACCGCGCGCGCGGCCGGGGCCGCACGGGGAACGTCGACGACACCACCGAAGTCCGCGGTCCAGTACCAGCCGTAGGTCGATCCGGTCGCGTACCCGCGACCCACGCCGATCGCGTGGTACTGCGGGTTCACGAGGACGGCGTAGTGCGCGGGACTGTTGATCCAGCCGTTCAGGACGTCCGCGGTAGTCGTGTACCCGGCAGCGAGGTCCTCGCCGGTCCATGTGCCGAATGCGGGATACCCCGCGTCGTACATGCGCTGGGTCGGAGAACGTCCGTCGAGCGAGGTGTGGGCGAAGTAGTTGCGAGCGCCCATGTCGAAGGACATCCATTTCGCCGCCGCGCTGAGCGTGTCGGAGACTGCCAAAGTCGGGAGGCCCCGAGACGCCCGGAACGAGTTGATGCGAGCGACGAGGTCCTGCTCGCTGCCGTCGAGACTCGCTCCGTCGGCCAACAGCGGTCCGACCACACCAAGCAAACCCAAGACCGCAAGCACGCTCGCCAGAACCGCTCCGGAAAATCGCATCGGCACCTTCCCTCGGTGCGGCCATGCTTGAGGCGCAAGCGGTCAGGAGGAGTCGCGCCGCGGTCTCAGGAATCCACTCGATGCGGACTTGATCCGAAGTGCTCGGTTGGCTACCCGGTCACTAACGCCGTCGGATAGCGGCCTCGATTTCTGCGGCGAGCTCAGGCGGGACATCCGCCTCGATGCGGATGCCAGCCTCTTCGTAGTCGACGCTCTTGAGGGAGCCGCGCGTGCGGATCTGTTGCACCAGCGCGCCGGCGTGATATGGCAACGTTTTCTTGACGCGCTTCCAGCCGGCAGCGGCCGCCTCGGCGAGCCGGATCCGTAACGATTCGAGGCCGTCGCCGTTCAGCGCGGACACGAAGATGGCGGCCGGGAACTCCGCTCCGAGCGCCTCGCGCAGCGCGTCGCCCTCCTCGCCGCGCAGGCGATCGGTCTGGTTGAAGGCGACCAGCCGCGGACGATGCTCGAGCTTCAGCGAGGCGAGCGTCTCGTCGACGACCCGCATGTGCTCGTGCAGATTCGGGTGCGTGACATCGGCGACATGGACGAGAAGGTCGGCGTCGGCGAGCTCCTCGAGCGTCGCGCGGAACGCTGCCACAAGCGTCGGCGGCAGCTTGTTCACGAACCCGACGGTGTCCGACAGCAGGATCGTCGCGCCGCCGGGGAGCGCTGCACGGCGCGTCGTGGGGTCCAGTGTCGCGAACGGCTGATCCGCGACGAGAACGTCGGACCCGGCGAGCGCATTCATGAGCGTCGACTTCCCGGCATTCGTGTAGCCGACGATCGCCGCCAGGAAAAGCCCTTCGCTCGTGCGCGAGCCGCGCGCACGCTCTCGTTGTCGCGCGACCTCGTCCAGCTGCTTGCGAAGATCCTGAATTCGCTTGCGGATGATCTGCCGGTCGCTCTCGAGCTTCGACTCGCCCGGGCCGCGTGTGCCAATGCCGCCCCCGAGTCGCGACATCTCCTTTCCGCGTCCGGTGAGGCGCGGAAGCCGGTACTCGAGCTGCGCGAGCTCGACCTGGATACGACCCTCACGTGAGCGCGCGTGCCGCGCGAAGATGTCGAGGATCACCGCCGAACGGTCGACGACGGCGACGCCGGTGATCTCCTCGAGCGTGCGTTGCTGCGACGGCTTCAGCTCGTCATCGCAGATCACGAGGTCCGCGCGCAGGCGTGACACCTCGCGGCCGATCTCACCGGCCTTGCCCTTGCCGACGTACGAATTCGGGTCGCGCGTCCGCCGGGCTTGGAGCGAGCGCCCTGCGACGATCCCGCCGGCCGCCTCGACGAGCGACGCGAGCTCGTCGAGAGAATCGTCTCCGTCGAGGCGGGCACGCGGGATCTCGACGCCCACCAGATAGGCGCGCTCCGGCGGCGTCTCGGTCTCGATCAAGGCGTCGACCCCTCGAAGACGTAATCGGCCGGCCCGGCGAGCTCGAACACCCGTGGGCCGGGGCGCACGAAGAGATCGCCTCCGGGAACGCGAACGGTGACGCGCTCGGCCATCCGCTCCACGGACATCGCGGCCGCCACGGTCGCGCAGGCGCCGGTGCCGCACGCGAGCGTCTCCCCCACGCCGCGCTCGTCGACTCGCAGCAGGATGAGGTCTGGCGCCACGACGCGAGCGATCTCGACGTTCGCCTCGCCCGCCGTCGCGCGGGCGGTGGCCGCGAGCGCGGTCAGGTCCTCGGTCGACGGGTCGGCGACGAACAAGACGACGTGCGGATTTCCAAGACTGACGCGATACGCACGCATCCCGTCGACAGCGATGGACTGCGGTGGGTGCGGCGACGCGAGCGCAATCGCGATGCCGGTCGGGTCGCGGCGTGCCTTGACGTCGCCGCCAAGGAACGAAAGCTCGAGCTCGTCGCCGCCGTGACGGTCGAGGAGATAGCGCGCCACGCAGCGCGCGCCGTTCCCGCAGGACTCCCCGAGCGAACCGTCGGCGTTGTGGATGGCCACCGGCCAGCAGCGACCTCGTGCCGCGCCGACGACCAGGACGCCATCCGCGCCGATGCCACGCCGGCGGTCACACAGTTCGCGGACGCGGTCGGCGGTCAGTTCGTCCGGTCCATCGACGATGACGAAATCGTTTCCGCAGCCCTGCATCTTGGTGAACTTCATGCGGCAGCCTCGACGATGGCGGGAAGCGGATCGGTCGCTGTGGGGTCGAACCAGCGGATAGCCGGATCGCGTCTGAACCAGGTCATCTGGCGTCGAGAGTAGGCGCGCACATCGCGCGCCGTGAATGCAATCGCCGTCTCGAGGTCGATCTCGTGCCGCAGATGCGCCACCCAGTGAACGTATCCGTGCGCGCTCATGCTCGGAAGGCGCGGATCGACACCGCGTGCCATGAGCGCACGCGCCTCGTCGAGCACGCCCGTGGCGACCATCTCGCGAACGCGGCGCTCGATCGCGGCGATGAGGACATCGCGCGGTGGCCGCAGTCCGATACGAAGGGCGTCGATCGATATTCCGCGGACGCGCGGCACGGGACCCCCCGCGATCGTGGCGACTTCGAGATAGCGAACGAGACGCCGGCGGTTCCGCGGATCGACACGGGATGCGGCGTCGGGGTCGATCGCCTGAAGCCGCTCGTGGAGCGTCGCGGGATCCTCGGCCTCGAGGCGCGCGCGAACGTCCGGATCGTGCGGCGCCGACGCGAGGTCGAGGCCATCGAGCAGCGCGCGGACGTACAGACCGGTGCCGCCGACGACTAGCGCGATGCGCCCTCGCGCCCGGATGTCGGCCAGCGCGGCGCGGGCGTCACGCTGGTAATGAAGCACGTCGTACCGCTCGCCGGGATCAACCACGTCGACGAGGTGATGACGGATGCGCGCGCGCTCCTCCGCCGTCGGTTTGGCCGTCCCGATGTCCATTCCGCGGTAGACCTGACGCGAATCGGCGGAAACGATCTCCCCGCGAATCCGTTCCGCGACGCGCATGGCAAGCGCGGTCTTGCCGGACGCGGTCGGGCCGACGATGGCGATCACGTCCGTACCGCCGCCTCCAGCGCGCGGAGCGCGTCGCGAGCCCGGGCAACGGTCGCCTGGTCCGGTGCGAGCTCGCCGTATCGAAGATCCTCGAAGGCGGCGACGATCGGCGAGGCCGCTGCCCATCGCGGATCCGCGCCGGCGATCCGGATCTGATGCTCGGCGGGCGTTTCCGCCGAGGCTCGCCAGCCCTGGCCGGCTCGCTCCGCCAGCGCGAGCAGGCGCCAGTAGACAAGACGTAGGGCCGCAGCGGGTGTTCCGTCATCGTGCGGCGCGCGCCGGCCAACCGAGCGTCGCGGGAAGAGCGAGCGGAGTGTCGCCCCAAGCGTCAGGCCCGAGGCGGCCGCGCGCTCGAGCTCCGCCCCTTCGGGAAGAGTGAGCCGCCGCTCGCGCACGGCTCTCTCGAAAAGGACGAGCGCGACGAGGATGACGACGATCACGATGACGATCTCAAAGCCGCCGATGACGAACGGCCGCGTGCGCTCGATCTCGCGCAGCAGCGCCGGGTCATCGCGCGGGACGGCCTGAGGGGCCGGTGAACCGAAGAAGCTCCAGCGGCGGAGCAGCGGCTCCAGGATCGCGTACACGAGGGCCGCGAGGTAGCCGAGCGGCAGGAGCAACGTGAAAATGATTTCGTCGAAGGCCGGGGCGAGGCTTTGCCCGAGATCGCTGAGGAGCTGCTCGACCGACGGTGCCGCGAGCGCGGCGACGAGAGCTCCGACGCCCAAAGCAAACACGACCGAGTTCGCCGACGACAGCCGAGCCGGTCCCGACGTGCCCGTCGTGAGCGAGAGCTCCTCCGCCGAGCGCGCGACCGACAGCGCGACGGCCGACGCCGCGACGAAGATGAGCGCGAGCGGCACGAGCGGTGCGCTATCCATGCGCACAGGTGAGACCGCGACAACAGCGAGGGCCAAAGCGCCGAAGGGCACGGCATTCCGCGCGTCGGTCCACCGCACCGCGCCGCGGGCCAGCGACACGACCCGCCACAGATAGACCTCCGCGAGGATGAGAAAACCGATGACGCGCCCGCCCCACGACACGATGTCCAGTGGACGGGTCGGTAGGAGCACGGCGACGATCAGCCCCACGCCGAGGGTCGCTCCGACCACCGTGGCCCCGCGCGCCTCCGAGCCTGTCTCGCGCAGAGCCGCGACCACCACGAGCGTCGCGCCGAGGAACGCGAGCGTCGTCGGAATCAAGGCGAGCGGTTCCACGCCGCCGTTCAAGTTCACGAGCGCGAGAAGGCACGCGAACGCGATCGCCTCCATCAATGCCCGCGCGACGAGCAGCGCCGCGAAGGCGCGCGAGCTAGACCGCCGCACTTCTCTCCCGCTGCGTGAGGACGTCGTACGACACGCCCTGCGCGTACAGGTGCGCGCCGAGTGCCGCGGGAATCTCGGCGACCGACACGATGAGGATGCGATGGTGCGCTCGGCGTAGCGCGACCGCGGCATTGGCAAGGCCCTGGCCGAGCCGAGGAGTGACGATGATGAGCGTCGCGCCCCATGGGAGTCGGCCACGCTCGCGGAGGAAGACCGTCTCGGGCGCGCCGACCGCGTACGGCCCGAGGCGCGCGAGGATCTCGAGGCTGCGGGTCAGCGACCGCGGCCCGCGGCCGAGCGCGGACCGAGGCCGTTCGTGCGTGAGGTTGTCGAGGCCATTGGTGACGAGTCCGACCTGGCGTCCCGCCGCGGCGGCGAGGCGTACGAGCTCCGCGGCCGCCGATACGACGAGCTCCGCCGCTTCGGGATCGGCCTGGATCCAGTACTGCTCGTACGACGCGACGTTGACGAGATAGATCGAGTCGAGGCTCGTCGCGGGCTCGTAGAGCTTCGTCTGGAGCTCGCTGAGGCGAGCCGACGCCTTCCAGTGGATCTCCTTTCGCGCGTCGCCGCGGCGGTGCGGCCGCACGCCGCGGAAGCGAAGGGGATCCGGCACCAGCCCGCGACGCGTGGCGGTCTCGGCGAGCGGCCGCAGCGATGCGAGCGCGCGATCGCGCACCGAGAGCGGCATCGGATACGCGATGATCTCGGGCGCGAGGGAAACGGTGCGCTCGGTTTGGGTGAACCCGAGCCAGTCACCGGCTCGAAGGCGGAGCGGCCCGATCGCATAGGCGCCGCGGGCTGGGACGCGGACGGGGAGACGCACCAGGACACGCTCGCGGCCGCGCATCGGGAAACCGAAGTCGATCCAACCGCGCGGGCTCCCCGGCGCGGGGTTCGGCGGCTCGACGCCTTCGGCCAGGAAGAGACGCGCGTCGAGCCACGGCAGCGGCAGCGGTTTGCGGTTCGTGATCTCGACGGTCGCGACCGGAAGCTCGCCGGCGACGATCCGGTCGGGAAGGAGGGTCACGCGCGCGTCGACGGCCGCGAGCGCGAGACGACCCGTGATCTCGACCACGATCCATGTGATGAGCGAGCCGAACGCGAGAACGATCAGCGCCGGGGCGCGGCTGATGGCGGCGGCGGCGATGCAGATCACGACGACCTGCCAGGGGAACCGGCCCGTGCGCCCGTCGAGCGGATGGGTCTCCATAGATCAGCCGGCGTTAGCGGCGACGTCCTCCGCGGGCACCGGCGTTCGGGCGAGGACCTCGGCGATGATCGCACTCGTCGTTCGGCCGCGCATCTGGGCGTCGGCGTTCAGGAAGAGCCGGTGACGGAGCACCGCGACCGCCTGCGCCTTCACGTCGTCGGGCAGGACGTAGGCCCGCCCGCGGATCGCCGCATGCGCCTGCGCCGCGCGATACAGCGCGAGCGCGGCCCGCGGGCTCGCGCCGAGGTCCACGCCGTCGACGCGTCGCGTGCCGCGGACGATCTCGACGGCGTAGCGGCGGACGGCGTCGCCGACGCGCACGGCGCGGATCTCGTCCCGCAGCGCCGTGATCTCGGCCGGACCGAGGATCGGCTTCAACGTATCGGCACCGAGATTCGCGGGTCCGTGGATCCTCAAGATCGTGTCCTCGTCGTCAGCGTCGGGGTAGCCGAGGTTCAAAAGGAAGAGGAATCGATCGAGCTGCGCTTCCGGCAATGGGAAGGTGCCTTCAAGCTCGACCGGGTTCTGCGTCGCGATCACTAGAAAGGGGTCCGGTAGCGGATGCGTCGTCTCGTCCACCGTGACCTGGCGCTCCTGCATCGCCTCGAGGAGCGCCGACTGCGCGCGCGGAGTCGCGCGGTTGATCTCATCGACGAGGACCACGTTCGCAGCGAGCGGCCCCGGCCGGTACTCGAACGCACCGGCGCGCTGGTCGTAGATCGACACGCCGGTGATGTCGCTCGGCACGAGATCCGGCGTGCACTGGATGCGCCGGAAGCTCAGGTCCAGCGAGCGTGCGACCGAGCGCGCGAGCGTCGTCTTCCCCACCCCGGGCACGTCGTCGAGGAGGACGTGGCCTTCCACCAGAAGAGCGCCGAGCAGCTGCTCGGTCACCTCGCGCTTTCCGACCACGACCGCGCCCACGTGCTCCACGAGGCGCTCAGTCGCGCTTCGAACGGTGAGGGTCACCCGGGAACTATGCGGCCTCCAGTTTCCGTACGGAGGCTCGGTGCCGCGTTGGCCCACCCCGGATCACGCTCGCCGTGACGAGCGCGACGGCGAGGCTGACGAAGGCGCCGACAGCATGCAGGGCGAGCACGATGGGATCTTGCTCGCGTATCGAGAACGGCGTGAAGGAGCGCTCGATGAACAGGATGAGGGCGATGCCGATGAGCGCACGCAGCGCGACTCTCCCGCCGTGGATCGCACGCGCGGCGACCGCCAGCGCGACCGCGGCGAAGACGTAGACGATCCATCCGGAGCCGTCGCTCGACGTCGTCCACGCCCTCCCGCCTGGCACGTAGCCTTCGTAGAGGCCATCGGCGACAAGCGCGAGCGCGAGAGCCACCGTGACCCCGCCGATGAGCCACCCGTTTCGCGACGCAACGGCGCCGGTGCGCCGTCTCGTGGCGTCCGCGTCCTGCTCAGGTTTTGCGCTGGTCGGGCTCGGGCCTTCGAGCGAGAAGAGCGTGTCGACATCCGGTGCGGCGTTCCCCAGACGCCAGACGCGAAGCGCCGTCACGAGGATCAGCAGCTCGACGCCCGCGGTGGCGAAATGGGTGATGACCGACTCGATCGGCTTCGCGCCGAGCGCGAAGGCGGTGACCGGACGCTCGATCAAGAAGAAGACCGAGAGTCCGATACGTGACTGTAGGCTGCGCTCGCTTCCCCGCGCGACCATGATCGCGACCACGGTGTTGAGGATCGCGAACAGGTACGCGATCTCGGCGAGGTTGTCGTATTTGCCGGTGAACCATGCCGGGCCCCCCGGGTAGACGCCGTCCAGGAATCCGTCGACGACGAAGAGGACCGACGCGAACAGCATCAGGAGGACGACCGGACGGAGCGCCCCTGCCACCCGAGACCCCCTTCTTTCCCCGCGGAATCTTATTCCTAGGCGCGCCCTCGGCGTGATTCCAGACGTTCGATCGTCTCCGGTGGCACGAACACGCCACCGAGATCGACGCCGTGCTCGCCCCGACCGTGAAAGTCGCTCCCGCCGGTGGGAACGAGGCCGTGCGTCCGCGCGCGATCCAAGAAGCGAGCGGTGATCTCGGGTGTGTGCTCGCCGTAGTACGCCTCGATCCCCGCGAGCCCGACAGCCACCAGCTTCGGCAGCAGCTCGTCGAGCCCGACGACGGTCCCGGGATGCGCGAGTGACGGGACGCCGCCGTGCTCTCGCACGAGCGTCACGGCCTCGATCGGGGTGAGCCCCACGCGCGGAACGTACGCCGGAGAGTCCTTCGCGAGCAGCGTGTCGAACGCCTGGTCGTAGCTCGGGACGTAGCCCCTCTCGAAGAGCGCCTGCGCGAGATGCGGCCGTCCGAGCGCGCCACCCTGCGCGATCTCCAGGACACGGGCGAGATCCACCGCGTAGCCGAGCGCGTTCAGTTTTTCGACCATGAGCTCGATGCGGCGCCCTCTGTTCTCGCGCAACCAGCGGAAACGCGCCTCGAGGGCCGCGTCCTGCGGATCGATGAAGTAACCGAGGACGTGCGCGTCGCCCCACTCGGATTCGGTGTTGAGCTCCGTCGCTGGGATGATCCGTACGCCGAGCGCGCTGCCCGTTGCCGCGGCCTCGGCGATCCCCGCGAGCGTGTCATGGTCCGAAAGCGCCTGGATCTTCACACCGCGAGCGGCCGCGCGTTTCACCAGATCCGCCGGCGAGAGGGCGCCGTCCGAGCACAGCGAGTGCGTGTGAAGGTCGATCTCGTACCCCGCCGCTATGGCAGCCACTCCCGATCCAGCCGCTCGATGGAGCGCGCGCGGCCGGTCTCGTCGTCAATGTCGACGACGACGCTGTTGAACTGGACGACACCGGTGGCAACCTCGAAGCGGCGCGGAAGGTGGTCGAGGAAACGGGACACGATGATCGACGGCTCGATCCCCAGGACCGAGTCGCGCGGCCCGACCATCCCTGCATCGGCAACGAGGGCGGTGCCCTGCGGGAGGATCCGCGCATCCGCGGTCGGGACGTGCGTGTGGCTCCCGAGCACGGCCGAGAATCGACCGTCGAGGTGCCAGCCCATCGCGAGCTTCTCGCTCGTCGCCTCGGCGTGCCAGTCGAGGATCCGGACTCGGGGCGCGCGCTGGCCGAGCTCAGCGAGGAGCGTGTCGACCGCGCGGAAGGGATCGTCCTGCTCGGCCATGAAGACTCGCCCGAGGGCGTTCACGACGAGCGCCCCGTCGCGGATGACCCAGCCCGCGCCTGGATTGCCGGGCGGCAGGTTCAGCGGGCGAATGCAGAAGTCGAGCGTGTCGATCTCCTTGAGGAAGGTCCGCTGGTCCCAGACGTGGTTTCCGTTGGTGATCACGTCGGCGCCCGCTTCGTGGATTTCACGAGCGATCTCACCGGTAAGCCCCGCGCCCCCGGCGGCGTTCTCGCCGTTCACGATCACGAGGTCGACGCTTCGTTCGCGCCGGATGGCGGGCACGAGCGCGGCGACGGCCTGGCGGCCGGGCTTTCCGACGACATCGCCGACGAAGAGGATCCTCACCCCGAGGTCAGCAAGGTAGTGCGTTCAGCTGATCGACGGTGGTGTTGTAGACGGCGACCTTCGCGTCGACGTCGTTGGCGATCGAGTTGTACTGGTCCACTAGCCCGATGTACGTGTTGTAGACGTCGGGCGGCAGCTGCAAAGACGGGTACTGCGCGACGATCGCGTCGATCTTCGCCTTCACGACCGCCGCCTGCGCCTTCGCTGCGTCCACGGCCGCGCCCTGCGTGGCAAGACGCGCCCCGAGCACGTTTCGCTGTGTCACGCACGGGTCGGCCGGCGGCGCCGGGATCTGGGTGAAGCCCATCGTCCGCAGCTCGCGGTCGGAGAACCGGTTCGGGCAGCTCTCCAGACCGCGTCCGACCAGGCACGTCACCGGGTGTGTCATGAGACCGTATTGGTCGACGCCCTGAAGCAGCGGGTCGGGGATCTTTTCGAGCCAGTGCCCGTCGGCGCCGGCGCCCGCTCCGAAGCAGCACCAGATGTGCCCGAGCTCGTGCAGCGCGACCGCCACCGAGTTCTCAGCGGAGACGGTCCCGAACTCATCCACCGCGTAGACCAGCACGCGCTGGCTTCCGTCGACGGAACGCAGATGCACCGAGGTCCCCTTCCCGGGAACGACGTACACGACGATGTCGGCCGACGACGGCACCAACGTCAGCGCGCCGAGTCCGCGGGTCGCGAGCCTCCACTCGTTCTGGAGCGTCGCGGTCATCCGCGCGATGTCGGCATCGCGCGCCGGCACAAGGCTCGGGTCGAGGCGCGTGCTCACACCCGAGAGTCCCGCGATCGGGTCCACCGCCTCGACACGTGTCGTGAAGCCCTTCGCGTCGAGGCTCTTGAGCGCGACCGCGAATTCCGCAGAGAAGTCGCTCTTCCCGCGCTCGCCCGAGCACGCGACGTCGTGCCGGCCGTGACCCGCCGGGATGAGGGGCGTCGCGTACGTCCACTGGACGATCCCGTTCAGGTCGGCCTTCGCGGTGAGCGTCTTCGGCGGACCGTCCCCGAGGCTGCCCGGGTCGACCTTGATCGCGAGCGCGCAGGTGTCGAGCGGTTGCGTCTTGATTTGAAAGGAGCCGTACGTCGACATCACCACGGCGATCGGCGAAGGCGACGCGCTCGCCGGTGCGCTCAAGTCCCCGGTGGCGTGAGGAAGCCGCTGGGCGCCGACCGGTGCGCACGCCGCGAACAGCAGCGCGAATGCGGCGATGAGCCGCGGCAGTCTCATTGGTCGTCTCGATTGTGACGGTGCGCTCTAGGCGGGTGGGTTTCCATGCTGGAGCGTTTCGGTCACTTCGCGTACTCAACCGCGCGAGTCTCGCGGATCACTGTGACTTTGACCTGACCGGGGTACTGCAGCGTGTCCTGGATCTTCTGCGCGATATCGCGAGATAGCCGCGCGGTCTGGAGGTCGTCGAGCTGTTCGGGCTTGACCACGACGCGGACCTCGCGGCCCGCCTGGATCGCGAACGACTTCTCGACACCCGGGAAGCTGTTCGCCACGCTCTCGAGCTCCTGCAGTCGCTGGATGTAGTTCGAGACGATCTCGCTGCGGGCCCCCGGGCGCGCGGCGCTGATGGCGTCGGCGGCCGAGATGAGCGTCCCGACCATGGTCACCGGCTCCACATCGCCGTGATGGCCGACGACTCCGTCGATGACCGCCTGCGGGAAGCCGTAGCGCTTCAGGAGCTCGCCGCCGATAACCGTGTGCGGGCCCTCGACTTCGTGATCGATCGCCTTTCCGATGTCGTGCAGAAGGCCGGCGCGCTTCATCGTCTGCGGGTCGTATCCCGTCTCTGACGCGAGCATCCCGGCGACGTGCGCGACCTCGATCGAGTGACGTAGCACGTTCTGGCCGTACGACGTACGGAAGTGCAGACGTCCAAGGAGTTTCACGAGGTCCGGGTTCAGGCCACCGATGCCGACCTCGTAGATCGCGGCCTCGGCCGCTTCCTTCATGACCTGATCGATCTCGGTCCGAGCCTTGCCGACCATCTCTTCGATACGCGCGGGATGGATGCGTCCGTCCACGAGAAGCCGCTCGAGCGCGCGCTTCGCGACCTCGCGGCGGATGGGGTCGAAGCCGGAGACGACGACGGCCTCGGGCGTGTCGTCGATGATCAGGTCGACCCCGGTGAGCGTCTCGAGGGTTCGGATGTTCCGGCCCTCGCGGCCGATGATGCGGCCTTTCATGTCGTCGCTCGGGAGCGCCACGACGGTGACGCTGTGCTCGGCTGTGTGCTCGGCGGCGTAGCGCTGGAGCGCCATCGTGATGATGTCGCGAGCTCGCTCGTCCGCCCGCTCGCGCGCTTCGATCTCGAGCTCGCGTACCTTCCGGCCGGTGATGTCGCGCATCTCCTCCTCGACCCGGTCCAGAAGAAGCCCGCGGGCCTCCTCCATGGTCAGCGAGGCGACGCGGGCCAGCTCCGTGCGCTGCTCGTCCTGCAGCTGTGCGATTTTCCCCCGCTCACCCTCGAGCTCCTGCTCCTTTGACGTGAGGCGGCGGTCGCGCTCGTCGACCTGGGCGATCTTCTGATCGAGCTGCTCGTCCTTCTTGTCTAGCCGGCCCTCGTAGCGCTGGAGCTCGGCTCGGCGCTCGCGGTTTTCGAGCTCGGCGGTCTTGGCAACTTTGAGGGCTTCGTCCTTGGCCTCGAGGATGATCTGGTTCTGCCTGGCCCGCGCCTCGGCGAGCAGGCGGTCAGCGTTCGCCCGTGCGGTCGTTTCACTCGCGAGCGCGAACGAACGCCGCAGGAGAAGGGCGATCCCGAAGCCGACGATAGCCGCGACGAGGGCCACAAGGCCCACGACGACGATATCGGGCATGTCGGCGATCCTTTCCGTGCCGCGTGTGCGGGGACGGTCGCTCGTGTGACTGCGGTCGCCCCCGTTTTCGCGTAAGTGACCGGCGGAACGGGGCGCTCCACCAGCCACGTTGGTTCACAAAGTTTGGTGTGGTCAGGATAACGCAGGTTTGCGCGCCACGTACGAAACGCGTACAGGCTAGGCTCGAGGCCGTGCCCGCTCCGGAGAACGAGACGCGACTCGATGAAGCCGCGCTCGCTTCCCTCCTCTCCCCGGGAAGTCGCTGGACGCGGATCGGGGACAGCCTGACGAAGACCTACACCTTCAAGGGTTTCAAGGGCGCCGTGGCGTTCGTCAACCGAGTCGCCGATGCCGCCAACACGGCGAACCACCACCCGGATATCCACCTGGAGGCCTACAAGACCGTCCGGATCGTCCTGACGACGCACATCGCGCACGGGCTCACCGACGCCGACGTCCAGCTCGCGCGGGCGCTTGATGCAGTGGAGCGGCCGAGCGCGGCCTAGATATCGGCCTCCGTCTCGACCGCCGGCTGCGCGATGACCTCGTCGATGACGTCGTATCCAAATCCGCGAGCGGCGAGGAAGGCGTGGATCTTGCGCTTCCGCTCGCGGGGCTCGAGCGACTCCCAGCGCCTCAGCTGGCGCGCGATCGCGCGTCGCGCTCGGTCGCCCTCGCTCTCAGCGGGCAGGTCCCCAAGTGCCGCATCGATGGTCTCGCGTGCCACGCCTTTACTCGTGAGCTCGCTCACGAGCGCGCGATCACCCTTCGGCCGGAACCGCGAGCGCTGCTCGACCCAGTATTTGGCGAAATCGAGGTCGTCGACGTAGCGCTGCGCGCGGAGCTTGTCGATCGCGCCGTCGATGGCTTCGTCGTCGTAACGCTTGCCGCGCAGGTGACGACGGATCTCGCCCACGCTGCGCGGCCGGCTCGCGAGGAACTCGACGGCAGCCTCGTACGGGCTGCCGAGCGGCTTCGCCTGGGAGCTAGCTTTCCTCACCGTTCGGACTGCTCGTCTCGTTTCCCGCGACGAGGCTGCGCTCGCGCACCTTCGTGTCGATCTCGGCGGCGACGTCCGCGTGATCGCGCAGGAACTGCTTGGCGTTCTCGCGGCCCTGCCCGATGCGGGTCTTGCCGTAGTTGATCCACGCGCCGGATTTGTCGAGGATGCCGGTCGTGATGCCCATATCGATGAGCCCACCCTCGCGCGAGATGCCCTCGTTCGCCAGGATCTCGATCTCGGCGATGCGGAAGGGCGGCGCGACCTTGTTCTTCACGACCTTGACCTTCACGCGCCGGCCGATGACCACGTCGCCCTGCTTGATCGGCTCGATCGGCCGGATGTCGATGCGGATCGAGGCGTAGAACTTCAACGCCCTGCCACCAGAGGTCGTTTCGGGATTCCCGAACATTATTCCGATCTTCTCGCGCAGCTGGTTGATGAAGATCACCGTCGTCTTCGTCTTGGAGATCGTCCCGGTGAGCTTGCGGAGCGCCTGGCTCATGAGCCGCGCCTGCAGACCCACGTGCGCGTCGCCCATCTCGCCCTCGATCTCCTCGCGCGGCACGAGAGCCGCGACGGAGTCGATGACGACGATGTCGACAGCGCCCGAGCGCACGAGCGTGTCGGCGATCTCGAGCGCCTGCTGCCCGTTGTCTGGCTGCGAGATGAGGAGATCGTCCGTGCTGACGCCGCACGTCCGCGCCCAGGCCGCGTCGAGCGCGTGCTCCGCGTCGATGAACGCGGCGGTGCCGCCGGCCTTCTGCGCAGAAGCCACGGCGTGGAGCGCGAGCGTGGTCTTGCCGGAGGCCTCGGGACCGTAGATCTCGACAACCCGACCGCGCGGGAAGCCGCCGACGCCGAGCGCCAGATCCACGGCGAGCGAGCCGGTCGAGATGGCGTCGATCTTCTCCCCGGCGCCGCCGAGCTTCATGATCGAGCCCTTCCCGAACTGCTTTTCGATCTGCTGGATCGCCTGCTCGATCGCTCGCGATTTCTCTGTTACAGCCACCTTCTGCTCCTTAGCGCTCCCAAAAAGAGCGGCGCCGGCTTGCTTCACACCGGCGCCGCCCCGCTCCCCTCCGTTTTTTCCGGAGTGGCTCATGGGCTGGACCGGTTGCGCCACGCCCTTCTTCTTCAGCTCTCTTTCGAGCTGCTCTTTGGACTTCTTTTTCTTGTTCTTGTCCTTAGCGTCGCCTCGACCCGAAGGCATCGGTCCCTCCATCAAAACCCCGCGGGAAGCTTCGCGGGACCGGTCGAGCATAGCGTGACTTTTGACGCCAGACTGTCGACCGTGCCAGCCCGCCCGCGACGGCCCTCGGCCAAGGTCGCCACCCGCACCGGCGATGGCGGCGAGACGTCGCTCTTCGGCAAGGAGCGCGTGCGCAAGACCGATCCACGGATCGAGGCACTCGGTGACCTTGACGAGGCCCAGGCGGTGCTCGGTCTGGCGCGGTCGTTGGCGCCGCGGTCCAGCCTGGGCCGCGAGCTGCTGGAGCTCCAGCGGGGGCTGTATCTGGTGATGGCCGAGGTGGCGACGCCCCGAAGCGATCTGAGCCGGCTCAAGGAGCGCCTCGACGGCGCGGCGGTGGCCCAGCTCGATCGCGCTCTCGAGGCGGTCAAGAAGCGGACGCCGATCGAGGGACGGTTCGTCGTCCCGGGCGAGAACCGCTTTTCAGCGACCCTCGATCACGCCCGCACGGTCGTGCGCCGCGCGGAGCGCCAGGTCGTCCAGTGCGTCGACGAGGGCTACGTCTCGGGCGAGGATCTCCTCCCCTGGCTGAACCGCCTGTCGGATCTCCTCTTCGTGCTGGCGCGAGCCAGCGAACGCGGCTCTCGCGCGAAGGCGTGACCGCGGACGAGGGCGCGTGGCTGGACACCGCACCCTGGGGCATTACGCCTCGGGTGGCGGAGCGACTACGCGCCACGGCGACGGAGGTCGCGCGCGACTGGGGTGTTTCCCTGGGTGAGCGTCTCGTCGCGGGCCGGTTCTCGTTCGTCGCGTTCGCCGGGGAGGACGCCGTCCTCAAGGTCGTGCCCATCGAGGACGATGAGGCGGATCACGAGGCGGATGCCCTCGAGCTGCTGGACGGTGACGGTGCGGTGCGACTGCTGCGGCGCGACCGCGCGCGCCGGGCGATCCTGATCGAGCGCGCGCGTCCGGGGTTCGATCTATCGCATCTCTCCGAGCACGAGGCGATACGCGTCGCAATCTCGTCGGCACTAAAGGTTTGGCGCCCTGCCGAGAAGGGACGCCCGTTTCGCTGGATCGGCGACCTCGTGCCCCGCTGGCTCGATAACGCGGGCGATCACTACCTCGTGCGCCAGGCGAAGGAGATCTACGCCACGATGCAGCCGAAAGACACCACGCTCGTTCACGGAGACTTCCACCACCACAACATGCTGAGCCATGGCGACCGCTGGGTCGTGATCGATCCGAAGCCGATGGTCGGCGAGCCGGAGTTCGACGTGCCGACGTTTCTCTGGAATCCCATCGGTCACCTGCCGACGCGGGAGAGCGTCGAGATATGGATCAGTGCGTTCGCGGAGGCCGGCCTCGATGCGAACCGACTGCGCAAGTGGGCGATCGTCCGCGGGACGTATCAGGGCTTACCGCTCTCACGTGGCCTGACCGCCGAGACCTCGCCTCAGCTCCGCGTCGTCCGCGCGCTCCTCTAAAACGACCGCGCTCGCCGCCCGTTCGACACCAAGCTCCGTTGCCACCCGGCGCAGACTCACGGCGTGCGCAACATCGCTCTGGCCGCCGTGGTCATCGCGACGATCGCCGTCGCCGGCGGCGCGTACGCCTGGAGCGAGATTGTCCCTGGGCCACCGATGACCATTGCGATCGTGCCACAAGACGAAATAGTGGTCGCGCCAACCGCCCAGTTCCAGTTCACTTCGGACATCCGCGACGCGCGGAACCGCGTGGTCGGGATGAAGCCCGCATGGTCATCCGAGGCGCCGATCGATGAGCGCGGCCTCTTTACTGCGCCGGATCGAGCGGGGGTCTACTACGTGAACGCCGCGATCGGCGAGCTCACCGCGACCGCGAAGATCACCGTCAAGTCGACGAATGGGGCAACAACGTGCCTGTCACACCGACGTGGAAGGTGACCGCCGGCACGGGGACGATCGACGAGCAGGGCATCTTCGCCGCCGGGGCATCCGGCGTGTCGACGGTCACGCTCGATGTCGACGGGATCACGACGTCGGCGACCGCGACCGCACAGTGCGGGCCGACGCGGACCGAGGTGGCCGGCGGCCTCACGTTCAAAGTGGTGTGCGGGGCAAACGCCGACGTGTGGCTCAACGGCAATGGGCTCGACGCGGCCGCCGTCACGACGACGATCGATGAGTCGGTCATCGCCGTGGAAGCCGCGTTCGGTCGCCCGTTTTCGCACCGGCTGAATGTCAATGTCTTCGCGACGAAGGCGGGCTTCGACGTCGGCCTGAAGCAGGTGCTTCGCGTAGAGCCGACACCGCTCGAGGAGGGTGTATTCATTCCGCCGGCGATCGTTGCCTTGGATTGGAGCGGCAGCGACGCTCCGGAGGCGATCGCGCGCCACGAGATCACGCACCTGGTCGTGGACGAGGCCGCGGGGCGCCGCGTGGTCGTGCCGTTGTGGTTGCACGAAGGGCTCGCCAGGTTCAACGAATTTCCAGTGAGCGCAGATCAAGCGCTCATCAGCCGCTATTGCACCGCCTCGGCGGCTAAGGCGAGTCAGGTGCCCGCTCTCGAGTCGATCGCGAGTCGCGCGGGCTGGCGCGCTTACGTCGACGACGTCGGCGCCGTCGCGTACGACCTCGCGGCGCAGATCGCCGCATTCATCGTGGCCGACGCCGGAGGCCAATCCAACCTGATAGCGAAGATCGGCGGTGGCCTGCCGATCGAGAGCGCGTACACCGCCGCAAGCGGGCGATCCTTCGACACCTTCACATCGGAGCTGAACGGTCGCGCGCTCGCACTGGCCGACGGCTACCCGGGGATCGCGACCATCACCCGCGACTCCGACGGCGGCACCGTATACATCCTCTATGGCCAGCCACCCGACACGCGGATCAGCGTGAGCATCGCCAACGCGCGTTTCGGAGGATCGGACTCGCCGACGACGACGCGCTACGGATGCTCGATCGGCGTCCTCAGCAACTCCTGGCCGCGGGGGACCTACCTCGTGACGCTCAACGGGCCCGCTGGCCGCGCAACCGCGAACCTAGTGCGTTAGCGCAGCCAGGGCGGCGCTTCCCAGCGATCCGGAAGCACGGTGACCTTCACCGGCATCTCGGCAGCCGTCTCCGACACCGACTGGATCTGATTGATCAGCATCGGCCCGTAGGGGCAGAACGGCGTCGTGAGCACCATCTTGATCTCGGCCTCTTCGGGCGTGAACGCGACCTCCCGGATGAGATCGAGGTCGATCACCGAGAGTCCGATCTCGGGGTCGAGCACCGACTGGAGCGCGTTCAAGATCTTCTCCTGCTTTTCGGCCTCGGCCACGACCGGTGTCGTCGTCTTCTTCTCTTCGTTCACTTTCTCTTCGCTCACTGGTTCTCCTTTTACCGCCGCACCCAGGCCACCAGGCTCAGGACCACGGTCAGCAGAACGCTCAGCACGATCGACGTCGCGAGCGGCGCGTACAG
>WNGI01000305.1_pt1 | contig 36665 bp, 38 predicted proteins | sample 5400621 | NCBI WGS metagenome assembly WNGI01 (sample SAMN13153374, study PRJNA577476) | soil metagenome | isolation source: 20 cm soil or saprolite under Garry oak tree replicate 1 | place: USA:California | collected 2016-06-15
CGGGACGCCTCGGCCTTCCACTTTTCGCCGACTCGACCATGACCGCCGCCGAGCTCCGCACCATGCTCGACGCGTACAAGCAGGCCGCCGCGACCGCGGGCGTCACCCCGCCCGCTGCCCACGCGCTGCAGCGCGACGTCTTCGTCACCGACGATCGGGAGCGCGACTGGGCCGCGCTGTTGCCCGAGCTCCGGTACATGCGGCGCCAGTACGGCGGGTGGTCCTTGCCGCAGGAGCCGGCGGAATCGGTGCCCGACTATCTGGGCCGGCTCGAGGCGGACATCGAGGCGAAGCTCAAGAACCTGATCCTCGGTGAGACGGCAATGGTCACCGCGCGGCTGCGTGAGTTCGAAAGCCTCGGGTTCGACCTCATCGTGTGCCGCAGCCAGTTCGGCAACCTGCCGCGCGACCTGCTGCGGCGCGCCATCGAAGGACTCGGCACAGTCCGAGCGGAGGTCTCGACGTGAGGCTGGGCCTGGGACCGATCACCCTTGCCGGCGCCACCCGTGCCACTCTCGAAGCGCTCGCCAAGGCGGCGGTGGCGGCCTCGTTCGACTCCGTGTGGGTTGCCGAGTCAAGGGCTGGCGGCGTGGGTGGCGGGCTTGCGGCGGCCGCGTTCCTGGCGCAGCTCGTACCGATCCGCGTCGGGGCCGTCCTCGATGGTGGCCTCTACCACCCGCTCCACATGGCCGAGGACATCGCCATCGCCGACGTGACGTCTCAGGGGCGGGTCGAGGTCTTGCTGCGCGGCGCGCCCGAGGAGCACGTGCGGCTGGTCCTCGCCGCGTTGAGCGGCGCGCACATGCGGATCGATGGGCCGACGCTTCGCGTGCCTGCCCGCCTGGAGGCCAATCAGCCCGCGCCCGACGCGCTTGCCCTCAACCCGCGGCCGGCGCAAGCCGTCGTCCCTGTGTGGGTCGACGAAGCGATGGAAGCCATCGGACGCGACCTTGGCGTCGGCGTCGCCGCCGCATGGCGCGCCGGCACGCCTGCACCGGCTCCGTCGGGCCGGTGGCCGGGCATGCTGTTGTGCCCGGGCGACGTTGCCGCCGGCGATCTTCTTCGCGCTGCCGGTGAGGCCGCGGCGTATTTCTTGGTCGACGCGAGCTCTCCCGAAAAGGTGAGGTCGGCCGGCCGGCGTCTGGTCGGGCCGCTGCGCATGCCTGGCTTCCCGGAGTGGATCAACCAGCAGTAAACGAGCGTTCGTTTGCTCGAAAGGAACTCTGCTATCGTGACCTCGCATGCGAGCGCAAGGCGAGATCGTTCTCTACACCCTGAACAGCGGCACGACAGATCCGACTTGACAGGAGTGTTGCAGGGTGAGGGAGTTTCTCTCGCAGAACTCGGTTGATTACGAAGAACGCAACGTCGCGAAAGATCCGCGCTGGCGCGCGGCGCTGAAGGATCTGACGGGCGAGGTGGTGGTTCCGGTCCTCGTCGTCGAGGGCAAGCGCGTCGTCGGTCTTGACGAGCAGCGCATGGCTGAAGCATTGGGTCTCGACCACGTGGAGTCCGACAGCAACCGCGATGGTCTCGCCGCACCCGAAGAGCTGAACGCGCTCCCGGATCAGGGTGAAGACGCAATCAACGCGGCGCTTGCGCATTTTGTCCGCCGCCTGCAGCGCGAGATGGAGTACAACGCCGCCAAGGACAGCGGACCATATCGCGACGGTCAGCACGATGGGATGCGTTTCGCGCGGGACGCGATACTGCGCATCCTGACCGGCTCGTACGAGCCTGAAGACATGGTCATCGAACGCAACAAGCCTTGAGCGCGCGGAACGCATGAAGGAAGCGGCCAGGGCCGCAGCCGCTAACCTCGACGGCATGTCGTCAATACCTCCGATGGCGCGGTATCTCGACCAGGACGGCGAGCTCCTGGAGGACCAGCCGATGAGCGATGAGATGGCGCTCGATGGCTATCGCGCGATGCTTCGCGGGAGGCGCTTCGACGAACGCTGCGTCAGCCTGCAGCGCCAGGGGCGCATGGTGACGCTCGCGCCGGGCATCGGCCAGGAGGCCGCGACCGTCGGCGCCGCGATGGCGTTGAACCAAAAGACGGACTGGTTCGTGCCGCAGTATCGCGAGCTCGCCGGTCAGCTGTGGCACGGCTACCCGCTTCGGCTCGCCTTCCTGTGGCACGTCGGCCACCCGATCGCGTTCCAGATTCCCGAGGGCCTGAACATGCTTCCCTTTCAGGCCGCGATCGCCGGCCAGCTGCCCCAGGCGGTCGGTCTCGCGTGGGGGCTGAAGATGAAGCACGACCCCGGCGTCGTGCTCGCGATTTTCGGTGACGGCGGCACCTCGCAGGGCGACTTCCACGAGGCGGCCAACCTGGCGGGGGTGATGAAGGCCCCGGTCATCTTTCTGTGCCAGAACAACGGCTGGGCGATCTCGACCACGATCCAGCAGCAGACCGCCTCCCAAACTCTGGCGCAGAAGGCGAACGCCTACGGGTTTCCCGGTGTCCAGTGCGACGGCAACGACCTCTTCGCCGTCTATGCGACGGTTCGCGACGCCGTCCGCCGTGCCCGTGACGGCGAGGGCCCGACGCTAGTCGAGGCACTCACGTATCGCCTGGGTCTGCACACCACCGCAGACGATCCGACGCGCTACGAACCCCGCGAGATGCACGACACATGGGTCGACCGCGACCCGCTGCGTCGCATGCAGCTGCATCTCATGTCGCGCGGCGTTGTCGACCGGCCGGCGCTCGACCGCATCGAGGAGGAAGTAAAGGAAGAGCTGCGCGTGGCATGGGACGAGGCGCAGCAAGAGCCGGCTCCCGACCCTCGCTTTTACTTCGCGCAGGTCGACGGAGAACCATCGGCGCGCCTGGCGCTTCAGCTCCGGCGCTTCGACAGGTAGCTCGATGGCTGACCTCACCGTCGTCGAGGCCGTCAACCAGGCCCTCGCGCTCGAGATGGAGCGAGACGAACGCGTGCTCGTGTTCGGCGAGGACGTCGGCATCATCGGCGGCGTGTTCCGCGCGACCGACGGTCTTTTCGAGAAGTATGGAAACGCACGCGTCATCGACGTGCCGCTCGCCGAGGGTGCGATCGCGGGCGCCGCGATCGGGCTTGCGCTCGCGGGGTGGGTTCCGGTCGCCGAGATCCAGTTCCTCGGGTTTGCCCACAACGGTTTCAACCAGGTCGTCGACCAGCTCGCCCGTGTTCGCTACCGGTCGGCCGGGAGGTTCTCGGCGCAGGTGACGATCCGCGCACCCTACGGCGGCGGAGTGCGCGCGCCCGAGCTGCATTCCGACGCTTTCGAGGCGCACTTCGCGCACGCACCGGGCTTGAAGGTCGTCGCGCCCGCGACGCCCGATGACGCCAAAGGCCTTCTTCTCGCCTCGATCCGCGACCCCGACCCGGTCCTGTTCCTCGAGCCCTTGCGCGGCTATCGCCAGGTGAAAGGACCCGTGCCCGACGGCGACTACGTCGTCGAGCTTGGCAAGGCGCGGGTCGCCCGCGAGGGGACCGACGTCACGGTCGTCGCCTGGAGCGCCGCGGTGCAGATCGCGCTGCAGGCTGCCGACGACGCCCAGGCGCAGGGTGTCTCGGTGGAGGTGATCGACCTCCGCACTCTCGTCCCGTTGGATGTGGCCACGCTCGCCTCATCCGTCGCGAAGACAGGTCGCGCCGTGGTCGTCCAGGAGGCCCCGCTGACGGCCGGCTTCGGAGCGGAGGTCGTCGCGACGATCCAGGAGGAGTCGTTCTTCTCGCTTCAGGCCCCCATCCGCCGCGTGGCGTCACCTGACGTTCCGTACCCGGTGCAGATGCTCGAGGAGCACTACATCCCGAACGCGGAGAGGGTGCTGCAGGCGGTCCTCGCGACCACGCGCGACTGATGGCGCGGTACGAGTTCCGCCTCCCTGACATCGGGGAGGGTCTTGCCGAAGCCGAGGTGGCGAGGTGGCTCGTCGGCGTCGGGGATCGTGTGTCCGAAGACCAGCCGGTGGTGGAGATGATGACCGACAAGGCATCGGTCGAGCTGCCCGCACCGGGCGCGGGCGTGGTCGTCGAGCAGCGGGCGGCGGAGGGCGACGTCGTGAAGACCGGCGCTGTGCTGTACGTCCTGGAGACCACGGCGCAGATCGGCGGGTCGCCGTCCGCGGCTGAAGCGCCGCGCGTCTCTTCGGACACGCCCGTTGCCGCGCATTCGCAAAGCGGGTCTGTGCTGGCTCCTCCCGCGGTGCGCAAGCTGGCCCGAGAGATGGGCGTCGACCTCACCCAGGTCAAGGGAAGCGGCCCGGGCGGCCGCATCTCGGCCGAAGACGTGCAAAAGGCAACCTCACCTCCCCACTTGCCGGGGAGGTCGGGCCGCGAAACGGTCCGGGAGGTGACGGCGCCGGGAGCGGACGCCCAAGAAGCCGATCCCGCCGGACCCGGCACTCGGGTCCGACTGCGCGGCGTCCCGAAGCGGATGGCGGAAACCATGGCGCGTTCCGCGCGGACGATCGCGCACGTCACCGGGTTTCACGAGCTCGATGCCGTCGACTTCGCCGGCGTGGCCGGGCGCCTGCGCCGTGCCGCCGAAGCGAAGGGAGAGCGTTTTCCGTTCGACACGCTTCTCATCCGGGTCACCGCGCTCGCTGTGCGCCGTCATCCAATCTTCAATGCCTCCCTTGACGAGGAGCGGGGAGAGCTCGTGATGCATGAGGAGGTCAACATCGGTCTGGCGACCGCCACGCGCGAGGGCTTGATCGTGCCGGTCGTCAAGAAGGCCGACACCCTCAACCTCGCCGAGCTGGCCGCGGAGGTCGACCGCGTGACGTCGGCAGCCCGCGACGGCAAGAGTGCGCTCGCTGACCTGCAGGGCGGCACGTTGACCATCAGCAACACCGGCGCCTGGCGCGGGGGATTCGGGACATCGCTGATTCGCCTCCCCGAGGTGGCGATCGTCGCCTTCGGCCGGATCGAGGAGCGGGCAGTGGTGCGTCAAGGCAAACTCGTGGCGCGTGCCGTCATGCCGATGTCTGTGACGTTTGACCACCGCGTCATCGATGGAGAGCAGGGTTTGACGTTCGCGTTGGCTCTTCGCGAGCTGATCGAAGATCCGAAGCAGCTCGAGACGTGGTAGCCGGCGACCAGTCGGACCCGGCCGACGTCCTGATCATCGGCGGCGGCCCGGCCGGCTACGTCTGCGCGCTGCGCGCCGCGCACAACGGTCGCTCCGTGACCCTGGTCGAGCGTGAGCGGGTTGGCGGCGTTTGCCTGACGCAGGGCTGCATCCCGAGCAAGCACCTGGCGACATTCGCGGCCGCCAAGTCCGCCGCGGAGCGACTCGGGCCCGCGGGCATGTCCGCGTTTGCGGCGCCGCCTGACATGCGTGCGTTCCAGAAGCGGCGCCGCGCAGCGATCGACGCACTCGTCAAAGGAGTGCGCTCCCTGCTCGACGCGGCCGGGGTCAAGACCGTCGAGGGCAACGCGTGGTTCGTGGGCCGGACGCGCGTCTGTGTCCAGGTGGGCGAGGAATCGGTGCGCTACTTCGATTTCAAAGATGTCGTGATCGCGACGGGAGCTCGCCCGATTGGTTTGGCCGGCCTTCCCTTCGACGGACTCCGCGTCGTCGAACCTAGCCGGGCACTGGAATGGGACTCGCCACCGACGACGCTTCTGGTCGCCGGCGATGACTACATCGCGCTCGAGCTTGCCGTTGCTTACGCGCGGCTCGGCAGCAAGGTGACGCTCGCCACGGCCGGCGAGCGCTTGCTTCCCGACTTCGACGCCGACCTCGGCGCGGCCGCCCACCGCGGCGCCCGCTCAGCGGGCGTCGACATCGCCCTGTCATGCGATCCGGCGGCTCTGGCCGGTGACGCCGAGAAAGTCGTCGTTTCCGCCGGCAGCATCCCGGCGCTCGACGACCTGTACCTGTCCGCGGCGGGCCTGCCGTCCGGGAAGGACGTGCTGGTGGTCGACGACCAGCTCCGCCTCGACCGTCACGTCTTTGCGATCGGCGACGTGACGCCAGGCCCCGCGCTCGCGCATCGAGCGATGGCGCAGGGCCGAGTCCTGGGCGATATCCTCGGCGGCAAGGCCGCGGCGATGGACGTCCACGCGGTGCCTCGCGTGGTATTCGCCGAGCCCGAGCTCGCGGCCGTGGGACTCAGCGAGGTCGATGCCAGAGAGGTGGGCGTCGATGTCACAGTCGGAAAGTTTCCGCTGGGCGCCCTCGGCCGGGCCGTGATCGATGGCGCCACATCTGGGTTCGCCAAGCTCGTCTTCAACCGCGAGGGCGGGATCCTCGTGGGCGCTCATCTCGCAGGCCCTCGCGCGACGGATTTGATCGCGGAGATGGCGCTGGCCGTCGAGATGGGCGCCACCGCCGAGGACATCGCCCTGACGGCCCACGCGCACCCTACGTACGCGGAGGCTTTGATGGAAGCCGCGGAGGCGGCCCTCGGTCGCTCCGTCAACATCCTGCTCAAGCCGCGATGATCACGCGCCTGTTCTTCGGCCCGCGGCGCGCCGGAATGACGACCGAAGAGTGCCTTGCCCACTGGAGCGGCACGCACGCAGCGATCGGGGCACGCCTTCCCGGCATCCGCGCATATGTGCAGAACCATGGCGTGCTTGCCGACGGTAGGTTCGTCCTGCCTTATCCGGGTTTCGACATCATGCCTGAGCTCGACTGGGACGACCTCGCGTCGATGGATGCCGCGATCGACTCTCCGGTCCACGAGCAGGACTCGATCGATGACGAGGCGAATTTCATCGACGTCCGGCGCACCGGTTACGCGGTGACCCTTCGACACGTGCTGTCGGACGGCCGCGCGCCAGAAGGCGCGGTCAAGCTGATCACGCTGTTCAGGCGCGCCGCCAACGCGCCCACGCGCGCCCTGAGCGACGCGCTGACCGGCGTCTACGCGGCAATGGTCGCGCGCTCTCGGCCGTTGCGCCACGAGATCCTCATCACGTTCCCGGATCGCGAGGCGCGCCCGCCCTTCGCGGCGCAGGCTGTCGAGCTTTTGTGGTTTGCCGGCCCAGAGGACGCGCTCGCGTGGACGCGCTCCGACGCCGCGAGCGCCGCCGCGTGGCAGCTGGCGGGTGTCGCATTCGGCACCGAGCGGTTGGTCGCTCGTCCACACAAGATCGTCTGAGTTGCGGTTCGGAGTCGGCGACTTCAGCGGCCAGCGACCGCCCGAATCTTCGGTGGCGCACGCCCAGCTCTACGTCGAGCTGCTCGAGCAGGCAGGCATCGTCGAAGAGGCTGGGCTCGACTCGATGTGGCTCTCCGAGCACCATTTCGCCGAGGACGGTTACATGCCGGCCGTGCTGCCGATCGTCGCGGCACTCCTTGCGCGAACGAAACGGATCGTCGTCGCGACCGATCGGCTGGCAGCCTCTCTGTACGATCCGATCCGGCTGGCCGAGGACGCCATAGCGCTCGACCTGCTCGGCGCCGGCCGCTTCATCCTCGGGCTGTCGCTTTGCTACCGGCGCGAGGAGTTCGCGGGTTTCGTTCTGGATCAAGCGACCGATGAGCAGAGGCTCGAGGCGCTCGTCCCGGTGCTCCGTGCGGCCTTTGCGGGCGAGCCCGTCGCGGTGCACGGAGCCGAGGTCCACCTGACGCCGTCTCCCATCTCGCCATCGGGGCCAAGGCTGATGATCGCCGCCGATGGCGATCATGGAGCAGAGCGCGCGGCCCGCCTCGCCGACATGCTCATGGTCGATCCCACCGAGCCCTGGGACCATGTCGACGCCGCCGTGGAGCGATTCGATCGCACGCGAGGCGACAGCGATGGAGAACTTGTGCTCTTCGCCTACGGGGGCATTTCCGAGCTTGGCGCCGACGCCGCGTGGCAAGAGGTGTCCGGCGGCTTCCGCTACATGCGCCATAACTACGATCGCTGGATGGGTCGCGAGCCGACGGACGAGCTACCTCCACGACACTACAGGCTGCTTCTCGGAACCTCCAGCGAAGTTGCGGCCCAGGCCGGTGAGTACCGCAAGCGGTATGGCGAACGCGTGCATCTGGTGCTGCGCTGCAACTACCCGGGCATGCCTGCGGCCGCAGTCAACAACCAGTTGCGATTGTGGGGAATCTCCGCCGCGAAAGCCCGCCTTACGAACTAGTGCGCGTTCGTTTATCGCTTGACACCGAACTCGATCGGACTATCCTTACGCCGAACCAACCGCCAGGCGAAAAGCTATTGAGGGAGGCGCCAATGTCAGTCGACGAGGAAGTCCGGGAAGCACCGTCTGATGCAGCGGCAAGAACCAGCCGGCGCTCGCTTCTGAAGCTGGGCGGCGGGGCCGTCCTCGGCGCGGGCGCGTGGGCGCTTGCTGCGTGCGAGCAAACATCATCCAACCCTGGTACCACGGCCAGCGCGGCAGGTGAGACCTCCGTCCTCGACCGATGGCAGTCGACCAAGAAAGCCAAGCTCGGGGTCGATCTGACCTTTCCGCCGATTCAGTTCAAGGACTCCGCCGGCAAGCCGACCGGCTACCAGATGGAGCTCACCGAGGCGATGATGGCCGACCTGGGCGTCACGCCGGAGTACGTCGAGATCCCGTTCGGCCAGTTGTTCGCGGGTCTGGTCGCGAACAAGTTCGACATGATGGGCATCTCGGCGACGATCCTGCCGACCCGCGCGCTGAGGGGCCTCTTCGCGAGCTTCCCCGTGTTCTACGAGTCAATCGTCGTCCTCCTCAAGCCGGGGTCCACCGTCACGAACCAGAGCCAGCTCGACGGCAAGAAGATCGCGGTCCTGCAGGGAAGCTCGCAAGAGTTCAGCAGCAAGCAGCTGTTTCCGAAGGCAAGCTTCTCGCCCTTCGCGGGCCTTGCCGACGCCGTCAACGAGGTGGCAAGCGGCCGCGCTGACGCGACGGTGCTGTCGGAGTTCGACGTCGAACCGACCCTGACGGCGCACCCGACCCTGAAGCTGCTTGCCGGCCCGCCGCTGTGGGTCGACGCCAACACGTACCTGATGCCGGTCGGCGACTACAAGCTGCAGGCGTGGGTGAACAACTGGCTGCGCTACAACGCGACGCACCAGCGCCTGGTCGCCAGCTGGAAGAAGTGGCTGGGTCCCGGTCTGCAGAAGTACAACCTGCTGACGTACGGGGTCGGCGCCGCAGCCGAACCAGTAGAAGTCAAGGTCTGATTCAAAACCGGGCGGGCCCTCCAGGCAAAGCGCCGGCGGCCCGCCCGGTCGCCGCCCGATGATCTACCTCGCCGAGTATCCCTTTGATTGGTCGGTGGTCACCGATCGATGGCAGCTCTTCGTCGCGGGTGCGTGGGTTGATCTCTGGGTCGCGAGCATCGGTTTCGCGCTTGCCTGCGCCCTCGGGCTCCTCAACGCACTGCTCCGGACCTCCGGCGTGCGCGTGCTCACCCTGCCGTCGTTTCTTTACGTCCAGGTCATGCGCGGCGTGCCGCTTTACGTCCTGCTGCTCTGGGTGTACTTCGGGGTCGCGAACATCACGGGGATCACCTTCACTTCGTTTCAGGCGATCGTGATCGCGCTCGCCTTGACGGGCTCGGGTTACACGACCGAGATCTTTCGTGCCGGCCTGGGGGCGATCGACCGCGGGCAGATGGAGGCCGCGCGCTCGATGGGTCTCAGCCGGATGAACACATACGGCCATGTCATCTTTCCCCAAGCCTTTCGGATCGTCGTTCCCCCGCTCGGCAACACGTTTGTCGGGCTCTTGAAGGGCGCGACCATCATGGCCGTGATCGCCGTACCCGATATGGTCTTCCTGGCCAACGAGCTGAACGTGACCCTGTTCACGCCCTTCGAGGTGTTTGCCGCGGTCGGCCTGCTGCTCGTGGTCATGGTCTTGTTCTTCTCGGCTGTGGTGTATCTCCTCGAGCGGAGGCTGCGCATCGCGTGAGCAGGCTCTTCCTCAGCTACTCCTATGACTGGAGCGTGATCCCACAGTCGATCGCGTTCTTCGAGCGAGGCCTCGGCGTCACCGTCCGGATCTCGGTGCTGTCGGTCCTGTTTTCGCTGGTCCTCGGTCTCATCGTCGCGCTGGTCCGGATGGCTCCCGGGCCGATCGGTCTGTTCGGATTCCTGTACGTGCAGGTTTTCCGGGCGCTGTCGCTGTACGTCTACATCCTTTTCATCTACTTCGGGGTCGCCGCCGTGTTCCACATCGACTTCGACCCGATCACCGCGGGCGTCGTGTCGCTGACGCTGCTCAACAGCGCATACATGGCCGAGATCTATCGCGGCGCGATCCAGGCGATCGACGCGGGGCAGAGGGAGGCGGCGCGAAGCCTCGGGCTGGGGTCCATCGCCACGTTCGCCACCGTCACCTTCCCGCAGGCATGGCGAATCGCGATCCCTTCACTGGTGAACCAGTTCACCGACATCATCAAGGACTCCTCGATCGTCGCGGTGATCGGGACACCCGACCTGATGTACCAGACGATCGAACGTGTGAGCTTCTTCCAGCGGCCCTTTGAGTTCTACACCACGGTCGCCGGCATCTACCTCGTGATGGTCGTCCTTGTGGCCCAGCTCGCCTGGCGCCTGGAGAAACGGCTGCAGAGGCATCTGGCGTGAGCGCGGACATCACCGATCAGGATCCCCTCGGGGTGGAGATGGTGAAGGTTTGCCTCGCGGCCTGGCCACATCTGCCCAATCTTGTCTCCGACTACCTGGCCCCAGCTGAATGGCTGCGCGAATCGCGTCTCCAATCGATCCCCCTTGAATCGCTGCTGCCGCGTGCTCGAGCGCTCGCCGTGGCGGCAGATCGCCAGGGCGACGGCTACATCTCCGCTCAGGCGCTCGCGATCGTCACTCAGATCGAGATCGAAGCCGAGCCTGGCCGCTACGGCTATGTCGAGCTTGTCGAGCGTTTGCTCGCCTGCCGGTTTACAGATCCGGACGCCGAGGAGCTCGCGGCGATGGCGCGCGAGGTCGACGATCTCGCCGCCAACCTCGGCTTTACCGGTCCCGCAGCGCTCTCGCGTTGGGAGGAGAGCGCTTTGGTCCGCGACGAGGCGAAGTGGGACTGCGCGATCCAGGCGTACCGCGAGGGGCGGCGCTACGCGCTTGACCGGTTCCCGGTGCAGTTCGAGGAGAGGCTCGACATCGCGCGAACCGAGGATCCCATCACATCGCTACACCTCACGTGGCGGGATCCCGACCGCCTGGCGTTCGAGGTGAACGTCGCCGTACCGCGGACTCCGGCGACGGTGCGGTACGAGGTGGCGCACAACATCTATCCGGGCGACTACCTGCACATGGCTGTCCTCACGCAGCACACATATGCCCGGGGAGGACGGGTCGCGGCATCGATCAAGCTCAAGAACGCACCCGAGAACGTCATCGCCGAAGGCATCGAGGAAGTGGCCCCGTTCCGCTTGGACCCGCGGCCCGAGCCCGACTCGCTGCTTGCCTGGAAGCTCGAATGGCTGCGCCGCGGCGCTTGTCTGACTGGAGCCATCCTTCGCCGCCAGGAGTTGCAACCGAGGTCCGCGGTCATCGACCACCTGCGGCGAACGGGCCGTATGAGCGAGGCACGAGCCGGCCAGGAGCTGGACCGGATCGAGCATCCGCTGTGGGGCACCTACCAGTACACGTACTGGCTGGGAAGGCACCTCGTGGAGGAAGCGGACCGGCTGGCGGGCGAGTCGGTATCGGGCCCTGACTATCTCGCATGGCTGTACGGCGGGCTGCACGTGCCGGACGACTTCCTCGCCGACGCGCGGCGCGTGATCGCCGCGGGCGCAGTCGTCAGCTGAAGCCGCGGCGCATCAGGTCCCTGACCAGGTCCACCTCGCCCAGGTGGCGATGGAGGTGGGTGATCGACACGGACGTCAGAAAAAGCCAGGCCGGCTGCCCTCCCTTGCGGCCCACCGCATCGTCGTGCTCAGGTCCGCTGTCCATCTCGGCCCGGAAGCCGGGCGTCTGATATTCGGGATGCGGCGCGTCATGCTCGGCGACGTCGGGGACCTCGTCGAGCATCGCCTCGTCCTGCGTGCGCAGCCATTCGAGGCAGTCGGCGTGGACGGCGTCGGCGTACGCCAGCACCCCGCGACGGTCGACGCGGCGGGCCACGGCCTCGGCCTCGGCGGTCGCGAATCCCGTGCCGATGCCTGGGATGGCCACGGCCGCCTCTCGCCACTGGACGCGGGTGATGACCTCGGGCACGTTGCGGATCGCGGTGTTGATCGCCCAATCCTGGCTTCGCGCCATGTGCCACACGATGAACCCCAGGGGATTCACCCCCGGCAGGACGCGCCGCGTCATCTCATCCGGCGTCAGGTCCCCCGCGGAATGGTGCAGACGGATGTGCACCGTGTCCAGCTGCTGCTGGAGCATCTCGATCGCTTTCATGCGGTCAGATTATCGGTCGAGGCTGAACTAACGCTTGTTCGACCTTACGGAGGTGGCGGCTAGAATGCCGGACAGGGGCATGGAGGAGAGCACTCTCGACCTCGAGGTGGCCGCCACCGCGAAAACGATCCTACGGCTCGAGGGCGTCAATAAGTGGTTTCACCGCGGCACGCTCCGCAACGCCCACGTCCTCCGTGACATCAACCTCGAGGTGACGCGCGGGGAAGTGCTCGTCATCATCGGCCCCTCCGGCTCGGGTAAGAGCACGCTCCTGCGCTGCATCAACTTCGTCGCTCCGCCCGAGACAGGGACGGTCATCTTTCTGGGCCGCAAGTGGACCAAGGACAATGTGCCGCTCAACCCGTGGGCGCGGATGCGCTATGAGCGAGAGCTGAACCTGCTGCGCTGCCACATCGGCATGGTGTTCCAGCACTTCAACCTCTTCCCCCACATGACGGCTCTCCAGAACGTCACCCTCGGCCTGACCCGCGTGCTTCGCGTGCCGGGCAGGCAGGCCCGCGATCGGGCGATGGCCGAGCTCGAGCGGGTCGGTCTGGGGAATAAGGCAAAGAGCTATCCGAGTCAGCTGTCCGGAGGCCAGAAGCAGCGGGTCGCGATCGCGCGCGCTCTCGCGATGAAGCCGCAGCTGATGCTTTTCGACGAGGTGACGTCGGCGCTCGACCCGGAGCTGATCGGCGGCATCCTCGAGGAGATGAAAAAACTTGCCTTGGAGGGAATGACCATGATCGTCGTCACTCACGAGATGGGGTTCGCCCGCGAGGTGGGCGACCGGCTGCTGTTCATGGACGAGGGCGTGATCGTCGAGGAGGGACCGGCTCGCGAGGTCATCAAGAACCCAAGGAATGAACGCACGCAGGTGTTCCTGAGGGCGATCCTGTGAAGACACAAGCCGAGCTTGCGCACGCCGACGCAGGGGAGACCGAGCACGAGTCGGAGATGGTGCGGCTCGCTTTGCGGGCGGCCGAGCATCACCCGATCCTGAAAGCCGTCTACATGGGGCCGCAGGAGTGGCTCGAAGAGGCGCGGCGTGATCCGGGACGTCCGGCGGACCTGATCGCCGCCGCGCACGACCTGGCGGCTCGTGCCGACACCGCGGGCCATTCCTATGTCGCCGGGCAGTCCCGCTCTATCGCAGTGCAGCTGGAGGTGCGGGAAGGCCGGTTGCTGCCGTACGACGAGATGATCGCGGCGCTTCTCGGGGTCAAGCTTGAGATCCCAGAACCCGATGACCTCATGCGTCTCCGCGAGGAGGTCACGGAGCTTGCGGGCGGGTCGGTCGAGAGCTGGGAGTCACGGAGATTGGTCACCGGCGAGGCCAAGTGGGACGTCGCGATCGACACCTACGTTGCCGGGCGAAGTTACGCATTCGGCGGGGCGTTTCCAATTCCGGTCGAAGAAAACCTCGAGTTGATCCGGATCACGGACGAGCTGTGGTCGGTGAACCTGAGCTGGTACCCGCCGCGCCGGATGACGTTCGAGGTGAATGTCGCCACCCCGCGCACGCCGGAGACGACCGCCTTCGAGGTCGCCCACAACATCTATCCCGGCGACTACCTCCACCTGGCCGTGCTGCAGCAGCAGACGTATGGCAAGCGGGGACACTTCGCGTCGTCGATCAAGTTGAAGAACGCCCCCGAGAGCGTGATCAGCGAGGGCATCGAGGAAACCGCGTTCCTGCGCCTGTACCCAGACCCAACGCCCGATCAAGTGCTCGCATGCAAGCTGGAATGGCTCCGCCGAATGGCCACGTTCGCTGGAGCGATCGCGCTCGGCGTCGAAGGCAGGGCGGAGGCTGAGGTCCTCTCGGCGATGGCAGCCGGCGGCTTCATGGATCCCGCTCGCGCAGAGTTCCAGCTTCGGTTGGTCAAGCATCCGCTCTGGGGCCCGTACCAGTACACCTACCTTCTCGGGCGCAAGCTAGTCGAGGAAGGGGATCGCCGCGCGCGCGCCCGCGGCGCTGAGAAGGCCTACCTCGAGTACCTCTATTCGGGGCTGCACACGCCGCAATCGTTTCTACCGGGGCTCGACCAGCTGCTCGGGAGATGACGCGTTTCGCGGGCAAGGTCGGGCTCGTCACGGGCGGCGCGTCCGGCCTTGGCCTCGCCGTCGCCCGCGCGCTGGCCGCCGAGGGATGCCGTCTGATCCTCGTCGACTGGGACGCGATGACCCTCGATACGGCGGCCGCGGCGCTCCGCGAGTCCGGGGCCGTCGCGCACGCTGTCCGCGGTGACGCCTCCGACCCGGCAACCGCGAGCTCCGCTGTCGCGCTCGCTAGATCGGAGTTCGGCCGCCTCGACGTCCTTTTCAACAACGCCGGCATCGACCCGCTGCGCGCGCGATCGGTCCTCGAGACAGACGTCGCCGACTGGGACCGGATCATGGACGTCAACGTCAGGTCGGCCTTCGTCATGTCGCAGGCGGCGATCCCCCTGATGCAGATGGGCGGCGGCGGGGCGATCGTCAACACGGCCTCGATCGCCGGCCTCAAGCCGGCCGCGGACGAGGCGGCGTACAGCGTGTCCAAGGCCGCGATGGTCTCCCTGACCGGGACGCTTGCCCTCGACTTCGCCGCGGACGGCATTCGCGCCAACTGCGTCTGCCCCGGATTCATGGAGATGGTCATGACCGACCGGCGCCGCGACCTCACCGAGGAGCAGCAGACGGCCCGTGCCGCAGGGGCAGCGGCCAAGGTGCCTCTTGGTCGTCAGGGCACCTATGAGGAGGTGGCGAAGGCTGTGCTTTTCCTGGCCGGACCCGATGCCTCCTACATCACGGGTGCAGCCCTCGTCGTCGACGGGGGCTTACTTCTCCGCTAGCTCGTCGATCCTCTCGATCATCCGGCCGATGCCGACGGCCAGGTCTTCGGGTGAGCTCGCGAGGCTGATCCGAACTGCTTGCCGGGCGGACTCGCCGAACGCGGTCCCCGGCGCGACGGCGACCTGCTTCGTCTTGACGAGGTCGAACGCGAACTCGCGAGAGTCCATGCCGGAGCGCGTGATGTCGGCCATGATGTAGAAAGCACCGCGCGGCCGGCTGATCAGCATCTCGGCCTCGTCGAGCAAGCCGACGCAAAGATCTCGCCTGTCGCGGTAGGCATCGACCATATCGCGAAGCGGTTCGCGCGGCCCGTCGAGCGCCGCCTCGGCTGCCTTCTGGCACACAGTGGGAATGCACGAGGAGTTCGATTCGAGAATCTTCGTGATGCTGTCCGAAATGGTGTCGTTGGCGACGACGTAGCCCACGCGCCAGCCGGTCATCGCGTAGGTCTTGGAGAAGGTGAAGGCTGAGATGACGCGGCCGTCAGTGCAAAACGACCCCGGGCTCAGGTGCTCGCCTTCGAGGATGACCTCGTCGTAGCACTCGTCGGACAGGAGGTAGATGTTGTGGCGCACGGCGACCTCGACGAGCTCCTCGAGCAGCTGGCGAGGAAAGACGGCGCCCGTCGGGTTGCACGGGCTGTTGACGATCATCAACTTGGTTCGCGGTGAGATCAGGCTTTCCACCTGCTTGGGGTCGGGGAGGAACTGATTGCCGGGTGGGCATGCGTAACGCACGAGGGTGCCATGCGCCCACGCCAGCATCAGCCGGTAGTTCGGCCATGCGGGATCCGGGATCAGGACCTCGTCGCCCGGCTCGACGAGGGCTGCGACGGCGGCGGCGATCCCTCCGACACCACCGACCGAGCAGTTGATGTTCGTCACGCCGGCCTGGATCCCGTTCACGCGGTCGAGCTTGGCTGCGATTCGCTCGCGGAGGCTGAGCAGGCCGGCGGTCGCCGTGTACTTGACCTGGCCCTTCCGCGCGAACTCGACCGCGGCCTCCACAATGTGCTTTGGTGTCGAGAAATTGGGTTCACCAACCTCGAGCCGGATGCAGCCCGGAGTGACGAGCGCAAGATTGACGACCTCGCGGATTCCCGAATGGGCTGCTTCGGCTGGGCCGGACGCGATTGCCTGCAGAGGAAGGGTGGCCGTGAGTTTTACTCCTGCAAGAGGGCTGAGCGGCTTGAGGGTTTTGGCGCAGCATACGCTAGACTCCGCATGAAGAAAGTGAACGTTCGTTCGTTCGTTTTGCACTCGATGGCATGCAGCTGAAAGACATCGCGTACGCGCGCTCCGGCGACAAGGGAGACGTCGTGAATGTCGGTGTCCTCGCGCTCGACGACGCCGCGTATCAAAAGCTGCTGGAGTCGCTGACCCCTGAGCGCCTGAAGCGCCATTTCGGCGATTGGGTTCGCGGTGACGTGGAGGTCTTCCCGATGCCGAACATCAACGGTTTCAACCTCTTGCTCCACAACGCGCTCGGGGGCGGCGCGACCAAGACGCTTCGCTACGACGTGACGGGGAAGGCTTTCAGCACGGCGCTGCTGCGGATGGAGATCCCGGATTGACTGCGGTGCCATCCCCCGCCCCAGGCCCCAAGGACGAGGCCGCCGACCTGGACGAGGACCTTCGCCGCCGGCTCGACACAGCGCGCGAAGGCGGAGACAAGCGGTACCACGCCAAGCTCAAAGAGCAGAACAAGCTCTTCGTGCGCGAACGGCTCGAGCGGATTCTTGATCCGGGCTGGTCTTTCGAGGACGGCCTGCTCGCTCGGCACGTCGACGGCAACCTGCCGGCTGACGGCGTCGTCACGGCGGTGGGACACATCGGCGGCCGGCCGGTCTGTGTCATCGCCAACGATATGACGGTGAAGGCCGGGACGTGGGGTCTGCGCACGTTTCAGAAGATCACCGCGATGCAGGAGCTTGCCGGGCGCACCAAGAGCGCGCTGCTGTACCTCGTGGATTCGGCCGGAGCGCGCATCGACGAGCAGCGCGCGAGCTACGCCGGACGCAAGGCGTGGGGCAACATCTTTTACAACCAGATCCAGCTGTCGGGCGTGGTGCCGCAGGTATGCGTCCTGCTCGGGCCGTCGCCGGCGGGAACCGCCTACCAGCCGGCTCTCTGTGACGTCTGCATCATGGTCGAGGGCAACGCGACCGCCTACATCGGATCGCCGCGGATGTCGGAGATGGCGACGGGCGAGAAAGTGACGATGGAGGAGATGGGCGGCGCCGAGATGCACAACCGCGTGAGTGGCCTCGGCGATTTCCTGTGTGCGAGCGAGGAAGAGGCGCTGGAGGTGGCCAAACAGTACCTGTCCTACTTCCCGGGCCACTGGACCGAGAAGCCGCCGCTGCAGCCCTCCAGGCCGCCCGCGCGCGGCCGCACGATCGCAGAGATAGTGCCCAAGAGCCAGCGCGTCGCCTTCAACATGGTCGACCTCATCAAGGCGCTGGTCGACGAGGACAGCTGGCTCGAGGTGAAAAAGCTCTGGGCTCGCGAGCTGGTCACAGGCTACGCGCGGCTCGGCGGGCGTCCCGTCGGCATCGTCGCCAACCAGTCGCGCCACAAGGGCGGAGTTCTCTTTCCGGACTCGTCGGACAAGGCGGCGCGATTCATCTGGACCTGCAACGCGTTCAACATCCCGCTGCTCTTCCTGCAAGACATCCCGGGATTCATGGTCGGCAGCCAGGTGGAGCGCGCGGGGATCATCCGCCACGGGGCGAAGATGCTGTTCGCGGTGGCCGAGGCGCGTGTGCCCCGGATCGCTGTCCTGGTCCGCAAGGCGTACGGCGGCGGCTACCTCGCCATGAGCGGGGCCCCGATGAACCCCGACGCGGTGCTTGCGCTTCCCACGGCCAAGCCCGCCTTGATGGGCCCGGAGAGCGCGATCAACGCCATCTACCTGAACAAGATCAACGAGCTGCCCGAGGACGAGCGTCCCGCCTTCATCGACCAGAAGCGCCGCGAATATGAAGAGGACATCGACGTGTACGAGGTGGCGTCCGACTTCTCGATTGAGGCTGTCGTGCCTAGCGACGAGCTCCGCGATGAGCTAATCAGGCGCTACGAGGTCTACTGCCGGAAGGACGTGCCGCCGCCCAACCGCCGCAACGGCGTCATCCCGGTATGAAAAAGATCCGGCTCGGCGCGGGCAGCGCGTATTGGGGCGACCTTCTCGAGCCGGCGGTTGAGCTTGCCGACAAGGGTGAGCTCGACTACCTGTGCTTCGATCACCTCTCCGAGCTGACCCTGGCCGTGCTCCAGCGGCAGAAGTCAAAAGACCCCAACGAGGGGTACATCAAGGACATCGAGCCGTGGCTCGAGGCGACCCTGCCGCAGGCGCGGAAGCAAGGTTTCAAGATCGTCACCAACGCGGGCGGTGCCAATCCGGCCGCGGCGGCGCGCAAGGTGATCGAGGTTGCCGAGCGCTTGGGTCTCGGTCCGCTGAAGATCGCGGTCGTGACGGGTGACGACATCTTCCCGGACCTCGACGAGATGCGCTCCGTGGGCATCAAGTTTCCAAATCTCGACACGGGCGAAGACGACATCGACCGTATCCGCCAGGACATCGTTGCGGCGAATGCATACGTCGGCGGCGATTACATCGCGCGCGGGCTGGCGCAGGGCGCCGACGTCGTCGTCTGCGGCCGCGTCTCCGACACCGCGCTTTTCATCGGGCCGATGATGCATGAGTTCGGCTGGACCTACGACGCAAAAGACAACGACAAGATCGGCGCCGCCATCACCATCGGGCACACGGTCGAATGCGCCGCCCTCGCCACGGGCGCCGTGTCCAACCTGTGGCGCCAGGCGAAAGATCCGTGGCGGCCGGGTTATCCGATCGCCGAGGTCAGCGAAGACGCAACCGCCGTGATCTCGAAAGTCGCCGGGTCAGGCGGGATCCTCAACGAGTGGACCGTCAAGGAGCAGCTCGTCTACGAGATCGGCGACCCGAACAACTACTTCATGCCTGACGGAGTCGCCGACTTCACTAAGGTCAAGGTCGAAGAGATCGCACCCGAGCGCGTGAAGCTCTCGAACATGAGCGGCAAGGGTCTGCCCGAAAAGCTCAAGGTCTGCATCGGCTACCGCGACGGCTGGGAGGGCGAAGGCTCCCTGCTGTTCAGCTGGCCCGACGCGTACGAGAAGGCAAAGCGCGGCGAGCACATCATCCGGGAACGCCTGAAGCTCCTCGGCGTCGAGCCGATCGAGCTCCATTTCGATTACATCGGCGTCAACGCGCTGCATGGTCCGGTCGCGCCCGAGCCAGGCGAGATGAACGAGGTCGGGCTTCGCGTGGCCGCCCGGACGAGGACCAAGGAGGAGGCGGACACCGTCAAACGGGAGTCGACCCACCTGTGGACGCTCGGCGGCATCGGCACCGGTTACCTGTCGCCGGCACAGCCGCGGCCGTCCGTGTCGCTCTGGCCGACGCTCGTGCCCCGCGAACAGGTGCAGATGAAGCTCACGATGGTCCAGACGGGAGCCAAACCCTGAAGCTCGGCCTTGGTGTCTACAGCTCCGAGTGGATCCCCTCCGAGGGGATCACCCACCACCAGGTCTACGCCAACGACATCGAGCAGGCGCGGCTGGCCGAGCGGGTCGGCCTCGACTCGATCTGGTACACGGAGCACCACTTCCTGAACTGGAATCCCAACGTGATGGGGATGTGCGCCGCGGTCGCCGCGGTGACCTCCCGGATCACCCTCGGGCCGTCGGTCGTGCTGGCGCCTCTCCACAACCCGATCAAGCTGGCCGAGGAGTGCGCGATGGTCGACGTGCTCTCGAACGGCCGATTTGTGATCGGGGTCGGCCTCGGCTACCGCGATCCCGAGTACGCCGGCTTCAACGTCAGGCGCGCGGTGCGCGCGCCGATGACCGAAGAGCTAGTCCAGGTCATGAAGCTCGCCTGGGGCGAAGATCCGGTCACGTTTCACGGCCGTCACTGGAGCTTCGATGAGGTCGACGTTCACCCGAAGCCACAGCAGCCTGGCGGCCCGCCCGTGTGGATCGCGGGCTACGTCGATGCGTCGGTCGACCGCGCGGCGCGGCTTGGCGACGGATTCATCATGGACGGCGGCACAGACTCCAAATCGTTCGGGGCAAGCGGCTACAACCGGGATATCTACTGGCGGGTCCAGGACATGGTCGACAGGTACAAGGCCGCCCTCGCGAAGCATGGGCGCCGCTACGAGGACCAGGAATTTGCGATGACCCTGGGCGGCTTCATATCGGAGCGCGGAGCCGACGACGCGTGGGACCAGGTCAAGGAGTCCTACATGCTCACGCGCCGGACGTATGGATCCTGGTACGGACTCCCACCAGCGGACTACGCCGGCTGGTATCCGAGCAAGATGACCGAGGAGGAGCTCGCGGCGCGCCGGAGCGAGATCATGCTCGGGTCACCCGAGGAGATTGCGGCAAATCTCCGTCGCCTGCGCGATATCGCCGGGGATCGGCTGCACGTGATGTTTCGGGTCAAGTACCCGGGAGTTCCACACGATCGAGTGTCGAAGGCGATCGCCCTGCTCGGAAAGGTGCGCGACCTGCTCAACGAGCCCGGACTCCTCCCCATTCATGGGGAGGTGGCGGCGAAGCCGCCGGAGGGGCTGGGGGGATGAATCGAGTTCCCAACTCCTCCCCGTTTACGAGGAGACTGCGCGAAGCGCCGGAGGCGCCTTGCCGAGCGGCTCCATGCGCCCTTGGCGAATCGTCCACAGGCTGACCGGCGCGTCGATCCGATCGCCGTGGGAGTCGAAGCGGATGCGGCCGCCGATCCCCTCGATGTCAGTCGCCGCGATCGCGTCTCGCACCGCCGTCCGTGTCGACGCGCCGCTCGAGACCGCGGCCGCGATCACCTGCACCGCGTCGTAGCACTCGACCACGTAAGAAGGCGTCTCACCGAACGCCGCCCGGCAACGGCGGACCAGCTCCGACGAAGCCTCGGTCGCCAGCGGGTCGCTGCCCGCGTAGGTGTGAATGCTTCCTTCTCCGGCCGGACCCGCAAGGCGCACGATCGGATTGTCCGGACCTCCTTCTGAGCTGACGACCAGGGCCTCAACCCCGCCGCTGTGCAGCGCCTTCATCAGCTTGCTGCTCTCGATCTCGGTCGCGCCGAGGTCGATGACCTTCGCCCCACCCCTTTTCGCAACATCGACTATCGCGGTGAAGTCCTCCTGGCCGACGCGAATTGCCATGACGGTCACGGCGTTTCCGGACAGCGCCTCGACGCGCCGGGCGAACGCTTCGACGAGCGGCCTGCCGTAGTCGGTCCCGTCGTGCACGGCAAGAACCCTCGCGTTGGGCAACGAGGCGTGGATGTGCTCAGCGGCGACTGCGGCCTGGCGCTCGTTGTCGGCACACAGCCTGAAGAACGTCCGCCAGCCTGACCTGCTCAACGAGTTGTCGGTCGCACACTGCGTCACCTGGGCGAGACCCGCTTCCGCGTACACCGGGGCCGCGGCCTTGCTGGGGCCGCTGTTCTTGTGGCCGACGACCGCGATGACCCTGGGGTCGGCCGCGAGCTTGGTGGCAACCTCTCGGGCTACCGCCTCGTCCTCCTTGTCGTCCACGGGGTGGATTTCGAGGTCGATGCCACGGCTGCGGACGTCCGCGACGGCCATCTCCACGACGCGCAGCATGGGCAGGCCGACGATCGATTGCGGCGTCGTCAGCGGCGCGGCGAAACCGATTCGAAAACGCACGTTCGTTCGTTGACTACTCTAATCTGCAGGCAGTGTCTCGCGTCTCCGCAACCTACCGCCGTCTGCTGCGGCGCGAGGTGGTCGACATCTGTCTTTTCATCTTCATCGCCGATGTCGTCACTGGCGTGCAGACCCCCGTTTTTCCCCTCTACGCGACAAGCCTCGGCGCGTCACTCGGCCTGCTGGGCGTCATCACCGCGGTGTTGGGCCTGACGCGCCTCTTGTCCGCTCTGCCGGTGGGGATCCTGTCAGACAGGCTTGACCGCAAGACGGTGCTCGTCGGCGGCATGGTCCTGTTCGCCCTGTCCTTCATCTGTTACGCGATCGCCCCAAGCGCACTTTGGCTGTCCGTAGGTCGCGTCCTGCAGGCCGTGGCGATGGTCGCCACGTTCCCGCTTGGAATTGCCTACATCGGCGACGTGGTTGACTCGCGAGATCGCGGCGCGGCGATTGGCGTCTACACCGCCGCGATGGGGTCGGGCTTCGCGGTCGGCCCCTTGATCGGGAGCTGGGTCGGCGCGAACGCCGGCTACCCAGCCGCCTACCTCTCGGGCGCTTTGCTTGCTATCGCGGGGACCCTGTTTGGGGCGCTTCGGCTGGTCAAGAAAAAGGCCGGTTCCGGCGAGGTTTCGCTTGGTCCCGCCCTCATCAACGTGCGCGCTCTCCGTGCGCTCGCCCAGGAGCCGGCCATGCTCATGGCGTGCGTGGCCAACATCGCAATGACGCTTTCCATGACCGGCGCGATCTTCACCTACTTCCCCGTCTACGCGCGCGGAGTCGGCATCAGCACCGTGATGATCGGCTCGCTGTTCGCGTGGCGATCGATCGCGTCGGCGACCGGCCGTATCCCGATGGGCCCTTTGTCCGCGCGCCTGCCGGTCTACTGGACGCTCGCCGCGGTGCTGGGCGTCGAGGCGGCCATCGACCTCGCGATCTCACGAACGACGTCGCCCGCCGCGTTGACCGGGCTGCTGGTGCTCGAAGGAATCGGGTTTGGAATCTTTCTTGTGTCGGGCCAGTTGGCGGTGGCCGCCGCGGCGGGACAGGGCAATCGCGGCGCCGCTGTCGGCATGTTCTGGATGGCAGGTAGCGTCGGCGACCTGTTCGGGCCCATCGCGCTGGGTGTCATCGCGCAGTCGATCGGTCTGATCGCCGTCTTTCAGGCGACCGCCGGCGCGGTCATGTTCGGGGCCGCGGTGGTAGCCGCGCTCGGCGCGGTCGCCGCCTACCGCTTACGCAGTCTCGCCGGCCAGGATTCGCGACAGGACGGACTGGTCGATGTTGCCGCCGGAGACGATGCAAACCGTCGGGCCGTCGCCGCCGAGCCCTTTCAGGCCGGCGGCCACTGAGGCCGCGCCGGCTCCTTCGGCGACGAGCGCGGCACGTTCGACCAGGAAGCGGATCGCCGCTTCCACCTCGGCCAGGCTGACGACAAGCGATCCGGCGAGAAGGCGTTGCACCGCGGGCCACATCTCGCCGAGCACGGTCGGCGCGCCGATGCCGTCGACAAACGTCGGCGTGCGGGCAGAGTCGACCACGCGCCCGGCTGCGATCGCGGCCCGCAGCGGCGCCGCGGTTGCGACCTCGCACCCGTAGACCGGCACACCAGGTCGTGAGCCGTGGATGGCCGCCGCGATCCCGCAGCTCAGTCCGCCGCCGCCGTACGGAACAAGCACGGAACCGACCTCCGGCATGTCTTCGAGGATCTCCAGGCCGATCGTCCCGTTGCCGGCCATCACCGCCACGTCGCTGACCGGATGAATGAACCGCGCCGGTTCGAGCGGGGCGTAGCGATGCGTCGCCAGCACGTTCCACCATTCGCCGTACGGCAGCGAAACGATCTCCGCCCCGAGGCGGCGGACCGCCGCCAGCTTGGTTTCGGGCGCGCCGTCCGGCACGACAACCGCACACCGGGCGCCGGTCTGCCGCGCCGCCCAGGCGACGCCCTGGGCCATGTTGCCCGCGCTCGCGGTGTACACCCCGGTCGCGAGCTCCTCGGAGCTCATCATGGCCACCGCGTTGTAGGCGCCGCGCACCTTGAAGGAGCGGATCGGGTGGAGGGTTTCGAGCTTCAAATAGAGGTCAGGGCCGCCGTCCGCTTCGAGCTTGAGGAGCGGGGTGGGCTTGACCACCCCAGCGAGTCGCGCACGTGCCGCGACCACGTCATCCAGGGTTATCGAATTCGGCTCGCGGAGCGCTTTCACCCCAAGACTCCGGCGTCGGCCCACAGGTTCTGCTCTTTCAGCTCGCGCTTCATGATCTTGCCGCTCGGGTTGACGGGGATCCGGTCGAGGGGCACGAACAGGATTCGCTTGGGAACCTTGTAACCGGCAAGCCGAGCCCGGCAGTGGTCCTGCAGCGCGCGCTCCGTGACCCGGGCGCCGGGCTTCAGGGCGACGACCGCGCGCACCTCCTCGTCCCACTGCGCGCTCGCGACACCCATCACGGCAGCCTCGGCGACCGAGGGATGCGCGTACAGCGCCTGCTCGACCTCCGCCGAGTACACGTTCTCACCGCCTGTCTTGATCATGTCCTTCAGCCGGTCGTGGAACATGAAGTAGCCGTCCCGCCGCGATGCCACGTCTCCGGTGCGCAGCCATCCGTTGCGAAAGACGGCAGCCGTCGCGTCGGCCCGGTTGAAGTAGCCGAGCATCACGTTCGGGCCCCGGACGCAAATTTCGCCGGCAATGCCGTCGGGTAAATCGTTACCGGCCTCGTCCTGGATGGAAACGTCGTTGAGCAGCATCTCCTGGCCGATCGAGCCGTCGAGCTCAGGCTTGAACATGTCTTCGGGGCGCAGCCTCGTCACGATCGGTCCAGCCTCGGTCAGCCCGTACTGGTAGTAGATCCTGGTCGACGGCAGCGCGGCCCGAACGGCTTCCTTGTCTGGAAGCCGGAACGTGGCGCCGCCCACATAGAGCCTCTTGAACGAGCTGGTGCGGTGCCGTTCCCAGGCGCCGCTGCTCAGCATGCGGCGCACCATGTTGGGGATGAAGAAGCCGTTGGTGATCCGCTCACCTTCGATCAGCGTCGCGGCGTGCTCCTCGTCGAAGCGACGCATGAACACGCTGCAGGCGCCGATCACAAGGTGCGGCATGAACCAGCACAGCAGCGAGGCTGAGTGGTACATGGGCGCGATGAGCAAGGTGACATCGTCCGGCTCCATATCGGTGTCGATGATCTCGTCGAGCGCATTGGCCATCACGTTCGTGTGTGACAGCAACACGCCTTTGGAGGCGCCGGTCGTCCCCCCGGTATACAGCATCACCGTCGGGTCGGCCGGGTCAACGTGGACCTCAGGCGCCTTCGCCGGTCCGAGGAAAGCGTCGTATTCGCCGCCTTCGGCGATGACAGATGTCACGCCAGGCGTCCGTCCGCTCTCTACCAATTGCCTGGCGGCGGGCGCGAACTCGCCGTCCGCCAGGACAACTCGCGCCTGGCTGTCGTTGAGTCCATGTTCGAGCTCGGCCGCCGACCATCGCCAGCTCAGAGGCGCAGCGATCGCGCCGGCCGTGATCGCGCCGAGAATCGTCTCCGCGCTGAAGATGCCGTTGCCGCAAAGGATGGCGACGGTGTCTCCGGGCCGCACACCGAGATTCCTCAGGCCGTTGGCCACCGACCACGCACGCTCGGCCAGCTGACCGTGGTCGAGGCGGTGACCGTCGGCGACGACCGCCGCGGCCCCCGGCCTCCGGCCGTGATTCCGGCGCAATACGTCAGGGACGGTCAGCAAAGGCCCTGGCCAGAATAAACAAACTAGCGATTGCTTTTCGCATTAGTTGACAGCGCGAGCCAGGGACACTAAGGTCACCACGTGCCCGTGTTCACCGTGCCGATGTGGACCGGGTACGGCACGTGGCCGTAAGCCGCAGGCGGGGGAGGGCCGCGGGCGAGAGCACCGCGGGCGAGATACGCTCAGTCGCTCTCGACCTGTTCTACAAGCATGGTTTCCAGGCCACGACCCTTCGCCACATCGCATCGCGGGTAGGGATCCAGGTGGGTAGCCTTTACAACCACATCACGTCCAAGGGCGAGCTGCTCTTCGACATCATGGAGACGGTCATGCAGGCCCTCCTCGACGACCAGCACCAGGTTGCCCAGGAGCCGGACGTGGTCGAGCGCATGCGCCTCCTCGTGTATCACCACGTGAGATTTCACGGCGAGCGAGCCAAGGAAGTCTTCATCGGGAACAGCGAGCTGCGCAGCCTCAACCGGCAGCAGCGAGCGCGGATCGTGGCGCTTCGCCACGAGTATGAGCAGATGTTTCAGAAGGAGCTGGAGGACGGGATCCGGCAGGGAAAGTTTCTCCGCGTCGACGTGCAGGTGACCTCCTTCGGCATCCTGGCGATGACGACATGGGTGTCTTCGTGGTACTCGGCGCGCGGCCGCCTCTCCCTGGAGGAGATCGCCGACATCTACTCGGATATGGTTCTGCGCGGGATCTGGAATCCCGCCGCCGGCCAGCTCCAGACCCATCTGCGACGTGTCGAGCGTGATAACGCAAAGCGGTCGCTCGCCGCCGCCGGAGCAAGCAAGTAGCGTCGTCCCGGTCTTGTCCCGACTGAGTAAGCCCGCGTGAAGATCGGCGTCACGTTGAAGATGTACGACTACTCGACGTACCGGCCGAAGTCCCCGTCCGAGATCGCCGAACAGGCTCGTCGGGCCGAGGCCATTGGCTTCGACTCGGTATGGGTGATGGACCACGTCTTCATCCAGAGGCGGTGGGGCCGCGTGCTCAGCCACGACCCGATGCAGTCGCTCGCTCAAGTCGCCGCCGTCACGTCGACGATCACCATCGGGACACTCGTCCTGAGCCACGCCTTCCGACACGTGGTCCAGCTCGCTCGGGAGGCGTCGGCGCTCGCGGCTTCCAGCGAGGGTCGCCTCGTCCTCGGGCTCGGCACCGGCTGGCACCAGCCCGAGTTCGATTCGCTCGGGCTGCCATACGACCATCGGGTCGGCCGGCTGGAAGAAGCCTTCGAACCGCTCAGGCGGCTCCTCCATGGGGAACCCGTAACCCTGGATGGGAGGTGGCTGCGGCTGGAGGGCGCCGAGATCGCCGTCACCTCGGCCCCGCCACCGCTGTGGATCGCCGCGGAGGGTCCACGCATGATTGCGCTGGCCGCTCGCGCGGACGGCTGGAACCATGCCTACTGGGGAGCAGAGGACACGACGCGCTTCCAGACCGCGCTGCGCACCCTGCAAGACGCGCTGGCGCTGGTGGGGAGAAAGAGAACGGAGGTGGAAACCAGCGCATCGATCGCATGCGTGCTCGACGGGTGGGATGAGGCGGCTGGAGGATTCCGCGAACCCGATGTCGCGGTCGGCTCGGCGAAGCAAATCGCCGAGATCATCGGCCGCTACGCGCGCGCCGGAGCGGACCACGTGATCCTTTCCCTTTCGCCCGATCCTTACGCCGAGATCGATCCGGCGGCACTCGACAAGGCATCCGCCATCCTGGATCTGGCGCGCCGCTCTAGACCGTGAGCACCGCCTTGCCCGTGGTCTGTCGAGATGCGACGGCCTGGAGCAATGTCACCGCATCCTCGAGCGGGGCCTGGCGACCGATGTGGGGGCGGATCTTTCCCTCTGCGTAAAGCTCCAGCAGCTTTCCCGTGCACTCAGGGACCAGTTGGGGCGCTCGCTCGCGGTACAGGCCCCAATGCAGCCCGAGCACCGAGTAGTTCTTGACCAGGAGATGATTGGCGGCGACCGCTTGCATTCGCCCCGCCGTAAAGCCGACCACCACCATCCGACCCTCGAACGCGATGCATTTGGTCGAGCGGTCGAAGACGTCGCCACCCACCGGGTCATAGACGACATCGGCGCCCTTGCCTGCAGTGGCCTCCTTCACCTCCGTAACGAAATCCCCATGGCTGTAGTCGATCGCAAGGTCGGCACCCATTTGACGGCAGATGGCGAGCTTCGCCTCCGAACCTGCGGTCGCGATGACTCGAGCGCCCGCGGCCTTGGCAAGCTGGATCGCGGCCGTTCCAACTCCGCCCGCGCCGCCGTGGACGAGCACCACCTCGCCGGGCTGCAGGTGGGCACGGCGGTGAAGCCCGAACCAACCCGTCTGATAGTTGATCAGGAAGGCAGCGGCTTCGACGAACGGCATCGAGTCCGGGATCTTGACCACCGTGTCCGGGTCAGCGTGGGTGGCTTCGGCGTAGCCACCGCGGTGCAGGCCATCCTGGGAAACCACCGCAAGTACGCGATCTCCAACGTCAAATCCGCTGCCGGGCGGCGCGGCCTCGACTTCGCCCGCCACCTCGGCTCCGGGTATGAACGGCAGATCAGGTTTCACCTGGTAGGTGCCCGCGATCTGCAGCAGGTCGAAGAAGTTGACGGCGGTCGCGTGGATGCGGATCTTGATCAGGTCGTCAGCTGAGGGCGCGGCCCCGTCGACGACCTCGAAGCGAAGCTTGTCGGGCGGCCCCAACTCGCGGACGATCCACGCCCTGGCCATCGCGGCCGATCGTATAGGAATCCGATTCGGCCAGCCGGTGAAGCGGGCTCTACATCAGAGCTCTCTGCAGCATGGTTCGAAAGTCAGACCTCTCTGCCGCTCGAGGATTTGAGGGCCGGCTCGTGTTCGCCGCCGCCTTCTCCGCCAGAAGGTCGAGATCGCTTTCCTTGATCAACTCGGCCAGTCGGGGGATTCCCAGGGACTGGTTCAGCTCCCGGACAAAATCGACCGCGCCCGCGGCCAGCACTGCATCGGAACGATCCTGCCGCTCGATTCCGAATGCGCCGGCAAGCCGCACATATTTGTCCTGGCTGACCGCCAGGTTGTAATCCATGATGATCGGCATCGTCACCGCACAGCACACACCGTGCGGGTGGTCATAGACCGCGCCGATCGACTCGGCGAGGCAGTGGCAGCCGGAAACATCGGTGATTCCGACCGCCAATCCGGCGACGAGGCTTGCCTGCGCCATCCCGCACCGGGCCTCGACGTCGTCCGGGTCGGCAAAGGCCCTCGCGAGATACAGCGCGATCAGTCGCGCGCCTTCGAGCGCCATGGCGTCAGACGCTGGGGTCGCCAGCCGGCAGTGCAAGGAGTCGACCGCGTGGCTGAGTGCGTCCATGCCGGTCGAGGCTGTCAGCGCCGGAGGCATCGACATCGTCAGGTCGGGATCGACCAGCGCGATCCGGGGACAGATCCGGGGGTCGAAGAGGTTCATCTTCTTTCGCCTGACCGTATCGGTGATGATCGCCGACGGTGAGACCTCGCTTCCCGTCCCCGACGTCGTCGGGAGGGCGATCACGGGGACCGGCGTCGAGTGGAGCGCCCCGAAGTCTTCCCAGTCTCGAGGGTGACCACCATTCGTCATGAGGATCGCCGCGCATTTCGCCGTATCGATCGAAGACCCACCTCCGACGCCCACCAATACGTCGACCGATGCCTCGCGCGCCATGTCCGCTGCTTCGATGCAGTGGACGTCGCGTGGATTCGGCTGCACGTGATCGAAGACCGTCACGGTGAGGCCGGCATCTTGAAGATCGGCTGCCAGCCGATCCGCGATGCCGAGGGCCAGCACGCCCGGATCGGCGACGAGCATTGCCCGACTTCCAGCCAGCTGCCGTGCAAACCGACCCACCTGTGACGCAACTCCTCGGCCGAAGACGACCTTGGTCGGCATCTCGAACACGCCGTCCGCACACACTCCGTCACCTCGGCGCGCCAGCGCCGGGTGCAGCGGCTTCTCTTTCACCATCTCAATTCAGCTCCCTTTCGAATGGCGGACGAACACCGAGAAGTGGTCGAAGCAAGCCTCCTTGACCGGCTCCAGGAAGCAGTCCATGTTGTCGCGCAGCTCGACCTCGCCGGCCAGGATGCGTCGAAAGCCATCCACCATCTCGGGGAGCAGCGCGGGCTCATTTTCCAACCGCAAGTAGTGGCACACGAATACGCGCCGCAGGTCGCTGCGCATCTCGGAGAGGCGCGTGAGAGATCCGGCGAACTTCTCGAGGTCCGACTCCTCGGCGTGTGCGTAGACGGGCCCCGTGTTGACCGTATCGCCACCGAACAGGAGGCCGTTCTCGCGATCGATCAGGCAGATGCAGTCAGGAGAGTGGCCTGGCGTGTGCAGCACCTCGAGGCGGCGGTTGCCCAGGTCGAGCACGTCACCATCCTCGAGCAGGCGGGTCGCGCGAGACGGCCTGATCCTGTACGCCTTCGGGTCGAATCCGTCGGGCAGAGGTCGGATCAGCCGTTCCACCGTGACGAGATGGAAGTAGAGGTCGTCGGCGCGCTTGTACGGGCCCCACGCCTCGAGCAGCCCACGCGTGTACTCCATGTAGCGAGAGGCGAGCTCGTCTGGAGTCGCTTGCTCGAGCAGCGGGCCGCCAATCCGGTGGATCGCGACATCCTCGAAGAGCTGGTTTCCTCCGGTGTGGTCGAAGTGGTAGTGCGAGTTAACGACCAGCAGAGGCTTGTCGGTCAGCTCCTCGGCCACGGTCCGGATGTTGGCCACTCCCAGACCGGTGTCGAGCAGCAGCGCCGACGTCGAGCCCTGGATCAGGAAGGAGTTGACATGGCCGGGCTCGCCGATGAGGTGGACGCCGGGATCTACCTCTCGAACGTCGAACCACGCTGCGCGCGGAAAAGTCTTCCCCCAATGAGTGTGGTCGGTGTCGAGTCTTGCCAATGCCCCGCCGTGCAGCCTAGAGTGCTCTGGACCTCGTGGCAACAGCACGATCGATGGAAGAGATGACATGGCCCGAGGTCGCCGAGGCGGCACGTGCGAATCACCCTGTCGTTCTGGCTCTCGGCTCGACCGAGCAGCACGGCCCACATCTCCCTCTTAGTACCGATGTGCTGATCCCGGTCGCCATCGCCAAAGAGGCCGCCAAGCAGCTCGACCTTGTCATTGCCCCACCGATTCACTTCGGCGCCATGTCGCGGCCGTTGAGCGGAGGCGGCGAGACATTTCCGGGCACGCTCTCCTTGCGAGCAGCGACGCTGATCACGACGATCCACGAGGTCCTGTCGGGCCTGGCCCGGGCAGGCTTCCGCCGCGCCGTGCTCCAGAACTGGCACTACGAGAACGCGGCCTACGTCTGGGAGGCGTGCGATCTCACCACCGTGCGCCATCCGGAAATGCGGATGCTCGTCCTTGAGAACCCTTTCCCCCAGTTCACCGACCAGGATCTCGCCGACGTCTTCCCCAAGGGATTTCCGGGCTGGGACGTCGAGCACGCGTCCATCATCGAGACGTCGCTGATGTACATCATCCGGCCCGACCTCGTGCGGCGGGACAAGATCGCGGACGATCAAGCAAAACGTCATCCCGCCTGGGATGTCGTCCCGGCGCCGCCAGACTTCATTCCGAAGACCGGCGTTCTTTGGCACCCGACCGAGGCGTCGGAAGAGATCGGGCGGAAGGTCCTGCGAATGTGCGCGGACCACCTCGTCAAGGCGATCCACACCGAGCTCGGCGCCTAGCTCTGAGACCTCCGGCGCGCTCCGTCGGCATGCTTCGCACCAGTGCGCTTGGGATCCAGCGCCACCAGGGCGACGAACTCGAAGACCAGCGTTGCCGCGAGGAGCGCGGTGATCTGGCCCGAGTCGACGGCGGGGAGCACCTCGACCGTGTCCAGCCCGGCAAAGTGCATACCTGAGAGGCCTTGCACGATCGCGAGCCCGAACGCACTGGTCGGCCCGCCGACCTCAGGGGTACCGGTCCCCGGCGCGTAGGCCGGGTCGAAGAAGTCAACGTCGAAGGTCAAGAAGACGGGCACCTCGCCCACGCGCTTGCGAATTGCCGCCGCGATATCGGCGGGTCCGCGCTGGAGCATCTCGGGGGTCGTGATCACCTCGAATCCCAGTCGCCGCGACTCGTCCAGATCCCCGGGCGCGTACTCGGTGCCCCGCATCCCCACCTGGATCGAGTGGCTCACGTCAATCACGCCTTCCTCGACGGCGCGGCGGAAGGGCGTGCCATGTGTGTAGCGAACTCCCCAGTAGTTGTCCCACGTGTCGCAGTGCGCGTCGAGCTGCACCAGCGCCACCGGCCCGAGCGTCTTCGCCACCCCGCGCAGCTCCCCCAACGTCACGGAGTGGTCGCCACCGATGCCGATGGGTACGGTGTTGTTGGACGTGAGCTCCGCGTAGCGCGCGGCGATCAGGTCGTAGGTGCGCTGGATGTCGCCGGGGATTGCGGGGATATCGCCCTCGTCGACGACCCTCACCTTGTCAAAGGCGTTCATGCCGTGGAACTGGTTCGACGGCCGCAGCAGGACTGAGATGTCGCGCACCGCCGACGGCCCGAAGCGCTGACCCGGTCGAAAGCTCGCGGCGGTGTCAAACGGTATGCCAACGATCGCGACATCGGGTGCCGCTTCGCCGTCGCCCGCCGGCAACCGCATGAACGTCCGGACGCCGGTGAACCTCGGGTTCTGGGTGGCGTCCGGCAGGCGGGAGCCGTCCATGGAAGTGACTATGATCGCAGCCCAGTGGGAAGTGCGCAGGCGTCGGCGCGGGCCGCCGTGGTCAGCGGCGCATCGGGGTTGGTCGGCCGCGCGGTCGTCGCCAGGCTCGAGGCCGCCGGCTTCCAGGTTGGGATGCTTCAGGACGCCGACCTCGACGACCGCCGCCGCACCGTCGGCGCCGTACAGCGCATCGCGAGCGAGATCGGGCCGATCTCAGTGTTGGTCACCTCGCCCGAGCTTCACGACGCAGCCCGATTCGGCGAGTTGGACGCCGACCGATGGCACCGGCTCCTGAATGCGCACCTTGGCACGACGACCAACGCCTGCGCGGCGACTGTGCCGGGGATGGTTGAGCGCGGCCACGGCCGGGTGATCACGATCTCGTCCTGGCTGGCGTTCGCCGGCGTCCCTGGCGAGGCGTATTTCGCGGCCGCGGCAGGCAGCATCCTCGCCTTCACGAAGAGCTTTGCCCTGGAGGTCGCCGCCCACGGCGTGCGTGTCAACTGCATCGCGGCCGGCCCGACGGAAAAGGGCGTGACGGCCGCGGACGTGGCCGACACGGTGATGTTCCTCGTCGACGACGGCGACTTTTTCGTGGGCCAGGTCCTGACGCCCGCGGGTGGAGCGGTGGTCTGACAGTGGGCAAGCTCGACGGGGTGGTCTGCCTGGTGACCGGGGCGGCGCAGGGTATCGGGCAGGGCATTGTCAAGCGGATGGCGCTGGAAGGCGCGACGGTGGCGGTCAACGGCCGCGTCGACGACCAGCGCCTCCGCTCAGTCGTCGGCGAGATGGGCGGCTTTGCCGCCCCGGCGGACATCGCCGACCGCGAAGCCGTGCAAAGGATGGTCGCGTCCGTCGAGAGTTCGCTCGGCCCGATCGAGGTGCTGGTGTGCAACGCCGCGCGGATGACCATGAAGCCGTTCCTCGAGCAGGATCCCGACGAGTGGTGGGACCAGGTCAACATCAATCTCACTGGGCACATGAACGTCATCGCGGCGGTCCTGCCGGGAATGCGGCGGCTGGGACGCGGACGGATCGTGATCTTCAGCTCGCTGTGGGGGCCGATCGGCTGGGAGAACGCCAGCGGCTATGCGTCGTCCAAATCCGCGCTTATCTCGCTCGGCCGCTCTCTGGCCCGGGAGCTGGCGCCAGAGGGCATCTACGTCACGATCGTGGCCCCGGGCATCATCGACACGCCGCAGCTCCAGGTCGACGCCGACGACGCGGGGGTCTCGCTGGAGGAGATGCACGGCATCTACGCCAAGGACATCCCCGCGGGCAGGATCGGGACGCCGGACGACGTCGCGCGGACGGTTGTCTTCCTGTCCACGGAGACTGCCAGGGCCTTTGTCGGGCAGACCATCCATCCCAACGGAGGCGAGATCAGGGGCTCGATGTAGCCGTCTATTGACAGCCTCCAAGCGCGGGCACAGAATTGGCCGCTGGGAAACGGTCGTCCGTTCGTCAATGGGAGGCACGGCTGACATGAAGGGGAACCTCGCCGACTACGAGGAAGCTCGTGTCGCGGAGATGGGCTATAAGCCAGAGCTCCGCCGCGAGTTTGGCTTCTTCCACGCGTTCGCCCTGAGTTTTGCCGACACATCGCTGATCGTCGCCTTCTACGGCGTGTTCGCGATCGCGCTTGGGGCCGCCGGCCCGACCTTCTTCTGGGGCCTCCTGGTGGTCCTCGTCGGCCAGTTCCTGGTCTCTTTGATCCTGTCCGAGGTTGCCAGCGCGTGGCCGCTCGAGGGCGGCGTCTATCAGTGGACGCGAAAGCAGACCGGGCCGACCGCGGGCTGGTTCGCCGCCTGGACCTACTGGTGGACGATGGTGTTCGCGGGGACGACCTGCGCCTACGCGGCGGCCAGCTTCCTGCTGCCGGGCATCGGGATCGGCGACGCGTCCAAGCTGACGATCATCATGGTCGCGATCGTCATCGTGCTCGTGGGCCTGGCGATCAATTCGATCGCGCAGGCGATCCTCAAGGTCTTCATCACCATCTTCCTCTTCGCCGAGATCACCACCACGCTTGGCCTCGCCATCGCGTTCTTCTTCTTCTTCCGCGTCCACGGCTTCGACACGCTGACCCAGTCGTTCAGCAGCGATGGCGGCTTCAACTGGCTCTGGCTGAGCTGGTTCGGCGCGATCGCGTTCATGGGCTGGGTGTTCCTGGGGTTCGACGCCGCCGGGGCGATCGCCGATCACCGTCTTCGTCACGCTCGCGTCGATCCTCGCCATCCCCGACATCAAGGCCGCGATGACCGGCAATATCGCCGATCCGGTGATCCAGACGGTCACCTACCACTTCGGCGGCGGGTTCGAGAAACCGGTGTTGATCCTGATCGCGATGGGCTTCCTCGGAAGCATGGTCGCCCTGCACACGGCCGGCTCGCGAACGCTTTACGCCATGGGCCGCGATCGCGCGATCCCGGCCGGCGCCTTCTTCACGCGCCTGAGCGCCACGCGCAAGCTGCCGGTCGTCGCGCTCGCCTCCATCGCGGTGGTGTCGATCGTGATCCTGCTCGTCAACATCGGCGCATCCCAGGTCTTCACGACGCTGCTCAGCGTCGCCGTGGTCGGCTTCTTCATGTCGTACGGCTTCGTCATCGTGTCTCAGCTGGTCTTGCAGTTCCGGGGCAAGCACGTCGCCGGTCCGTTCACGCTCGGCCCGCTCAGCATGATCGTCACCGTGGTGGCCACCATCTGGACGGTGTTCGAGCTGGTCAACGTCTGGTGGCCGCGCAGCCCTGACCTGCCGTGGTATCAGAACTATGGCGTGCTCGTCGTAACCCTGATCCTCGCGGTGCTGGGTGTGATCGCGTACGCGATCGCGCCAAGACATGAGATCAGCGGCGCCCCGCCGACCATCCACAAGGAACCTGCCCCCGTCACGGGCGGCTCGACCGACTAGACGACGCCGACGGGACGTCTCTCCGGGCGCACCGCTTTCGTCACCGGCGGGAGCCGGGGAATTGGCGCGGCGATCGTCAAGGCGTTTGCCCGCGAAGGGGCCAGGGTCGCCTTCACCTATCAGCGCCGCGAAGATGCCGCTCGAGCGGTGGTTGGTGAGGTCGAGCATGCCGGAGGACAGGCGCTGGCGATCAAGGCTGATGCCGCCGACGCCGCCGATGCCCAGCGTGCGGTCGACGAGGCCGTCCGGGTCTACAAACGGATCAACATCCTGGTCAACAACGCGGGTGCGATCGGCAGGGAGTTCACGGTGCGTGACATGCCGATCGAGGAATGGGACCGCCTCATCGGCACGGATTTGCGAGGCGTTTTCCTTGCCACGAAGTTTGTCCTGCCCCACATGCCTACCGAACCGGTCGGCAAGATCATCAATATCAGCTCAGAGCTTTCGCGCCTGGGACGGCCCACTCAAGCCCATTACTGCGCGGCGAAGGCAGGGATCAACGGCTTCACGAGAGCGCTGCAGCTCGAAGTAGGACCGGGCATATGTGTCAACAGCGTCGCCCCCGGTCCGATCGCGACGGACCTGATCCTCGCCGATATGACTCCGGAGTGGATCGAAAAGGAGGCGGACATCCTGGCTGGGCGGCTTGGCAAGGTGGAGGAGATCGCGGAGCCGGTGGTGATGCTGGCGTCAGACGACGGCAATTTCTTCATGGGTCAGTTCATCAGCCCAAACGGCGGCGCCGTCTTCACGTAACCCATCGGTGATTGGAATGGGCGCAGCCCGACTCGGATCAAACCGTCGGCCAGCCGCGAACAGCTGAAGACATGAATGCGCCGTACACCAGGGCGGCTTCCATCACCATCGCCTCCGACACGTAGTCGTCATTGAGAACCTCGGCCGCGGCCACGTGTGGCGCGGAGGGGCCGAACATCAGCGTCGGAATGCCAAGCGATACCGGATGGCCGGCATCGAATGTCCAGGCTGGATAGGACGGCGGCAACTTGCGAGCCACGGCCATCTCAGCTGCCTCGCGGAGCACCGTCACGATTGGATGGTCTTCTGCCGTGAGGGCTGGCAGCATGAGCGGACCCATCGAGACTCTGACCGGCAGTCCTGCGAGGGCGCCCGTGACCTCATCCACGGCCGCCTCGGCCGAATCGCCAGGCAAGAGCCGGCGGTCAAGAGTAATTCGGCAACTCTCAGGGATCGTGTGCGGAGCTATCGGTCCGCAGATCAGCGAATAGGGAATGAGGTTGCGCGACCCTAGCTGCGGATGTGGGGTGCGGTCGATCGCAATCGTCAAGAGGTGACGAAGCACGGTGGCGACCTCGAGAATTGGGTTGACACCCGAGTCTGGGGAGCTCGAGTGCGTGGCACGACCTTCGACGTCCACCCGGATGTCGACCCGGCCGCGATTGCCGAGCATCAGCTTGTTTTCGGTGCCGATCGTCAGCACGACC
>WNGI01000263.1_pt1 | contig 36664 bp, 30 predicted proteins | sample 5400621 | NCBI WGS metagenome assembly WNGI01 (sample SAMN13153374, study PRJNA577476) | soil metagenome | isolation source: 20 cm soil or saprolite under Garry oak tree replicate 1 | place: USA:California | collected 2016-06-15
ACACGGCTTCTTCAATGTTGTGAGTGACCATCAAGATGGCCTTTGTGGGGATTTTCTTCTTCAGCCATAGTTCCATCAGTTCACCACGCAATGCCTCGGCAGAAAGCACGTCGAGCGCAGAGAAAGGCTCATCCAAACACAATAATTCCGGTTCCACGGCCATGGCGCGGGCGAAGCCGACTTTTTGGCGCATGCCGCCCGAGAGTTCGCGCGGGTATGCAGACTCAAAACCGTCTAGACCGACAATATCGATCAGCTTGAGAGCGCGCTCGGTGCGAGATTCGGCTGGCACACCGCGGGCTTTTAACGCAATCTCCACGTTCTGCTGCACCGTCAACCAGGGATAAAGCGCGAACGTTTGAAAGACGATGGTCGTGTGCGGATTGACGCCCCTCAGCGGTTGCCCGTGATAGGAAACCACGCCGGAAGTGGCAGCGTTTAATCCGGCGATCATCCGCAGCAGTGTAGACTTGCCGCATCCAGATGGACCCAGCAAGCAGACAAATTCACCCGGCTTGATATGGAGATTGATGTCTTTGACGGCCAGGAACTCTTTGGTCTCTAACCGGTAAGCTTTGGTGACGCTTTGAAGGTCCAATAGGTTATCGGTATCGCTGATTGCTGTTGCGGTAATCATGGATGCCTCCGGTGCGGGACTATTCCATCCGGTAACGTTCTTCGGCCAATCTATAGAGCCGGCGCCAGAAAAATCGATTAACTAAAACAACCGTGATGACCAGGGCGAGCGTTGCGGCCAATAACAGCGCGTAATCACCCATGGCGGTCGCCTGCGCGATCAGCGCGCCGACTCCCGTTGTGGCGTGAGTTTTGCCGCCGAATTCCACGTGTTCAGCCACAATGCTTGCATTCCATGCGCCGCCGCTGGCCGTGATGGCGCCGGTGATGATGTACGGAAAGAGCGCAGGCAGGGTCAAAGTACGCCAGCGGTCGAGCGATGAAAGTCGGAGCAGATCCGTCGTGTAAAGTAGATCTTGCGGAATAGCTGACGCTCCCGCAATCACATTGAAAAGCAGATACCACTGTGTCCCCATCAGCATCAGGAGCACAGCGGCGATATTTAACCCGCCCGGCGCTTGCAGCAATGCCAGCAACATCACCGGGAAAAGCGCCGTCGCCGGAATGGATGCAACCACTTGCACGATGGGCTGAAGAATTGCGGCAAGACGACGATTGGTTCCGATAAACACGCCGACCGGAATGGTCCAGATCAACGTAATCGCGAGCGCAACACTCACCCGAAGAAAAGTGGCCACAATGCCTTTTCCCAAATCCGCCCATGCGGAACCAGAAAGCTTAGCCAACAGGGTTGCTGCCCGATAGCCTCCGTATAAAGCCACTAGCAAGAACCCCGTCAGAATCCCTATCGCCAGCCAAGAAGCCTTCGCCTCGGCAGACGGTTCAAGGGACGCAATGACTCCACTCGTGCGTCGCTGAAACCCTCGATCGACCCATTCACTAAAAGGCCGCCAGATGCGCGCGCCAAACTGCTCTGTAACCCAGGCGCGTGAAATGAGGTCAAGAAACCACGAACGGGGCGGTTCATCGCCTTCGACCATGTCGACTTTGAATTTATCGCTCCAGGCAATCAGTGGCCGCCAGACAAATTGATCGAGCAAGACAATCACGAAAACCAAGGTTGCCACACCCAAAATGACAGCGCGCAGATTTCCCTCGTTAGCGGCGGTTTGCAAATACGACCCGAGTCCCGGCAAGCGAAAATCCCGACTCCCGACGTTGAAGATTTCGGCGGCCATGAGAAAAAACCAACCGCCCGACCAACTCATCATGCTGTTCCACAGCAATCCCATCGCCGCGAAAGGAAGTTCTACGGTTTTAAAGCGTAACCATGGATCGAAGCGAAACACCGCGGCGGCTTCACGCATTTCGGTCGGAATCGTGGTCATGGACTGATAAAAACTAAAGGTCATGTTCCAGGCTTGCGAGGTGAAGATCAGCACAATAGCGGCAAACTCGGCGGCAAATGCTTGAGGGAGGACGGCGCTCAGACTGAGCAGGACCACCGGCAGAAAGGAGAGGATAGGTACACTCTGCAGGACGTCAAGCACGGGCATGAGCACCGTTCGCGCGGTGCGGTTGCGCGCAGCGGCGTAACCGTAAAACAAACTGAACAACAAAGAAAGAAAGTAGGCGGCGGCCATACGGCCGACGGAAAGTAAAGCATACCAGGGCAATGCAAGAGGAGAGAGTGAGATTTCTGGGCCGCGGATTATTGCAGGAACGTTAAATGCCAAGCGCAGGCCGGCGTATAGAGCGCTCGCTGTGCCCAGGAGAATCAGCCCGTCGCCGATGGTGAACGGTGGAGTTTCCGGCAGGGCCGGACTAAATCGAAATTGCCGCATTGCTACCTCGGGGTAAACCACCGTCACCTCCTTACCGACGGCGGTCAAGCCCGACGGGCTTGCGACGTCAAATACTAGGCGAGACGAGCGGTGTTACGCCAATGTGGATTATCCAGAGAATCCATAGTTTCCTGGAAAAGGATAAGCCCGCGTTGGCTGCCAGTCAAGGCAACGTGGTCCTGTCGCTAATTGAGTTTGGACTGCCAGAGGAAAACATTTTAAAAGCTTTGCAGGCGGCGGCAAATGCGCGTGGCGCAAAAACTGATTCTACGCTTGATGATAAACATCCGTAGCGACAATCTTCTAACGTCTTCTCAGAATGAGGCAGGTTTTCCAACTCCAGTACTCCGAAGCGCGCGACAACTCGATCACCGAAGTTGAAGAACGCGCCGACATTTCCGAAACGCAGAAGCGAACGATACTAGGCGAGAACGCAAAGCGATTCTTTGGCTTGTAGTATCTAGATCGGACAAACAACGAAGAGAAACACTATTTCGCCCGGTTGAAGATCTCGTTGAAGCGCGCCACGGTGTCGTTGTAGTTTTCGATCATCCCCTCAGGCCGCGCGGGGTAGAGCTGCAATCCCTGCGTTAGAGTCGGGGGATCGGGCAAAACGTCTGGTCGCGCCGGAATTCGGCGCAAGCCGCGCAGTAAATTTTGTCCTTCTTTCGACAGCGTGAAATCGACGAACAGCTTGGCCGTATTGGCGTGCGGCGCTTTTTCCGGTATCGCGATAGCGTTGATCGCCGTAATCGTCGGCCCTTTGAATCTTACCCAATCGATCGGCGCGCCGCTCGCTTTCATCCGCTCCACCCGGTTCGAGTAAACCACCGTCGCCAGCGCGACCTCACCGGCCGCCACGAGTTGCGCCAGCAGCGTATGGCCTGCGCGCATCTGCAGGTTTTGGCCGGCAAATTTTTTCATGAAGTCGAGTCCCTTGTCTCGACCCAAAATCTGCATCCAGTGGTAAAACCACTGATACTCTTCTGTTTCCAAAGCGATCCAACTTTTCCACTTGGGATTTAAAAGATCTTCGTAACTCGCCGGCGTGTCCCTTGGCGCCACCCGCTGCGTGTTGTAACCGATGACATAGGGAATTTGATAGAGGGCGGTCCAATATCCCTGTGGATCCTTGAAGCCATCTCGATAACCTGCAGCTTCCTCGGAAACGTAGCGCGCCAGCAGTTTGAGGTTCTTTAGCTGATAAACTTGAATGATGCTCGCCTGAAAAACGTCCGCGGTGTGCGTGTTGGCGCGGTGCTCGACTAGAAATCGCGCCTGGATTTTTTCACCGCTGGAACGAAAGATTTCAGATTTTATGAACGGATACTTTTTCGAGAATTCGTTCGTAATAAGCGTCGCTTCGTCTGTGTCCATCCCGGCGTAAAGAACCAGCCGGCTTTCCTTCCTCGCGCCTTCCAACACGCGGTCGCGCTCCGCGTCGGCGGCGAAAACTGAATCAACCGGCTGCAACATCGCTACGACAAACAATACGAGCAAAGGCCGATGCAGATGGTTCATGGCATTCTCCTTCATTCATTATCTAACAATTGCGCCAAGCATAAACTCCGACGACTTTGCCATGTCAACCCAAAATTGGTCGCGAGTTCACGACCGAAGTCAACTTGACAACCAAGGTAACGCTCTCTTATCGTCAGCAATGGCAGCAATCTAATAATTTGCCTCGCCGCAGTTTTGGCAGTCGCTTGATCGAGCAAGGAGAAAGTCATGCCGGACTTCAAACTCATTTCCGCCGACAGTCACGTCAACGAACCGCCCGCCGCTTGGGAACGCGTACAGAAAGAATACCGCGAGCGAGCGCCAAGAGTCGTTAAAGATCCTCCAGGCGTGCCCAAAGGCATTTGGCTGCTCATCGACGACCTGCCGCCGGTCGGCTTATCGCACTACTCAAAGGGGCTCGTCGTCAGCAAGAACCAGGGCATCTCCGAGGTCGAACAGGAAAAACACTTCGAAACGATTCGCTTTAACGAAACGTTCCGCTACGAAGACTATCCCGGCGGCTGGGACCCCGCGGCGCGCATTAAAGATCAGGATACCGACGGTATTGACGCCGAGATTCTTTTTTCCAGCGCCGTGCGCCAGCTTTACAGCATCACCGACGAACCGTTTCAGCGCGCTATTTTTCATTCCTACAATGCCTGGCTTCACGAATTTTGCAGCTTCAATCCAAAAAGATTGATCGGCCTGGCGACGCTCTCGATCCTGGATATCGAACACTCGGCGGCGGACATCCAGCATTACGCCAAGCTCGGTTTTCGCGGCGTGCAAATTCCCACGCGGATCAGAGACAGCGGCTACTACGAGCCGAAATACGAGCCCCTGTGGGCGGCGCTGGAAGAAACCGGCATGGTCGTGAACGTGCATACCAGCGCGACCCAAGGGGTCGCGCGCACGCACTACGAAGGCCCACGCAATGTCGATCCAAAGAAAGAAAGCCTCGGCTTCGCCACCAAACAAGCGCCGGCGCAACAATGTCTCGGCAATATGATTTTATCGGGTGTCTTCGACCGCCATCCGAAACTCAAAATCGTTTGCGCCGAATTCGACGTCGGTTGGGTTGCCAATCTCGTCCAGCAGGTTGACTACTGGTTTGGCCGCGCCAGCACCTTCGACGCGGAGAAGAATATCAACAAGGTCCCGCCCAGTGAATATTTCAAACGGAATGCTTTCTTTACCTACCAAGACGACCGCGCCGGCGTGTTGACGGCATCTGTTTACGGCGAAGATAATTTCCTATGGGCCAGCGACTATCCACACGGCGTGACAACGTGGCCGAACTCGAAAGCAACCGTCGACAGGAATTGCGTGGGCATTGACCCGACCGTCAAGCGGAAATTGAACCGAGAGAACGCCGCCAAGCTTTATCGCTTAGACGGCTGATCCGGATTGTTTTAAGGAGGTTTCATGAAGATCACCATCGATCGAACCAAGTGCGAAGGCTACGCCAAATGCATTCAAGCTTCGCCCAAAGTTTTCAAGCTCGACGCCAAAATGATCGCCGAAGTCATCGATGCCAAAGCCGACATCGATGAAAAGATCCTTCTCGCCGCGAAAATCTGCCCGACGAAAGCGATTATTTTAGAGGAGGAAGGGACCGGGAAGAAAATTTTTCCGGTCGAATAGTCGTTCCAGGAATATTGAAGGCTGAAACTGGCTATGGCAATTCCGCTAACAATCGCCCATAGCCTTTTTGCGGTTGGTGCACATGCAAGCGCTTCTGAATTTCCCAGCACTGCGTCACACCCGGATGAATTACCGGTACGCCGAGGTCCTGCTCCAGCGGTTCAATGATATCGAGGATACGCAGCTTCCCGCCCTGAAAATAAATCCCGTCTGCATCGCGATGGCGCAAAAACAGCTTTCTCGCTTCGGCGTATATGTCCTTCGATGACGACCGACCAACCTCTTCCCACGGTCCGGGAAGTTTCGCTAGCTCCAAAACATCGAAGCCTGCGTCGGTGAAGTAGCGCGCGACGATGCTCGTGTCGTCGAAGTCGTAGCCGATGCCGACAAACTTTTTGATCTTGAGCGCCTTCATCGCCGTGACTTGGTTCGTCCCCGACGTAAAGATGGGAATGCCAAACTGCTTTTCCCATTTGGCAATAATCTCCGCCTCGCTTTTGTAACCGAGCAGCATAAACGGCGGTGTCCCCGCCGGATGAATCAGATCGACCTTGTCGTCGGCCAATTCCGCGATCTTCTCTTCATACGCCGGAATCGCCTGCTGAAACTCTTCGATCTTCCCATGCCGCACATTGTTGAAGAGCGGAATCACCCCGATCCCGTCCGGCAGCATCTTGATCAACTCCACCAACGAACCGGAACCTTTGGTCGGCTTGATAATCCCAACCATCCCGCGCCAGCAGTCGTAAGGCATAAATTTCTCCGTTAGCCAGACTACGTTTTCATGCATCCTAGCTCCTTGGTTGAAAATCGAGACAACACCCAATGTCAGCGGAGCCAAACGGCGTTCACAATTATTCAAGATCTGTGATCTCATAAACTTGCCGGCGTTTTTCTTGTCGAGTCCTTCACAAGGCCGCCTGACGGATTATTTTGTCGACTCGAGACCAGTTTGCTTTGCTACGAGGAAATTCAGCCGTGAGGATCCAATGAATCGAAGTCAATTTGTCGACACGTGGGATACTGCCTTTCAGTTTATGTGCTAGGTACGGGTAAAGATTGAGGGATAGAGATCGTTAACAAACATGATTACTCCAGATTCAGGTAACACTTTTTCTAGCAGAAAAGTATCCAGTGCGTCCAAAGCAGGACCTAAGATCTGGCCTGTTACAGGGATAATCCCTACCATTACTGGCTACCCATCTAATTATTTTCCCTACCTTGCTGTGAACGGCTTTTGTCAAAGCACTTCCACGCTGATATCGCTTCCGCGGTTTGTCTTCAGTTGTCCAAATTTGTGCTTCACGACCTACTAGATTGAGATCTTCTTCTTATAAATTATAGACTTAGGGGCAATGGCTCCGCTGGCATCGCGATTGCTTTAACCTTTGCGTCATGCGGAGTTTGCAGAGTTCTCCGGGCGTAACGCGCATTCTAAGAAGCATGAACGCGGCACATTACGGGCCACCTCGGCGGCAACAGATGGCTAACAACCTAAGGTAAAAAGCACGCCTTTTCTATCTTATGAAATCCAAAAATTCTCTAGCGATCAGTGATGAAGCTAGCGGCCCCTTACTTCGTGCGCGATTGGCGACACTCGTTTCCGTCGAGCGATGGAAATTCGCTGGACTGTCGAAAATATTCACTTCATTAAGATCCCTCATTCCTACCGGTGGCACCTTGCCGAAGGAAATATGGCTCCAACGACACCGATTTTTAGTAGGGCTCACTTGGTTTCACGCGATCATTATTGCCCTTTTGGGGCCGCTGCTCGGTTACACCTGGGAATTCAGCTTCGATGCACTATCTAAAGACGGCACGATACCTCATATACTTTTAGAAAGTTCCATAATCGCGCTGTTTGCGGCTCTCGCGAGTTGGCGTCGCATAGGGCCTACCTTAAAAGCGATTCTTGTCGCACTGGGACTGACGACTTCATCGGCGATTTTCGTGCATCTCTCGGGCGGGTATATCGAGCTTCATTTTCATTTCTTTGTGATGATCGTTTTCCTCGCCTTTTACCAAGATTGGATTCCGTTTGGCGTCGCGATTACTTATGTGGCCCTGCATCACGGCTTCGTCGGCGTATTATGGCCCCAGAAGGTTTACAATCACCCCGCTGCCTTTGAATCGCCATGGACATGGGCGGGAATTCACGCTTTCTTTGTCCTCTGGGCGGCCGCTGGTAGTCTTATTGCTTGGCGCTACAACGAAAAAGCTTACGCTCTAGCGGAAACGTCAGCCAAGGAAACCGAGCTCGCCTTAGAGCGTATTCGTGCTCTCTACGAGATTAACGTCGCGGTTACTTCTACGTTGGATCTTTCCGCCACTTTAAATATTCTGGCCGAAAAAATAAACAATCTCCTAACCTATTCTGCCGTTCAGATTTGGCTCGCGAACGACCGGACGGGCGTCATCGAGCGCGCAGCCTGTTGGAATATGGACGAAGCCGAATGGAAGCGAAGAAAGTTGTCTGATACTCCTGCGTTGATCAAAGAAGCCATGGCCAATAAACGGCCGGTCATGGCGCAAAATGTTCAGGCCGATCCGCGTATTTTAGATCGTGAGTTCTACCGCAAACAAGGGTTTGTCTCTTACCTTGGCGCGCCCTTGCTCGTCGGCGGTGAGGTGCTCGGAGTTTTGGTATGCCTCACGAAAGAAGAGCGTCATTTTGCCGCTCACGATATTCAGTTTCTCTCAGTCGTCGCAAGCCAAGCGGCAGTGGCAATTCAAAACGCACAACTTTATGAAAAAACGCGCGACCAGGCAATCGCCTTGGAGAGGTCAAACGAATCGAAGGATGAATTACTTAAAGTAATGGCCCGGCAGAAACAGGAGTTATCCCAGCTCAATGCCGGATTGGAGACCGAGATTGCAGAGCGGGCACGCGCACGAGCTGAGATTGCGGCGAAGAACCGCGATTTGGAAACACTCCTTTATGTCACGTCGCATGATCTTAGAGAACCGCTACGCGCAATCGAAAATTTTTCGCGAATTGTGCACGACCGATACAAAGACAAACTCGATGAGAAAGGCCAAGACTTTTTGCGACGTGTCATTCAGGGAGGGCAAAGGTTGAATCGCCTTCTCGACGATATCCTCGCGCTTTCCCGGTCACAGCGAATCGGACCGCCTGCTGAAGTTGTTGACGGCGAAGTCATTGTCCTTGAAGCATTGAAGCGTCTCGACGCCAAGATTAACGCGACCCATGCACAGATTCGCGTCGCGAAGAATTTCGACGGGCTGCGCGTGGATAGAATCTGGGCAACTCAGGCGATTTATAATCTGATCGCAAACGCCCTTAAATTTAGCCACAACGGCGAACCCCCCGACATAGAAATCGAACCCTATCGATCGAACGGAGCAAACTCGAATGTCGCGGGTATTACGGTTCGGGATCGGGGTCCGGGAGTGCCGAAAGAGCACGCCGAACGCATTTTTCAATTATTCCAACGGGCCGTCGGTCGGGAGGTTGAGGGAACGGGGGCGGGTCTAGCCATTGTGCGGCAGATCTCCGAGCGTCATGGCGGCAACGCATGGGTCGAGCAGAGAGAAGGCGGCGGCGCGGAGTTCATCATTACTTTCAGCCGGTGCTAATGACCGAAAGAGAGCAAAACTTATGAACACTCAAACGATGGAGATCCTCTTAGTCGAGGACAATGAAGACGACATTGTGCTTGAACAAGAAGCGTTAGCGGAGGCCAAACTCGTCAATATCATGTACGTGGTCCGCGATGGAGAGGAAGCAATGGCTTACCTACGGCGCCAAGGCCAGTACCACGACGCTAAAATACCGGGGCTTATCCTTCTCGACATTAATATGCCAAAGAAAAACGGTTTTGAAGTCCTGAAGGAAATTAAAGCAGATGCCGAGCTGAGGCACATTCCGGTCGTCATGCTGACTACGAGCGAGAGTGAGAGCGACATCGTCAAATCCTATGCGAAAGGCGCCTGCTCGTTTATTACCAAACCGATGGACTTTGATAAGTTCGGGGAAGTCATCAAGCAATTTGCCCTTTATTGGGCATTAGTCGCGCGGGTCCCGTCTACACAAAGATAATTGAAATGCGCGTCCTGCTCGTCGAAGACAATCCCGACGATGTTCTGATCATCGAAGATATGCTATCGGCGACGGCGGTTGAGATTGAGCATGCCTCAGATCTTTCACTCGCATTGGAAAAGTTAACGAGAGGTGATTTCGACCTGGTTCTCTTGGACCTCTCGCTCCCTGACGCCCGCGGGCCGGGCATGATCGGCTTGGTACGAAACCAATCGCCCGGTATTCCCATCGTTGTTCTATCCGGTCTGAGCGATGAGAACGCTGCGATTCAGACAATGGACCAGGGGGCACAGGACTACCTGATCAAAGGCCAAGTCGACGCCCGGTTATTGTGGCGTTCTCTTCGTTATGCCCTTCAGCGCCAGGCGGTGGAAGAGCGCATCAACGAGCGCAATCGGGAGTTGCTCGTGCTCAAACGCATTAGCGAGACTATTCTCGGGTCTCTTAATCTGCAAGTCGTTCTGGACAGGATCTTAGGGGAGGCCATGGCCAGCGGCGGTTTCGATCTCGGTAATATTCGGTTGCTCGATGCAAATGACGACACGCTGCGGGTCGCGACCTTCAAAGGTTACCGAACTCCCGACCACGCTCTCGCGCATCGGCCGCTGTCAAAGACGGTGGAAGACGCCAAGTCACGTTTTGGAGATCGGATGTTCGAGCGCGCTTGTGTCGAAGAAAACGTTCAAGACTGCAAGGGGCTTAGGACGTTAAAAGAGGAAGGCGTCGCGTCGATGATTGAGGTTCCGGTTCGGGCTGAGCATGAGGTCCTGGGCATTATTCAGCTCGCCAGCCGGGCGCCGCGTACTTTTAAGCCGACCGATGTGAGCTTATTGGAAACCATCGGAAACCAGATGGGGATGGCTATCCAAAGAGCGCAACTTTACGAGAAGACCGAAGCGCAAGCACGGGAATTGGCCAAAACGAACAAATTGCAGGCCGACTTTTCTGCAATGATCGCACATGATCTGCGGTCCCCGTTGATGAATATTACAGGAGTAGCAGAGGTCATGATGCAGGGTACGTTTGGTAGCGTCACTGAGGAGCAAACGAAATGGCTTTTAAGGATTCAGGCCAACAGCCGTAGTCTCGTCGAGCTTGTAAACGACTTTCTCGACGTTTCGAAACTGGAATCCGGCTATGTTGATGTGAAAAGGGAAAGGGTCGACCTAAGAGAATTGATCGGAAAATCCGTAGAGAGCTACCGCGTTTTGGCCCTGGATAAACGGATCTCTATCACCCAGGTGATCGTTCCATCGCTTCCCATGATCCATGCCGATCCGCGACGTCTAGACCAGGTTCTTGGCAACCTCATTAGTAACGCAATCAAATTTACCGACGAGCGGGGCGAAATCGAGATCGGGGCGCAGGAAATGGACGCTGGATGGGTAAACGTTTGGGTTAAAGACAATGGAGAAGGGATAGCCGCTCATGAAATCGGTCAGATTTTTCAAAAGTACCGGCAAGCCGGCAATTTAAAAGTTTCTGGCCAAAAAGGGACGGGGCTTGGGCTTGTCATTTGTAAAATGATCGTCGAAGCGCATGGGGGAAAAATTTGGGTTGCGAGCGACGAAGGCAACGGCTCCAAGTTTTCGTTTTCTCTGCCGACCGACACGTATGCGTCGGAAAACAAATGCGCCGATCAACCCTAAGGACTCTTTCGGTTCCTGGAGTTACCCGAACAGGAATTTGAAATGAGTGACGCTACGACTCGAGTCCTCCTGATTGAGGACAATCCGGACGACGCCTGCTTTTTGCAGGAAGCGTTGAGCGAAACTAGGGAGGAGCGTATCGAACTCGTCCATGTGGAACACCTCAACGACGCGGCAAAGCGTCTTAGCCAAGAAACCTTCCAAGTGATTTTGCTGGATCTCTCGTTACCGGACTCTCAAGGAATCGAGACAGTTTTACGCGTGCAGGACCAAGCGCCCTCTGTGCCCATTATTGTGTTGACAGGACTCAATGATGACAACATTGCATTGCAAGCAGTACGGGCTGGGGCGCAAGATTACTTGGTCAAAGGCGACATCGACGCTCGAATATTAGTTCGTTCGATTCGCTATGCTTCGGAAAGAAAACAAGCATACGAGGAAATGGCCCGTTTAGCAGCGGATCTAGCGCGAGCGAATAAGGTTAAGGATGATTTCTTGAGCGTCATATCTCATGAGCTCAGAACTCCTTTGATTGCGATTATGGGCTACGCGCAGCTTCTGGAAGAGGATTTTTCGAGCGAAGCAACGTCAGAGCACGCCAAAGCGGCATGCGTGATCCGTCAGAAATCTGATGAGCTCTTAAGGATGATTCGTAGAATTCTCGAAGTAGTTAAAATTGAAACGGGTCAAGTCAGGATCGTTCCAGACATCGTTGATCTCACTGAGTTTATGAAGGATCTATCAAAATCAATTGTTGTTGCTGTAAAGAAAAATGTCGCGATCGAATGGGAATACCCTGCGCAGCTGCCAAAAATCGTCACCGATGCTACAAAACTAAATCAAATACTGCAGAACATTATCGATAATGCGATAAAGTTCACCGATCAAGGCCAGGTGACAATTGCGGTCCGTGACGTCCCTGAGAGAGGGTTGGTCGAATTCAAGGTTCGGGATAGCGGAGTGGGGATTTCGAGAGAAGTATTACCTGTCATTTTTGACAAGTTCCGCCAAGCCGATAGCTCCGATAAAAGACACCACGAGGGAATAGGGCTTGGGCTCTATATCGCTAAAAAATTCGCTGAGTCGCTTGATGGGAAAATTACTGTTGAAAGTCACTTGGGCACCGGCTCGGAGTTTACGGTGACAATATTTAAGCGGTTACCGGCCAATGGCGATGCCCCACATCCAAAAGATCCGCGGGATACTAATTCTAACACAACCAGGAATTGGTCCAATGCCCAATAACGCACGCGCCAGTGCGTCGCCCGAGAAAAATAATTCCCGTACTCCACAGGAAGCCAAAGAACCCCGGGAGCGATGTCGTCGTTCTGTTGGCTCGAGGCAAGTGATCGTTTAAAACCAACTGAAAAACCGTCGCTAAGAGTCCCGCATGAGAACAATCAAACTGCCCGTCATTCCTGACACCGATTTTCAATTTCAATCCTATTTTTCCGTGTGCTGGTCTCGGACCGCTTGCAGCTCTTCCAAACAACCGGCGCACATGTAGGCGGCGTGCGGCAGAAAAATCAATTCATCGGTCTCGCGCGGCTCCATGCAAATACCGCAGAGCCGATTTGTTTTTGATTTTGCTTTCGCCGCTTTTGCTTTACCGCTGTCGCTGACGTCGGCGTCCTCGGCGACGATGTTCTTGCAAAGGTCGACGCATTCGTCACAGATATGCACCGACGGTCCGGCAACAAGCTTGCGCACTTCGCTTTGATTTTTGCCGCAGAATGAACACGAAGAATGCTTCGTATCGTCGTCGACTCTCGGAACGTGAGCATCCCAATCATCTCCCATGGCTTGCTTAAGGGTTTCTTCGAGCGCACTTCCGATCTGGAACAATTGCCGCGCGATTTCCCCTCGTTTCGGCGGGCTCTTAGAATCGAGAAATTTACCGACCGACTGCTGAAACTGCCGCAGCGCCGCGCCGTATTTCTGCTCACTCACCAAATCAGCGCACTCCACAAAACCAAACTTTGACGCGGTTTTCGCCATAGATACGTCTCCTCAATCGTTTACGAAACTGCAAACCACGCTATCAGAGCGGTTACGCGAGGCCAAGGACGCTGAATGAGCGGTGCAGACGAATGGCTGAATGGCTAATCAGAGCATTACAGTTCCGCAATTAATACTGTACGCCTGTCCGGTGATGTACGCCGCGGCGTCGCTGGCGAGAAAGAGAATCGGTCCGGCGATATCCTCAGGTTCTAAAACACAGCCTAAAGGAGTAGCTCGCAAGCGTGCCATCACTTCGTCCTCGCTCCGATGGCGGCGCGGCATCTCTGTATTCGCCGAGCCGGGACAAATCGCATTGACGGTAATCCCGTCGGAGCCGAGCTCGCGCGCCAGCGCTTTGACGAAGCCGATGATCGCTGCTTTCGAAGCGGCGTAATCGGCAAACTCTCTTGCGCCGGTGTGCGCGATTGACGACGCGATACTGATAATGCGCCCGCTTTTTTTCTGGCGCATGGCCGGGACGAATGCGCGCGCGCAGAGAAAATTGCCGCCCAGATTGACGTTGATCGTCCGATCCCAGTCTTCCTCGGTCTTGCTGACAACCGGCGCTTTGAGATAGATACCCGCGTCGTTGACCAGAATGTCCACGCGGGCAAACCGCTCGAAAGTCCGATCGGCTAGCCGCTTGACCGACATTTCGCTGGCGACGTTCACCTCGACCGCAATCGCCTCTGCGCCAACTGCTCGCGCTTCAGCCGCCGTGCTCTCGGCCTTTTCAGCCTGCAAATCAGCGACGACAACGCTCGCGCCCTCGCGCGCCATACCGAGAGCGATGGCGCGGCCGATGCCCTGAGCGCCGCCGGTAATGACGGCCACTTTGTTTGGCAATCGCATGGCTAGAGCAGCCCTCCGTTGCAATGGAACAGCTGGCCGGTAATCGCAGCGCTCTCCGGCGTGGTGAGAAAATAATAAAGCTCGGCGAGATCTTCCGGTTTGCCTGTGCGCCCGAGCGGGATCGCGGAATGCCAGCGCTGCTGGCGCGCTTCGGCAGTTTCCTTTTCCAGCACCCGCGGCGTGTCCGTCGGTCCGGGCGCCACGGTGTTGACGCGGATGCCGTCCGGCGCGAGCTCCAAAGCCAAGCTCTTAGTAAAGGCGATGATGCCGGCTTTCGCCGCAGCATAGGGCGCCCGCAGCGCCGCGCCGGTGACACCATAGTTCGATGCGGTATTGAGAATCCGCCCGCTTTTTTGCTTCTGCATGATCGGCGCCACCTCGCGGCACATGAGAAAAGTGCCTTTCAAGTTGGTGTCGATCACTCGTTTCCATTCCGCCCAGGTAAATTCTTCGATCCGTTTGGTATAGAAACTCCCGCCGGCGACGTTGGCCAGCACATCGATGCGACCGAAACGTTGCGAGACGTCGCTGACGATGGCTTTGACCTCGCGAGCGACCGTAACGTCGACCGACAGCGCGTCGGCTTTGCCGCCGGCTTCAACGATCTCCGCGCGCACCTGCTCGGCCGCCGCGTGCTCGTAATCGGCCACGACCACGGACATACCTGCGGCGGCCAGGCGATGAGCCACCGCGCGGCCGATGCCGTTGCCGCCGCCGGTGATCAACGCCACTTGATTCAAGACTTATCCTCCTGCGCCAATGACGAATAAATTTCGTCAATTTCCGCTTGATAGCGCTCAGCGACGGCTTTGCGATCGATTTTGACTTTTTGAAAGATATTAATGCTGCGCGCGGCAGCGGGAAAATCGTCCCTCATGACGACGAACTTACGAATCTGTTCATAGTGCTCTAAACGCTCATTGATAATTTCTATCCGAGTCCATAACGCCGTTCGCACCTCGCTGTCCGTCAAGATGGAGCTCGCGAGCTCTAAGTGCTCGCCGATCCGCTGCCGATCAGGAACAATTAAAGCGGCGATAAATGGCCGCCGATCGCCGAGCAGCACGGCCTGACGGACAAACGGCTCATTCTCCAGTTGCAGCTCGATGAAAGCCGGGTAAATATTGGATCCGTCCGCGCAATAGAACACATCTTTTTTTCTGCCAATGATCCTGAGCGAGCCGTCGGCGTCCAACGCGCCGAGGTCACCCGTGTGAAACCAGCCGTCCGTATCGAGAACTTCGCGCGTCGCTTCGGGATTTAGAAAATAACCCGGCGAAACCGTCGGTCCGCGCACAAGGATCTCCGAATCGCTGGCGATGCTGACTTCGACGTTGGGAAAAGGTTTGCCCAAATTCCCCGGCCGATTCTCGCCGATACCGCACAAAGTCACGCCGCCGCACTCGGTGGAACCGTAGGAGCCGAGTAGTGGAATACCGATCAGCTCGAAAAACCGCATAATACGCGGCGGCATCGCCGCGCCGCTGTAAGAGATGTACTTAATGCGTCCGCCGAGGGTTTTGCGCGTGGCTTCCTTAAGAATATTTCTCAATTCGTCGAATTTTTTGCTGTCGGACTCGCCGAGCGCGCCCCGCGCCTTTTGTTGATCCAGCGCCTCGAGCATCTCCCAGCGCTTTCGATGGTCGTCTTGATCGAGTATGGCCTTCCAGATCCGTTCCATGACTCGCGGCACCAAAGCCATCGCGGTTCCCGATAGCGCCTCGATCACTTTGAGGTCGAGGTCCAATTCCGTCGCTTCGATGATCGCCGTAGCCCTACCGGTGACGGCGCTTTTCAAAAAGCCAAACCTCCCAAGCAGGTGGTTAAGGCTCAGGACGATAACAAACAAGTCGTCCGGCTTGCTGACGGTGATCTCGCCGCCATTGGTGATGTTTGACAGCAGATTATCTTGCGTGCGCATGACGCCTTTCGGCTCGCCGGTGGAACCGGAAGTGTACATGATCGTCGCCAGATCATTCCCCTGCACGGACTCGAGGATGTCCTCCAATCGTTCGGCGTTCACGCGCCGGCCGCTTTCAACTAGCTCCTGAAATGAAAGCGCGCCGGGCAGGGTCGCAGTGTTTTCCTTCATGACGAAAAGGTGCGCCAGCGTGGGAAGCTGTCCCTTCAGACCGAGCAGCCTGTCGACGTCCGTTTCACTTTGAATAAAAGCCGCGCAACATTTTGCATGATCGAGCACCCGGAAAAACATACTGTCCGACAGGGCGGGTGAAATCACCACGTTGGGAAATCCGCCGGCCAACGTCGCTAAATCGGCGCACAACCTCTCAAGACTGTTTTCACCGATGATAGCGACGGTATCTCCCGGAGTCAGGCCGAGACTGTACAACGCCAAGAGAATGTTCTGCACCATGGCGCCGAAGTCACGCCAGGATATCTCCACCGATCCAGTGCCTTTCTGAAGTTTGACGAACGTGCGGTCACCCAGCTCCCTAACCCTTTGGAAAAAGATTTGGCCGATGTGGCGGGTTCGGGACGAAGAGCCCAAGGGGGTGTTCGGGACGCTCATAGTTGCTCGAAATAGACAGGATCGTACTTCGATCTCGCCGGATCTTCGATGCGTTTAAGCCCTGCTATTTCATGTCGGTTCGCGTACACGTAAAAGAGCGCCTCGGCAACGTCGTCCAAGTGCCCACGCACATACTTACGCGCGGGAATGGCGAGTCGGAGCAATTCGACGCCCCGGGCGGTTTGGCTCGGCGCTGCCGGCGGCCCTTTGGTCACTCGAATACCGGACATATGGTAGAGAAATGCCGCCAAAGCCTCCGCGGGAAATTGATCCGGCGCCAAGTGCGGCAGAAACGCTTTGACGTCGAGAAACACCGCGTGACCGCCGGCTGGTTTGACCAACGGCACGCCGTCGTTCAACCGGCGCCATAAGTGATTCACTTGCCCGACCCGATGCGCAACGTAAGACTCCGCGGCGAAAATATCTTGGAGCGACGTTGCCAATAGTTCCATAGCGCTGCCCGGCAATTGAACGCCATCGAGAAAAGCCTGCATCGACGCTTTCTGGTAGTTGCTCCGGTCACGAGTCAAAATGAACCCGCCGGCTGAAACCAATAAGTCTTTGAGTGCGCTCATCGTGCACGCGTCCGCCGCCGCGCAGGTTTGTTGGACGACATCATGGAGCGTTTGGTTCTGATATCCGGCCTCGCGCTCTTTGATCAGGAAGCTGTTCTCAAGGATGCGGCAGGCGTCGAGAAAAAGCGGGATCTTGTGCACCGTTGCCAGCGCTTTGACGTCGTTTAAATTGCCGAGGGAAACCGGATGGCCGCCGCATGCGTTAACACCGAGCTCCACGTAAACGCAACTGACCTGATCGGCGCCATGCTCGTGGATCACGGCTTCAAGCTTTTTTAAATCGACGTTGCCTTTGAACGGTTCGCTCGACGTCAGATCATGGGCGGAGTCGCTAATCACGTCGACGACTTTGGCGCCGTTCATTTCGACGTGCGTGCGAGTTGAGGGAAAAAGCATGTTGCCGGCGACCACGGTGTTGGGCTTTACGTGGATCTTTGCCCAAATCCGTTCCGCCGAGCGTCCCTGGGTGGTCGGGACGACATAGGGAAAGCCAAAATAATTTTGAATTTGCTCGACCAGGAAAGCGTAGGATCTGCTTCCTTCCGCCGCCAAGCCCATTCCAGGCTCAACGACTCGCGACGCCGCCAGCGCGGCGAGCTGATTGCTGCTCAGAGAGCTGACGCCGCTGTCGGTACAGAGATCGACGTAGATCACGTCCTGCGGGATCAACTCCGTGTTGTAATGCGCCAGGCGCAGCGCCTCTTCCCGCTCACTCAAGTTGGTTTGGCGCAGCGGTCGCACGACGGCGATCTCGTAGGGTACGGAAAAAGTAATCCCTGGCGAATTGGTTTTCATCGGGACGAAGCAACAGAACCGCTCTTGGATAGCACGAATTTGGGATAGCACGAATTTGGCGGATTGAAAATGCCGAAGCAGGCTACAGACGACCCTGCACCGCTGGCGGGCGCTGTTGCCCCGGGCGCGCCGCCAGCATCGACCACGCCCGGTGCACCATCTTGCGCTCGGTGGCGAACTTGAGTTGCTTGACCGCTTGTTCAATGGGAAACCAGCGCGCGTCGTCGGCTTCGTGGTCATGATCGCGCACATCGCCTTTGAGATAGCGCAATAAATAGAAGTAAACTCGCTTGGAGATGCGCACCGGCTCGCGCTCTTTGGTTTTGTCGCGGTAGGAATAGCGGATATCGCCCAGCTTGCGAACGAGCTTGCCCTCCAGGCCGGTTTCCTCTCGCACCTCGCGCAGTGCCGCTTCCTCGACCCGCTCACCTTCTTCCACATGACCTTTCGGCAGTCCCCAGCGGTTGCGCACGTGGATCAGCGCGACCTCAAAACCTTCGTCGTTTTTCCGATAGATCACGCCACCAGCCGACACTTCTCTCACGGTCCGAATGTTGTCTTCATTGGCCGTCGTGCCTGTCGAAACCTGCTCCTGAAGCCAGCTCAAATAACCGGCGCTGCCAACGACGAGCGGCACCGCAATGATTTCGGGAACCGAATAGCTATGCAGCTCCCGTACGCGCTTTTCCAGCGCCGCAAAGAGATCCCTGCGGGTTTTGATGATGAGCAACTCTTCCTCGCTTTGCTCAACCTGGCCTTGCCAACGATAAGTCGACTGCACCGATTTAATGCGATTCACACACGCCGCGAGCCTTTCGCCGACCAGCGCCTGCGCCAAATGGCCGCCTTCTTCGGGCGATCCCGCGGTGACATAGACGACTATGAACTCTTGCATTGTAAACAATGTTATAACCGCCTTTTACCGGCAGTCAATGAAGTCGGCAAAAACGGCAATTTCGCGGCAAGCAAGCACGCCTCGTCTTTTCCAATGCTGTTTGCCTATCGCCCCCTGTCTAATTTATTTTGAATCCAATGAGAACGAAAGACGATATCCGCAGACACGTATGGGATCTACTGCGAAAGCATAAAGCCGCGCGTTTTCCCGGCGCAGACGGACGCATTCCGAACTTCGTCGGCGCCGAAGCTTGCGCCAAGCTGCTCGCGGAATTACCCGAGTGGAAAAACGCCACAGTCTTGAAGATCAATCCCGACTCGCCGCAACGCGCCGTCAGGCATAGAGCACTGGCCGAAGGCAAAATCGTTTACATGCCCGCGCCGCGGCTGCGCACCGAACAGCCATTCATCGAGCTCGCTCCCAAAAAAATAAAATGCTCGCCCTACACCGCGTCCTCGATCAAGGGCGCGGCGCAATTTGGCCGGCCAGTGACGCTGGATGAAGTGAAAAAGATCGATCTCGTCGTCTGCGGTTCAGTCGCGGTCAACCGCCGCGGCGCCCGCGTCGGCAAGGGCGGCGGCTATTCCGATCTTGAATTCGCGCTGCTGACGGAAGAGAAGAAGATCGGCAGAAACACGCTGATCGTCACGTCGGTCCATCCGCTGCAAATGGTCAACGAGGAAATCCCGATGACTGACCACGATATCCCCTTGAGCGCCATCGTCACGCCACACGACGTGATCGAGATGAAATCCTCCTTTGAACGCCCGAAAGGAATTTATTGGAACCTGTTGGCGCACGAAAAAATCGACGACATACCGATCCTAAAAGCGCGCGCCAACAAAATTCGGTGATTTCGCCGGCGCGCGAGCGTTCGGTTGAAGGCCCTCTCTATCTATGTTAGCTAGACATTTCCGAGGAATCTGCAATGGCGCCAGAGAGTATCGACTTCAAAAAAGGCAACGGCCTCGTTCCCGTGATCGTTCAGGACTACCAATCGCGCGACGTGTTGATGGTCGCCTACATGAACGAAGAAGCTTGGGAAAAAACCAAGGCAACCGGCAAGGCCCATTACTACAGCCGCTCGCGCAAAGGGCCTTGGTTTAAGGGCGAAGAATCGGGCCATTTTCAGGAAGTGATCGATGCGTTTATCGACTGCGACAACGATACCCTGCTGCTTCAGGTCAATCAGATCGGCGGCGCCGCCTGTCACGAGGGTTATCGCAGCTGTTTTTTCCGTCAGCGGGTCGATGGCGATTGGAAAGTCATCGCAGAGCGCGTCTTTGATCCCAAAGAGGTTTACAAAAAATCGTCCTGATGACGGTTCAAAGTTCAAGGTTCAAAGACTCAACGTTAAATGCAATCGAAACAAGAATTGAAGTTGGGAATTCCGAAGGGGAGCCTCGAAGAAATGACCATCGAGCTCTTCAAAAAATCGGGGTGGAAAATTTCGACCACGAGCCGCAGCTACTTTCCTTCGATCGATGATGAAACGATTCGCTGCAGCTTGGCGCGTCCGCAGGAAATGTCGCGCTACGTGGAAATGGGCACGTTGGACGTCGCGATCACCGGGAAAGATTGGACCCTGGAAAATGCTTCAGACGTCGAGGTGGTCTGCGAAATGGTCTACTCCAAAACCAGTTTTCGGCCGACTCGTTGGGTACTGGCCGTGCCACAGGACTCACCGATTAAAAAAATCGACGATCTCAAAGGCAAGCGAATTTCCTCGGAGATGGTCAATTTCACCGAGCGCTACTTTGCGGAGCGAAATATTCCGGTGACCGTCGAATTTTCCTGGGGCGCCACTGAGGCCAAGGCTGCCGAAGGGTTGGTCGATGCGATCGTCGAAGTCACTGAAACCGGCAGCACGATTCGGGCCCACGGTTTGAAGATCATTCATGAGCTGATGGAATCTTGCCCGCAATTGATCGCCAACAAGCAGGCTTGGCAGGATCCATGGAAACGAGAGAAAATCGAGCAGATCAAATTGCTGTTACTAGGCGCGCTTTCGGCCGAGAACAAGGTCGGCATCAAACTCAATGTCGCGGAAGGTAATCTCGAGAAGGTCGTCGAGCTGATTCCGAGCATCACCGCACCGACGGTGGCCACGCTTCACCCCTCACCTAATCTCAAGGGCGTGAAATGGTACTCTGTCGAAAGCGTGCTCGAAGAAGCGAAAGTAAGAGATCTGATCCCCAAGTTGATCCAGAGCGGCGCGGTCGGAATTATCGAGTACCCGCTGAACAAAATAATCTGAGAGGCGCACGCCGGCAATGCGGGATCTAGGCGCGACCGCCGGTCGCCCCTAGACCTTGTTTCTACTGCCGGTTGCCTACCGCCTGTTGCCTATCTTGCCGCCCGTCCCGCCACAGAAAATAATCCTTGGCGATTTCCGGAAATAGCGCGTAGGTCAGCACGTCTTCTTCGCTGTGCGCCATGCCCGCGGCATCTTTGCGCGCCTGTTCGAGGCCGGGCTTTAACAAATCGGCCGGACGGCAAGTGATCGGTTCCTTCTTTCCGAGAACCTTCTTCTTCATCTCTTCGCTCACCGGTCCGGGCGGTTCGCCGTACAAACCCATCACATAGTTGCGCGTCTCCATGGCGACCACCGAGTAGCGCTTCCCCGTCATGACGTTCAGCGCCGCCTGGGAGCCGACGATTTGACTGGTCGGGGTGACCAGCGGCGGATAACCTAGGTCTTTTCTGACGTGCGGCATCTCGGCCAAGACGGCATCGAGCTTGTCTTCGGCTTTCTGTTGGCGCAGCTGGGCGACGAGATTGGAAAGCATGCCGCCGGGAATCTGCGAGGTCAAAACATCCGTCTTGATTTGATTGTTGACCGGGCTTTCAAATTCAGAATAATTGCGCCGCACGCCATAGAAGTACTCGGCAATTTTGCTCAGCTTGACCAAATCCAATCCAGTATCATGCGGCGTGCCTTTGAGCGCGGCCACGAGCTGCTCCGTCGCCGGTTGCGAAGTTCCCTGAGAAAACGACGCGATCGCGGTGTCGAGAATATCGGCGCCCGCTTCGATCGCCATCATATAACTCATCGGCGCCAAACCGACGGTGCAATGGGAGTGAAGATGCAGCGGTAGCGCGATGCGCGATTTAATCTTCTTGATAATCTCGTAGGCGGCGTACGGCGCGAGCATGCCGGCCATGTCTTTGAGACAAATCACTTGCACACCCATGTCGGCGAGTTTTTCGGCGATGCGCAGAAAATATTCCGTAGAATGCACCGGGCTGATCGTATAACAAACCGTTCCTTCGACGAGCTTGCCGGTTTTGAGCGCCGCCTCGATGGCGGTTTTCATGTTGCGGATATCGTTCATCGCATCGAAGATGCGGAAGACGTCGATGCCGTTCGCCGCCGCGCGCGCGACGAACCCCTGAACGATATCGTCCGGATAGTTGCGGTAACCGACGATGTTTTGCCCGCGCAACAGCATTTGAAACCGAGTTTTCGGCATTGCCGTACGCAGCTTGCGCAAGCGCTCCCACGGAGATTCCTTCAAGTAGCGCAAAGCCGCATCGAACGTGGCGCCGCCCCAGGTTTCCAGAGCCCAGTAGCCAATATCGTCGAGTTGAGCGGCGATCGGCAGCATGTCTTCGGTGCGCATGCGCGTGGCGACCAAACATTGGTGCGCGTCGCGCAGCACCGTTTCCATGACTTCAATTTTTCCCGCCATGCTCGAATCGCTCCCGGTAGCGTGGCTACTCGTAAAGTTCGCTTTGTTTATCCTCGAGGCGTTCCTTTTCTTCGCGGTCGACGACGTACACGCCGTTCACTTCTTTGATCTTCGTGATGTCATAGAAATATTCGGACACGGCCAAGCCGTCGTCGAACTCGTACATCTTGATTGCGTCCCACGGGCAGATCTTTTTGTCCAACCGGTCTTCCGATTCCGTGCCGATCAGCTGCAGTTGAACCTTCTTCGGCACGGCGTCCGGGGCAATCGGCTTTCGGTTGGCATCATAGAACCGGTTGGCATACTCATAAAAAATCTCGCCGGTTTCCTTATGCTGTTGGATTTTCGTCAGATCGTCGCTGTAACACATCTGGCACCCGATGCACTTATCGTTGTCGACGAATACGCGATAGGGTTTGAGCCCGCCCTGGGGCAATTCTTCGTAGAGCAGATTGATGCAATCGTCCACCGGACAGTGGGCTTCGCATATCGGCGAGCCGGCGCAGCTCGAGCAATTTTCATTCATGACGGCCAGAAGAGCCGTTCCCTTGCGTTTTTTTGCTTCAGCCATTGGCTTCCAACCTCGCTTTCTTAAACCGCCCTCGAAGGGCAAGGGCTATCGCTGCCGATAGCAGCGCCCACCAATAACGGATCAATCCTATTCTGCCCCATTCGAGCCAATAAACAAAATTGGGCGAGCGCGAAATCAGTTCGCTGAGCGCGCTTTGCGCGCCGGCGTAATCTCGCGATTCGCGCATCGTCTGCGCCAGCCCGTAAAGCGCTCCGTCGTCGCGCGGATCGAGCTTCAGCGCCGCTTCGAAGTCGCGCCGTGCCTCAGCCCACTTGTCCTGTTCCGCCAAAATGCCGCCTCGCGTCGTTAACGCCGAAGCGAAAGCGGGTTTGAGTGCCAGCGCGCGGTTCAAATTGGCGAGCGCACGGTCAAGCTCGCCTTTCCGCTTCTGCGCCACCGCCAGATTGCTGTAAGCGTCCGGCAACTCCGGGTGCAGCTCGATGATCTTTTGATATTCATTGATCGCAGCATCGACATTGCCGCGCACTTCCAACTCGATCCATGCCAGAAAAGTCCGCGCGTCGACATGTTGCGGGTTTAACGCGATGGCCTTTCTGGCCGCGACTTCTGCTCCCCGCGGATCCCGCAATCGCAGCAGCGTCATGCCGAGAAACAATTGCAGGTCCGCCTCATTGGGATAACGGTCGAGGAGAGATTCAAACTCCGCTTTGGCTTCGGTGGAGTTGCCCCGCGCCAAATCTTTGCGCGCCTGTTTCCACTGGGGATCGCTGAGTAGAGCAGAGTCGCTAGCGGCGGCGCTAGAAAAACCAATCCCCGCGAGGACGGCCAAAACAGCCAGCCATGCCCTCACGCCCACTATTTCCACATTTCGTTGGGGATCTCGTCTTCTTTGCCTTCTTCGATCAGCTTGTCGTTTTTGAACGCTTCGCGCAGTCCTAACCAGGTAAAGAAGATGACGAGAATCAACATGCCGACAATTGGAATATTGTCGGGTTTGGTCACGATTTCGAGAAAATACTGCAGTCCGCTGGCTTCTTCCATAAAAGTTAACCCGTAAATATAGAGCTAAGTTAAATTATTAAAATACCTCTGCAAAGTCAACGCGACGTCGGTCGAGGATCGAAGATGGAGGATCGAGGATCGCTCCTATTCTGCCACGATCTTCCATCTTCGATCTTCCATCCTCGATTCAACTCAGTGCGCCTGCTGATGCCCGCGGCCATGCTCGGTGTGCCGGAAAATCAGTGACTTGATCACCACCGGCACTGCCTTGGCCTCCGGCAGCTCTTGGCCGATGTCGATAAAATCAAAGTCTTTGAGGTCGATGCCGTCGATGGAGATAATGCCGGCTCCGGGAATCAGCTCGCGTTCAATGATGTTGCCCATCAATTTGGCGATGTCAGCGTCGAAAACCAAAACCAGCGGTTGGCCGTGATCGATATGATCCTTCATGGCGCCGACCAAACCCTCGGCCAGGGTACGAATCAACGGATAAGAAGGTCCGAGCTCCCAGCGGATCGCGAGAGCCACCGTGCGCTCGGCATCCTGCGCGTCGAAACGCTGCAGTGCTCGCACCACGGAATCCTTAATCTCGGTGGCCGTAATCGCTTCGTTCTGCTCGAACTGCGGCGTGACCACCTGCAAATTGCGCAGCGGCAGCAATTCGGGGTGAGAAAGGTAGATGGTATTGCCGCTCACTTGCACCGTGTACTGCGACGCACCGATCACGGTCGCCCGTATCCGTACCTCAGCGGGACGCAAAGGAATATTGCCGCCGCCGAACTTATTTGCCCGGGCGCGCACTTTTTTGCCGAACTGCACACCGAGGTCGCCGAGATTGCGCTTTTCGTAACCGTAAACAAATTCCGAGACGCCGCCGGAAAACATCACGGCGTGAATCGGACCTTTGAATTCGATGTTGGGCGTCAGCAAAAGATCCTGCACCTGGGACGAAAGCGGGCCGCGTTCCATGACTTGGAACAGCGAATCGCACAGCGCCTTGGCAAATTCTTCTTTGTCGTCTTCGCTCATGGTCGCGCCCAAGCTGAGATGGAGACCGGCCATCTTGGCGATCTTGAGCGCGGTATCCTCTAGTCGGTTGATCACGCCGTTTTCGTCCATCGCGACCAGTCGGGCGCCGACTTCAATCGCGCAGGTGTCGACCACTTTGCCGGCCTGCACGATCGCAATCTTGCTCGTGCCGCCGCCGATATCGACGTTCATGACGGTGAAATCGCCGCCTTCATGATACGTCATGTGCACCGCGCCCGAACCGTATGAGGCGAGGATCGCTTCGAGATTATGTCCCGCGGTGGCGCAGACGAATTTTCCGGCCTCGGCGGAAAACAGCGCCGAGATCGCTTCGGCGTTTTTCTTTTTTGCCGCCTCGCCGGTAACGATGAGCGCGCCGGTATCAATGTCGTCGGGAGTCAGATTGGCGTTGCGATAGGCATCATGGATGAAATCCCCCACCCTGTTGGTATCGATCGTAGTTTTATCTACGTACGGAGTTAACAGGATCGGCGACTCATGAATGATTTCACGGTTGATGACGACAAACCGGCTCGACAGCGCGACGCCTTGGCGACGCAGCGTCAGGCGGGAAAAAATCAGGTGTGAAGTGGACGAGCCGATGTCGATGCCGACGGAATTGAGCATAATTCGTTCGGAGCGCCACATTGGGTGCTCTTCATCCATCAACTCTCCGTTGTCTTCGTCGAAATCGTCATCATGCCCTTCATGCAGGTCAAGCTTCTCGGTGGCAAAATTATCCATGCGCGCAATCAATTCCTTTCTTTCCGACTGTCGTGTATCAGAGTTGAATAGCACAAGAAATTTTGTCTTGCCACTCGCCAAAGTTCGTCCCGCCGGGATGGACAAGCCCCCCTAAACGGGGATAAGATACTTTTCAATCCGCTACTTATGGGACAAGAAGAATATCAAGATGTCTCCTCGTTCCTCAGGCGCTTCACCCGACGCTTGAAATTTCTGCAAGGGATCGAAGGACTGTGCTTAACGGCGATCTGTACGCTGCTGCTTTTCGCCCTCGGCGCCGGTGTTTTTGAGCTCAAGAGCTATTTCCCTTACGCCCCGCTGGCGTATTTCATTATCACCGCTATTGTGCTGCTCGCGGTGATCGGCTGGACGCTCTTCCATTTCCTGCGCCGCTTGCCCCAAGAAAGCGCGGCTCTCTATGTCGAGCAGAAGCAACCCAAGCTGCGCAATAATTTAATCAACTCGTTGCAGCTTTATCCCCAGGTCGTTGAAGGCCGCAATGCGCCGGGGTTTTCGGCGTCTATGGTGTTGGCGCTGTTGCGCGTCACCCGGAAACAAATCGCCGGCCTGCAAATCGACGAACTACTCGATACCCGCCGCCTAAAGTCGGGAGTGCGCTTGCTCGGATTTCTCGCCGTGCCGGTTTCGGCCATGGTGCTTTTCAATCCTTTCTGGGTGAACGGTACGATCAGCATGTTGACCCATCCGCTCGATCATTTACCGCCGACCCAGACGAACATTGAAATGGAACCGAAGGGGATTCGGGTTGTGCGCGGCACGCCGGTGACGATCCAAGCCGCCACCTCCGGCGCCCTGCCGGAATCGTTACAGCTACTGACTTGGACGGGAATTGATGAGCGTGGCGCACCGACCGGCATGGACAAAGTGCCGATGGAAAATCTCGGCGCGGGAAAGTTCAGCACCAAGCTGGCGCGTCTGGAAAAAACTCTACGGTACCGCGCCGTCACCGGTCAGTTCTCCTCCGCCAGTTACAGCGCCGAAGCCGTCGATCCGCCGGAAATCGCCAACGTGCAGCTGATTCTCTATCCGCCCGCGTATAGCGGTCTGGGTTCGGTTTCCGTGGCCGAAGGCAATATCGAAGGCCTCAAGGGCTCTACTCTCCGTCTAGATGCGGTCACGACCAAAGAGGTCGTGAAAGCAGAAATCGCAATGGACGACGGCAAAAAGATTCCGCTCAAAATCGATGGGCGCAAGTTACAGGCCAATCTGGTGCTGTTTCAAGCGCAGTCCTATCGGATCCTGGTGGAAGACGCCCAGGGGTTTCGCAACACGCCGATCAGCTATGAGCTACGGATCAAGCCGGACGGCTTTCCCACGGTGGACCTGCTCCGCCCGACCGAAGACTTGGAAATCAACGGCGATGAAACGCTGTCCCTGGAATACAGCGCGCGCGACGATTTCGGCATCGGCGAAATCGCTCTGGTCACCAAGATCGGCGATCGCGAAGACAAAATCGTTCTGCAAAAAGACGAGGCGAAGCGGCTCGTCCTGCGCGATCAATATACCTGGGATTTGGGCAAGCTCGGTTTGCGCGACGGCGAGGAAGCGATCTTTTTTCTCCAGGTTTTCGACAATGATACGATTTCGGGTCCGAAAATCGGCACTTCACGCTCGGTGCGGCTAAAGCTCAAGAACTTAAAAGGTGAGCACCAGCAAGTCGCCGAGATGCTCCGCGACTTGAATAATCGCATGGTCGATCTGTTGGCCGACCATCTGGAAACCCCGCCGCCGGGCGAAAAATCCGCCACCCCGCAGGGGCCCGACAAGAAGCTCGAACAGAATCTCGCCGACGCGCTCAAGCGCACCGAAGACGTGATGCGCCAGACCGAAAAAGATCGCATGTCCGATTTCGCCACCTGGACCGATCTCGAGGCGCTCAAGCGCAATCTTGAATTTACCAAGAACGAGCTTTTGCAAAAGCAAGAACAGGCGGCGACGGCGAACGACAAGCTCAAGGCGCGTGACGATATCGCCGCAGAGCTCGAGCGCATGTCGCTTTTATCCGAGGACATCGGCAAACGTCTAAAAGCCCAAGAGTTGGCCTCGACGGCGCAGGATCTGACGCGCAATCAGGAACGTCTGATGGATGCTTTGGAGAAGCTTCAAAGCGGCGACAAGAACTTGGACGCGATCATGAAGCAGATCTCGGAGCTGGCCAAGAACCTGCAGGGCCTGCAGCAGGCGCTCTCGCAACTCGCCCAGCAGATGCCCGACGATTTTATGAACGCCCAAAACATGCAGGGACTCGGCTTCGATGATATGTTTCGCGCGCTGGAGGAGATCCGCAAAAAGCTCAAGGAAGGCGACATCGAAGGGGCGCGGCAGTTGGCCCGCGAGTTGTTCAATCAAATGGCGCAGATGGTCGCGGCGCTGCAAAACGCCCAGCGCTCCGCCATGGCCTCGGGCATGGGGCGCATGCAGGGCGAAATGCAGCGGCAGAATAACGAGCTTCAGGAGCTCGCCCGCGAACAACAAGAGATCCTGCTCAAGACCGAAGGCATCAATAATTCAGCGTTGACCGAGCGCGATGCCGCGCTAAAGAATAAACTCGATCGTTTCCTTGAAAAGGCGGTCGCCGAGTTGGGGCAACTGACCGATCTCTTTCCCGACCGCGAAGGACCCGACGATCCGAATCTGCTGACCAATCTGGACGACGCGACGATGAATTCGTTGCTCAAAAATCTGATCGCCAAGCTGAGCAACAAAGATTTCCCGGGCTACAAAGAAGGCGATGAGTGGGCGCGTAAAGAACTCACCAAAAAACGCACCCAGGCGCAGGAAACACGCGCCCAGCGTGCCGAGAAGAGCCTCGATAACATAAAATCAGAGCTCGAGGCGCTGCTCAATCAGCCGGCGCAGGCGCTCACGGACGCCAACAAAGGTGAATTGCGCGATCTGGCCAGCCGGCAGGACGTTTTGAAAGATCGCACTGACGAGCTGCACGAAAAGTTGCAATCACTCTTTCAGCTCTTTCCTCAGCTTGATCCCAAGATCGTGCAAAACATTGGCGAAGCCGGCGGCGCCATGGGCAACGCGCATAACCGGCTCGGTCAGCTGGATTCGCGCGGCGCGGTGCCGCCAGAACGCACAGCGCTGGACCGACTGTCCCAGTCGCAGCAACAGATGCAATCGGCCATGCAGCAGATGGCCCAGCGCGGCCAGCTCGGCAATATGCCAATAACGCGCTTGTTCCGCCAAGGCCGTTTTCTACCTTACGGCTCGATGACGCCGCTGCCCGGCATGCCGCAGTTTCCTCAGTTTGATATCGAAAACGGCTTTACCGGCCTGGACACGGAAAAATTCCACCTGCCGGGCAAGGACGAATACAAGGCCCCGCGCAACTTCCGCGAAGAGATCCTCGAGTCGCTCAAGCAAGGCGTACCGCCGCAGATGAAAGAGCAGATCGAGCGCTATTTCAAAAATCTCTCCGAGTGATCTCGCATTGAAGTACCCCGTTTTCCGGCTCTCTATTGTCGTGTTTTTTTTGCTGGTGGCGGTCAACACGCCAGCTGCCGAGCCCGATTCGAAATTCAAGCCGGGCGAGGAACTGCTTGACGCCTGGCGCCTCACCCAGGCAGAAGAGTTCGCCGCCAAGGCGCTCAAGGAAGATCCCAAATCGGCCGCGGCCTTGGAATTTGACGGGCGGGTAAAATTTTACCAGGGACGCTATCCAGAGGCTCTGGCCGAATTGGACCGGGCCCTAGCCATCGACTCGTCGAGCCAACGGCGCCAGGCGCTCAAACTGTTCACCCAGCTCACGGTCGACGTTCATAAATCGCTTAAGCGCCACGAGAGCGCGCATTTCGTTTTGTTCGTCGACGACAAGCGCGACGGCATCCTGGCGCCGCTGGCGCTTGACACCCTGGAAAAGAGCTACGAAACGACTGGCGCCGAACTCGGCTTCTATCCGAAAGAGAAAGTGCGCGTCGAGATCGCGCCCGATGCAACCAGCTTTAACGCACTTTCGACTCTCTCGCTGCGCGACATCGAGGAGACCGGCGCCGTCGGCATCTGCAAGTTCAACAAGCTCATGATCATCTCGCCGCGCGCACTGAGCTTCGGTTACCGCTGGCTGGACTCGCTCAGTCATGAATACCAGCACTACGCGATCGTGGCCCTAACGAACAATCAGGCGCCCATCTGGCTGCATGAAGGCATGGCGCGCTTCTACGAAACCCGCTGGCGCAAACCGGCGCCGGCGAAGGACGCCGCCGAAGATTATTTGACGCCGGCCAATCAAACGCTGCTCGTGCAAGCGTTGGCAAAAAATCAGTTCGTCGGCTTTAAAAACATGGAACCGTCGCTGATCCATCTCGAAACTCCTGAGCAGGTGCAGCTTGCCTATGCCGAAGCCGCTTCGGCCGTCGACTTCATCAACCAAAGCAAGGGTCGGACGGGCGTGCGCGAGTTGCTGGCGACGTTAAATGACAAACCCACCCCCGAGGCCATTGAAAAAGTCTACGGCATGTCGTTCGATGGATTTGAAACGAAATGGAAAAGCTTTCTCAAAACCAAAGGGCTCAAGGAAATCGAAGGCAGCCACGTGCGCAAGCTCAAGGTCAAAAAAGATCAAAAGCAAGACGAAGAAGTGGTGGAACTGAGCGAGATTCAGTCAGCGGTGGCGCGCAATCGCACTCATCTCGCCGATCAGCTGCTCGCCAAGGGGCGCGCGGCCGCGGCGGCCAATGAATACCAGCGCGCCTTGCAGGCAAGCCCCCACTCGCCGATCATTCTCAACAAACTCGGCCGCATCATGATCGAAACCAATCGCCCCGACGATGCCCTGGCGCTGTTCAAGCAGGCGCTCGATGTCGACCCCGACAACGTCAATACCTACGTCCAGCTGGGGCGCGCCCAGAATGCCAAGAAGAATTTCAAAGAAGCACGCGCCGCGCTCGAGGAAGCGATCCAGATCAATCCGTTCAACCCGCTCATTTACCGCTTGCTCGGCGATGCTTACAGCGGCCTCGGCGATCAGGAAAAAGCGCGCTTGGCCAAGGCTACCTTGGATAAACTCTTGAGTACCAATAATTGATCGGCTGAGAAGGAAAACCATGGAAGCGACGGAGATACAGCAACACGAGATCGCCGAGATCGAAGAGTTCGCCAACAAACGGGACAGCATGCTCGGCGAAATCCGCAAGGTCATCGTCGGCCAGGATCACGTCATCGAAGAAGTTTTGATCGCGCTGTTCGCCAAGGGACATTGCCTGCTCGTCGGCGTGCCGGGATTGGCAAAAACCCTGCTGATCAGCACGCTCGCGGAAATCTTGGATCTCGACTTCAATCGGATTCAGTTCACCCCCGACCTGATGCCCTCCGATATCACCGGCACCGACATCTTGCAGGAAGACGCCGGCACCGGCAGGCGGAGCTTTCAGTTTCTCAAGGGACCGATCTTTACGAATATTTTACTGGCGGATGAAATCAACCGGACGCCGCCCAAGACCCAGGCGGCGCTTTTACAATCGATGCAGGAATACAAGGTCACCGCCGGCGGCAGCACGTTTCCTCTCGACCTGCCGTTCTTCGTGCTAGCGACACAAAATCCGATCGAGCAGGAAGGCACCTATCCGCTTCCTGAAGCGCAGCTCGACCGCTTCATGGTGAACATCGAGATTCGCTACCCGAACTTCGAAGACGAAGTGCAGATCGTCATGCAGACGACGTCGACCGGCAAGCCAGCGCCGCAAAAAATCATGGACGGCCCGGCGATCTTGCGTTACCAGAACCTGGTACGCAAGGTGCCGGTTTCCCCATTCGTGGTTTCTTACGCGGTGGCGCTGGCGCAGCGTTCCCGGCCACAGAGCGCCGATGCGTCTCAATACGTCAAAGACTACGTCGAATGGGGCGCCGGACCGCGTGCCTCGCAATATTTAATCCTTGGCGCCAAAGCGCGCACGATCCTGCAAGGCCGCTATGCGGTGTCCATCGAAGACATTCAAGCTCTTGCACCTTCCGTGCTGCGCCACCGCATCGTGCCCAACTTCAAAGCTCAAGGCGAAGGGCTCTCGTCGGCCGACATCATCAACCGCCTTCTCACCGATGTAAAACCGTCCGCCGACGGCAAAGCCATCAGATAAAATCCCGAAAGCCAACTCCGGATTTCGATTTCGCAATGCAGTATGGAATCGGTCTTTTGGGCTTTTCGCCGCGATTTCTTCGGCAGCGTCGCGAAATCAGTTCTGGAATTAAAATCCGCGGCAACGCCGAGTTTCGCCTGCGAACGCAGCAAGCGCTAGCGCTGCTCCGGCCGCTCGGAGAATTTGAAATCATTCAAGCGAATCTCGGCCGCATCCGTCAAGGCAAGCATAGCGGCATGAAAGCATGGGTGAAGCCACCGACGTTCATCGTCGGCAAGCCGACCTGGAATCATTCCGCGCTATGGTACGCTAGCGCCATCGCCCACGACGCTTATCATGCCGCCCTCTATTCGGACGCCAGGAAGCTTTGTCCGGGGCAAGAGCCCGGAGCTGACAGCTGGACCGGCGCGGCGGCGGAAAAGCGATGTCTCGCCTTTCAGCGCCAGGTGCTTTGTGCGCTCAACGCCGACGAGCGGATTATTAACTATGTCGATCGATGCGCACAAAATCCGACCTACCAAGGATACACTCAAGGCTGGCGCAGTTGGCTAGATTATCTTGGGCGCCGGTGGTAGAAATTTGCGAGGATGGAAGATGGAAGATAGTGATTCTCGATCCTCCATCCTCGATCTTCGAGGAAGAATTTACGCCGATGGCGACCCACGACAAAAACTACTTCGATCCCAAAGTTCTCGCCGGGATTTCGAACCTAGCCCTGCGCGCCCGCTGGGTCGTCGAAGGGCTGATGTCGGGGGTGCATCGCAGCCGTTCCAAAGGTTTCAGCGTCGAGTTCGAAGAACATCGCGAATACTCGCCGGGCGATGAAATCCGCCGCATCGATTGGAAGGCGCTGGGCAAATTCGACCGCTATTTTATCAAAGAATATGAAGACGAAACCAACTTGCGCGCGTATCTTCTTTTGGACGCCAGCGCGTCGATGAACTATGCCTCCGATGGCATCAGCAAGTTCGATTACGGTTGCACGCTCACCGCGTCCCTGGCCTACCTTATTTTGAAACAGCAAGATGCTGTCGGCCTCGTCACCTTCTCTGATCGAATCGAAAACTTCATCCCGCCGCGCGCCAAGCGCGACTATTTGACGCAAATTCTTCATGCCTTGGAAAATCGCGGCCCAAGCGGCGAAACCAACGTCGGCAAAATCCTTGAAGACATCGCCGCTCAGGTGAAACGGCGCGGCTTGATCGTGCTGGTCTCCGATCTGCTCGACGAGCCGGAAGCGATTCTCAATGGACTGCGCCAGTTTCGCTTCAGGGGCAACGATGTCATCGTCTTTCATCTGCTCGATCAGGCCGAGCTCGATCTGCCCTTCGAAGGCAACATCTTGTTTGAAGACTTGGAGGCGGTGAATTTGCGGGTGATCGCCGATCCCCGTTCCATTCGCGCAACCTACAAGCAAGTCGTGCAGGAGTTCATCAACGACATGCGCAAGCAGTGCCACGACAATGCCATCGATTATCAGATCATCTCCACCGCCACGCCGCTCGACCGCGCTTTGGCCAGTTACCTGAGCTGGAGAGGCTAGCGCGCCGATGTCGCTTTTTTTTCTCTATCCGTTATTTCTCTTCGGACTCCTGGCCGCTTCGCTGCCGGTTCTGATTCATCTCCTGAATCGGCGCAGGCTGAAGCGAATTCAGTTTCCTGCGGTGCGCTTTATTTTACTCTCGCAAAAGCGTATCTCGCGCAGTTATCGTCTGCGCCACTGGATCCTTCTGGCGCTGCGAACTCTGGCGGTGGTTTTTCTCGCGCTGCTGCTCGCCAATCCGATCTTCCAGACCGGCGCGGGGCTATTTGCCGGCGGCGGCCCGATCGCGCTGGTCGTGCTGCTCGACAACTCATTGAGCATGACTTGGAGCGCCGACGGCAATGGCTTTAAGCAAGCGAAAGAAGCGGCGCGAACGCTGATTTCAGCTTTGAACGAGGGTGACCGCGCCGCGGTCATTCCTACCAATATCAGCGGCAAAGAGCTGTTTCGCCTCAAGGGACAAAAAGACGTCCTGTTGAGGGAATTGGATAGCATCGAGATCGCCGATGGCACGGTGAATCTCACTGCGGCGCTCGGCAAGGCGTACGAATTGTTGAATCAGCCGGCGGGACAAAAGGAAATCCGCCTGATCACCGATCTGGGTCTCACCGGCTGGGATCAATTTTCCGTGTCGGGGTTGAAACAGATCGATCCGTCGATACCGCTTAAACTAATTCACATCGGCCGCAAACAAGCCCCGCTCAACGGCAGCATTAAAGACATCCGTTTGGGCGGCCAAGGCGTGGGCGTCAACCTGCCACTCCAGATCGACGTTACGGTGACGAACTTCGGCGAGAACGAAATCAAGGACGTGCTCGCTCAGCTGAGCATCGACGGGCAAAACCGCGGACAAAAGCTGGTCACGGTTCCGGCCAAATCGGAAAGCTCGGTGAGCTTTCAAACGCATCTCGGTCAACCCGGCGTACACGCCGGACAGGTGGCGCTCAAAAAAGAAGGTCTCGCAGGCAATGCCATCGAAGCTTTTACGCTCGATGCGCAGGACAAGCTCAAGGTTCTGGTGGTCGACGGCGATCCACAGACGTCATTGGTCCAAAGCGAAACCTTTTTTCTCAGCCACGCGCTTGACCCCTCGGGCGAGCGCGACTCCTCGCTTTTTCTCCCAACCGTTATCCTATCGGATGGTTTGAATGCGGCGACACTGGATCAGTACCAAGTTCTGATTCTCTGCAACGTGGCGGCGCTGCCGGATGCGTTCCTAGCCAAACTGCCGAATTTTTTACGCCAGGGCGGCGGCGTGTTGATTTTCGGCGGCGATAAATTTCAGCCGGAGAGCTACAATCAAAAACTCGCGCGCGATCTGCCGGGACAGCTCGGCGAGAAAAAACTCGGCCCGGAAGCGAACGGCGAGAAAATCGCCAAATTCGATGCTGCTCATCCGGCGCTGCAGTTCCTTACCGATCCCATCCTGCAAGAATCGCTCAAATCGGCGCGCGTTTGGGGCTACATTCGGGCCTCCGCCGCCAAGGCTCCCTTAATTTCGCTCGCCAATGGCGATCCGTTGTTGCTCGAGCAAAAAGTCGGCGCGGGACACATCCTGTTTATGGCGAGCAGTGCCGACCGCGATTGGAGCGATCTGCCTGTGAAAACCGTCTATTTGCCGCTGATCCAATCGCTTTCGCAATATCTCGCTGGCGGCAAGCGCGGCAGCTTGGACGCCGGCATCGCCGTCGGTCGCACCAAGGAAGTGGGACTGCCGCCGAGCTACGTGGGCAAGAACTTGCGCGTCACCAAGCCGGACAAGCAAACCGCCGACGTTGCCGTCACCGCCGAAAAGGACCGCGCCGTGGCGATCATCGAGGACAACGATCGCGCCGGAATTTATCATTTGTCCGTGCCCGCCGGCGCGGCGAAGGACGGCGGCCCGCCGGCGATTTATGCGGTCAATCCACCGCTGCTCGAATCGCGCTTGGATGAAATCAGCCAGCGCGAGCTACAGGCCAAGCTCAGCCCGATCCGCGCCGAAGTGATTCCCGTCGAGGCGATCAAAGAAGGCGGCAAGCGCACCGACCTCGCGTTGCCGTTGTTGGCGCTGCTCCTCGTAACCTTGCTGATCGAGAGTTGGTTGGGACAGCGGTTTTAGACCCTGCGAAGGTTGAAGCGAGAAATGCTTGGTCGAACTGCAATAAGCTTTAAGGCTAATAACATGAATCGCCGCAAGTTCATCCGAATCTTTTCCCAAGCTTTCCTCGGCGCGACTCTGTTGCCCTCGGTCATCGACGCCGCCGAGCAGGAGGAAAAACGCCGGCTCCAGTTTGTCTTCGCGCAGATCAAGTATCGCGGCGGCGACTGGAATCCTCATCCGTTGTCGGTGCCGCCGCTGATCGAAGAGCTGGCGGCGCGGACCAGCGTCGACGCCGCTGCGAACAAGCACGAAGTCACCTTGACGGATCGCGACTTGTTCAACTATCCGTTTCTCTACTTGGCGGGCAAATACGAATTCGATCCGTTCAGTCAGGAAGAAGTGGAAACCCTGCGCCGCTTTCTGACCTACGGCGGTTTTCTGCTGATCGATGATGCGCTCGGCCAGCAAGGTTACGGCTTCGATAAATCGGTGCGCCGCGAGATGCAGCGGATCTTCCCGGGAAACGATTTCAAACGCCTGCCGTCGGGACATGCGGCGCTCCGAAGCTATTATCTTTTACGCCAAGTCGGCGGCGTACGAATCGTCAGCCCCAATCTCGAGGGAATCAACGTCGGTGCGTCGACCCCCGTGATCTATTGCCAGAACGATCTCGGCGGCGCGTGGGAACGCGATCAGGCGGGTCAATGGACCAACGCCTGCACTCCCGGCGGCGAAGCCCAACGCAAGGACGCCTTTCATCTCGGCATCAACATCATTCTCTACGCCATGACCGAGAACTACAAAGAGGACTTGATCCACGTTCCGTTCATCCGCCGCCGGCTCACCAGGTAAACGATGAGCGATCTCTATCTGATCGGCGCTCTGCCCTGGTGGTTGGTCGCGCTTGCCGGGCTCGGGGCAGCGGCGCTGCTGGCGCAGCAATTGATCAATCTGCGCCAACGCCTGTCGCTTAGCCAAAGCAGTTTTCTCACTCTTATTCGGGCTTGCGTCTATGCCGGATTGATTTTCTTTTTGCTCGGTCCGGCGCTGATC
>WNGI01001425.1_pt1 | contig 36637 bp, 24 predicted proteins | sample 5400621 | NCBI WGS metagenome assembly WNGI01 (sample SAMN13153374, study PRJNA577476) | soil metagenome | isolation source: 20 cm soil or saprolite under Garry oak tree replicate 1 | place: USA:California | collected 2016-06-15
CTACTGTTCAGGACGCAGCCAGCTGGTCAATCCCCCTGATTCCGTAGTGACGGGGGCACGCGGAGATTGCGAGGCCGGGGCGCCTAGCGGATGCGGCCGGGTGGCAGCTTCGTCAGCCAGTCCTCGTATTCACTCCACGCACGTACTGCGCATGGAGAGCAGTCAGCTTCATGTACTGCTCGTACTCGAAGGCCAGCATGAACGGCGGCCGCCGCTTGGGGATGCGCATTGCATTCCAGGCTGGCGGTGTGTAGCCAAGAGCGACTTCGGACTCGAGGTCCCTGGGGACGGGCTCAAGCGGGTCATCGATCAGGCGCTGCCTGGTCGTATCCGTCAGCCGAGCAAACCATTCATCCGGCTGAGGGAGGCGGTCCACACGCTCAGACGCTACGCGGATCCGGGATACCAACCGGGCCAGACGGGAAGCGTGACAGAGAGATCAACTCTAAGGGCGCTGTGGTGCCCCGAGGCACCGTAGGCTGAGCTCACCGGGAGGCAGGATGACGCACTCCAGTACGGCACTTGACTGGACCGAGCCGCTCACTGCTGCCGTTGCCGTCGGCGTCGGCTGGGCCACTTTCGCGGGTCAACTTCAGCAGGACGGCTGGATAAGTGGGGGCGGCACCCTGTGGCTGCTCATCCTGGCCATGGTCGCCACCGTTGGTTTGGTGATCACGATCGTTGCGCGACGCGCGCGGCGACACTGGTGGACCGCGTTCGGCCTCGCGGCGGTGGCCGCGAGCCCTGTCGTGTTCGCCTACATCCCCAATGTCGTACTGATCGTCCTCGCCATCGTCGAGATACGCCTGGCACTCACCCAAGGGCGCCGGACGCCCAGCCCGGCCAATTAGGGCGTGCACGAAGATCGGCTCACGCCGCATACGGCACAGGCGCTCGATACCGTCCGGTCGATCCGTCAGATCAGCAGGAGGAACACCCACGTGGTCGGCTCGCGCCAGCCGGCGAGTCGTTGGCCTGCGGTCGCGGGCGACACGGTTCATGGACCGGTCCGAGGTGCTCGCTGCGTATCGGCTCTGACGCGGTGGCGGGTGCGCAGCAGGTCCGCGAAGCCGACGGCTGCGGCGACGGCAACGAAGCCGAGCGTGACGACGGTTGCCGTACGGAGCGCGTGACCATAGTGGGCTGCGCTCGTGTCGCGGGCGCCAAGACTGATGAAGTACACAGCGCCGATCACGGCTTGGCCAACCGCGAGGCCAATGCGCTGGGCGGTCTGGAGCACGCCACCGGCGGTGCTCCCGGCCACCGGGTCCACCTCCATCAGCGTGAGGGCCTGATTCGGGGTGATGATCGCCCCGGATCCGACGCCCATGATGAACAGCGCAGGTGCCAACGCGAGCGCGACGCCGGTAGCTGGCGCATGGCCCACCTGCAGGGCGAGCACGAGGGCACCGACGCCGAATGTCAATGTGGCGGCGACCACGAGAGGACGACCGATGCGGGTAACCACCCGGCCGGCGAGCGATGCGGCGACTGCACTGCCGACTGCGTATGACGTGACGGCCAGGCCAGACTCGAGGGCGGTGTAGCCAAGCCCCTGCTGGTAGTAGAGCGCCAGCACCAGCGGGAGTCCGGCCATCGCAGGGAAGAAGGCAAGCGCGAGCACTACGCCGGCGGTGTACGACGGCACCCGGAACAGGCGCAGGTCGATCAGCGGATCCTGCTGCAACCGGGTGAGCCGGCGTTCCCGCCGGACGAACAGCGCGAGCATGACCAGCGCGGGAACACCCAGCCAGGCCAGGCGCCCGTCCCGCGCCGCGTCGTACTGTACGAACCCGAAGAGCACGCAGAACGTCGCCGCGCCGAGCAAGCCGGCACCCATGGTGTCCAGACGATGCCGACCAAGCGCCGGATCGGCAGGAAGCAGCCGCCGGGCCAGCAGAATCACCGCCACGCCGACCGGGACATTGACGAAGAACACCAGCCGCCAGCCCTCGTGCGGTCCGCCGAGCGCGATGAGGCCACCGCCGATCAAAGGCCCCAGCGCAGTACCGACGCCGACCGTCGTTCCCAGGACGCCGAAGGCCCGGCCACGCTCGGAGCCGGGAAACAGCTGCTGCACCAAGCCCGATACCTGCGGGTTGATCAGGCCGCCGGCCAGCCCCTGGAGCACCCGCGCCCCGATCAGTACGCCCACGCTCGGCGATAGCCCGGCGAGGATGCTCGTGGCCGTGAAACTTCCCACCCCGACCTGGAACATCAGCCGCCTGCCATGGTCGTCACCGAGCCGCCCGGCAAGCACCGGCACCAGGCCGAACGCCAGCGTGTAGCCGCTAACCACCCACTGCAGCTGGGACGGCGCGGCCCCAGTGGCTCGACCGATCGAAGGCAACGCGACGTTGGTGACGCTCACGTCAAGCAACGTCATGAACAGGGCACTGCAGCAAGTCAGCAGAGACAACCACCGGCGCGGATCCGGCTCGGCCTCCGCGACATCCGGCATGCCGACAAGCCTATGCAGGCGAAGAGACTGCACACGCTGCCGACCGCTCCTGCCCCGACGGGGTGAATGATGGCGGCGACCTACATCCGAGATGACGGGGATGATCACATGCCTACCTACCGAATCGTCTATGGGGACGACGAGCAGGTGATACGCGAGACCTTCACCGACGTCGAGGTTCAACGAGAAGACGGCTGGGTGGTGCTGTTCCGCGGCAAGGAAGCGATCCTGCGCATGCGGGAGGAGCACGTGCAATCGCTCGACGAGGTCACCGGTGAAGTGGGGTGAGCGACGGTCAACGGATATCGGGGTGTCGCCATAGACGAGTGATGGCCGGCCACCCGATCAAAGCCCCACAACGGCAGAGAAGCTTCGACGTCGGATACCCGCGAGGCGGTCTGCGTCAGGCATGCACTTCGAGACCTGTCTCTTCGCATTACGCGTGGCGTCACGATGTCTGTCAGAAGCGTCGGCGCGCCGCTCAGCTTGATCTGCGCGTCAGCGAAGAAATCGGCCGGATACCTCGTCGATCGCTTGGTCGAGGATCGTGAGACCGAGGTCGAGTTCTTCTTGGGTGGCCGTCAGGGGCGGTGCGATCCGGAAGGTGCCCCCCATTCCTGGTAGTTGGACGATGTTCATGTGCAGACCGAGTTCGAGGCAACGCTCGGTGACTTGTGCGCAAAGTTCGGCGGAGCTCTCCTTCGTCGTCCGGTCGAGGACGAGCTCCAGTCCGACCAGTAGGCCGCGACCGCGGATATCGCCGACGACGTCATGGCGTGCGCCGATCGAGGCCAGGCCGCGGCGAAGGTGGGCGCCGAGTTCTGCAGCGCGATTGTCCAGCCCGTCGCGAAGTGCTACGTCCAGCACGGTGTTCCCGACCGCCGCAGCGAAGGGATCGGACACGTGCGTGGTGAAGAACAAGAACCCGCGCTCGTACGCGGCTCGCTCGATCTCGGCAGTGGTGATCACTGCGGCGAGCGGCAATCCCGCTCCGAGAGTCTTCGACAGCGTCAGGATGTCGGGAATCACGTCGTCGCGCTCGAATGCGTACCACGAGCCGGTACGGCACAACCCGGTCTGGGCCTCGTCGAGGATGAGGAGCATTCCGCGCTCACGACACTTGTGCTGCAGGGCCGCGAGGTATCCGGCGGGTGGGTCGATGATCCCGCCGGAGCTGAGTATCGGTTCCACGATGCAGGCAGCGAGACTGCCGACCGACTGCGCGTCGATGAGATCGAATGCGAAGTCGAGCTGACGCTGCCAGTCCAGCCGGCCGTCTGACCCGACGAAGTCCGGGCGATAGCTGTTCGGCGTGGCGATCGCGAAGTTGCCGGGAGCTGCCGGGCCATACCCCCTCCGGCCGGCGCTGTAGGTGGCACTCGCGGCAGCCTGCGTCATGCCGTGCCAAGACCGCGCGAACGACACGATCTCGTGCTTACCCGTTACCAGCTTGGCCATCCGGATCGCCGCCTCGTTCGACTCGGCCCCGGTCGTCAACAGCAGAACCTTCTCCAGCGGTGCAGGCAGCGTGTCGGCGAGGCGGCGGGCAAGGTCGACAACCGGTCGGCTGACCATCCCGCTGAACAGATGGTCGAGAGTCGCTATCTGCCGCCGTACCGTAGCCACGATCTCCGGATGCGAGTGACCGAGGATCGAGCTCATCTGTCCCGACGTGAAGTCGAGGATCTTGCGGCCGCTCGCGGTGTACACGAAACTGCCCGCGGCCCGGTCGATGATCTCCCGGGTAAACCCACCGGCTCCCGAGTAGCGGACCAGATGGCGGTCGACATCGGACCAGAAAGCCTCGACTTCAGTTGCCGCGGTCGCAGCGGGCCCGAACCGGGAAGGCGCAGTCATGCACCGACGGTAGGGACCCGCCGCGCACCATGTCTATCGGGTGAGGCAGCAGCCTCGAGCAGCGCCTCGTCCAGGGCCCGCAGCGCCCGGTCGGCGGCCTGCCTGGTCAGCACGATCGGCGGTTTGATCTTGAGGACGTTCGCGCCCGGGCCGTCCGCCGACAGCAGCACGCCTCGCGCCACCGCGGCCTCGATGACGGCGCGGGCACGTTGGGTAGCGGGCTCGCGGGAGGAACGATCGCGGACGAGGTCGACTCCGAGGAAGAGCCCTCGCCCCCGTACGTCGCCGATGCAGTCATGGCGCTGACGCAGCTCGTCCAGGCCGGCCCGGAAGTAACTGCCCAACACCGCTGCGTTGGCAACCAGCCGCTCGTCGCGGATGACGTCGAGCACGGCAAGGCCGACGATGCAGCTGACCGGGTTGCCGCCGAAGGTGTTGAAGTACTCCATGCCGGTGACGAACGACCTTGCGATCTGCGGCGTCGTCACCACCGCCGCGAGCGGATGCCCGTTGCCGATCGGCTTGCCGAGCGTGACGACGTCCGGGACCACTCCGTGCCGCTCGAAGGCCCACATCGCGTCGCCGACCCGGCCGAAGCCGCACTGGACCTCGTCCGCGATGCATACGGCGCCCGCGGCACGCGCGTGCGCGTAAGCGGCGGCCAGGTAGCCGGTGGCCAGCTCGATCTGCCCGGCCACGCCCGGGATCGACTCGTGCAGGAACGCGGCCGGGGCCGAACCGGCGGCGGCCAGGTCGTACGCGTGGCGGGCGACATCGTCCGCGTAGGCGGCACCGTCGTCGCCGTGCTCGCCCCGATACGGATCGGGCAGCCTGCACACCCGCACCCTCGGCCCCGCGCCGGCGCCACCCGCGCGGGCGAACTTCGCGTGGCTGACCTCGACGAGCGCGCCGGTGTGCCCGTGATAAGCGTGCTCCAGCGCGAGCACGACGTCACGCCCGGTGTGTGTTCGAGCCAGGCGCAGCGCCAGGTCGTTCGCCTCGCTGCCGGAGTTGACGAAGAAGACCACGTTGAGCGGGTCGGGGAACAGGGCGACGAGGCGGCGGGCGTACTCGACGATCGCGGGATGCAGGTACCTGGTGTTGGTGTTCAGGACGCCGGCCTGTTCGCACAGCGCCGCCGTGACACGGGGATGGCAGTGCCCGACATGCGCCACGTTGTTGACAAGGTCGAGGTAGCGGCGCCCGTCATCAGCGATCAACTCCGCACCCTGTCCGGCGACGATGTGCAGCGGCCTTGCGTAGCTCAGCGACAGCGTGGCGGACAGGCTGGTACGGCGGTGGTGAACGATCCAGTCGCTGTCACGCTGGGCCGGTGCAGGCGTGATGGGTAGGCGGCACACGAGGTTGGGATCGGGCGAGATCGATAGCCACACGTCCCGTTCGCCCCGCCGCGCGACACCGGGCAGGTCGTGCGAGCGGCCGAGCAGCGTGGTGAACAGCTGCACATGCGGATGCGGTTGCCAGCCCCCGTTCTCAGCCGGGGTGCCGACCGTTGCCACGCACTCGCCCCGGGCGACCCGCTGCCCCGGCCTGACCCTCGTCGTGACGTCGTGGGCCAAATGGCCGAGCAGCAGCCAGAACGGCGTGCCGTCGGCGGTCTCGTGCCGCAGAATCACCGTCCCGCCGTAGTCCTGCGGCGCCGGGCGGACCGCGACCGCGACCACCTCGCCGTCGAAGGGCGCGTACACCGGCTCGCCGGCGGGCACGAACAGGTCCAGGCCCAAGTGGATGGTGCGTCGCTCGCCGCCCGGGCCGGCGAACTCATCGGCCGTGTAGACGCCGCGGTCCTCTCCGTACCGGCCGACGGCCAGGTCCGCCGTGGAGCTGCTGCGCAGCGCAGCCACGGCGTCAGCATCCGTGATGTCCGCGTCGGCAGGAAGGACCAGCACGTTCACATCCGGCCGCGCCGCCGCCACGACCGGCGCCGGGTCGGCGGCCGCCGACGACAGCCAGGTGACGACCTTGCCGGACGCGGGCACCGCCGGGTAACCGCACGCGTCGCGCAGCCGGCACACCGCAAGCGGCCCGAGCGCGTCGCCTAACTGCCGAGCGACTCCCAAGATCGGGCCCTGGCTGACCATCAGATAACGGTTGGCCGGATCGTCGCGGGCTTGCTGCGCCGCGTTGACCACGCTCATCGCCAGCCTGGTGGCGAGCAGGCCGGGCAGGATGTCCAACTCGGCCACCGTCAGCGGGGCCTCGCGGTGATAGCCGGCGACCAGCGGCAGCACCGGTGCGAGCAGGTCGTCACCGGCGTGCAGCACGGCGTAGGCACACAGTGTTGCCAGCCCACAGACCCGCGGAGCTCGATCGACGTCGCCGAAGTCGATCAGGCCGGACGGGCGTCCCTCGGCGTCGACGAGCACGTTGTGTTCGTTCGCGTCGTTGTGGATGGTCTGCGCCGGAAGCCGCTCCAGCGCCGAGGCCAGCTCTCGGCGAAACCGGGTGAGCGCGTCGACGGTGAACTGGCGGCACTCCGCCGGCAGCTGCATCGGGTCGAAGCTGAGCTGTCCGGCGGCCGGCATGCTCCACCGATGCGGCACGTCCAGGGCGGGATCGTCGAAGTCAGCTAGCGCGGCGTCGAGCGCAGCGACGGCGGCGCCCACGGCCCACAGGTCAATGTCGTCCATCGCGTGGTCGGTCCAGGCATCACCGTCGATCCATGCCAGCACGCGCGCGGTGCGCGGCTGGCCCGCGACCCTGATCGTGCGGCGCTCGATTGACGACGGCGTCTTCACTGGGAGCGCGCGCGCGGCAAGGCGGTCCAGCACGGCGTCCTCGAGATCAAGGCGTGCCCGATCGGCGTCCGTCGCGGCGAGCTTGAGCACGACCAGACGCCCGTCTGCACGGCGCACCCGGGCGTTCAGATCACGCTCGCCGGGAAGCGGTATCAGCTCGAGGTAGCCGGGAAGCAGGACAGCAGCGGCCTCATCCAGGGCGGCGCGACTGACCGTCATCGACTCACCGCTCCAGGCATCGCCAGCTCCGCTCGGGTGGCCAGATTAGGCGCCGTCAAGTCAGGCGTCGTGGCTCAGCTGTTTCAGTTGTTCGGTCAGCGACTCACGGCGCTGTGCGAGGATGCCGAGCACGGCCTCCCGCTCCTCGACGTTGGTGAGACCCGCGGCGATCTCCTCCGCGTCCTCCACCCCGTCGCCGTCCCCCTTGAGCCCGTCGGTTGATCCACGCAGCTCCGCGATCTCCGCGTCAATGTCGCGAAGCCGTTGGCGTAGCTGCTCGATCCTGGTCTCGTCGACCATCGGCCTGTCCTCCCTGCTCGGCATCCCTCCTCCGTACGGAAATCTACTGGCGCGGTGCGGCCGGGTCTTGGTCGCCATGGCAGTGGTGAGGACGGCGTGCCAGCTGGCACGCGTCCGGCGTGATGCGCGCACTCGCCGAGACCTGAACGACACTTCGACATGATGCCTCCGATGGGATGATTCCCCGCTGGAAGGCATCTGAGGAGGTCGATCATGAACGGTCGTCGTGTCCGGGTCGCAGCCGTGTCAGGGCTGACGCTGGCCGCGCTCACAGTCACTCCGGCGGGCGCCGCCGCGAGTCCCGGACTCGCCGCGCCGCCGGCCTGCTCCTCGGGTGCGCACACGCTCTCGCATTTCGGCGACCACGTGTACCCGGAAACGGGTAACGGCGGATACACCAGCCTGCACACGGACGTCCACATGATCTATGACGCGCCGAGCAACCAGTTCCTGTCGGGCAACCACGTCGTCCTGAGTGCGCGCGCGACGCAATGCCTCACCGACTTCAGCCTCGACTTCGAGCGCACGAGCGTCGACCCGGTGAACGGCCCGGACATGGCGGTGAACTCGATCGCCGTCAACGGCCGACCTGCGGCGTACAAGTTCGTGCAGCCCACTTACCCCGGCGACCCGAACGGGCAGGACGACCCCAACCCACTCGCCCATGCGGCATCACAGGTCAACCCGGTCGGCGGACCCCACAAGAACCCGTTGCCACCGGCCTGCACGCCGGAAGTGACGGGCGGTGTGAACGCCCAGAACGGCGATCAGTGCCCCGCAAACAAGCTGGTGATCACGCCGTCCCAGCACATCTCGGCCGGCACCGGCTTCACCGTCACGGTGTTCTACACCGGCCGTCCCGGTGTGCACACCGACGGCGACGGCACGACGGAAGGCTGGTTCCGAAACGACTCACCGCCCGGCGACGGTGGCTTCGTCACGACCGAGCCGGTCGGCACCGAGGACTGGATGCCGCTCAACGACCATCCGAGCGTCAAGCCGACCTACGACTTCTACGACACGGTCAACGCCGGCAAGACCGCGATCGCGAACGGCATACTGCTCTCCACAGTGCAGAACCCGACGGACGCGCAGTTCCCCGGCGGATCGACAACGTGGCACTGGCAGTCGGCGGCCCCGATCGCGAGCTACCTGGTCGAGAACAGCGTCGGGGCGTTCGACCTCACCTCCCGCGACGCGAGCGACGGGATCCGCTACTACGAGGCTCAGAGCAGTTCGATCGCCGCCGCGCAGAAGCAGGCCAACCTCGCGATCATGGACCAGCAGCAGGACATCACCGACTTCCAGACCCGGTTCAACGGGCCGTTCCCGTTCACCTCTGACGGCGTCCTGGTCGGCATCCCCCAGGCTGGCTTCGAGGAAGAGATGCAGACCATGATCACCTTCCAGGGCGGCCAGATCGACCTGGATACGTTCCACCACGAGAACATGCACCAGTGGTGGGGCGACAGCGTCACCGAGGCCAACTACAACCTGACCTTCTTCAAGGAAGGCATGGCCACGCTCGGCGAATATCTGTTCGACGCCCGCAACGCGGCAACCGCCGCGGGTGGCCTGGACACGCCAGATGGAGAGGCGGCGTTCGACGCGAGCCTGGTCGATCAGTTCGACACGAACTACGCGAACAAGCAGCTCTGGACCGCCGCACCCTCCGACCCGACGCCGGCAACCCTGTTCTCGGGCCGCTTCACCTACACGCGCCCCGGCACCGCGTACATCGCCCTGCGGCAGATCCTGGGCAAGGCGAACTTCACCAGCGCGATGCAGCAGATCCAACGTGACTACCGGTTCTCCAGCATCACCGAGAAACAGTTGGAGGCCGGCTTCCACGCGTGGATGCCCGACAAGAGCACGGCGTGCAGCGCGCGCCTGGACGAGTTCTTCACCCAGTGGTTCGACACCGCGTACCCGTCCGGGGGCGGCGCGAACCGACCGCAGCTGACCGGCCCGGGTCTCGAGGGCCCCGGCTTCTACAACGCCGACGGCACCTGCGGCTGAATGCAGGAGGTGTGACCTGGACGTTTCGCCCCGCGGCCGGGGCCTGGCGCAGCCCGGCCGGCCCCACCGCGCCGGTCGCGTTCCACGCATCGCTCGCCGGCTACGCGCCGACGCCCGTGGTCGAGCTGCCCGAGCTGGCCGCCGAGCTGGGCGTCGGCCGGGTCCTGGTCAAGGACGAATCGGAGCGGCTCGGCCTGCCTGCATTCAAGATCCTGGGCGTGTCGTGGGCGGTGCATCAGATCCTGAAGAGCCGCACGCCGCGCGCGGTGTTGACCGCGTCGGACGGCAACCATGGCTGGGCTCTCGCGCGCGTGGCCGCCCAGCGCGGGCTGCATGCACAGGTCTACCTGCCCGACGGCGTGCACCCCGCGGTCCGGGCGGCGATCGCGGCCGAAGGGGCCACGGTCGTCGACGTGCCCGGCTCGTACGACGCCGCGGTGGCCGCAGCGGCCGCCGACGCCGACGCCGGCGGCGGGGTGCTCGTCCAGGACACTGCCTGGGCCGGGTACGAAGAGATTCCCGCCTGGATCGTCGAGGGCTACCTGACCCTGTTCGCCGAGCTCGATGCCCAGCTCAGCGCCGCGCCCGACCTGGTGATCGTCCCCGCAGGCGTCGGCTCGCTGGCGCAGGCCGCCGTCACCCACTATCGGCGCCCTGGGCTGACGCCGGCCCCGGCGTTGCTGGCGGTCGAACCCGACAGCGCGGCCTGCGTGCTCGAGAGCCTGACGCGCGACCGGCCGTGGCGCGTCGCCACCGGCGCGACGATCATGGCCGGGCTGAACTGCGGCACCATCTCGAGCCTGGCCTGGCCAGTGCTGCGCGCCGGGCTGGACGCTGCGTGCAGCGTCAGCGACCGCGCGGCCGCGACGGCCGCCGCCGACCTCGCCCGGCTGGGCGTGCCGGCCGGCCCCTGCGGGGCAGCCGCGCTGGCCGCGGCCCGCGTCGTGCTCACGGACCGGCATCGGGCCGGCCAGCTCGGCGTCAGCGACAAGTCCGTAGTCGTGCTGCTGAGCACCGAGGGTCGGGCGGCCAACCCGTACCGAGAGGAGAATCTCCATGAGTGAGGACGTCGTCGACCTGCTCACTGCGCTGGTGTCGATCGACTCGGTCAACCCGGCGCTGATCGCCGGCGCCGCCGGTGAGACGCGCATCGCCGAGCACGTCGCGGCCTGGGCGCGCGAGAACGGCCTGAGCGCGGACCGCGTCGAGCACACTGCGGGCCGGCCCAGCGTCATCGTGCGCGCCGGCTCCGGCAACGGGCCGACCTTGCTGCTGTGCGGGCACCTCGACACGGTGGGCGTCGACGGCGTCACCGACCCGTTCACCCCGCGCGTCGACGGGGACCGGCTCTACGGGCGAGGCGCCTACGACATGAAGGGCGGGCTCGCCGCCGCGCTGATCGCCTGCCGCGACGCCCAGCGCAGCGGCATCACCGGCGAGGTCGTCGTCGCCGCGGTCGCCGACGAGGAGCACGCCAGCCTAGGAGTACAGGAGGCGCTGCGGCACGTCCGCGCCGACGCGGCCATCGTCACCGAACCGACCGAACTGCGGGTTGCCACTGCGCACAAGGGTTTCGTCTGGACCGAGATCGAGGTGACCGGCCGTTCCGCACACGGCTCACGCCCCCACCTCGGCATCGACGCGATCATGAAGACCGGACCGATCCTGCTGGCGCTCGACGCCCTGAACGGCGAACTGGCCACCCGCCGCGTGCATCCGACCTTGGGGCCGGGCACGCTACACGCCTCGTTGATCACTGGTGGGCGGGAGGAGTCGACGATTCCCGGACGCTGCCTGCTGACCATCGAGCGGCGCACCCTGCCCGGCGAGAGCGTCGCCGATGTCGAGGCCGACATCGCTGAACTGATCCGACGATGCTGCGACGCCGATGCCGAACTGGACGTCACGGCGCGCACCAAACTGGCGCGCGAACCGTTCGAGACCGACGCCGACGAGCGGATCGTCCAGGCAGTGCGGCACGCGCTCACGGGGGCCGACCCGACGCCGGTCGGCGTCAGCTACTGGGCCGACTCCGCCTTCATCGCCGCCGCCGACATCCCCACCGTGCTGTTCGGCCCGAACGGCGACGGCGCGCACGCCCACACCGAATGGGTCAGCATCTCCGGAACCGTCGAATGCGCCCGCACGCTCACGGCAGTCGCCGCAACCTTCTGCGCATGACGCCAGCCGGAGACCAGGCCCGGGGTGCTGTATCGCCTTTGAGAACCAACGAGCAACTGTTATACAGGTAGACATGCCGATCGAGATGGTCTCGGTGGCCGACGGAGTCGCGAACGAGCTTCGCCGGCGGCTGCTGGCCGGCGAGTACGAAGGCGGTCAGGAGCTTCGCGACACCGAGCTGACCGCGGAGTTCGGCGCCGCCCGCCCCACTGTCCGCGCCGCGGTGCAGATGCTGGTCGCCGACGGGCTGCTCGAGCGCGGTCGCGGCCGCAGCGCGCGCGTGCGCGCCTTCACCGCGAACGACGCGGTCGATCTGTATCGGCTGCGCCGACCGATCGAGCTGGCCGCAGTGCGCCTGATCATCGAGAACAAGCGGCCCGTGCGCGAGATCGAGGCGGCGCTGGACGCGTTCTTGGCACTCCCGAGCGACGTTACCTGGGAGGTCGTCGCCGATCACGACATCGCTTTTCACCGCGCCGTCCTGGCCGTGGCGGCCTCTCCGCGCCTGCTTCGGACGTTCAATGAGGTCGGCGCCGAGTTGCGGCTGCTCATCGCGCAGTTACGGCCCGCCTACCGCAGTGCGCAGGATCTCGCGGCTGAACACGCTGAGCTCCTGTACGCCCTTCGGGCCGGCAAGATGCGCCAGGCGGTCGGCGCGTGGCGGGAGCACCTGGACGTCGCTGAACGATTCTTCCTGGACCTCATCCTGGAGCGAGATCAATGAACCTCACCGACTTCGACGCACTGAGCTTCGACTGCTACGGCACCCTCATCGACTGGGAGGCCGGCATCAGCGCGGTGCTCACCGCCTGGGCGGCAGAGCGCGAGCTCGACCTGACCGAGGAGCAACTGGTGACTGCCTACTCCACGCACGAGGCCGCGGCCGAGGAGCAGCACCCCGCCACGCTCTACCCCGACATCCTGGCGCTGAGCATGCGTGCTCTGGGACGCGAACTCGGCGTCGAGGTCACGCCGGCCGAGGCAGACATGCTGGGCCGTTCGGTTCCCGATTGGCCCGCGTTTCCGGACTCGCACGAAGCGCTGGTGCTGCTGGCCAAGCGCTACAAGCTGATCATCTTGTCCAACGTCGATCGAGAGTCGTTCGCGGCGTCCAACGCCCGGCTCGGCGTCGAATTCACGAGCGTCCTCACCGCCGAGGACATCGGGTCGTACAAGCCGTCGCCACGCAACTTCGAGGCCCTCGCAGCCGAGGTCGGCCGGTTGGGCGTGCCGTCGGGACGTCTTTTGCACGTCGCGCAGAGCCTGTTCCACGACCACGTTCCGGCGAAGGCCGCAGGACTGCCAACGGTCTGGATCAACCGCCGCCATGACCGGCCCGGGTGGGGCGCTACACCCGCCCCGGACGCGCCGGTCACGCCCGACTGGGAGTTCCCGTCCATGGCCGCCTTCGCCGCCGCCGTCGAGAGCTGACGCGGCAGGGCTTCGCCGCCAATCGATACGGAGGCTCACGATCTAGATGACGTCGCCGCCAGGCCGACTACCCAAGGACTCAAGGCGCCGGCGGCGCGTGCCCTGCTTGGACGGCCGAGATGCGCGGCGCGCCGGGTGAGGCGAACACGCCGGTACTCCTTGACCGCCGGGTGTCCGTCGGTCAGAGTGGGGCCCGACTGAGGGCGGAACGTTTGTAGGCGTGGCCCTTCCTGGCCGCCGCGGGTCACGCTGGGCGATTGGCGAAGCCGGCGGTCCCCGCTTGGGGGTGCGTCATGGTCAGTCGTCGATCGGTCGTTCATCGCGTACTCGTGATCGTCGCCTCGACGGTCGTCGTCCTGGCGTCGGCGACCGCCGCATCGGCATCGGCGTCGCAACCGGCGCCCGCGCCGTCGAGTCAGCACATGAACATCAACTGCGAGTACAGCACGCTGTGCCCGGACATCGCCGATTCGGCGCAGGTGTTCGGCGAGGACGAGTACGTCGGTCACGACGAGCCGTCGCTGGGGTTCTACTCGAACAAGCCCGGCGCTGGAAACCGGATGCAGTACTCGGTGACCCTGCCGCGCGACCCGTCGCCGGCTCATCCAACCCAACCGGGAAAGGGCTACAACTTCGAGCTCAACGGCGCACTCTGGTTCGGGCTCGCGCTGTGTGACACGCAGTCCTATCCCGAGCAGGTGTCGACTTGCGCGCCGGACAGCGACAGCAACATCGTCGACCCCGCCGTTTCACCGAACCACCCGGGAACCGCGTTCCTGGAATTGCAGTTCTACCCGCCGGGTTGGGTGGCCTGGCCGACGTGGGCCAAGGCCATCGGGGCGGACACCTGCAGTCCCACCCAGTGGTGTGCCGCGATGAACGTGTTCAGCCTCTTGGAGGACCCGGTCGCGGGCACCCTGCAGAACCCGACGTGCGCGGCGAAGGTCGGCATCGAGACGTTCCAGTTCGCATTCGTCACGAAGAGCGGCGTGGCCCAGGCACCGGCGAATCCAATCGATTCCACGCTGGCCACCTTCACCCCGAATCCGAAACAGGATCTCTTCATGAACTCGGGAGACCGGCTAAAGCTCAGCGTTCACGACACCGCGGACGGCGTCCAGGCGCAGATCGACGACCTGTCGACTGACAAGTCCGGCTCGATGACCGCGAGCCCGGCCAACGGGTTCTCCCAGATCGAGTACGACCCGACCGGCACGAGCTGCAACTCGATCCCGTACGCGTTCCACCCGATGTACAGCACCGCCTCCGAGCAGACCCGCGTGATCTGGGCGGCGCACAGCTACAACGCGGCCTTCTCCGACGAGATCGGGCACTTCCAGTTCTGCAACGGCGCCAAAGTCCCGGCGACACCGTTCGGCGTGGACAGCTCCGGCAACCCGATCGTGTGCCCGGCCGGCAATACCGAAGGCAGCGGCGCCAACCAGAGGCCGACAGACGGAGACAACGACTTCTGCTTCCCGGCCTCCGAGACGCTGCTGTACCGGGTGCAGGGTTGCACCGAGACGAACACCGGGTTTGACGGCGTCTCCTACACGCCGGTCTGGCCAGACGGGAACACCGAGCTGCACCCGACGCCGTTCCAGTTCACCAGCGCGCGGACCGGCACCAGTTATGACCAGCCATACGAGCGGGTGGCGTTCGAGGCCGACCTACCGGCCGTCGAGCAGCCGACATGCAACAGAACCAGCGGAATCGGTTGCACCCTGATACCGCGGACCGATACCGGCGAGCCGGCGCAGTTCTACCCGTTCTTCACCAACACAAACGTCCGGGGAGGGTGTACGTGGCAGTTCGGCAACGACACCCCTGGCGACACGCGCAACTTCGGACGCAACGCTCAGTACGGGTCGCTTCTCCCGCTGACCTACCTCGCCTTTGGCGGTGGTGGCGCGACGGTCAACCGGTTCAACGACTTCCGCAACATCATCGGCAACCCGTGCTAGACCATCGGTCGACGCCGACTTGGCGTCTCGGTCGATGATCCGACCCACTACTTCTTGAAGTTCGTCGGGCCGCCGCCGCTTGTATTTCGACCAGCCCAGCGCACCCGGTCGGTGTCGATGCGCTGCAGGAGGCGGCTCCCCCAGCGGCGGTTGCCTACTTCGAGAACACCTGGAACGCCGCGACGTGCACGGTCTGCGCGGCCGTGGCCGCCGCGGCGGTCGCGCAGTCCGTGTTCGCGCGCGGGTCGTTGTCCTGCTCGCCGGCGTAGCCGGCGAAGCCCGTGCATTGATTCGACAGGACGACGAGCCGGATGTGCGTTGCCTGCGTCTTGGGAATGCTGAACGAGCGGAGGATCAGCTCCGGAGCTCGTGGACGCGGCCGGACGGACGGGAACGCGTCGGCCGGGCTGGTGTAGATCGTCGTGAACTGTGAGTCCTGCGAGCAGTCCACGCCGTCCTTCGCGAGGCAGGTTTGCACCTGGAACTGGCGCAACGCGGAGAACCGGCTCTGGCCGGGGCCGACGAGGGCACTCACCTGTACGCGCGCCAGCTGTTGCGCCGGCTGGCTCGGGTCGAGCCGGACCGTCGCCTCCTGTCCGACTGGCGTGCCCGTCGCCGTCCACTGCGTGGCCTCGGTGTCATCGATCAGATTGCCGAGATCCGTCCCCGTTCCGGTGACTGTCGCGCCACTCGACGCCGACGCGAGGTTGCGCGGCATGCTCACCGCGAGGTCGCGCACCTGGCCCGGCTTCAGCTGCGCCGTGAAGCGGGCGGCTCCGAATCCGTCGGCGCGGGCAATGAAGCTGTACGTGCCCGGGACGATCTTGAACGTGTCAGACAACGGAGTCGACGGATCGGTGTCCGCGATCGGTACGGCTCGCGCCTGGTAGTCGCCGACGAAGAGCTGCGCAGGATGTCCTTCGGCGTCGCCGATCGCCTTGAACGTGGCGGTCGCGTTGTTGGCGTAGTCGGACTCGAAGCTCGGCACCGGATCGGTGTCGGTGCCGCCGTTCGAGGTCGCGTTCTTGCCGAAGCCGCGGGACGCGAACGTGTTCTGCAGGATGTCCTGGTTGGCGCCTGCGAACCGGATCTGGTCCGCCGCGAGCAGCGCGTTGCGCGCGTCCAGCATGCTCATGTTCCCGTTGGCGAGCAGGAGCCACGCGTCGTAGACGAGTTGGATCCAGCGCCGGTTGCCCGGGCACTGCGTCACCGGCGTGAGCCCGTCGGCGCAGCTTCGCTGCAGCGCCGGCGTACCCGCTCCGTAACGGTTGATGAACGCCTGGCGGATCGGCCAGTTCACGGCGTTCCAGATCTCGCCGTCGGCGTGCACCTCGGGTCCGGGGACGTCGTAGCCGACATCGGAATAGTTGAGCGGGTTGGCGTTCAGCGGGTAGTTGCGGATTCCCGCCTTCGGCTCGCCCGTGACGTATGCGCCGACGGCGGTCGGATTCTCGCCGTCGACCGGGAGATAGCCGTTCTCACTCAGGTACTCGAGCGCGTCCAGGTCGGACCAACTCTCCCCCATCGAGCCGCCCTGGAAGCCGCTGATCCCCTGGTTCGGGCCGGCAACCATGCGGTTCGAGATCATGTGCGTGTACTCGTGGCCGATCACGCTCATGTCGTAATCACCGTCGACGCAGGGCGCATAGAAGCTTCCGGCGATCGGCTGCCACAGGAACATGTTCGAGGTCGGCGAGGTGCCGTCCGGCGGCGAGTTCTGATTCGCGTTGTCGCGTGACTGGAACAGCGGCGGACCGCCGACGATCCCGCCCTTCTGTGCATTGCCGTGCTCGGGATCGTTCTCGGTCGCGCCGTTGCCGAAGTTGCTGACCTGCGCGTTGAACGCCGTCTCGGTGAAGCCGAGCTTGTAGGCGAAGTCGTGCATCCGGTTGTGCATGGCGAAGAGGTTCGTATCGGCCGCGTCGATGTCGTTGCGCGTCGCCGAGGTGAACGCGTTCGGGTCGCACCCGGACGTCTGCCACTGGTTCGACCACGCGTAGGTGTAGTCGCGCGTCGGCGACGGCGTGGACGTGTTCGTGCCCTGGTGGCCGCCCGAGTTGCTGTTCCAGTCCTCCGTCGCGACGTCGTTGTTACCACTCGTCGTGTTCGTGGACAGGCCCGTCGCCGGGTTGACGTCCCAGGCGAGCGGCGACGACGGGTTCTGCAACACGAGATCGCATCCCGACGCGGGCGTCCAGCACCACGTCTGCCGGGTGTCGGTGGACGAGTAGTCGAGGTTCGGGTAGGCGCGGAACGCATTCCACGTCGGGTCGTCCGATCCGTAGTCGATCAGGTTCGTGCGGGCGAGCAGCGATCCGTCCACGGCGTCGATGAAGCTCTGCACGCTCACGTCGCCGGTGTCATCGGCTACGAGCACCTCCCACGCCGGCCGGACGCGGTTCTGCGGCGTCGGGACCGCGACGAGCTTCGCCTTCTGCACCTGGTGCTGCGCGGACGCGCTGAGCAACGTCCACCCGTTCTCGTTGCCGATCGCGCGGACCTCGCCGACACCGACACCGACGTCGGCCGCCGCGGCCAGCAGCGCATCCGGCGCCGAAAGCGTCGGTGTCCCGTCGAGCGTGCTGTCGGGACTGAGCGTCGACGAGACATAAGCGACCTTGCCGCCTGCGACGCCGACCGTGATCTGCCCGTCGAGGCCGGCCGCGAGGCTGCCGAAGTGCTGCTGCAGCAAGACCGCCGCGCCGTCGCCGATCGGGTTCGTAGCGACGACCTGGAGTGCTTTCGCGGCATCGGCCGAGAGCCCGAGGACGTCGCTGTTGTCAGTGATCCACCGACGTGCGGCGGTCACCGGATCCGTCGACAAGCCGGTCTGCAGATAGCCGCCTGGGCGGCTCAGGCTGTCCGGCGTTCCGAGCTTGTTCCACCGGGCGACGATGCCCTTCCGCTGTGCCGCATCGGCCTGGCTCGTGGTCGGCGCCTTCCTGCCGGCACGCGCGTCGAGATCCTTGATCGTCGAGTTCTCCCCCTGAAAACCAGGGTCATTGTGGCTCGAGCCGCCCGCGCTCGAGCCCTTCGCGGCAGCAGGCTGCACGGCGACGCAAACCGCGGCCACGAGCACCAACACGACCAGCCCGGCGCTATGGGTGAACGTTCTCATTCCCCGCCTCCTGTAAGCCGACCGAACCATGGCCACCGACAAACTCACTTCGGGGTTTGTCCCTCGTAGGCGCTGGACCGACGAACCTGCCGCGAGGGCGACGTGTTCGTACCAGATCCCACCGAACATCGCAAGGATGGATGAGCGCGACAAGCTGCCTGTTGAGCTCCATCACTGCGGTGGCGACTAGCAGCTTCGCGCGGCTGAGTCGGCGGTGACGTAGCCCTGGGCGGCGTAGATGGTGTGGTGGTAACAGAGCGAGCTGGACTCGGTGTACTCGTAGTCTTGCCGGTCGGTGCCGTTGGCCAGGCGGTATTGTCCGCTGCCGTATTCGGAGAGCATGCCGGCGCCCTGAGTGGTGTCGTTCAGGTTGCTGCTGAACGTGGTCGTGCCGTTGTCGACGTTCTGCACCGAGAGGATCTTCGACTGGGTGACCTGGGCGGGCAGGGTGAAGAAGTCCGTCGACGGCGGCTGCTGGAACATCTCCACCGCGGTGAGCGGGTCTTGCTCGTCGACGATGCGAGCATGCGTGCCTGTGGGATCGACTGTCGTCGTGGCGGTGGTGATGCGCTGGTCGTTGCGGGTCTGTTCCCGGTAGTTGGTCAGCGCGAAGTCGTTCGTGTTCGTGAAGCCCAGGGTCTGGGTGACAGTCGTGTCGACGCGTCCGGACGAGGTCTGCACCCAGCCGGCGATGGTGTAGCTGCGGTTCGCAGTCAGTGTGTAGACGACGGACTGGGCGCCGGTTTGCTGCGTGCTGCCGACCTGGGTGGGGTGTGCGGCAAGGCTGTTCGTCGTGGTTGCGCCGCTGGTGTGTGCGGCGCCCCGGTCGGTCCACAGCAGCAGGTTCGGGGTCAGCCCCCAGTACGACTGTGCGTTGCGAACGGAAAGCGCCACTGCGTGGTCGCCGCCGTCGACCAGCGAGCCGACGAACGGGGTCAGGTCCAGGTCGCGGGGCAACAGGTTGAACGCGTCGACGGCCGGGATGGGCCGCCACAGCAGCGGATTCACCCCGCCGGTGAAGATGTTCGGGAACGGGATCGTGGCACCGGCCGGCGTGCCGTCCAGCGACGCGTCCAACTCCCGGTACGGGCCGCCGCCGCACAGGCCGGCGTCCGGATGCGCGGACACGAACGAGTCCGGCAGGCCGCCGTACCAGAACTCGTCACACGAGTTGCCCTTCGGGTACACCTCCAGGTCGGCCCGGGTGAGGTTGGTCGGTAGGCCGGACAGCGCGAAGTTCGCCGCGCTACTGCCGTCGGAGAGGTACTGCGTGCCGAGCCCGACGACGCGATCGGGTACGGCAGGGGCTGGGTGGGCGGCGTCGGGCTCGTAGAAGGTCAACGACGCGGAGATGTGCATGACGCCGGTCAGGATGCCGGAAAGATAATTCGGCACGCTGATGGCGTACGGCTGCCCGGCCGTGAACAACGACGTGTACTCGGTGACGTCCTTCTGCGCATGCCAGGTGATCCCGTCGGGATCGGGTTCCGGGGTGGAGGTGAAGAAGATCTGCGCGCCGCCGAGGGTGATGCCGCCCGCACGGTCGAATTGCCGGCCGGCCTCGTGTCCCGTCCAGTTCAGCATGACGGTCTCCGTAGTACACGCCCTCTCCGGCACGGGCGACAGCCGGCGCGAGTGCGACGGCGACCAGGCCGCCAAGCAGAACAGTCAGGATTCGCTTGGACATAGCCGCCTCCAACGGGCCGGAGAATTGCTTACAAGGCGTATCAGCTGGCCACGTACCGCACAAGCACCCACATGCCCGGAATGCTCGCTCCTTGACGCCGGCTACGCCCATCACGAAAATCCGGGGCCAAACCACGTTGCACCGCGCTGCGCGATGCCGGATCGGCAGCCGTTCAGGAAACAACGGGGAGACATCATGGCGATACTCGCTCGGGCACGCTGCCGATCCACTGTCGCTGGAGCCGTTCTCGCGGTGGTAGTCACAGCGGTCTCGCCCGCGGTCGCCGTCGCAACGCCGTCCGTGCAAGCGACCTCCGACCCGGTGGCCCTCGTCGATCCGTTCATCGGCACCGGCAGTGGTGGTGCACATGTCGGCGACGTCGACGCCTTCCCCGGCGCGTCCGTGCCTTTCGGCATGGTGCAGTTCAGTCCGGATACGCCGCGCCGGCCGGCCGGTGGCGGTTACGCCTATGACGACACGTCCATTACCGGCTTCAGCCTTACCCATCTGTCCGGCGTGGGCTGTGGCATCGGTGGCGACATTCCGTTCTTGCCGCTCGCCGGCGCGATCCCAGCCGACCCCGACCACGCGAGCCTGCCGTTCTCCCATGGCGCCGAGCATGCGAGCCCGGGCGCCTATGGCGTCACCCTCGGCGGCGCGGTCCAGGCTGACGTGACGGCCACGAAGCGGACCGGGGTCGCGACACTGACCTATCCCGCCACCGACCAGGCGCAGTTGCTGGTGAAGGTGTCGGGCAGTCAGGGCGCTCCGTCGAACGCGACGTTCCACACGATCGGCAACAACGAAATCGCGGGCTCGGTCACGAACGGTCACTTCTGCGGCCAGCCCGACTCGTACACCGTGTATTTCGACGCGAAGTTCAACCGATCGTTCACCACGAGCGGCACCTGGGGCGGCGCCAGTGCCGCGGTGCAGGCGGGCAGCACGTCGGTTACCGCGAAGGGTCATCCGCAGGTACGTCCCGGCAAGGCGGAGGACATCCCAGCGAGCAGCAGGCCGAGCACGAACGCCACCGCAGCGCCGGGATCTGTCGTCGCCGGCGGCTACGTCACCTTCGACACCCGCGCGACGCGGACGGTCGGCATGCAGGTCGCACTTTCCTACGTGAGCGAGGACGGCGCCCGCGCGAACCGCGTCGCCGAGACGACGAGCTTCGGCGCGGCGCGCTCGGCAGCCGGCGCGGCGTGGAACCAGCAGCTCGGCAAGATCGCGACCACCGGCGGCACCGGCGCAGAGCGCACCAGCTTCTACACCGCGCTCTACCACGCCTTGCTGCATCCGAGTCTTTTCAGCGACGCCGACGGCCGCTACATCGGCTTCGACAACAAGATCCACAGCGCGCCCCGAGGGCATGACCAGTACGCCTACTACTCCGGCTGGGACATCTACCGTTCGCAGATTCCCCTGCTGGCATTGATAGATCCGGGGCAGGCGAGCGACATGGTCTCGTCGCTGCTGCGCGACGGCGACCAGATGGGTTTCCTGCCCAAATGGCCGGTAGCCAACGGCGAGAGCGGCGTGATGAACGGCGACGCCGCCGATCCGATCATCGCCGGCGCTTACGCGTTCGGCGCGCGCGACTTCGATGTCCAGCATGCCGTCGACGAGATGGTGCACGGCGCCGAGGCGAGCGGCCCGCCCGCGCAGGGCTGGTACGTCGAGCGGCCATCGGGTGCGGCGTACCTGGCCAACGGCTACGTGCCGAATACTCAGGCGACGTCGATCTCGCCGGTGCCCAACGGTGCGTCGGAGACACAGGAATACGCGACCGCCGACCTGGCCGTGGCCCAGCTTGCCAACGCCGCCGGACGCACCGATGTCGCGTCTCGGTTCAGCTCGCGTGCTCAGAATTGGTCGAACATCTTCAACACGTCGACGGGATACATCCAGCCGCGTGACGCAGACGGCGCCTTCCCGTCCGGCGACCCGTTGCAGATCACGAACGGCTTCGGGCAGAGCGGTTTCCAGGAGGGCAACACCGCCCAGTACACGTGGATGGTCCCGCAGAACCTTCCCGCACTCATCGACGGCATTGGCGGCAAGGCAGCGGCGCAGGCGCGCCTGGACGAGTACTTCACCGAACTGAACGCCGGCCCGAACGATCCGCATCATTGGCAGGGCAACGCGAATCCAGTCCGAGTTGTACCAGCCGATTCCTGGTGGCGAGCCCGGCAACGACGACCTCGGCGCGATGTCGTCGTGGTACGTGTGGGCGTCGCTCGGCGTCTACCCGCAGGTTGCAGGCACGTCGCTGCTGTCGGTCAACTCGCCGCTCTTCTCACGCGTCGTCATCGACGCAGGCCAGGGCCGTCGCGTCGAGATCAACGCACCGGGAGCCGGCGACGGCCGCCCGTATGTCGACAGCTTGCGCGTGAACGGTCACTCGACCACGCGCACCTGGCTCACACTCCCGGCGGGACCTGGCGTGACACGTCTGGATTTCACGCTCGACAGCCAGCCGAACCAAAGCTGGGGCACCGGCCCGACCGACGGCACACCGTCGTTCGCCCCGGGGCCGGTGACGTTCCCGCCGAGCACACGGGCATTCGTCCGCACCGACCCGACCGCACTGCACCTCGCCGGCGGCGAGTCGGCGACCGCGGACGTGATCGTCGACAACTCGCTCGGGAGCCACGCTGCGTCCGTCACCTGGACGGCAACGCCGACGACCGGCATCTCCGTGTCCCCGACGACCGGCACAGCGGCGACGCCGCCCGGCGGCACGTCGTCGTCGAACATCGAAGTGAGCGCACCGGCCGACGTGCGCGACGGCCTCTACGAGGTCACGGTCACCGCGCACGACAGCAACGGCGCGATCCTGCCGACGGCGCACCTGCGCATCACGGTCGGCCACCCGGCGCAGGCCTACGTGTCGAACTACTCCGACAACACCGTCACGCCCGTCGACACGGTCACCGACACGGCCGGGGCGCCGATCACGACCGGCAGCGGTCCGGACGGCGTTGTCGTCCTGCCCAACAACAGCGAGGCGTACGTCGCCAACAACAACACCAACGACGTCACAGTGATCTCGACGGCCGACAACCATGTGATCACCACGATCCCGGTCGGCTCGATCGCCGCAGACGTCGCCGCGTCGGCCGACAGCAGCACCGTCTGGGTGAGCAACTACGGCGACGGCACGATCCAGCCCATCGACACCACCACGCACACCGCCGGAGCTCCGATCACCGTTGGCCCCAACCCGCAGCGGCTGCGGTTCTCGCCGGACGGTAGCCAGATCTGGGTACCCGATCAGGGCAACGGGACCGTGAGCGTCGTCGATGTGGCCAGCAAGACCGTCGTGCACACGATCACTGTCGGGCCCGCACCATTCGGCGTCGCATTCGGCCAGAACAAGGCCTACGTCAGCAACACCGGCAACGGGACGCTGTCGATCATCGATACGAGTAGTTACGCGGTCACCGGCACGCTCAACGTCCCCGCGCCGAACGGCCTTGCCAACACGGGTGATCTTGGGCTCGTGTACGCGAGCCTGAACGGCGGCGGCGTCCAGCCGATCAACACCGACAAGGACCTGCTCGGCACGCCGATCATGTTCGGCTCCGGCACGTACGCCGTGCGGTTCACCGACGACGGTTCCACGGCATGGGCCGTCGACTCCAACACGAACGACGTTCAGCAGATCGACGTAGCCACCGGCACGCTCCGCGCGAAAGTCACGGTCGGCAACGTCCCCGACGGCATCGGCCTCACCCACTAACAGCACATCCGGGGGTGGAACCGCATGCAGCTATTGACGCAATCGCGATCGGCGAGTGCCTCGCTCGCCGACGCATCGGCTCTCGAAATTGAAGGTGTCCCGGGGGCAGCAGGCTCAGAAGGTCCGGCGCGTCGGCCGGCATGCCGGCCGCGACCACAAGGGCTGCCGTGACCGGGTAGATGTCCGCTGTTCTTGACTCCGGATATGTGAGCGTGAACACTATTTGCGTTAGTACGGCTAGGTCACCCGCACGAAACTCTCTGGCAACCAGTGCCTCCTTCGAAGTGAGGTCGAGGGCTGCGTGACATGTGAACGTTAACGATCCTCGATCCGCCGTGACGGGCGCCGGCTTCTGGACGCGAGCGCCGCCGCTTCATCGCACGCGTAGCTGCGGGCCGTCGATGTACTTGGGTCGACCCCGTCCAGCTCACGCCGGCTTGCAGAGACGGATCGTCGGCTCAACGTGATTACCCACGTCTGCCGTGGTCGACCTGATCGGCGCGGTCAACGGCGCTCGCCAGAGTCAGAGACACCCATCCCTATCAGCGCCAAGGAACGATAGGAGCTCATCCACCATGTTCAGCTCCCCCATCTCGCGCACACGCCTCAGGACCCTCGCCGCAGGCATCGCGATTGCGCTCTTGCCGATCGGGGTCACGTTCGCGACGGCCACGGTGGCGCAGGCGGCGCCGCCGGTCCCCCCGCCAAGACCGCAGGGTCCGTGTGACATCTACGCCGCCGCCGGCACTCCGTGCGTGGCAGCCCACAGCACCACCCGGGCGCTGTACGCCTCCTACAACGGCCCGCTCTACCGGGTCATGCGCCAGTCGGACAACGCGGTCAAGGACGTCGGCGTCGTCCGACCCACCGCTCTGCCGTTCCCGGATGCGGGCGGCTACGCCGACGCGGCTGCGGAGGACGCGTTCTGCGCCAACACGACCTGCTTCATCACGGTCCTCTACGACCAGTCCCCCATGCACAACGACCTCACCCAGGCGCCCCGCGGCGGATTCAGCGGCCCGGCCATGGGCGGCTTCAACAACCTCCCGATCGCGGACATGGCTCCGGTTACGCTGGGCGGCCACAAGGTGTACGGCGTCTTCATCGAGCCGGGCATGGGCCTGCGCGACGACGACCCCACCGGCATCGCGGTCGACGACCAGCCGGAGGGCATGTACTGGGTCATCAACGGCCAGCACTTCAACGGTGGCTGCTGCTACGACTACGGCAACGCCGAGACCGACAGCCGCGACGACGGCAACGGCACCATGGAGACCTCCTACTTCGGCAACGCCACCCCCTGGTATCACGGCCCGCCGCCCGGCCCGTGGATCATGACCGACCAAGAGAACAACCTGGTCGGCTGCGTCAACCCGGGCAGCACGTCCAAACTCTGCGCGGACCTGCCCAGCATCAGCGACCGGTTCGTCACCGCCGTGGCAAAGGGCGAACCACACCACTGGGCCACGCTCGGCGGCGACGCCCAGCAGGGCGCTCTGTCCACCATGTTCGACGGACCGCGCGTCGACGCCAGCTATGACCCGATGCGCAAGCAGGGCGCCATCGTCCTGGGCAACGGCGGAGACAACAGCAACGGCTCCCAAGGCACCTTCTACGAAGGCGTCATGACCGCCGGCTACCCGACCGACGCCACCGACAACGCCGTGCAGGCCAACGTCGTCGCCGCGAAGTACGACGTGCAGCGGCTCAGCCTGGCGCCGGCCTCGGCAACCGCCAGGCCGCTGGGACTGCAGACGTTCGCACCGGGATCCTCGCAGGACAGCACCGTGACGTTCACGAACACCACCGGATCACCCGCAGCCGGCGTGAAGCTGAGCATCTCCGTGCCCACCAAGCAATGGACCTCCTACGTCCCCGGCACCACCGACACGTCGGTCACCTTCCCCGACCCGATCGCTCCCGGCGCGAGCGTGAGCGCGACCTTCAGGGTCACCTCGGGGCCGGCACCGTTCAACGGCGACCTGGTCGGCAACGCCTCGTGGACGAACCCGATGAACGGCGCGAGGCAAACCGAGACCACCACCGAGAAAGTGCGCAACACCAGCCCGATCAAGATCAACGAATTCCGCACCGGCACGAGCGACGACCCGACCAACTCGTTCATCGAGCTCTACAATTCCGGCGCCAGTGCCGTCGACATCTCGAACTGGACCCTGACCGAGCACCCGACCCAACAGGCCGTCTTCTCCACGGTGACCGTCCCGGCCGGGACGACCCTCGCCGGCCACGGCCACTTCCTGCTCGGCCTGTCCAACTCCGGACTGGCCGCCCCCGCCGGCGCCGGCACCACCACCGTCAACCTCAGAAGCACGAGCGGGATGAACGTCGGCGACCCGATCGTGATCGGCAGCGGCGCCAACGCCGAGGCGGCAAAGATCGCCGACATCCCATTGGGCGGTGCGTCCGGGCCGAGGGCAACCGGCAAGATCGGCAGCGGCGCCGTCAAGCTCAACGGCAGTGACGAGTACGTCAGCCTGCCCACCGGCATCGTGAGCGGCCTGTCCGACTTCACGATCTCGACCTGGGTCAACCCGGCGTCCGAAGACACCTGGTCACGCATCTTCGACTTCGGCACGGGTCAGACGGTCAACATGTTCCTGACCGTTGACGGTGGCGGTGCCGGGCTGCGGTTCGCCATCACCAACACCGGGAACGGCAACGAGCAGCGCCTCACCGGCGGCGGGCTGCTGCCGCTGAACACGTGGTCGCACGTCGCGGTGACGCTGTCCGGCAACACCGGCACGATGTACCTGAACGGCGCCGTGGTGGCGACGAACCCGAACATGACGGTGCACCCGATGAACCTGGGCAACACGAACCAGAACTACATCGGCCGCTCGCAGTACCCCGACCCGTTCCTGAATTCCACTGTGGACGACTTCCAGATCTACGACCACGCCCTGTCCGCCGGGGATATCGCCACGCTGGCCGGCGGCCAGGCCGGCGCCGGCAACGTCGCGTCCTACAACTTCGACGAGACCGGCGGCCCCATCGCACTCGACTCCTCCGGCAACGGCCGCAACGCGACGATCGTCAGCCAAGGGACGGCGGCCACCCCCAATACGCCGCTGTGGCAACCCCTGCCCGACGGTCCGGTCATCACGATCCCTGCGGGCTCGACCAACGTGCCGGTCACGAGCACGGCCGGCTTCAAGGTCGGACAAAAGATGGCCATCGGCTACGGCGACAAGCTCGACGTGGCCACGGTTACCACAGTCGGCAAGCCGGGCACCCAGGGGCGGCTGTCAGCGCCGGCATCCGCGGGCGCGAGCAACATCAAGGTCACCTCCACCACCAACATCTCGGTCGGTGACAAGATCCGGCTGGACATCGCCAGCCCGGGTCACGGCATCGACAACGTCACGGTCACCGCGGTCGGCACCTCGGGTGCGGCCGGCACGGGCCTCACCCTGGCCGCCGCGCTGAAGTTCGACCACTCGTCCAACCTGCCTTTCAGCGATCGAGGGACGGGCGTCAGCTTCACCCCGGCGACGGCCGCTGCGCACTCGAGCAACGAGCCGGTGCAGGCGCTGGGCGGCGGCATCGTCCTCGACCACGCCCTGGCGCACACTCACGCGATCAACACGCCTGTGCGTGACTCGCTGGTCACGACGGCGGGCTACCAGGGCTCACCGGCACCCGACCAGTGGTTCGGGGGACCTGCCCTGTCCGCCGGCTCCGGCAACATGGTGCTGCGCGACGCCCACGGCCTGGTGGCCGACAGCCTCAACTACGGAACCCTCGTCGACCCGTGGGCCGCCGAGGGTTACCAAGGCGGCACCGGGAGCGGCTGCACAGTGGCTGCACCCGGGACGGCCAGTGGCGCGGGGCGGAGCGCGAGCCGTCTCCCCGACGGCAACGACGCCGACAGCAACTGCACCGATTTCATGACGGCGCGCAATCCCACGCCTGGTGCGGCGAACGCCGTCGCTCTTGACCCCGGGCCGCTGGTTTCGGTGCAGGCCACGTCGTCCGGGAGCACGTCGAACTACATCAAGCACGACGACTTCGACGACCTCGTGGTCACCGCACCGATCACGGCGAGCAGTTCGCAGACCGACAAGCAGGACGCCACCTTCGTGGAGGCGGCCGGCCTGGCCAACCCGAGCTGCGTCTCGTTCGAGTCGATCAACCGGCCCGGCAGTTACCTGCGGCATCAGAACTTCCAGTACCACCTGCAACCGAGCGACGGGAGTTCACTGTTTGCCCAAGACGCGACCGTCTGCCCGGGGCCGGGCAACAACGGGCAGGGCACGTCGTTCCAGTCGGTGAACTTCGCGGGCAGGTATATCCGCGCCTTCGAGAACACCGTCTATCTCGCCAGCGACGGCCCACCCGGAACCAATCCCTGGGACACCACCACATCCTGGGCGGACGATACGAGCTGGTTGGTGGCTGCGCCGTGGGCACACGCACCGTGATGCAGCGACAACTGACACCGGTCACCTCGACGCCGAGAACACGGCGTCGGCACTGACCAGTCGCTTCCGGTGTCCACTGTGGACGGTGGGCACCGGAAGCGCTGGCCCGCGCGTTTGACACAGCGCCGGCCCGGCGAGGGCCTGCCTGCCCTGCGAAAGAAGCCATGGGCTCGTTCTAGCGGCTCTGTCATTGGATGACTGACGCCCACAGGCTGGGCGATCGCCAGCCACTCGAACACCGGTGCGGAATGGACTGCTGTGGGCGGATACTAAGGGCCTTCGCGAAAGGTGTCACTCCATGTCTCGGATGCGGGATATAGCCGGTCTCGCGGGCGTGTCGGTCACGACGGTTTCGCACGTCGTCAACAACACGCGGCGCGTCGCGCCGGCAACGAGACTGCGGGTCCTCGAAGCGATCGCGGCCACCGGATACCAGCACAACACGATCGCGCGCGCCCTGGCTAGAGGAGGTAGCCGGTCGATCGGCCTTGCCCTGTCGGCATTGTCCAACCCGTACCTGGCCGACATCGTCACCGCGATAGAGCGGCGCGTGAAGGCCCACGGTTCCATGGTGTTGCTGGGCGAGACACACGAGAATGCCGAGCAGGAGTACGACCTGGTCGACACGTTTCTCGTGCGCAGCGTCGACGGCGTCATCCTCGCGCCGGGGCCGCGCTCGCTTGCCCGTACCCTGCCTGCTCTGCTCGAGTCCGGCGTGCCGACCGTGCTGATCGACCGGCTGATGGCACCTGGCGCGTTCGACCAGGTCGGCTCAGAGAACCGGCAAGCGGTTGCGTCCATCGTCGATCACCTTGCCGCGCACGGACATCAGCGGATCGCGCTCATCTCCGGTCTCTCCGGCCTGCCGACAACGGTGGAGCGGCAGCACGGTTACGCGATCGGCCTGATGCGCAGTGGGCTGCCGTTCCGCCGCGCCTTGGTGGCCGACGGAGGGTCGCACGGTGTTGCCGCGGCCCGTGCCATGTCGAAGCTCTGGTCACTGTCGCCGCGCCCGACGGCCGTCATCGCCGCCAACAACTTCATGACCGTCGGCGTGCTGAAATATCTCGCCGCACAGCGCATCGACGTGCCCGGCGATATCGCCGTGGCCGGGTACGACGACTTCGAATGGGCCGAGCTGATGAGCACGCCCATCACGGCCGTCGCGCAGGACTGGGCGACGATCGGCGCTGACGCGGTGGAGATGCTGTTCGCGCGCATCGCCGACCCCGATCGGGAACCGCGGTCGCACCGCGTACCCGCCAAGCTGATCGTGCGGCGCTCCTGCGGCTGCCCGGCCCGTACCGCCGACGTGGCGTCCAGGGCATCCTGACCGCGGCGTCACGGTTGCGTTGCGCAACCCGTTGACGAAGGCCGGTGGCGGCGTGAGAGTCAGCGTGCCTTGATCATGACGAGCCCAGGTCCGGTCGCCGCGGGCGTTCGGGCGCCGCGACTCAATACGAGAGGCGTTGCCCATGATGCCGTTGGCGCATTCCCGGCGAATGTCCGTGCTCGCCTTGGTCATTGCGGTGATCTGTGCTGTCATCGCGCAGATATCGCCTGCCTACGCGTCCGATCCAACGCTGGGGCAGGAGCCGTATCGGCCGTATCTGCATTTCTCGCCGGACCGGAACTGGATGAACGATCCGAACGGCCTCGTCTATTACCGGGGTGTCTACAACCTGTTCTTCCAGCACAACCCCTCCGACAACGTGTGGGGAAACATCTCATGGGGGCACGCGACGTCGACCGACCTGATGCACTGGACCCAGCAACCGCTGGCGATACCGCAGGGTCCGCACGAATACATCTTCTCGGGCTCGGCGGTGGTCGACTACAACAACACTTCCGGATTCGGCACGCTCAGCAATCCGCCGATGGTCGCCATATACACAAGCGCGTATCACGACGATCCCGTGTACGGAAACCGGCAGGCCCAGTCTTTGGCCTACAGCTTGGACGCCGGAATGACGTGGACGAAGTACGCCGGAAACCCAGTACTTGACCGCGGCCGCAACGATTTCCGCGACCCGAAGGTCTTCTGGTACGGAGATCAGCTGAGCGGTTACTGGGTCATGGCTGCGGTTGAGGCCGACGCGTCGACAGTGATCCTGAGCAAATCGCATGATCTGAAGAACTGGACCTACCTGAGCTCGTTCACCTCGGCCAGCGTGCCTGGCTTCTGGGAGTGCCCCGACCTGTTTCCGCTGCCGTTCGACGACAATCCCGCGGACATCAAATGGATCATGGCGATGAGCGCCGGCGGAAGTCACCAGAGCTACATCGTCGGAAACTTCGACGGCACGACGTTCACCGAGGACACGGCGCATGCGCCGCCGCTGCCGCCGGGACAGACCGTCTACGGGTTCGATGACGGCACCTACGGCAACTGGACCGTGCAGAACGACCTCACCAGCGCGGCCGGCGGTCCGTTCGGCACGGCTCCGGCCACGGGAACGATCTCGTCGCAGCAGCCCGTCAGCGGATTCGCCGGAGCCGGCCTGGTCAACAGCTACCTCGGCTTCGACTACCCAATCGGGTCGATGACATCGCCGCAGTTCACCATCGACTCCCCGTACCTCAACTTCCTGGTCGGCGGCGGTGATCACCCACGCGCGCCGGGCACCGGCAACGGCGCCGCCCCGGCGGGCGACCGAATCTTCGACTTCGAAGCACCCACCGGATCGACGCTGGCCGACAGCGGCTGGACCGGAACCGGTGGCCTTTCGCCGAGCGACCAACCGGCCGGACCGCACCTGGAACCCAACGTGGCACAGGGATTCGACGGCCACGGCTACCTCAGCACGTTCTACGTCCCAGGTGGCGACGACGCGACCGGCACGCTGACATCGCCGTCGTTCACGATCAGCAAGAAGTACCTGAGCCTGCTCGTCGGCGGCGGCATGCGTGATCCCACGAGTGGCCAGACCCTGGCCGTGCAACTCGTGGTCGACGGAGCAGTCGTCGATTCCGCGACCGGAACGAATGACCATCTGATGAACTGGCGAAGCTGGGACGTGTCCGCCTACCAGGGCAAGTCGGCGCAACTCAGGGTCGTCGACACGGCCACCGGCGGATGGGCCGCGCTCTGGGTCGACGACCTGATCGCAACCGACCAGCCGGCTGTGCCGCGCTCGGACGAGGACACCGTCAACCTCGTCGTCGACGGCCAGACCGTGCGCAGTGCGACCGGTGCCGACTCGGAGTACCTCAACTGGGCGTCGTGGGATCTGTCAGATCTGCAGGGCAAGTCGGCGCACATCGAGATCATCGACAACAACACCGGCGGCTGGGGGCACATCAACGCCGACCAGTTCATGACGTCGGATCAACCTGCAAAGCCGCGGATTCTGCCGGAACCGAATCAACTCGACTGGGGCCGCGACAACTACGCCTCCAACACGTACAACGACGCGCCGGGCGGACTTCGGATATCCATCGGCTGGATGGGACAGGCATTCACGACGCCGACATCGCCGTGGCGCGGCAACATGACGCTGCCCCGCGTCCTCAGCCTGCGGACGGTCGGCGGCAAGCCCAAGATCGTCACCAGGCTGATCGGCCAGCTGTCGAGCTACGAGAACGACGCTGCCACGTACCGGGCACGATCCCGCGACATCACCCAGGGCGTGCACGTCCTGCCGGCCGCCGCGAACGGCGAGCTGCAACGCATTCGCGCCGAATTGACGCCAGGAGATGCGACGAAGTTCGGGGTGGTGGTTCGTGGATCCGCCACCGAGGGAACCAAGATCGGCTACGACACGGCGACCGGCTCGGTATACATCGATCGCTCGAAATCTGGTGACGTCAGCGCGTCTGATCAGTTCGCGGTCCCGAACACGGCACCAGCGCCGCTGCACCACGGAAAACTGGAGCTGGAGATCGTCGTGGACCGGGCGTCGGTGGAGGTATTGATCAACAACGGCGAGAAGATCATGACCAACTTCATCTTCCCGTCCGACTCGAGCCAACAGGTCTCCCTCTACGCGGAAGGCGGCACCGCGCACCTTGGGAGCCTGGAGGTGACGCCGCTCTACGCCGCGATGTGGGGGACGCAGCGGCACTGATCGTGGTTGGGCGCGACAACGGCCGTGTTGTCGACGCGCCGCTCACGGTGGGCGGATCTCCCCGGAGCCGCGCGCGATGAGGCGGGTTGGCACCACGTGGGTCTTCGGATCTGACCGATCTCCGTCCAACCGGCCGAAGAGGAGTTTCGCAGCGAGCCGACCCATCTCGGTCGGATCCTGCGCGATGGTCGTGATGCCGGGTCGCAGGGTGTCGGCGAGCACGAAGTCGTCGAAGCCAACGAGCGCCACCGAGTCCTGCCGTGCCAACGAGGCCATCGCACGGATCGCGCCGATGGTGACGAGGTTCTGGCTGGCGAAGATCGCCGTCGGAGCGCTAACCGCGTCGAGCATCGCGAGTGCTGCCTCCTGCGCGGCCTCGATCGTCCGCAGTTCGTGTCTGATCATCGTCTCGTCGAGCGGCACACCGGCGTCGGACAGCGCACGACGGTAGCCGTCGAATCGAGCCTGTGCCGTCAAGATGGCCTGGCTGTCGCCGAGGTAGCCGATGCGGCGGTGGCCGATGCGCAGCAGGTGCTCCACCGCCGTGATCGCGCCACGCTCGTTGTCCGAGACGACCGCGTCCGCGGCGATCAGGGTCGGTGCACGGTCGATGAACACGACACGCACCCCCGCGCGCTGCTCGGTGATCAGATAGCTCTCATCGCGTCCGGCCGGCACGATCAGCAAGCCCTCGACGCCTCGGTCGATGAGCGCGCGTGCAAGCTCGCGCTCGCGCGCCGGGTTCTCATCGAGGCTGCCGGTCAGTACCAGCACGCCCCGTTCGCGCGATGCGTTCTCGACGGCTCTGTGCAGCGCGGCCGAGAACGGGTTGGCAGCGTCCTCGAGCAGTAGCCCGATGGTGTCGGTGCGTCCGCGCCGCAAGTTGGATGCGGTGAGGTTCGGCCGGTAGCCGAGCTTGTCAGCGGCTCGTCGCACTCGCTGGACGAGATCGGGCGAGACCGTGGTCACCCCGTTGACGACCCGCGAGACCGTCTTCAGCCCGACGCCCGCGAGCGCGGCGACATCGCGCATGGTCGGTCGCTCGCGAATATCCAGAGGGTCGTCTGCGGACACCGTTGTCTCCACTGTCCATCGCACGTTACAGGTTCAATGCAGGTTAATCTCCGGGAAGTATTGACCATCGAGGAGCTCACGTCTATACATGCGAGACATCGTTGTCTAGCCAGGACGACTGGATGCTAGAAGGGCTTCAGCCATGCAAATCACTCCTGCGTCCGAGACGGTGACGGCGCACCGACGAGTCCGCGCGGTAGGCGTGGTCGCTGCCTTGGCAGCGCTTGCAGTGGTCGCCAGCGCATGTAGCTCGAGCTCGGACAAGGGCTCCGGCGGCTCCGGGAAGAAGGTCGGTATCACGCTGGTGCTCAAGACGCTGACCAACCCCTACTTCGTGACCATGAAGAAGGACGCGCAGGACGAGGCCGCGAAGGACAACGTGAACCTCACCGTCGCGGCGGGCAACAAGGACGGCGACACCCAGACACAGATCGCTGCGATCGACAACGCAATCTCGCGCGGCGACAAGGGAATCCTGATCACCACTAACGGCGACGCGGTCAACGCCGCGCTGAACCAGGCCAAGCAGGCCGGGATGTTCGTCATCGCTCTGGACACGGCCCTGAACCCCGCAAGCACCGCCGACATCACGTTCGCCACGGACAACGAGCAGGCGGGCAAGCTGATCGGCCAGTACGGCGCAGCGCGGCTCGCCGGCAAGAAGGCCGTGATCGCGATGCTCGATCTGTTCGACAACCAGGTCGTGTCAGTCGACATTCAGCGCGACCACGGCTTCCTCGAAGGCATGGGCATCGATCCGGGAAGCACGACCGTGAACGGCAAGGAAGCCAAGACCGGGAGCTATACCGGCGGCTCGTACGAGGTCGTATGCCACCAGCCGACCCAGGGCGCGGTCGATGGCGGCCGGACGGCCATGGAGAACTGCCTGTCGGCAAACCCGAACATCAACGTCGTGTACACGATCAACGAGCCGGCAGCACGCGGCGCATACGCCGCCCTCAAAGCCGCGGGCAAGCAGGCCGGCGTCCTCATGCTGACGATCGACGGCAGCTGCCAGGGCCTCACGGACGTCACGAGCGGAACATTCACCGCCGATTCCGCTCAGTACCCGGGCAAGATGGCCAGCCTCGGCATCTCGTCGATTGCCAAGCTGGCGCGCGGCGGCGCCAAGCCGAGTGTCACCAGCGGCAAGGACTTCTTCGATACCGGAACTGCACTTGTCGCGAAGGATGCAGCGTCCGGCGTGACCAGCCAGACCGCCGACCAGGCGAAGTCCGCCTGCTGGGGCAGCTGACCCTGGGTTGTGGCGCCGGTGGCTGTTGCCCTCTCACCCGGCTACCGGCGCCCGCAACCTTACGAAACCCGCGCGACCGCACCAGACTGGCGAGCAGCATCTGCCATCGCCGAGGACGAATAGGACGTGGACGTGACCCGCAGCCTCGAAACCCCGATCACGGCGGAGGATGTCCTTCACCGGCGTCCCAGCTTCGGCGAGCGGGTCCAGCAGATCTTGCACGGCCGGCCCGCGTTGAGCCCGGCGATCGTGCTCGTGCTCGCATGCATCGCCTTCAGCTTCGTAAGCGACCGATTCCTTCGACCGGAGAATCTGTCACTCGTCGCTCAGCAGACCGCCGTTGTGGGGTCGCTCGCCGCGGGGCAGACACTCATCATTCTGACGGCCGGCGTCGACCTGTCGATCGGCGCCATCATGGTGCTGTCGTCGCTCGTGATGTCGAAGCTGGTGTTCGATCACGGCGTCCCGGGCGTGCTAGCGCTGCTGATCGGCGCCGTTCTCGCGGTCGTGGCGCAGGCGGTCAACGGCTTGTTGGTCGCCCGGATCAAGCTGCCGCCCTTCATCGTCACGCTGGGCACGCTGGGCATCTTCACGGCGATCACGCTCATCTACGCGAAGGGGCAGACCGTCACGCTGTCGCCGGACGCCTTCCTGCTGTGGACCGGAAAGACGTTCGACATCGGGCGTTTCCACATCACGTACGGCGTCGTGCTCATGCTGGTCCTGTACGTGGTCGTCGCGTTCGCGCTGCGCTACACGGCATGGGGCCGGCATCTCTATGCAGTCGGCGACGACGCCGAAGCCAGCCGGTTGACCGGCATCTCGGTGAACCGGGTTCTGCTCAGCGCATACATGGCGGCCGGGCTGGCGATTGCGGTGGCGGCCTGGATCCTGGTCGGGCGGGTGGCCGGCGGCGATCCGAACAGCGGCATCAACGCCAACCTGGAGAGCATCACAGCGGTCGTCATCGGCGGCACGAGCCTGTTCGGTGGCCGCGGCGTCGTGATGGGCAGCCTGATCGGCGCGCTCATCGTCCAGGTCTTCAAGAACGGCCTGGCGCTCGGCGGCTATGACCCCAACTATCAGGTCCTCGCTGTCGGCGTGCTCGTGATCGTCGCCGTGTCCGTCGACCAGTGGATCCGGAGGGTCAAGGCATGACGGCGCCAGTGCTCGAAGCAAAGGGCCTCGTGAAACTCTTCGGCCGCGTCGTCGGTCTGGCCGGTGTCGATCTGACGCTCTACCCCGGCGAGGTGCTCGCTGTCATCGGAGACAACGGCGCGGGCAAGTCCACCCTGATCAAGTGCCTGTCTGGCGCCATGGTTCCCGACGAGGGCGGGATCCTTGTCGACGGCGCCGAAGTGCACTTCCGGCGTCCGCAAGATGCCCAGGCCGCCGGCATAGAGACCGTGTACCAGACGCTGGCCGTGGCACCCGCGCTCGACATCGCAAGCAACCTGTACCTCGGCCGCGAGCAGCGCAGAAAGGGCGTGCTCGGCAGTGTCTTCCGCATGCTCGACACGCGCGGCATGAACCGCCACGCCAGCGAACACATCAAGACACTCGGCATCAGCACCCTGCAGAACATCAGTCAAGCCGTCGAGACCTTGTCCGGAGGCCAACGCCAGGCGGTCGCCGTGGCGCGGGCCGCGGCATTCGGCAGCAAGGTGGTAATCCTTGACGAGCCGACCGCCGCGCTTGGCGTGCGAGAGTCCGAGCAGGTGCTACGGCTCATCCGCGACCTGCGGGAACGGGGGCTCGCCATCATCCTGATCAGCCACAACATGCCGCAGGTCTTCGACGTCGCCGACCGGATTCACATCCAGCGCCTCGGCCGATGCGCTGGCGTCGTGACACCGCAGAGCCACAGCATGCAAGACGCTGTCGCGATCATGACCGGGGCAAAGATGGTGGGCGCCGACGAGACGACCTAACGGAGCGACTGCATCAGGGCTCCGCGTGGTCGTCACGCAGCGAGTTCGGCGACGCGCTCCTCGCCGCCGTCGAAGAGAGCGGCCGCGCGCTCGGCGCTGCCCAGCGCCCGGCGGCTCGTCGTGATCA
>WNGI01000313.1_pt1 | contig 36623 bp, 34 predicted proteins | sample 5400621 | NCBI WGS metagenome assembly WNGI01 (sample SAMN13153374, study PRJNA577476) | soil metagenome | isolation source: 20 cm soil or saprolite under Garry oak tree replicate 1 | place: USA:California | collected 2016-06-15
TGTGCTTCCACTTCCGCCGGGCTTACCTTCTTCCCGGCGACATTGATGACGTCGGAAATCCGGCCGACGATTGTGAATCCTGAGCTGTGTCGGGCCAGCAAATCATCAGGGATGAAAATACCCCGGCCCAATCTCTGTTCGTCGGGTTCCGGAAAATATCCATCGCCCACGGCGGCGCTGCGAACGCGAATCTGACTTGATTCCGCGGGCGCATCGATCAAGGAGATATTGACGTTATCAATCGGCGCACCGACAAATCCGTCTTCAGACGCAGCGCCATCGCGATCATAGCAAATCCCACCGCACTCAGACGATCCATAGAAGGAATGAATCGGTAGGTTAAACTCCTCGCGGAAGTTTTTTGCGGTCGCAGCCGTAAGAGGGGCGGCCGCGGAAATACACAGACGGAGGTTTGGCAGGTGTGGGCGCTCATCGAGTTCGCAAAATGCCTGATAAAAAACAGGCATCCCGGGAAAAACTGTTGCTTTGGTTTGGGCGAGATCGTTGAGCACAGCACGGGGCAAACGATCGCGGCTCAATACCATCGATACGCCACGGGCAAGCAGCGGCGTGAGCAAATTGCTGAATCCATAAGAGTGCGAAATCGGAATAACACCAAAATTGAGATCGGCATCGCTTATGCCCATTGTCCGGCAGATATTTTCACAATCGGCCAGGAGCTGTTCGCTCCGAAAACGAATGGCGCGCGGCAGGGCGGTCGTTCCCGAAGTTAACTTGAGAAGCGAGGGCTGATTCGCAACCCAGTTTGGTGGCATACGGTTGTCGAGTCGATAAAGAAGAGCACGGGCAGGTTTTTTTGGGTCAAAGCCCTCATCCTCGTCTTCTCCCGAGGGGAGAAGGGACCACCTCTCCCCCCGGGAAAGGGCTGGGGTGAGGGCCACTGCAGGACTCGCGACCAAGCCACTGCCGCCACAGACTTGCATAGACAAATCGCGTTCTTGTTCGCTGATCGATTGCTCCAACGGAAGAGCGACAAGTCCTCGCCGCAAGCAGGCGAGCAAGATCGACGGCCAATCCTCATGGTTTCCGATTTGGATCGCAACAACTCGGCCACGGTCAAATGCGCCAAGCCTCGTTTCATAAGTGCGCGCCTCTTCTTCGATCTGCCGAAAGCTGCGCAGGGCCGCGCCATTTGTATCAAAAATGGCGGAGGTATCGCCCTTTCGCGCCAGAGTTTTTCGCCACGCTTCCAGGAGCGGATCGGATGATTTCATCGCTTGCGAAAAGGCTTGCCTACGCGTAAGTTCCGCGCTCGTTCGCAATCATGAAAACGGGCATTCATCCTGAGTATTACGAGACCGATATTGTGTGTGCATGCGGCGCGGTCTATCACACGCGCTCGACACGTCGGGACATTAAAATCGGCATCTGTGCTGCTTGTCATCCATTTTTCACGGGCGAACAGAAGTTTGTTGATACGGCCGGTCGCGTAGAGAAATTCACTCGTCGCTACGGCAGCACCAAAGCCACGCGCGCTTCCCAGAAAGCTTAGCTGATACGTGTAGCCGCCCCGCTCTGTCGGGGCTCGGCGATCCCGCGGTCGCGGGACCGTGGCTACAAAGCGACCATGGACCTTAATTTTTTAATCGAACGCAAACGCGAACGCTTCGCCGAACTGGATCGTGAAATTGGCGACCCGTTGCTTTTTTCCAATCGCAAACGGGCGAGCGAAATCATGCGGGAGCACGCCAGCATCAAGCAGCTGCTGGAACGATGGAATGAGCTGGAAGCGGCGCGCAAGCAGCTCGACGACAACCGTGAGCTGGCCACTTCGCGCGACGTGGAGATCGCAGCCATGGCTGACGACGAGATTCCCGATTTGGAAATGCGCGTGTACGATCTGGAGCGCGAAATTCAGATCGCACTGCTGCCGATGGATGAGACCGAGGAGCGCGATGCCATTATTGAAATCCGCGCCGGCACCGGAGGCAACGAAGCTGCTATTTTTGCGGCTGATCTTTATCGGATGTACAATCGCTACGCCGAATCTGCCGGATTAAAGACCGAGGATCTTGAGTCGAGCCCATCGGAACTAGGTGGATTGAAGGAAGTGATCTTTCGCGTCTCGGGAGAATCGGTTTTTCGAAAATTGCGATACGAGAGCGGGGTGCATCGCGTGCAACGGGTCCCGGCGACGGAAGCCCAGGGTCGAATTCACACATCCACTGCAACGGTGGCAGTGTTGCCGGAGGCGGAAGATGTTGACGTTGAATTAAAACCCGAGGATCTGCGGATCGAAGTTTCGCGGTCCGGCGGCCCCGGTGGGCAAGGTGTAAATACAACCGACTCCGCCGTGCAAGTGTTGCACATTCCCACTGGCACGATCGTGCGCTGCCAGGATGGCCGCAGCCAACTGAAGAATAAAGACAAGGCGCTTAGCATTCTGCGGGCGCGTCTTCTGGAAAGGAAGCAGCGGGAGGAAGCGGAAAAATACAGCGCGCAACGTCGCGGCCAAATTGGCACCGGTGGGCGGGAAGAAAAAATTCGCACCTACAACTTTCCGCAGAATCGGGTTACCGATCACCGCATTGCCTTAACGCTCTACAGTCTGGACCGCGTCATGAACGGGGATCTCGGCGAAATGATCAGCGCCTTGCAAGCGGCCGACATGGCAGAGCGGCTGAAGGAATCCTCGATCTCGGCGTGAATTCCAAAATAGCCGCCCCACAATTATCGGTGCGCGCGTCCCTCCATTATGACCCTTCTCGATGTGCTGCAGTCGACGACTGATTATTTTAAGAAGCGGCAGATCGAGCATCCGCGGCTAAATGCCGAGCATTTGCTCGCCCATGTTCTTGGGCGAAAGCGACTCGAGCTTTATCTCGATTTCGAGCGAAATCTTGCCGAATCCGAACTCGTGCCGCTGCGCGAGCTGGTGAGGCGCCGCGGTCAAGGCGAGCCGCTGCAACATTTGCTCGGCACGATCGAGTTTTGTGGTCTCACATTTTTGTGCGATCGACGCGCCCTGGTTCCGCGGCCGGAAACGGAAGAGCTTGTGGAGCTCTTAAGCTCCACATTCCAAGCTCCAAATTGCAAACTCAGAATTCTCGATGTCGGAACCGGGAGCGGGGTGATTGCGCTCAGTCTGGCCGCGAGATTTCCTGAAGCGGAGATCTATGCGGCGGACATTTCCGAGGACGCACTGGCGCTGGCACGGGAAAATGCTGAAAGAATTGGGTTAATCGACCGTATTCAATTTGTTAAAACCAATCTACTTGATGATCTCGATAACAACTTTGACCTAATTGTGGCGAATCTGCCTTACGTCTCTACAGCCGATCGAAATAATCTTGCGCCTGAGGTGGGACACGATCCCGCCGTGGCGCTTTTCGCAGGTGAGCGGGGCGATGAATTGGTTCGCGAATTAATCGAGCAAGCGGCCTCACAACTACGATCAAACGGACTGCTTGCGCTCGAAATTGGCGTAGGCCACAGCGAACCACTTCGGGAGTTTCTCGCACAAAAAAATTATCACGACATTGAATCAAAAACGGATTATTCAGGTACTCCGCGTTTCCTTTTTGCCAGGTATGGATAAAATTCTCATCCACGGCGGACATCCGCTCTCGGGTTCGATCAAGATTAGCGGATCGAAGAACTCGGCGCTGCCGATTTTGGCTGCCACGCTACTCACGCAAGAGGAATGCATCATTCGTCGTGTCCCCGACCTGAGCGACACGCATTACATGCTGCAAATACTGACGCACCTCGGCGCTCAGGTGGAACGCGCTAGCGGCACGGTCAGCGTGACAGCGGAAAAGGTGAATTCGGTCGCACCCTACGATGTGGTCCGCAAGATGCGCGCTTCAGTCTGCGTTCTCGGTCCGCTCCTGGGGCGTTGCAAAGAGGCGACCGTCTCGATGCCGGGTGGTTGCGTCATTGGTGATCGGCCCATCGATTTGCACTTGAAGGGATTTGAAGCGCTCGGCGCAGCCATTCGCGTTGAGGGCGGAAACGTAAAAGTTTTTGCGCCAAGATTAACGGGTGCGGTGATTAATTTGCGCGGGAAATTCGGCCCCACTGTTCTCGGAACCGATAATGTGATGATGGCGGCGGTCTTGGCGGATGGGACCACGGTAATCGAGGGGGCAGCTCAGGAACCGGAAGTTGTCGATCTGGCCGATTTCTTAAACAAGATGGGCGCTAAGATCGAAGGAGCTGGAACACGTCGTCTCATAATCGAAGGCGTGCCCGCTCTTCATGGTGCCGAGCACGACATCATTCCAGACCGAATCGAGGCCGGCACATTTCTGGTCGCGGGAGCAATCTGTGGCAAAGGCATCAGCCTGAAGCGCGTCGAGCCGGAGCATGTGCGGTCGGTCACAACGGCGCTGGCCAGTTGTGGTTTCCGCATTGAATCGACACCCGATTCGATCACGGTGTCTCCTAATGGAGACACCAGACCGCTCGAGATCGCGACCGAGCCGTATCCAGGGTTTCCTACCGATATGCAGGCGCAAATGTGTGCGCTGCTTTCGACTACCGAAGGGATCAGCGCGATCACGGAGAATATTTTTCCGCAGCGCTACATGCATGTGGCGGAGCTGAAGCGCATGGGCGCGCACGTCGATCTGGAAGGAGCGACTGCCATAATTAAAGGCGTTGATCATCTCTTTGGGGCGCCGGTTATGGCGAGCGATCTGCGTGCCTCGGCTGCTCTTGTGCTCGCCGGATTGAAGGCAGACGGAGTTACGGAAGTTAGCCGCGTTTACCACATCGACCGTGGCTACGAACATCTTGATGAAAAGTTGAGCGAGCTCGGCGCGCACATCGAGCGAGTGAAAGAGTAACTGAAATGTCGAATGTCGAATGACGAAGGAATAACGAAAAGAATCGCTGACTGTCGCTTCGGTATTTCCGCTTAGCCTTTGGCTTGCGTCCAATAGCAACAGGCGGGACGCTTGTTCTACTCCACGTCGGAAAGGTTGAACCCATGGAAACATCGACACCACCACCTCCGTTGACTCCACCGCCTCTAACGCCTACATCGTCGAGCGTGCGGACATGGTGCGTGCTCTGTCACGCTTCCGCTCTAAGTGGGATTTTTCTGCATGTTGTTGGACACATTTTCGGTCCGCTCATCGTCTGGTTGCTGAAACGCAACGAATCACCGGAGATCGATGCGCACGGAAAAGAGTCGCTCAATTTCCAGTTGTCCATGCTGATCTACAACGTGATCGCAGGAATCCTGGTCATCGTATTGATCGGCATTCCGCTTCTGATTCTGCTCTACGTGCTCAATATTGTTTTCGTCATCATTGCCTCGATTCAAGCAGGGGAAGGCAAGCTTTATCGCTACCCCATGGCGATCAGGTTTATTAAATGACAGACAACGTCTGTCATCCCGAGCGCAGGCTGTAGACGTCGACCTCTGGGCGACGCGATGCGCGGCATATCAGCAGTCCGTGTCGCGTAAAAAGAGTAAGCCGATTAGCGATCGGTTGTGAGAGATTGTCACGATTTCACCGGCAAATGGCCATTCGCTGGCGTTCGTAACTAGCCCGGCGCGAACAGGATTCTCGCAGATATAATCCCATTTTTGCGAATAGCTTTCTGCGCTTCGCAGGACATGATCGAAAAACCCGCGCTGCCATACTGGATCTTGGGAATTGGTGGGTCCAACTGCTTTTGCGAGGAATCGTTTTAGAGCGCCAACCCATTTTCCGAGGCTCAAACCAGGCATCCCGGTCACAAATAAATGCAGATGGTCGGGCAAATTACATAGCGACCGACGGCGATGGCGAAATTTACGAATGCCGTGTGGACCCGCATGTTTGCTAGAATAGCGCGTCGGCGAAAGGTGCAGCAGGTGACGAAGTAAATGGGCTTTGGAGGATAAATTAGATCGAGTCTTCGCGGTGGGCGCGGAAATTTCGTCATACTTCAACCATAGACGGCTCGTCCTGCTCGATGTAATCGTCGGATTAATTACGTCAGGGTCGCGCTCCGCAGAGCGAAGCGTCTACAGCAAGCCGCGCAGCGTTTTCAGATTCACCACGTCTTCTTTCAAATCTTTCCCCTTCGGCGTTTCGAGCACTTTCGGGATTTTTCGAAAACGCCGGGCGCGCACAATTACCCGGAACGCATCTAAGCCGATTTTGCCTTTACCGATGTGTTCGTGCCGATCCACGCGCGATCCGCGCCCCGCCTTGGAATCATTCAGGTGAATGGCGGCGAGCCGGCGGAGCCCGATGACGCGGTCGAAATCCCGGAACACTTTTCGGACTCCCACTTCATTTCTGATGTCATATCCAGCCGCGAAGACGTGCGCGGTATCCAAGCACACGCAAAGGCGTTCTGGTTGGTGAACGTTCTCGATGATGTAAGAAATTTGTTCGAACGTGTGGCCGAGACACGAACCCTGCCCGGCTGTAGTCTCCAGAGCGATTCGTGTTTTAATTTTCGGCAATTTCCGGAACACCTGGTTGATCGATCGGATAATGGTGTTGAGGCCCGCCTCTTCCCCGGCGCCGAGATGTGCGCCCGGATGTATGACCAGAAAAGGCAAGTCGAACTGATCGGCGCGAATTAGTTCCTCGGACAAGGCCCGCAGGGAGTTGGTGTGAAACTGCGGATTTGTCGCGGCCAGGTTGATGAGGTAATTCGCGTGGGCAAAGATGGACAATAATTGGCCGCGCTCGCGGTGTTGTAGAAATAAAGAGATCTCTTCGCGCGTGAGTGGCCGGGCGAACCATTGCATGTTGTTCTTCACGAAGATTTGCATGGCCGTGCAATTGATTGAGCAGGCCCGCTCTATCGCCATATGTGCTCCTCCGCCTATCGACATGTGAGCGCCTAACAGGGGAGGCGATTGGTGATTAGTGATACGTGATTGGTTGGCCCGCGTTCGCATTTGGCAACCGGCTAGAACCGCTTCGAGTGCCAGTTGGGATGGTTCAGGCTGCCTTCACCGACATATTCGAAAAGTTTGTAGACGGGGGTAAGCACTGCAGCGGGTCCGTTTGCACTTATGCGCAAATCGAAATCAAGCTGGTCGTCGAGAAAATGAATATCGCCACGGCCCAACATGCTGAAAAGTTTCCCGGCAGCCTCGAAGTTTTCGGTGTGAATAATCCCATCCTCAATGGTGAAGTTGGCGGCGGCTTTCCGTGCGATGCTGTAACCGGTGCCAGGGACAATGGCGTTGAGGATGCCGGACAAGGGTCCGAATACCGGGATCGCGAAAACGTCGCCATTGGTCACTTCGATGTTTCCATGGCCGCGCATGGTGCGCGCATCGCTGCCGAGACCGGTGAAATTATAACTACCGCTTAATTGGCCATGGGCGGTCTGATATTGGTAATACAAATCGGTCAAATGCGGGAAATCGATCCTGCTGAGGGAAATGTTTGCTTTGTAATGAGGATCATTTTTTGCCAAAGAGATATCGGCGCTGCCGTTTGTTGTGCCTGAAAATAACCCGGCCTTCAGATCAATGATTTGCAGTCGGTCATTTGTGAAAAGGAGCCTGGCGGAAACACGGTCGAACGGCAGTGATTTGCCAAGGAAGACATAGTCCATTCCAGTGGGGGCTTCGACGTTGATTTCAAGCCGGGTGTTCTTGCCACCCTGAAACTGATAAACGCCGTTTGCAGTCAGATTCGGCGGGTGCCGGAATTTGTACGGGGTGACTGTCTTCACTAGGCTCGGCTCGATCCAAACGATGGCTTCGGCGGGATGTAACGAGCTTTTGATATTTGATATGCGGACCTCGTGTTTCTTGAAATCGTAGGTAAAGCTTCCCGTGGCCGCGCCTTCATCGCGTATCACGCGAAAGTTTTCGTAGGTGACGGCGCCGTCGCGGAAATGAACTTTCGCATTTGCGCTATTCATCCAAATCCCGCGGAAGCGCGTGCGTGAAAGGGCGACCGTTCCTTCCCCCAGCCAGTTTTGGGGGTGCCGATCGGGGCCGCGTATCGTCAGATGAACGGCGGGTGGGAGCCATTGCCATTCATTAAAAAACTGTTGCAGCTCCGGTGAGATGAAGGCACGAAGGATGCCCGGATCGATCGTGCTGTCAAGGTCGAGTCGAAAGTCGTTAGGCGCATCCAGCAGATCGGCGTGGAGTGTTTCCTTTTGATGCCGCAGGCGGATATCGCGCAGGAGAGTCCGCTTCCCGTCCCAGGAAAAGTCGACGCTCAAATCCGAAAAAGGAATGCCCTTATAGGCAAAGCTCGCCACCGCAGCATGGCCGATAATCTTAAGCTGGGGCTGCCCCTGGCCGAAATTACCGCGTCCGGACAGGTCTATTTCCGGGGCCGTGTCAAATGTGGCGTCAGCCAATGGTTCGACGAAGCCGAATGCAGCAAGAAACGACTTGAGGTCGACATTGCTGCGCGCTTGAAAATTCATCTCCTGCGTTTGTCGACTCCAACTGCCGCGTCCGAAGAATAATCCGGCTGCATCTTTCCATGTGAATTGGGTAATGCTCAGCCGCTGGTCGGCGAATTCGATGCTGGCAAGCAAATCGCGCATTTCATAAGTATCGTGGAGCAGTCGCTCTCCACGCAGGGTTGCTTCGATCCGGGCGTTTTCCAGATCCGCGAGATCGCCGCTGAATTTCACCTGGAGCGATGGATGTTCAGTGGGAAAGCTGAACTTCTGCAGCTCGGCCACAACCCGCTGTAGGATCGACAAACGTTTCTCCCATTCTTCCTCCGAAAGCGGAGGCGATGGTTGAACATTCCGGCGGTTGATCAACTGACCGGTAGCCGAGATTCGCACTCCGCAAAAAATTCCTTCGGCTTGACTGACGTAAATTTGCTCAGGCGGAAAATAGATGTGGGCCCGGAACTGCTTTAATTGTGCTTGGTTAGTCTTCCCCTCAGCGCCGGCAAACGGGAGCGTCAAGTGGGCATTTCTGACATCGAGAGCGTTCAGAAACGGCTGATGATGGAGCAGCGCGGCATAGTTGATATCGAGCGAGACTTCGCTGATAAGCGCGAGAGTCTTCTCCTGGTGTTTAGAATCGAAGATACGGACGTCTTGCGCGACCAAGCCGCGAAATGGATTGAGCGTCAGGCGGCGGACAGAAGCTTCCACGCCGCGTTTGTGCAATTCCTCGACTACGCGATAACGCCATTGCTCGCCAAACCCTTTTTTTCCGAGGTACCAGCCGCCCCCGATCAACGCAGAAATTAAAGCAATCACCAACAGCCGGACTGCGCTTGCGCCAAGGCGACGCGCGAAGCTCGGTGGTTGATCCCGTGTCGGCGCGGAAACTTTTGCTGGTTCGACGAGTGTGGGCACGGGTGATTTGTTAAACAACTAAAGCGTTGGAGGGTTTTAACGATTCAACCGTTCGACGTGTTTTCAACAACCGGCGAACGTGAGAGGATCGCCTCGGAAGAAATAGTAAGAGATGTCTCCACTCCGGTCGACATGACAAGGCTCGACGCGTCGTTGAGCGTTGAGGGTTGGACGTTGAGCGTTGAGCATTGAAGGTTGAGTCGATGCCTTCCATTTCCGACCTTCCCGCGATCAACGCTTCTCTTAATTTTGTCAGCACGGTGTTTCTTTCCACCGGCTGGTATTTGATTCGCCACGGCGCGTGGCGTCGGCATGTCGCGTGCATGATTATCGCGCTGATTTCGTCCACGTTTTTCCTTGTCGGTTACATCGTGTATCACGCGCATGTGGGCGAGAAATCAACCCACTTCGCCGCCGGCGGCCTGGTCGCGATGATCTATTTCCCGATGTTGATCTCCCATGTCGTCTTGGCCTTCGTCACTCTGCCGCTGGTAATTGTGACTCTCATTCCGGTATTTCGGCGTCGCTGGGACCGGCACCGGCGCATCGCGCGATGGACCATGCCGATTTGGCTTTATGTTTCGGTAACGGGAGTTCTCGTTTATTTAATGCTCTACAAGTGGTTCCCGCCACCGAATCTTGCACTTGGCTGGTAATTGATGTTTGCTCAAGAGAGGCGCCATCGCGCGCCGGAAGCTGTTTATGGTGACGATTGCCACATTTAATGAGCCCGGCAAAGCCAGGCGGCTGAAAGAGCGCTTTCAGCAGGCCGGGCTTAAGGCCGATATCCACAATGAAGGTCACCTGCAGCAGGTCGCATTCATGTCCAAGCCGCAAGCCAACGTGAAGGTGCAGGTGGACGATAACGATTTCGAGCGGGGGCAAGGCCTGATGGTGGAATGGGAGGCGAGCGATCCCGATATCGCCGCGGCCATCATTCGTTGCCCACAATGCGGCTCTTCCTCCATCGAATATCCGCAGATGACACGCAAATTCATGACGCCGGCATTGGTCGGCGTTCTTTTGGCACTCAAGATTATTCCAAAGGAATTTTACTGCCAGGATTGCCACTTTACCTGGACCGACCAGGAAGAGCGCACGATCGGGCGTCTTTGGCATCGTTTCTTTCCGGGAACGGAGCCGGAGAAAACGAGCTGAAGCATTGGCGTCGCGTTTCGCCGTGAGATCCAGCGGCTGAAAAATCGCGCTTGGTTGATTGATAAGTTGATGACGTCTCGTTCTCGCCCATGAAATGGCTTTTCGTTTTGGTCTTGGCCATAATTATTTTCGGTGGCGCGGCCTGGTTCGGGTACAATCTTTTTTTCAAGCAAGAGATGGCCGTGCAAAAGGAGCAGCGCGGCGAGGTGCGAGCGGAGCCGACACCGGATATTAGCCTGCCGGAATTTCAGGCTGCGGCAAAGTTGCGGCAAGACGGAAAACTGGCGGAGGCCCGCGACGCGCTCTCTGCGTTCATACAGAAATATCCGACTGGTTTACACGTTGAAGAAGCCAAAGATTTGCTCGGTGAAGTGAACATCGACATCCTGCTCTCGCGTTATCCTTCGCCGGAGAAAGAGGAATACATCGTCAAGCCCGGCGACGTCCTGCAGAGGGTTGCGAACAGGGTGAAATCGACTCCCGAGTTGATTATGCGCATGAACAACCTCAACGGCACGATGCTTCACATTGGCGAACGTCTTCTCGTATCACATCCCGAGTTTTCGATTGTGATCCAACGCAAAGCGAAATTGATCGTGCTGCTCAATCACGGTGCTTTCTTCAAGCAGTATCATGTGCGGGAAGTGAAATTGGGGCCCAAGCAACCGCCGAAAGTGTCCACAAAAGTAGCTGAAACAATGGCGTTCAAAGATGGCAAGCGTGTCGGCTTTGGAACAAAGGAATTTGTTGGCAGCACGCGGTGGATCCGTCTCGGTGCCCCTGCCTATACCATTTATTCGGTCCCCGACACGGCGCGCCCGAACTTGGACCAACCGCCTCCTCCCCAAGGACTAGGACTTGCTGCGACAGACGTTAATGACCTAAGTGGCCTTGTAAACAATCGAACGCCTGTCACCATTACAGATTAACTAGTGAGCATCGAACCGACTTCGACGTTAGGAATGGAATCGCACCCACTCGATTTTGAAAAACCGCTCTTCGAACTGCAGCGTCGCCTCCAGGAAATCCGGGAACACTCCGATGAACACGAGGTCGACCTCGACTCCGAAGTGGAAGCGATGCAGGCCAAGATTGAAGCTACGCGTCGCGAAATTTACGATAACCTGACGGCCTGGCAACGGGTGCAAATCGCGCGGCACGTGCAACGCCCTTTCGCTCTGGATTACGTCGAACGCTGCTTCGGCGATTGGGTTGAATTGCATGGGGATCGCCATTATGCAGACGACAAGGCGATGCCGAGTGGACTGGCCCGGCTTGGCGCATTCCGCTGCGTTGTCATCACCCATCAAAAAGGACGTAACACCAAGGAAAATGTAATGCGCAATTTTGGTTGCGCACACCCGGAAGGTTACCGCAAAGCTCTGCGTTTGATGCGTTTGGCCGAAAAATTCGGCATTCCTGTCATTTCGTTGATTGACACGCCTGGCGCTTTCCCCGGAATCGGCTCGGAAGAACGTCACATCGCCGAGGCAATCGCGGTGAACCTCCGCGAGATGATGCAGCTGCGCGTCCCCTCCATCGCTGCCGTTATTGGCGAGGGCGGCTCCGGCGGTGCGCTCGGTATCGGTGTAGCCGATCGGGTCCTCATTCTTGAGAACGCCTATTACTCGGTCATTAGCCCGGAGGCGTGTTCGGCCATTTTGTGGCGGGACCGACGCCATGCTCCCGAGGCAGCGGAAGCGCTTAAACTCACCGCCCAGGATTTGCTTAGACTCGGAGTGGTCGATGAAGTTGTAGCCGAACCGCAAGGGGGAGCACATCGCGATTATGATTTGGCCGCGGCCAATCTTGGCACAGCCCTGCGCCACAACCTGGAGAAACTGGTCGAGCGGCCGATCGATCAACTTCTTAAAAAGCGCTATAAAAAATTCCGCGACCTGGGCAATTTCGCCGAAGGAAAAGCCGCGGCGAGTTCAGCGCGATCTTCCGTGTGATGGCGAGTCGGTGGCGGGCAATCGGAAAAGTCTGCGGCTTTAGCATTGTCGCCGCTTTTTTGCATAACGCGGCGGCTTCCGAATTTCGATTCGATCGCGACATTCTCGCGTTTAGAAACTCGACCGTTTTTGAGTACCACGGTGGCTACGCTTACATTCGCAAAACCGCTCGGGAAAATGACAAAGCAAAACCATACACACGCCGCTGCTTTGTCATGACTCGGACCGTGTTGCAGTTCCATAAATTTGCCCGCTTCGACCCGCGGGGGACTCCACTGGATGACAGAGCGCTGGCGGCGCGGATTCGGGTGCTGGCACGACGCCATCCCTGGGATGAAGCTCTGCCAGACAACGAGCGCATCGTTTTTCCGGGCTACGCTAATTTGCACAAAATGAGCGAAGCGCGCGGGGCCGTTTTACAAGAGAATATTGGCCTGGGCTGGCCCACTTACGCGCGGCCTGGCAATTTCCGAATGTTTTTCTTACACGGCGAAGGGTATCAGGAGAAGACGCACGCCCAACTCAATGCGGCGTTGGCCCGCGGAGACTTGTTCATCGGCTATTTGTCGAGCTACCCATTCTTCACAATCAATCATGCCGTGCTCGTTTACGCGCGAAAGCCTGCGCATTCCAACAATGGAATCGAACACTATCTCGCCTACGACCCCAACCATCCTGATGCGCCGCGGGAACTGAAGTGGTCGCCCAGCATGCGTATTTTCAATTATCAAAAGGACGAGGAATTTGTCGGCGGCTACACCCGAGTTTACCAGGTCTACGGCAAATGGCTGCAATTGGTAGAAGCGGCTTAGCGGCTTCCAGCCGCTTTAGGTCGAAGGCAAGCGGCAGGGATGCCGCTTCTACTTTAGGCCAAGGTCCTGGATCGATATCTAACTTGGCATCTGGCGTTGGAAGTTGGAAGGTGAGCGTTAAATATTTCGATGCGATGAACGTTCCACAAAATCCAAGACCCGCTCCGACTCCGACGCCAACTCCGCCCAAGCCAACTCCGCCTAAGCCCATACCGCCGCCCGAACCATTGCCACCTAATCCCCCTATACCGCCCGTCGAGCGGTGACGACGTGGCTGCCCAATGGCGATTGAGGTCCCGCCTTCGCACAAGCCTACGGCATGGCTGGCAACCGGCACTACCCTACAGCGATCGTGGTAGCGGCGGTTCACCGAACCGCCACTTTCGCGCTTCGTGAGCGAATAACCCTCCCCGACTTCGGCGGCGGAGGAGGAAACAAAAACCGCAACGCCGGATCAACTCGAGTCGCCCAGGCGGCTTCACTGTGATCGGCTCCTTCGACCTCCATGTATTGGAGGTCGTTGTAAAGTCTCCAGTCCCTTTCGGTTAGTCGATCACGTAGCGCACGTGCTTGTTCCCACCCAGGCTCTGCCGTCCCGGTATCGAGCCAGATTCTTAGCGGCGGTTTTTGTTCTATCGTGTCAATCAACCGGAAAATCGCAAAATCATCCCACCAGATTGATGGTGACATGACCATAAGCCTCGTGAAAGCGTGTGGGAATAAAACTCCTATTGCCAGTGTGACCAATCCGCCAAGCGATGAACCGCCCAAGCCGGTAAATTCCGGCCCGCTTCTTGTGCGGTAGCGTCTGTCGATGTAAGGCTTCAGCTCGGTGATTAAAAACTCGCCATACTCACGCGCCAGTCCGCGGCTTCGCTTCTTGCGTTTTGCCTTGGCATCGATGACGCCACGGGTCGGCGCGTATTCGTGAATGCGATCCTCACCCGTGTTTGCGATCGCCACGACGATGAGCGGTTCAATTAATTTTTTCCGAATCAAACGCTCGGCCGTTTCGTCAACGCCCCACTCCACACCGGCGAACGCCGTTGCGGCATCGAAAACATTTTGACCGTCGTGCAAATATAAAACCGGATAACTTTGCCGCGAGAAGCGCCGATAATTTGGGGGTAAATAAACGAGCACGTCGCGCCGGTTCCCAAGGATCCTCGATGGAAAGGCTCGGTGCCGCCTAATGTTCCCAGTAAGAGTATGCTTAGGCATGAAGCGAGACGCATCGGCGAACATCGCGGTCTTGTCCAACGCGCGGCCGCGCGGGGGCGATTTTAGGTAGGGGCGATCGACCCATTCGACTTCGCTCAGGGCAGGCTCTCAATCGCCCGTTCTCGCTAGGGTCGATCCCGAAAATGAGTGGGGTGGAGGAGTCCTTTCAATTCTCACTCGTATTTATAATGAGAGATTTCTCGACTTCGGCTTTGGCTTCGCTCGAAATGACAAATCCTAAATGAACGAACGCTATATCAAATGGTATACCCCGTACCTGAGCCGGGAGTTTGAAATGCTCGTTTTCGGAAACGGCGGCGGCCTACCCCTGATTCTTTTCCCGACTTCATTTGGGAGTTACTACCAAAACAAAGACTTCGGTCTGGTCGACGCGGTGGCCGGTTACGTGGATGCGGGCCGGGTCACGGTCTACTGCCCCGACGCGATCGATCTGGAAAGTTTCTACAATAAAGGAATTCATCCCGCCGACCGAATGCGGACGCACAACGCCTACGAAAACGTGATTGTAAACGACGTGTTCGATCTAGCCCGCCGCGAATGTAATTGTCATCGCGTAGCGGTGAGCGGCGCGAGCCTTGGCGCGTATCACGCGGCCAACATCGCCTTTCGGCATCCCGATCTGGTCGCTTATTTGATCAGCTTGAGCGGTTCGTTCGATATCAGCTCATTTTTCGACGGCTATCACGACGACAACATTTATTTCAACAGCCCATACGAGTATCTCCCGAACATGCCCGATCCCTGGAAATACAACCACATGGGCATCATTATCGGCACGGGCGAATGGGACAACACGCGACACGAATCGCTGCGTATGTCTGAGATTTTGAATTCAAAAGGAATCCAACATTTCCTCGACGACCGAAAGTGGTGCGGTCACGAGTGGAGCTACTGGCGCGACATGTTGCCATACTACTTGTCGCTGATTTAATCAGCGGCGAAACGCGGGTCGGACGGTTTCAGCCACAGATGAACACAGATTTCGAGAAGATGTCTGCCGCAAAGATTCCTATCTGTGTTTCATCTGTGTTAATCCGTGGCGCAAATTGTTCCCCATTTGCATCCCCGTAAATCTGCGTAATCTGCGGTTCTCTTTTTCATGAAAAAGATCGGAATCCTTTTTGGTCAGGAACACAGTTTCCCGCCAGCATTTGTTGAGCGGGTCAACCAGAAAACCGGTGGCAAAGAGATCGTGGCGGAATTCGTCAAGATCGACAAAGTCGTGCAAGGCGAGCCATGCGGGTACGATGTTGTGATCGATCGCATTTCCCAGGACGTCCCATTTTATCGTGCCTGGCTGAAGAATGCTGCACTTAGCGGCACCGCAGTCGTGAACAACCCATTTTGGTGGAGTGCGGACGAAAAATTCTTCAATAACGCGCTCGCTACCAAAATCGGCGTGGCCGTTCCGCGAACGGTCTTATTGCCTTCGAATCAGCCCCCGCCGGACACGAACGATAAATCGTTTCGCAACCTCGCCTACCCAATGAATTGGGAAGAGATCTTCCAGTACGTCGGTTGGCCCGCTTTCTTCAAACCCTTTGCGGGCGGCGGTTGGAAAAATGTTTATCGCCTGCACAATCGGGACGAATTTTTCCGCGCCTACAGCGAGACCGGGCAGCTCGTCATGATGTTGCAGGAGGAGGTAAAATTCAACATGTACTTCCGCTGTTACTCGATCGATCAGCGGCACGTGCGCATCATGCCATACGAGCCGCGGCATCCATATCACTTGCGCTATCAGACGGAGTGGCAGGCGCCACCGGAGATCTTGCAGAAGGTCGAGCAAGGTGTGCTCACATTGAATCAGTATCTCGGGTACGATTTGAACACAGTCGAGTTTGCCATCCGCGATGGCATTCCGGTCGCAATCGATTTTTGCAACCCTGCACCGGATGCGGAAGCCGCCAACGTCGGCCAGGCGAACTTTGAATGGGTCGTGGAAGCCGTTTCTGAAATGGCTATCCGCAAAGCGCGCGAACACGTTCCGGGTCGCGATAATCTAAGCTGGGGCAAGTTCGTGCAGGCGGCGGTTGCAAGGCGCGAGTTCCGCGAGCTTGCGTGATCGACAATCGACCGGAATGACGAAGCCCGAATGCCGAATGACGAAGGAATGGATGAATGACGAAATCCCCCAGCGCGTTGTCCATCACGAATGGCATTCGTCATTTGTGCTTCGTCATTAATTCGACATTCGTCATTCGGATTTCGTCATTGATCTGCCTGTCTCCGTCACCCGCGGGATGACATTCCTGTGTTTTTGGCAGAGGATTTACTTCTAGGAGCGCAATGAAAGACCACATCTATACCCTCGGGATTGAGGAGGAATTCGCGATCGTCGATCCGGAGACGCGCGAACTGCGCTCGCACATTCAGGAAATTCTCGAAGGCGGCAAGGTTATGCTCAAAGAACAAGTCAAGCCGGAGATGCACCAGTCGGTGGTCGAATTGGGAACGGAAATTTGCCAGTCAATTGTCCATGCTCGGGCGCACGTCATCGAGTTGCGCAGCAAGCTCGCCGAACTGGCCGGGCGGGGCGGTTTGAAGATCGCCTCGGTCGGCACGCATCCGTTTTCGCACTGGCGCGATCAACTCATCACTGAAGGCGAGCGCTATCGAGAAATCGTGAAGGATATGCAGCAGCTCGCGCGTGCGAACCTCATTTTTGGTTTGCACGTGCACGTCGGCATTCCCGAGCGCGAAACGGCCATCCATGTGATGAATCAGGCCCGCTATTTTCTGCCCCACATCTACGCGCTTTCGGTCAACTCGCCTTTCTGGGTCGGGCAAAATACCGGACTAAAAGGCTATCGCCTGAAAGTCTTCGAGCGATTTCCCCGCACGGGAATTCCGGACGCGTTCGAAAGCCTTTCCGAATACGAGGATTACTGCAAACTCCTCGTGAAAACGGGCTGTGTTGATAACGCCAAGAAAATTTGGTGGGATATTCGACTCCATCCGTTTTTCGACACGCTGGAGGTGCGCGTCTGCGACGCGCAATCGCGCGTGGACGACACGCTCGCGATTGCCGCATTGATCCAGGCGGTGATCGTCAAGCTGCACAAATTGCTTCGAAAAAATACAACGTTTCGTGTCTATCGTCGTCGGCTTTTGGATGAGAACCGCTGGCGTGCTAGTCGCTATGGCATCGACGGCAAGCTGATTGATTTCGGCCGCGAAAGCGAAGTCGAAACGCGCAGTTTGTTGAATGAACTTCTTGAATTCGTTTCGACCGAAGTGAACGAGCTCGGAAGCGAAAGCGAAATGTCACATATCGAACGCATCATGCGCGAAGGCACGGGCGCGGATCGACAACTGGCTGCGTACGAGCGCACGCAAGACATGAAGGCGGTCGTCGATCAAATTGTGGATGAAACCTACGAGGGACTTAATTTGGAATCCAGGCATGCTGCCTGAGGCGGATTTTAGCGTGTTAATGTGCGTTAGCTGAAACTTCAACGAGCGCGCCGGTAGCTTTCTTCTGTCGCTCAATCTTTGGCTGGAACTCAACATGATGATTGGCGGCTGGCGCCGATTTGGCACGGACGAAGGCCGCATATGCGCTGTTTTCGCTCCAGAGAAAGCGATCGCTCGCCACTGCGCTCCAGTAGACATGTCCCGAACGCCGCCAGCAATCAAGAATGATACCGCTGTTGAACGGCTGGCCTGCGGCGGTGATGATGACGCAGTTGTTTTCGTGCGAGGTGCCGGCCTGCGCTTCACCCCAGCGCAGCTCGATGCTCCTGAGTTTTAATGCATCAAGCCTGATAAGCAGGTCTTCGGCCCATTGGAAACAGAGACCGCGCTTTTTGATTCCGCTGTTAACAAGGATGTTGTTGAGAAGAGGTGGCCACACTACTTGATAATCCCGCCGGAGTTGGCCGGCCGCGTTGTAAACGCACTCCGCCAGTCGTGCCGCTTCTTCGGTCCGCACCCGCGGCGAAAGCGCGGCGATTCGATTCATGAAGGCTCGTGCTGCCGCAAGATCGCGACTTTCCACCTGCATACTGATCTCGCGCTGTGGTTTGTCGGCCGCGACGAGGGTGTTCCATGGCGCGAAAATGCCAATGGCAACGGTCGATAAAAGTAGCAATCGGCCAGAAATTAGATCGCAGATCATGAGTGGTCGAGATAAGGCAACGCCCTCAAGATTAGCAAACCCATTCCCACCGCGCATAGGTTCTTTGAAAGCAGCATGGCTAATGGCCGGGTCCGTGCTGAAACGAGAGATTATCCGACCGGCCTTGGAGATTGAAAAAGCCAGTTTGCCCGCGCCTGATTTCCGCGTAATTCTGAACACCTCAAAATGCCTGACCGACTAACTATCGATGCCATCGACGAAGAGCTCGCTCCCGGAGCGCGCAACGCCATTCGCGCCTGTCTTCGGCTGCAACCGACCGAGCGCATTACAATCATTACGGACGAAGCGACATCTGAAATCGCGGCGGCGCTGCAAGCCGAAGTGGAGGAGGTCGGCGCGGAACACGCGGTCTTCGTAATTGAAAATTACGCGCCCCGTCCGCTAACTGCGATGCCGCAGATTATCCTCGATGATCTGGCGCAATCTCAAGTGTCGATCTTTTGCGCGCAAGCGCAGCCAGGCGAGCTGCCTTCGCGAATGCAAATGAGTGACGTGGTTAACAAAAAGCGCATCCGCCACGGCCACATGGTCAATATCAACCGCCAAATCATGATGGAAGGAATGCGCGCCGATTTCCGGGCGGTCGATGAGCTCAGTCAGCGATTGATCGAACGCGCGCGGGCGGCTAGGAAAATAACCTGTCGGACTCCTGGCGGCACAGATTTCAGTGCTGAGTTCGATCGTTCACTCAAATGGGTCAAAACAAGCGGCATTATCTCACCGGAAAAATGGGGAAACCTTCCTGGCGGCGAAATTTTCACTGCTCCTGCCAAAACCAACGGCACGTTCGTGGTTGATGGTGTGGTGGGCGATTATCTTTGCCAGAAATACGGTGATCTGCGCGATGCGCCGCTTACAATCGAGGTCATAGACAACCGCATTGTCGATCTTCGTTGCGACCACAAGGAGTTGCTGGAAGATTTCCGAAGTTACACCAGCACTGACGAAAACAGCAGTCGTGTAGGCGAGTTTGCCATCGGCACAAATCACGCCTGCACGCATGTGATCGGCAACATTTTGCAGGATGAAAAAATTCCCGGTGTTCACATCGCGTTCGGCCATCCTTACGCCGAGCACACCGGTGCGAATTGGAAATCTAAGACGCATATCGACTGCGTGGGCCGCGATTTCGACATCTGGTTCGATGGCGAACAGGTGATGGAGCGCGGAAAGTTCTTGGTGTGAATGAAAATGACGAAGCCCGAATGACGAAGGAATGACAAAATCCGAATGAGAAAGCGGTCTTCATTTGTCATTTGTTATTTGTCATTCGTCATTCGTCATTCGTCATTCCGATAGGTGTGCATCCGAAACTTCGCGCGCAGTTTAACGCTGACTTCACGCCCGAAAAATACGCGGCGCTCTTGCGCTGTGTGAATGAAACGGAAAAATGGCCGGCCGATTTTCGCGTATCGGAGACGCCGATCTTTCTTACAGCCGAGTTCACCAATGAGGTGGTGGATGCCGCGAATGAAATTGTGCAGCAAACGCGCACACCAGAGTTTTTGAAGCATGCAGCATCGGCGATTCCGAAAGAATTGGAAGTACCTAATGAAACTGCGCACCCGAACTTTCTCGTGGTCGATTTCGGCATTTGCGCAGAAGGCGATCAGCTCGTTCCGCGCCTGATCGAGCTGCAAGCATTTCCGAGCTTGTTCGGGTTTCAATGGTTGCTGCTCGGGTGCATGCGCAAAACTTATCGAGCGATTCCAAGCAATTGGACCTCGTCGTTCGGTGGCATCAAGGACGAGGCTTACCTCGCCCTATTGCGCAGAACAATCATTGGCGATGCCGTTCCCGAGAACGTCGTCCTGCTGGAGATCGAGCCGGAGAAACAAAAGACCAGGGTCGACTTTGCCGCCACGGAATCGATGATCGGCATTCGATCCGTATGCCTGACTAAAGTTAAAAAGCGCGGTCGGCACTTGTTTTACGACCGCGATGGCCGCGACATCCGGATCGAACGAATCTATAACCGCGTCATTTTCGACGAACTTATGCGGCGGCCTGACCTAAAGTTAGCGTTCAATTTTCAGGACGAATTCGATGTCACATGGGTCGGCCACCCGAACTGGTATTTCCGGATCAGCAAACATTCCCTGCCATTTTTGAAGACCGGGCGAACATCGCCCGCGTTTTTCGCGAACCAGTTTCCGGCGACCGAGAATATCAACCATTACGTATTAAAACCGCTCTATTCCTTTGCCGGGCTTGGTGTCGACATGGAACCGACGCGCGAGAAACTCAATGCGCTGAAAAATCCGAGGCAATGGATTCTGCAAAAGAAAGTGCGGTACGCCGAGTTTGTGCCGACGCCGGACGGCCCGAAGTCGAAGGCGGAACTTCGGATGATGTTCGTCTGGCCGGAAAATGAAGAGCCGATTCTCGTGAACAATCTTGTCCGCATGAGCCAGGGGAAAATGATGGGCGTCGATTTCAATAAAGATAAAACCTGGGTCGGCTCGAGCATCGCGCTCCATGGGTAAGGACGCCGCTACGACCGGATTCTTTCTGCTCCTGGTTCGATCGCCGAGGACGAAATGCGAGGAATCGATGCCGCTCGTTGACTACACTGGTCGTTCAAATACCCTCACCTCAATCCTCTCCCGAGCCCACTCCTTTGCCCTCGCTGGCGCTAACGCGTCCTTCTCTCCCAGCGGGAGAGAAATGGGAGAGGCAGAAGAGCTCTGCCTTGGCTATGGGCGACCGAGCGTCAAGCGGTTGACGTCAACTAATCGCGCGACGGGCGTTCCCCTAGCTCACGGTTCGTGCGCGATTATCTCTGCTGCCTCGGCTGAGGTGCGCACCGGCGTGATCTCAAACTCGATGAGATCATTCCATTTATCGGTCCACTGAGAAAACAATGTTTCGTCGTCTGTCCGCATTAACTGATAACAAGTCTTAAACTCGAGATCGATCCAGCTGGAAACATACTCTAGCGCCTCGGGCATCATCCGGCCGTCATCGCGCAACCGACGATAGATCTCGGGCGCGGCGCCTTCCTTGAATCGCTCGACAACCATATAAAGCATTGTTCGTTTCCTTTCCGCTCTGGGCTGAGGGGAGCCACCTCTACAATTGCTGCAGGTGCGTCAGCGCTTTGATCATTTCAGAGCTGTGCAGGCGGATTGCGTCGCGATGGACCGCGGCCAGTGCTTCGAGCAATGTGGAGCCGGTCTCGGTCAACTTTACGTAGACATGACGGCGATCGGCTTGCCCGCGTTGTTTCGTGATCAGTTTCCCTGCGACCAATCTGTCGGTTAAGGCCACAGCCGTATGATGCTTTACCTGGAGGCGCTCGCTCAATTGGCCTACCAGCATCCCGTTATCGGGTGCAAATGTTTTCAGAGCGAGAAGAGCCTCATACTGCTCCGGCGTCAACCTGGCCGTGCTGGCAAGGAATTGCTTACTGAAACGAAGAAATTTCCGCAAATTATAGCGAAAAATCGCTAATGCTTCGTAGTCGGGCGTCTGTAAGATCGTAGGCATAAGCCGATGTCCGATAGAACCCTACGATGTATCGATAGTCGATATATTGGCACACGCAATGCTATAATTTCTAGAATCTATGCTTTGCCGAACTTTAAGCCGAAACCGAGGTTTTACCCTCGTCGAAATCATGATCGTGGTCGCCATCATCGCATTGCTTGCGGCTATTGCCGTACCAGGTTTTTTGCGGGCCCGCAAGCGCGCCCAAGCGAGCAGGATCTTAAATGATCTGCGGTTGATTGATTCAGCTGTTGATCAATACGCAATTGAAACCAACAAAAGCACTGGTTCGACCGTTGCTGTTACCGACTGGACGAACTACCTCAAAAAAGGCTCCATGATTTATAATACCGGTGCCGATCTCTTCGGTAATACGTATGGGCCGCAAACCGTTGATAGCCTTCCGAAAGTTCCCGCCAATGCGTGGAGTACTCTTTCTGACGTGGCGGACACGGCATTCTGGTCGCCATACGGACCGTAGCGTAATCTTACGATTTCATTCTGCCGTCATCGGCAATCTGCCGTGGCGGCTCGAAGCGCTCCAATGGCGGTTCACCGAATCGCCATTGGATGCGCGGGAGATGGGGGTTGGTCAATTGCCGCCGCCTATGACAACGCGAGATGAGGAGTCGAATTATTGAGAGATTACTTCAGCTCTTCGTTTGTTTCAGCAAACGCATTCACCGCGAACTCGAGGTCTTGGCGTGAATGGGCGGCAGAAACTTGCGTGCGGACCCGCGCGGTGCCATGCGGGACGACCGGATAAAAGAAACCAATGACGTAAACGCCCTTTTCGAGCATCCGCGCGGCGAATTTCTGCGATTTGGCCGCGTCCCCGATCATGATCGGCACGATCGGATGTGTGCCGGGCTTGATCGTTAGGCCACGCTCGGTCAGCGCCGCGCGAAAATATTTCGTATTCTCTTCCAGCTTGTCGCGCAATTCGGTGGATGCGCTCAGCATTTCGATCGCTTTCAACGAGGCTGCCACCACTGGTGGCGCAATCGTGTTGGAGAAAAGATAAGGGCGGGAACGTTGTCGCAGAAGATCGACGATCTGCTTGCGTCCGCTGGTATAACCGCCACTCGCACCGCCTAACGCTTTGCCAAGCGTGCCGGTGATAATGTCGATTTTGCCCATCACACCCCAATACTCGTGGGTGCCGCGCCCGGTTTTTCCGAGGAATCCGGCTGCATGCGCATCGTCAATCATAGTCAGCGCGTTGTGTTTTTCGGCGAGGTCGACGATCCCTTTGAGGTTCGCGATCGTGCCGTCCATCGAGAAGCAGCCATCGGTTGCGATCAATCGATATCGCGCACTGCTTGCTTCGCGCAATTTGGCTTCGAGATCGGCCATATCGTTATTCTTGTAACGGAGCCGTTGCGCTTTACACAGCCGGACGCCGTCGATAATGCTGGCGTGATTTAACTCGTCGCTGATCACTGCGTCTCTATCAGTGAGGAGCGTCTCGAAAAGCCCGCCGTTGGCATCGAAGCACGAGGGATAGAGGATGGTTTCCTCGGTCCCGAGAAATTTCGTCAATGCGGCTTCGAGTTGCTTGTGAATGTCCTGAGTGCCGCAAATAAAGCGCACGCTGGCCATGCCGAAGCCGTGGGTATCGAGTGCCGCTTTTGCGGCAGCGATCAGGGTGGGATGATCCGCCAGACCGAGGTAATTATTGGCGCACATGTTGAGGACGCGCTTGCCATCGGCCACCGCGATGTGCGCGCCTTGCGGCGTGGTGATGACGCGCTCGGTTTTGTAAAGACCTTGCGACTTAATTTCATCGAGCGTTTCCGAAACCTGCTTTTCGAATTCGGCGAGCATAATTGAACGGCAGATTACGCGGATAACGCGGATAGGAAAACAAAACAAGATAACGGAACGGCGAACTGGGCGGGCCCGCAATCGCGTCCAGGCCGGCCCCTCCCAAGTGTTTGGCTGCAGCTCTGCCCCTGAGCCTGTTATCCGCGACATCCGCGAAATCCGCGGTAAAAATTTCTGAAAAATAGCGCTTGCGGGGGGTTGTGAATAACTGTTAATAACTCCGGCGATCTACGTTGACACACGCTGAGCTTCGCAGCCTCGCCTTCGCCGTTCTCGCGGCGTTGATCGCAATATTTTTCTCTGCGTGCGAGACCACTACAGTGGCCAATCGGAGGTTGCCGGCATATGAAGTCCCCCTGGCGAAAAGCGAGTTTCAATCGATCCGCACCACGGCCTATACACATACCGAGTCTGATCATACCCAGTATTCAAACCGCAACGCTTTGGGCGGAGAATTGCAGGCCGCCAGTGCCCCGATTCATCGCGCTGAAAATACTGCCCGCGCCATCCCGGTGGGTGTAGCTGACGCCACGCGGCTCCAGCCATTTTCGATCGATGAACCACGAACTGTTGCGCGCATGACCACCCGCGTTACAAAAATTACGCGCCGAGGCAAGAAAATCGTGGTGGCAAAAGCGAAACCACCCAAAATTGGGAGCGCGGCGGCTGATTGGTCGCGCTGGCCGGCCGGCACCACCTTCCGATTACTATCAACCGGACAAATTTACCGGGTAGACGATTATGGTTGGGCATTGAGCGGGCGCAACACGATCGACCTCTATATGGCTACCTCGCAGGAAATGGATTCGTGGGGCGCGCGGGCGGAGCCCATCCAAATTTTGCACTGGGGCGATCCCCAGGAGAGCCTGCGTTTCCTCGAATCGCGGCAGACCCACAAGCACGTTCGCCGTATGGTGCTTGAATTACAAGGAAACGAGCAGGAAGCGGCTTCGTTGCAATAACCGGTGCTCGAGGATTCAGTTTCGGTGAAGTGCGAGGGAAAGGCCTGCGGTTAGCTGGAACTATTTCGCGCTAATTCCACGAAAACAACGTTGGCCGGTCCGTTTGCGCTTGCGTTTTGGAGTCCGGCCCCGCTGCTGCGGGGTCGCTTGGCGCCCATAGCCCTCGGTAACAATGTCAGGCCCGGACAAAACAGGTTCAACTCCTGAAAAGCGCCAGAGCACTGGCGCACTCCAAAACGTGGCCGCGATTGTGACATGCGAGATTTGCTGTCATCCTGAATGGATGTGAAGGACCTCTCATAAGATCGTGTGATCACGGCGTTGTACTTTGAGTAACCTTCACTTCGACCGTGAGGTCCCTCACTTCGCTTGGAATGACAGTTGTTAGGCCAGGACGGTTCCTCGCGGACAATCTGCAACATCCGCGCCTTCCGCGCCGTAGCCCGTGGCGAAGGCGGGTGATCCGCTGCCAAAAATCTAGAATTCGCTCCAGCTGAGTACGATCTTTCCAGAGTTGCCGGATTTCATGAGCTCGATGGCTTCCTTGAATTGGGTGTAGGGAAACCGGTGGGTGATCACAGGCGAGATATCAAGTCCGCTCTGGATGAGCGAAGTCATTTTGTACCACGTCTCATACATTTTACGGCCGTAGATTCCCTGGATGGTGAGGCTATGAAATACAACCACGTTCCAATCGATGGCCGCGCCTGAGGGCATAATGCCGAGGAGGGCGATTTTGCCGCCGTAAAACATGTTCGGAAGAATGTCGGCGAAAGCTTTCGGATTGCCCGACATTTCCAAAGCGACATCGAAGCCCTCTTTCATACCAAGTTTCTGCATGGCGGCGGGGATTTTTTCTGTGCGCACATCGAGCGCGAGCGTGGCCCCCATTTTTCGTCCCAGCTCCAGCCGAAACGGATTTACATCAGTGATGACGACATGACGTGCGCCAGCCTGCTTGCAGATTGGCACGGCCATGCAACCGATGGGCCCAGCCCCAGTGATGAGGACGTCTTCACCGACAAGGTCGAAGGCGAGTGCGGTGTGGGTGGCGTTGCCTAACGGATCGAAACAGGAAAGCACCTCAAGCGGGATAGCGGCATCGGCATGCCACAAGTTGGATTGCGGTATGGAGACGAACTCCGCGAAGGCGCCGGGACGATTGACGCCCACGCCTTGGGTATTGGGGCACAGGTGGCGCCGACCGGCCAGACAATTGCGACAATGTCCGCAGGTGATGTGGCCTTCAACCGTGACCAGGTCGCCTTTACCCCAACCTTTGACATGATCGCCAAGCTCATGGATTACGCCCACAAATTCGTGTCCGATAGCCATCGGTACCGGAATCGTCTTCTGCGCCCAGGCGTCCCAGTTATATATATGGACGTCGGTTCCGCAGATGGATGTTTTCAGGACTCGAATCAGCACATCGTCATCGCGAACCTCGGGAATCGGAACTTCTTCGAGCCAAAGTCCTGGTTCGGCTCGACTTTTTACGACGGCTTTCATCATCCTTTGCACGGCGAAGAATCTAGCTGGAAAAGCTCCAAATCCCAAGCTCCAACTCCGAAAGTATTCGCGAGCAGGCATCCAGAGAAACTTCAAGCGTCAATATCCAAACATCAGGAGCCCAATGCGGTTTGGAGCTTAAATATTGACCTTCTCTGGAGCTTGGATTTTGGTGCTTGGAGCTTGCGAATTACCCGCACGATTCGCCACCCTTTGAGGCCACTATCTGCACTTGCGCTCGGTTCATTCCCTCAGGATGATGCGACTGCATGCCGATGACGGTTGAGCCTATCGCGGCCAAAGTGCCGCCTCGGTCAGTTTTTATTCTGCGATTCTTCAGCACGATTGCGCTTTGGTCGGTTGCGCTAATCATTGCCTTTTCCGGTTACGAGCTCGCGTTTCAATTGCTTAGCAGCATGTTCGGTCTCGTCGCCCTCTGGGAATTTTACCGCATGCTCGATCACAAGGGCCTGCCGAACTTCAAGGTCACCGGGATGATCTGCGGTGTTCTGATGCTGGCCGGAAGCTTCTATTACTTTCGCAAGATGGGTCCGGCGGGTTCCTACGACTTCGAAGTAGCTGTTTTACTCTTTTTTCTCCTAACCGTTTTTGGGCGCCAAATGTTCGCCCGTCTGCGCGAAGATGAACCGCTGCAGACGATGGCTTATACGTTATTTGGCCTGCTCTACGTGCTCTGGCTTTTCAATTTCATTACAAAAATCGTCTATCTGCTGCCCCGCTCGGACACGGGAGCTGTGACCGGCCAATTTTACTGCCTTTATCTCATCGTAGTTACGAAGTTCAGCGATATGGGCGCATACCTTGTCGGGAGTGCAGTGGGGCGACACCAGATGATTCCGCACATCAGTCCGAAGAAAACATGGGAAGGATTTTTCGGCGCGCTGGGTTTGTCACTGCTGGCGAGCCTCGCGCTTTTCGCGCTGATGCCGGGCCACTTGTCGATGTTGACCTGGACTCATGCCACGCTGCTTGGATTGTTACTCGGTTTTGCCGCGGTTATCGGCGACCTGGCCGAGTCGATTATCAAACGAAGCACTGGCGTCAAAGATTCTGGCAATTTCCTGCCTGGAATCGGCGGCGCGCTTGACCTAATCGATAGCTTGTTGTTTACGGCGCCGCTGTTGTTTTTTTACCTGCGATTGGTGATTCGGGTCCCGTAAGCTTATGATCCACGACTGCTTCGGTTGGGGCGCGCAGGCTCCAGCGACTAGTTCATTCCATGAAACGTAAACGTGTCGTTGTTCTGGGCGCGACCGGATCGATTGGCGAGAGCGCGCTAAAAGTCGCACACGATATTCCAGAGCGAATGGAGATAGTCGGCCTGGCCGCGAACAGCAACGCCGACAAGCTGGCTGTCGCGGCAAACAAAGTTCGACCAAAAGCAGTTTGTCTGGTCGACAAGACAAAGATCAACGGCCTGCGCGGCGCGCTCGATTATCAGCCGCAAATTCTTTCTGGTGAAGAAGGACTTCGCGAAATCGCGTCAATTACCGATGCGGACATGGTCCTGATTGCAATTGTTGGTACGGGCGGATTACGTCCAGCGCTAGCCGCGATTGAAGCCGGGAAAGATCTGGCGGTGGCAAGCAAGGAAATTTTGGTGATGGCCGGTGAGATCGTAATGCGCGAAGCGCGCGAGAACGGCGTGCACGTTTTACCGGTTGATTCCGAGCACAACGCAATTTTCCAGTGTCTCGAAAGCAAAATGTTAGATGGGGCGTTCGATGTTTCCGACGTCCGGAGAATTATCTTAACCGCCTCCGGCGGCCCCTTTCGCGAAACACCGGCCAAAGAATTTGATTCGATTAGTCCGGAACGCGCGCTCAAGCATCCGACCTGGAATATGGGTCCGAAAATCACGGTCGATTCAGCCACTCTATTTAACAAAGGCCTCGAGATGATCGAAGCGCATTGGCTGTTCGGCGTCGAGATGAAGCGAGTCGAAGTCGTGATTCATCCGCAAAGCATTGTCCATTCGATGATCGAATTCGCAGATGGCTCAACCTTGGCCCAGCTCAGCTACTCGGACATGTGTTTCCCGATTCAATACGCCGTCACCTGGCCGGATCGGGTGCCCAACACGCTGCCGCCGCTTGATTTTGGAAAGGTTTCGAAATTGGAATTCTTTGCGCCGCGTTACGAGGATTTCCCCGCTCTGAATCTCGCTCGCCAGGCTGGCGAAACAGGCGGAACCTTGCCGGCCGTTCTAAACGCAGCGAACGAGATTGCGGTCGCGGCCTTTTTGCAACGAAAAGTCGGTTTTCCCAAAATCTGGCAAATTGTCGAAGACGTGATGAACCGCCACGAGAGCGTTGCGCATCCCGATCTCGATGCAATATTACGGGCCGATCAGTGGGCGCGCGCGGAGGCGGAGAAAAGCGTTGAAGGGTTGAAGGGTTGAAACGTTAAAGCGGCAATGGGCAATCTCAGCGCGTGCAACCAACACTGATCACTGATCACTAGTCACTAATCACCATGCTTCTGCATATCAGTCGCGTTATCCTCATCATTTTTGAGGTCCTGATTCTCTTTAATTTGCTCATCGTTGTGCATGAGCTCGGCCATTTTTTGGCGGCCCGCTGGCGCGGCTTGTACATAGAGCAGTTCGGCATCTGGTTCGGAAAACCGCTCTGGAAAAAAAAGATCAACGGCGTGCTTTATAGTCTCGGTAGTATCCCCGCCGGCGGGTTCGTAAAATTGCCGCAGCTTGCGCCCATGGATATCATTGAGGGCAAGGCCGATCTCGACCGGGGAAAGCTCCCAGCCATTTCCGCCATCGACAAGATCATTGTCGCGTTTGCCGGGCCTTTATTCAGCTTTGGTTTAGCGGTGGCCTTCGCAATCGTCGTAGCTGTGGTTGGTCGTCCCGTCAGTGAATCGGAATCGACCACCACGATCGGTTACGTCCTGCCTGATTCACCGGCTGGCAAAGCCGGATTGAAACCGGGCGATAAGATTCTGACCGTCGATGGGAAACGGGTCACGCGCTTTGGCGGCATGGGTGATGACAGCATTTCGTGGCTGATTGTGCGCAGCGAAGGCGATTCAATCCCGATCACTATTGCGCGGGAGAGCGGCGGCAAAACTGAAACGATGACCGTGCAAGCAAAGCCGATTGTTCCGCCCACCAAGGCCTGGATGCGCAAAGCGCTGCGGCAAATTGAAATTCTGCCGGCGGAAACGCCGCTGGTGGCGAAGGTGGAGCCGGACAGCCCTGCGGCCAAAGCAGGTTTGCGGCCGAATGATTTGATTACCGGCGTCAACGGCCGCCGCCTCTATAACATGCTCGAAATCCGCGATTTCATTCGCGATCATCCCGGTGAGCCGCTCACCCTAATGGTGGAACGAGATGGAAAGACCATCCAGCTTTCCTTTGATCCAGGTCCTCCGAAAATAGCCTCAGTTTTTAAGGACAGTCCCGCAGACCGGGCCGGCTTAAAACCGGGAGACGCGATCATCGCAGTCGATGGCCAAATGATGTTCAGCACATTGGCAATTTCGGATTACATCAAAGAACATGCGGGTCGTCCGGTCGCATTTACTGTGCAGCGCGGCGATCAAAAACACACCTTGAATGTGACTCCGGAAGTGCCGGAGAACGATACCGCGCCGCGCATCGGAATTTCCTGGGACGACGACTATGGAATTGTTCTGGACGCGTTTGGAAAACTTCAGCTGGTGCATCCGAGTCCGATGGAACAAATCCGCGCTGGCATGATGTCGATCTTTAATACAATTGGGGCAATCGCTTCACCGAAATCAGATGTGAAACTGCAACACATGAGCGGTCCGGTCATGATGTTGCGCATTTATTATGTGATGTTTGAGAGCCGCGAGGGATGGCGAATGGCCCTCTGGTTCAGCGTCGTGCTGAACGTAAATCTGGCACTAATTAATTTGCTTCCGATTCCGGTTTTAGATGGCGGGCACATTGTGCTGGCGATGGTGGAATCGGTGCGCCGGCGGCCGGTCAACATGCGAGTCCTTGAAGTGGTACAAACCGCCTGCGCCGTGTTGATTATCGGCTTCATGATCTACATCGCTTTCTTTGACGTGCAGGACCTGTTTGGCAGCAGGCGGGAAGGCCCCAAGTTTTCCGCCAAGCCAACACCAGCCAAAACGACGCAGGAGTAGGTTCAGGCCACTGGCGTTGCACCGCGAACTCTGCTTCGTAGATTTGCGCGGCAGTGAAATATTGTCCTGACTTTTTTCGCTATCAGCGACGCGCCACTCGTGAAGTGATGGTCGGCCGCGTCGGCGTGGGCGGGGCGAATCCTATCCGTGTTCAATCGATGATTACTTGCGACACCATGGACACAGAAGCCTCAATCGCGCAGACACTGGAACTGGCTGCCGCTGGCTGCGAGATCGTGCGTATTACGGCGCCAACGGCCAAGGATTCGCGCAACCTCGAAAATATCGTCAAAGGTTTGCGCGACCGCAGCTGCGAGGTCCCGATTGTCGCGGACATTCATTTCAAGCCGGAAGCAGCATTGGAAGCCGCTAAGTGGGTGGACAAGGTCCGCATTAACCCTGGTAACTACGCCGATTCAAAAAAATTCGCGGTGCGGGAGTACACCGACGAGCAATATGCGGCGGAGTTGACCCGGATTCGCGAACGTTTCTCGCCGCTGGTCGCGCTTTGCAAGCAGCGCGGGATTGCCATGCGAATTGGGACGAATCACGGTTCACTCAGCGATCGCATTCTAAACCGCTACGGCGATACGCCGCTCGGAATGGTGGAAAGCGCGTTCGAGTTTGCTCGGATCGCACGCGATTTGGATTACCACGCATTCGTGTTCTCGATGAAATCGAGCAATCCCAAGGTAATGATTGCGGCGTATCGCTTGCTGGCGGCGCGACTGGATGAAGAAGGCCCAGACTGGAATTACCCGATTCACCTTGGGGTGACCGAAGCGGGCGAAGGGGAAGACGCCCGGATCAAGAGCGCGATTGGCATTGGTTCGCTGCTGGCGGACGGAATTGGCGACACGATTCGCGTTTCGCTCACGGAGGACAGCATCCACGAAATTCCGGTAGCGAAAGCGCTAATTGATTGCGGACTGCGGATGGCGGACTGCGGATCGGCAAAATCCGAGATCCGAGATCCCAGATCCGAAATTTCTTTCGATCCGTTTTCCTACCAGCGTCGTGCGACCGAAACAATCGCTGTTAGCGGGATCGGCCAGCCCGGCCACAAGGTCAGGGTCGGTGGAGAGGAATTGATGCGGGTAGTCGTTAGGCAAACAAACTTCAACAAAATCGCGCACAAAATTGAGAAGATGGGCGATTACAAACCGGAGATCATTTACGAGAACGCGCAGATCGAGGAGGTCGATCCGCGCGACGATGGCGCCATCGCGCGCTTAAACAAAAAGTCGAATCCGCAGTTTGTGACGGTGAAGGATGATGTGGCTCTTCCCTTGATTACAGCATTTCGTCTGCTGGCGACAAAGTTGCAGGCCCGGCACCCGATTCTGTTGAAAGACAGGCTCGGGCGCCTGTCGGCGGCAAATGAAGGAAATGACGAAGCACGAATGACGAATGACGAAAGAAGCCCGAATGACCGAATGACGAAGGAGCAAACGGAGAGCGGTGTTCGTCATTTGGATTTTAGCATTCCTTCATCATTAGACATTAGACATTCGTCATTCCTCCAGACCCTGCTCATCGCCGCCACCAACATTGGATCGCTCCTTTGCGACGGGATTGGCGATGCGGTTCTCGTGCAAGGCGAAGAAGCGCCCGGACAAGCATTGCGGCTCTCTTATAATATACTGCAGGCCGCCGGGTCGCGGATTTTCAAAACCGATTATGTGGCCTGCCCGTCCTGCGGCCGCACGTTGTTCAATCTGCAAACTACTACGGCGCGCATTAAGGCCGCTACCTCCCATCTCAAGGGCGTCAAAATTGCCATTATGGGCTGCATCGTGAACGGGCCCGGTGAGATGGCCGATGCCGATTTCGGCTACGTCGGCGGCGCACCGGGGAAAGTGAATCTCTATGTCGGCAAAACACCGGTGAAATTCAATATTCCCGAGGCCGAGGCGGTGGATCGGCTTCAGGACTTGATTCGCGAACATGGCAAATGGATTGCTCCGGCAACCGCGACGGCGCCAGTTTTGGTTTGAACAACAGCCACAGGGCGGACGTGAAGGCAAAAGACCAACACCCACTGCACACGCCGCACAGTTAAAAGAACGAAAAGTCCTCGCTGGTCGATTTCTCCTATTCTCTCCCCCTTCACAAGGGGGAGGATTAAAGGTGAGGGTTGTCACTTGGGCTTAAGTAAAGAAGCTCGTTTGCTCTCGCACTTGTTTTTGGGTACGGCACTTCTAATGCTGCAACCAAATCCGAGGAATCAATGAAGGCAGACTCGGTGGGGGCGCACGCGTTAAATAAATGAAGGGCACCTGCGTCTAAATCAAAATAAGGAGAATAATTATGAGAAAACTAGCGTTACTATTGGCAGCTTTACTCTGTACAAGCGGCATTTTCGCGACGAGCGCGAGTGCTATCGGGGTTTTCGTAGAGGTTGGCGATCGACCGTATTATTCCCACGGCCCCGGATATTATGTGGGTCCAGCCTACTACGTGTGGGTTCCGGGACACTGGCGTTGGCACTACAGTCACAGGTACTGGGTCCACGGGCATTACGCGCGGCGGTAATAACAGCGCTGCTCCCTAACAGAAAACGCAGCACCGCCCCGTCCTAGCGGGGCGGCGTTGAGTGCGGCGCGGCGAGCCAAGCTTGGGCCCGCCGCAGTGTGCCCTTTTCTTTTTGGTGAATGTCCATGGCTTGGCTTCCGCTGGCGGTTGACGCGGCAGGCCAACGCGGGCATATTTCGCGCTCATTTAACGGCAGAGCAGGCGGCCGCCCCGGCAACCTGCCGCTGTAACGCGGGAACCGGAGCTGCTGCTCTGTAATGCACAACCTCCATGGATAAGATCCGTAACATCGGCATCATTGCGCACGTTGATCACGGCAAGACCACGCTCGTAGATCAATTGCTGCGGCAATCCGGGACCTTCCGCTCCAATCAGAAAGTCGAGGAGCGCGTCATGGATTCGATGGATCTTGAACGCGAAAAGGGCATCACCATTCGCGCCAAAAATGCCTCATTTCAGTGGGATGGCTATCGCGTCAACATCGTAGACACGCCGGGCCATGCCGACTTCGGCGGCGAAGTCGAACGCATTATGAAAATGGTCGATGGCGTATTGCTGGTAGTCGACGCCCATGACGGCCCGCAGGCCCAGACGCGCTTCGTCTTGCGCAAGGCACTGGAGAATAAGGCCGCGCCCATTGTCGTGATTAATAAGATCGACCGGGAGAATGCCCGGCCGCACAAGGTTCTCGACATGGTTTTCGATCTTTTTGTTGAACTAAAAGCCACCGACAAGCAGCTGGATTTTCCGATTATCTACGCGAGCGCGAAAAATGGCTTCGCCATGCGGGAGTTGCACGAGAACGGCCAGGATATGACTCCGTTGTTTGAAGCGATTGTGCGTCATGTGCCGCCGCCGGCGGTCTCGCCGGAACCATTTTTTCAAATGCTGGTCTCAAATCTCGATTACAGCGATTATCTCGGGCGCATCGCACTCGGCCGCATCGTCAGCGGTCGCGTCAACGTCGGGGATTCAATCGTTTGCATTCATCGCGACGGGAATCGCGAACGTGCCGTTGTGACCGCCCTATTTACTTATGCCGGACTGGAGCGAGTCGAAATCAAGCATGCCAGCGCCGGCGACATCATCGGCTTGACCGGCTTTGAGGAAACGTACATCGGCGAAACTTTAACCGACAGGGAAGAGCGGACCCGTTTGCAATTTGTCGATATCGATCCGCCGACTATTCGGATGCGGATTTTGGTCAATGATTCGCCATTCGCCGGGCGGGAAGGAAAATTTGTGACGGCACGTCATCTCCGCGAACGGTTGATTCGCGAGACCCGCGGAAATGTTTCGCTCCAAGTGGCCGATACCGAAACGGCGGGCGCATTCGAAATTAATGCGCGTGGTGAGATGCAGATCGCAATCTTGGTCGAACAAATGCGGCGCGAAGGATACGAAGTTTTGATTTCCCGGCCCGAGGTCATTTTCCACCGCGACGAAAATGGCAACCTCTTGGAGCCGATCGAAAATCTCTATGTCGACGTCCCGGAGGAAAATCTGGGCGACGTCATGCAAGCGGCGGCAAACCGCAAGGGGGAAGTCACCCACACTGTTCATCACGGTGCGCGGGTTTCCGTCGAGGCCTTGATCCCCACTCGCGGATTGATCGGCTTTGAAACCGAGCTGGTAAACCTAACGCGTGGAGAAGGCGTTATGAGCCATTTATTTAGCGAGTACGTTCCGTTTAAAGGTGAAATGGCCGGGCGCAACCGGGGCGTAATGGTTTCGATGGAATCGGGCACCAGCACCGGTTACGCGCTGAACAATATTCAAGAACGCGGCCGGCTTTTTATTGCGCCGCAGGAAAACGTTTATGCGGGCATGATTGTCGGAGAAAATGCCCGCCCTGACGACCTGCCGGTCAATCCATGCAAGGCCAAACATCTCACCAACATGCGCAGTCAAGGTGAAGGCAAAGGCATCCAACTGGAAGCGCCGCTGCAGATGACTCTCGAGCGCGCGATCGAGTACATCGACATCGATGAGTATGTCGAAGCGACACCAAAATCGCTCCGACTCCGCAAGCGCATTCTCGACGCGACCGCCCGGAAGCGCGCTGCCGCTGTGGCGTAGCTCAGTTCCAGGCAAAAGGCGGGAGGGACGGGGTCAAAGAGTGATCAGCGTTACGCGTGAAACAAAAAACCGCCACGCGTGAAAGCATGACAACTGATTGTGAAAAGTAAGGCTACTTAGTTTGAATATGACAGCTTTACATTCGATCAGTTTCTCGAGAAGCCCCCTTCGTAAATTACAGTCGCTGAAGAGGCCGTTGATCCCAGAATAATCGAGGCGCTCGTTCGCGAAAGGCATTTTGACCCGATTTCGAGATGTGAGAGTAATATAAATGCGCCTTCGAAAGCTCCGATTTTATCTCGTGCCTCATGGAGGGGTGAGCTCCCGAAAGCCTGCACATCCGATGTCGCAGAGCTCCGCCCTCCGGATAATTCTGGCGCTTCTTGTTTTGTCTTCTGTTTTTTCTTCGGCACAAACACAATCCCAATCGCCCACAGGAATTGAAGGAGTGATTACAGTCAGTCCGATTCGTCCTGGACCGATCAGAGCCGGATCGGACGTTCCCACCGCGGCGCCGCTTCCAAACGCAGTTTTCACCATTGGGAACGAAAAAGGCATGGTCACATCGTTCACGACAGATAGCGAGGGGCGGTTCCGAATTTCCCTAAAACCGGGTCACTACGCCATCGTGCTGGCGGAGCAGCGGTTCCCACGGCCCTGTGGTCCGTTCGATGTCGATGTTGTCTCGGGCAAAATGACAAAGGTGGAGTGGGGGTGCGATACGGGAATGCGGTGAGCCGAAGCGAAGATGCCGGTATTCTCACCATTCGGCCATCCTTCATTGGTTTATTTCCTTTGGTTTGTCTCGCGGGCAGTGGTTCATTCACCTTCGCGGGCCCGTATCGGTCAGACGCCCGTAGCGCGGTTTTAGGAATCAAAAGGTTTTTTACAAATTTGCGGAAATTAGTTGACCCGCAATGGCGAAACCGGTTAAAACGTGAGCTTCGGAAAAACCTTGCGTTTCCGAAAAAACTCCGGTCGGCTCACATTCTCCCGCTATGAAGAAACACTCCGCTACTCGTTCCGCATTCATTAACCCGCGCGCGTTGGTCGGCTTCGTTCTGTTGTTCCTGGGCGTGCTTCTCGCGCTGTTCGCGTTCGGGGCAACGCCGCATCTTCCCAACAGCAAGGCACAGGAGGCTAATTCCTCGGGCTGGTTTGGCCGGTTTGTGTCAGCGTTTGGTGTGCATTTAGAATCGCAGAAATTTGCGGCTCTCCCAGCACCCAGAGGAGGTGGCGGCGGCGCCCCTCTCTCTAAATTCCCCGGAGAACCGGCGCAGGGAACGTCGCAGAACCAGACCGCTACTAATTACACGGGTCCCCGTAACGACTTTCGGCCGATGAAGGCGGTGCATACTCGGCCCCTTCGTGAGATGCCAATGATCCCTCCGGCATTGGCGGTGCGCCGTGAAATTCCGGAACCGGTCCGGCCTTCGCCGCCGACTGAAGGCGCGAGCGCCGCTGCCTTCGTTCAAAGGCTTTCAGGTGC
>WNGI01000264.1_pt1 | contig 36618 bp, 30 predicted proteins | sample 5400621 | NCBI WGS metagenome assembly WNGI01 (sample SAMN13153374, study PRJNA577476) | soil metagenome | isolation source: 20 cm soil or saprolite under Garry oak tree replicate 1 | place: USA:California | collected 2016-06-15
CATCAACGCCGCCAAACGAGCGGTTTTCTTCCTAATGTTCGAGCCGGGCTCGGCCGGCCTGCTTCAGGTCGTCCAAGCACGGCTGTCGCCGGCGTCCCGGACCTACGACAAGAGTTTGTTGGTCCACGGGGTCGTCAATACTCTGCGCGCCAGCGGTGGCACCGTAGCCGTCGATCTTGTGAGCCGCGGTCAGAACCAACCATTCGACCTCAGGGTTGTTCAGCCCGAAGGTATCGGCGAGGGCCTGGCTCAGTGGGCGGCAGAAGTGACCCGAAGTGACTTCCTCATGGGACCAGACCGTGGCGTTATCGGGCACGCCATTATCCACTCGAAGGTGATCGTGGTTGATCCATTCTCAGATCCGGTCGTAATCACCGGCTCACATAATTTCTCACACCCAGCGAGTGCGGCCAATGACGAGAACCTGCTCATCGTGAAAGGCAACAAGGACTTGGCCGAGCGCTATGTCGTCAACATTATGGGCACATACCAACACTATCGGTGGCGGAAGTACCTCTACGATTGCCATCAACAGAAGCGCTCTCCATGGCAGCATCTAACTGACGGCCCAGACTGGCAAGCGAGGCAAGCTGATCACGACCCAGAGCTACGTTTCTGGCTTCAGCAGGCGTGACGATCGCGCTCTGTTTTGGTGGCAGGGCGCCGCTCGCCCTTGAGCAGGGACTGCCCTAGCTCATCAATCACACAGCTCTTCTGCGGTCGGCTCTCAGCAAAGCGCGTTGGCCGCCCGAAGCGGTTGAGTCGAGGTCTACGATCCACGGCGAGGACCCTCCTGTGTGGTTTTGGCGTCCAAGCACCGAGATCGTCTCAGCGGGTTTTCTTTCCTTCAAGAGTGTCCGTGGAAACTATGGATAGAGCAGGTCGACAAATCCTTGACAACGCGCCACAGCGGCCGGAGTAGCCCGGTCGAATTTGTCATTGGCTATGTTCCACTGCTCGATGCACTCCCCCTCCCACCGATGCAGTGGCGGTAGAAACTTTGGCACGAACTTCACGGCTATTTGCGTGTGATTACAGAGGAGGAGCGAATGGCGAAGACTCAAGACCCCGAGCTAATGGCTCGAGCAGAGATCGCTTGGAGGCGAGCATACGCTCCCTACTCGAAGTTTTACGTTGGCGCGGCAGTACGTACGGCATCGGGCAGGATCTACGTGGGCTGCAACTTCGAGAATGGCAGCTATGGAGCGACCACATGCGCCGAGCGGGCTGCTATCGCGCAAGCGATCGCGTGCGACGGCAAGCGCAACCAGAAGATCGTTATTGCTCGCATCGCCCTGGTAGCAAAGCGGTTGGGCGGAGGTGTACAGCCAAAGACGGTTTCTCCATGCGGAATCTGCCGCCAGGTTCTTAACGAATTCGCTCCAACCGCTACGGTCGATTTCAGGCTCAACGGACGGGTAACGTCTATGCGAGTATCGAATCTCCTCCCGCATGCTTTCAAGCTGAAATGATCCGCAGCCTCGCTCGACGGGCTCTCGCTATCAGGTGGTTTATCAGTGGCAGCGTGGCCCCACCCTCAACTCCGCAGTCATCCGAAACTAGCTGGACGCCATCGCGTGATCTGCGCCAGCGGCTTGGCGAATCGACCGCACTAGCCGAGCCTACAGGTCAGGCGTGACTTGAGCGCGTATCACACCTTAAGTCTCGGATCACCCAACAGAATCGCGTCCGCCCTTGACGTGCTGGAGCGAAGCTCCAACAGCCAAGTATTGGACTCGAAGATCGCCCGGATTGCCTGCTTCGCAATTTCGAGCGCTAAATGCCCGTGTCTGCTGACGTCTCTGTAATCGACAGCTTCACCGTGGACGACCTTGCTGCGAATGCGGTACGTCGTCTGAAGATCGCGAAGCATCTTCTGACGCTTCGATGCATCGGACTCGAGTAGGCACACGAGGGCTGCGGTCACGCGAAAGGACGTCTCGACTTCCGTTCCGACTAGGTTCTCCCAAGCCATGACAGCATCGATCAAGATGTCTGCTGGTTGCTGTCTCTCTGTAGCGGCGGACAGGATCCTTTCGACCGCGACTCCGACAGATGAGTTGTAGAACCGCGCGAAGTTGTCACACCAGCGCCGAACCTCGTCATGTTCGGCAAGCGGAAGCGGCTCCCCCGGAACATCGGCTTGGACGACGCCATGTGACTCGGTCATCGCGCCCATCAACCCAAGGTGTGGTGCGCCGGCAGTTAACACCGTCATCTGCGAATTACCCGACTTTGCGTTCGTCTGACAGAGCATCACTGCCAGACGCAATAGACGCACTTTGTCGAGCGCTTCCTGTCGACCGCCGAAATCACCACTGACCTTATCGCGTCCGTCCGCGGTGACCACCTCAACCCTCATCCGAAGGCTGCCCGACATGAGAACAGAAGCCCGGTGCTCGCCCCAAACCGGCAGCCGATCCCACGGCGGTTCAAGTGGCCGAAGTTCGCCCAACGCCGTTGCGAGCCGTTGTGCTGGTGCGATATCGAATCCGATGAGGCCAGCGACCCAGCTGCATTCGATCTCACGACCTAGGGCCACGCTTCTGAGCGCCTCGATGTTGTCGAGTAGTTTCGACAACACCGATTCGACGGTGCGCGGTATACCGAGCATCATGTGGTCAAACAGCGCGCTCGCAAGGAGCGCTGCTGGCAATTGAAGCGCCCACAGCGTCGTACCCGCGAAGAAGGAATACAGGGTGGGCGCATCCTTCCCTGAAGGTTTGAGCAGCGATCGAATAGCGTCGTCATACGTAAGGAGCATCGCAAGCCGTTCGTACGCCGGTCGCTTAGCCCACGCTTCTGCAAATTCATTCGCCGGTCCACTGAGTGCGAGCTCATTCAGCCCAGTTTCTGGGAAGGTGCCTAGAGCCTCCCGGACGTACACCCCAGCTGCTGCGGTGATGGCGTCGGCCAGGTTTTGTTTGGAGGTCATGACGAAGGGTCAGCCTATCGAGTCGGCTTCCACCACGCTTGGAAGTGATAGCAATCGCTTATCGCAAGGCGTTTGTCGCGCGACTCAGGCCAGCAAGGGCATGACGACCAGCGCGGACCAGACGACGCCGACGACCAGGATCTCCAGCCCGGCTACTACCCCGATGGCGATCTGCAATGTCCGGTTGGCTGGCGGCCTGACCCTCAAAGTGATCAGTGCTGCCACCGCGAGGATCAAAGCGACCAACAGCGCGGCTGCGTATTGGAAGGCCCACCAGACCGGACGGCTCGGTGCGGTAGGGCTGACAGTGATGGTGATGGTGATGGGCTGACTTAGGACCCAGGCCATCCATCCCGCTGCGATCACAAAAGCCGCGGCGGTCATGCCGATGGCGAATGCTGTCCAGCGCATTAGTCCCCCCCAACCTCACCAACGTTGCCTCCGCCCACCTTCTTGAAGTAGTTTCGCGTACTGCCGATAGTCGGTTCTTATCGCGAGCATGGGGCCGGCGTTTAGGCTAGTGAAACCGGGCCGCTGATTTACTTCGAAATTGGGCCAGCGGCTCCGGGCGCTGCGTTCGATAGCAGAGGGTTATCGGCAGCAACCAAGCCGCGCGTTAGGCAATTAGTCCCAAGCCGACAGCTTTAGCAAGCCCGGCAAGCATTTCACGGCGGAATCCGAAGGCCGCTGAAAGATGCCTTGTTGGGATGATAGTCACGCCGCCCCAGGAGACCTCGATCGCGAACTGCTGGTGCTCCACATTCAAGATTGAGGTCCCAATCGGCAACGCTTTCTGTATAGGCGGCCACAGCATTTGGATCCCCCATAAGGCGCCCGCACCGTTGGCCACCAGCACGCGCGGTGCAAGTTCCTCGAGCAAGCGTCTGGTCATTGGGAGCTCATGAGCCAGGACCGCTGGGTCGTCACAAGAAGCGCCGGCTGCACTTCGAAATCGAATGAGCTCCAAAACGATGGCATCGGTGCCGAGCCGGAAGTCAGGGGAGGTCGCTAGTTCACCGACTACCTGGTAGCGCTGATACAGCTTGTGCCAAATGGACTTCGGTCCATCGAAGCGACGTCTGTAGAAAGCATCCCATTCATCAAACGTTGCGTTGACTCGAGGAACGGGCTCGTTGGGGTCGTAGCTTGGGTTAAGTCCGAGGAATACGAGCCCGGCACGGGCCGCGTTGCCGTTGAATGGCTCTGGTAGCTGCCATTCACTGTCTGTGACACCCGTTTGGAGGCTCCGAAACACGTGGCACGGGTGATCGGCAGCGGAATAGGCTGCGAGGGCATCATCGAAAATCGCGAGGGATGAGTCATGCGAAATCGACCGCTCGGCGCGCACGGTTGCGAGTGTAGCTCCGCACTATCGATAAGCTCGCCTTATCCTGAACTAGCGTCGCCGCCTGAGTTTGGCTACCCTCGAGGGGCCGGGGCCGCAGGTTTTACCTCGAAATTGGGCACTGCGGCTCTGGTTGCCACTCCAGTGATATCGATAGCACTGACCTCGCGGTTTGAGAGATCGCGCCTCGTCGTCAGCGAGCAGCGCAGCTAGGCACTTGGTAACGCGGAACCGCACTCAGCATTTCGCATGGCCATTTTCTAAACGGGCTGCAGTATGAGAGGTAGCGGCCGAATACCTCCTCATTAACTTGGTTGAAAGACCTAGCTGAGCTCCGATCGCAAAATCCGCTCTGGCTTACCGATGCGTTGATTGGAGAGCCCCAGCACGCGCCGCCAGGGGCTGCGTTGTAGATTGACAAAGTCTTCGAATCGGGCATCTGACAGGGACGCCCAATGAGATTCCGAATCATCGGCTTGCACCGGCGTGGCCAGGACTAACTACAGAAATGGCAGCGAAGCAATCGAGATGCATGCGACCACCTGTGTCCACAATTCGGCTCGCCTTCCGCGGTCGACCATGATGGGCTCAATACCCGCGATCGAGCTGAGGTTGACAAAGTCCCGATGTCCAGCCGAAGTCAGGTCGTATTCGGTCACTGTCTTGCCCTCGTTTCGAACACTCAATGAGATGTGCCACCATTCTCGGTAACCTCAGATTGCATTCCGTGGACCTCGGTTCGCGACGACCGCAGAGCGCGTACATCGGCGATTTCGTATCCGGTCGCATACAAGATCAATGGGTTTAGCTCTATTTCGACGTCTGGGTTGTCGACGGACAATTGGCTCATCGCGGCGATAACCTCTGCAAGTGCGGCGGCCGCCAGCGCTTCTTGCCCGCGCGCGCCGGCGATTTGAGGCGCTATCCTCAGCGTTCCTAGCGAGGCGAGGGCAGCTGATGCACTAATCGGAGCTAGGCGAATCGCGACATCATTGTCCATCTCGGTCCAGATTCCACCCCGGCCGAACAAGACGATTGGACCAAATGTCGGGTCTGTGTGACAGCCGACAATGAGTTCAAGGCCAGGCCGATAGCTGGGCATTACTGATAATCGCGAGTTCGGAAATCGCTGCCACAATCGCCTGGCGGCATCGACCAACTCCCCTTGATCCTCCAAGTTCAGTACCACCCCGTTCACGTCTGACTTGTGAATCACGGAGGGGTCCGCCACCTTGACGCAAAGTGGAAAACCGATTCCGGATGCTCGAACAAGCTCTTCGACAGAAGCCACTATTGATACCTGCGGAACCTTGATTCGATATCGTCGAAGCAGCTCCATTGCGTCGGTGCTGGAGACTACGATCGATCGGTGGGTGGGCGGCCGGGAGATCGCAGGCTTTGGTGACGGCGATTGGTCATCCGGCCCAACTCTTGTAGCCAGGGCCGCAACCATTCGATGTATGTTCGGGAATAAGGGGATGTTCGCATCCACGAGGCGGGAAACAGTCTGTGATCCCGAATGTAGGAAGGACGTTTGAATTGCCATGGCCAAGCCCCCGCGAAACAGCCTAGCTAGTTCATCGGCTGTTTCGAGCTCCGCCGTGGCGCGCGCCTTGTATGCTCCGAGCCCACCGACGATTACTAACAGCTCAACTCCCGGATCCCTCGATACCGCTTCTGCACAGCGGGATACAACTCTTGGGTCGTCTTCGACACCACCAGGCGTGTCGACAGTGATCGGGTTGTAACTAGGCGATCTCGGCGCTGATGGAGGAATCAGGGCGCTGAGCTGATCTCGCGCGCTGAAAGACAGCTCGGCTAACTCAAAGCCGTGGTCTCGAATGGCGTCCACCGCAACGACCGACGATCCGCCACCATCAGCTAGGACGACGACTTTGCGGCCGATTCGAGGCAGCTTTGTCGCGCACTGCAGACAGTCGATGGCATCCTCGGTCGACGTGACGCGAGTTGCGCCGAGTTCCGCAAGGGCTGCGCTCCAAACTCTGTCATCGCCCGCCAACGAGTTGGTGTGCGTTCGTGCGGCGGCCGCTCCTTCGACGGATCTACCAGCCTTGAGTACGAATACGGGCTTACCCTGGGCGGCACATGCTCTGAGGCCGTGCGCGAATGGAAGGCCATGGCCGGAGGTGATTCCCTCGACATAAATCACGACGGCACGAGTCTCCACGTCTTCCGCCAAGTAGTTGAGTACTTCCCCGAATCCAATGTCCGCCTGGTTCCCGAGACCTATACAGCGTGAAAACCCGATGCCGGCTACCTTGGCGAGTTGGAACAGCTCCTCCGCAACATTTCCAGACTGTGTTGCAAGTGCGACCGGGCCGTGGACGAAATCGGGTCTGGGCCAGAGGTGAACTCTTGCCGGGCCACTGTAGAGCCCGATTGTATTCGGCCCGAGAATCCGTAAGCCGTGCGAATTCGCAGTTTCAACCAGTTGCCGTTCGTCGGCCCGACCCGAGGCCCCTGACTCGCCAAAGCCCGATGCGACAACTATTGCGAAGGCAACACCTCGCTTCGCACAGTCTGCGACTGCAGTGGCAACCCGCATGGCTGGTAGCGCCAGGAGTGCGCAATCGACATGTCCCGGAATATCGCCCAGAGTTGGCACAATGGCGACCATTCCGCTCGACCCCGCGACTACATTCGGATTAACACCGTAAATTTGGCCTCGGAAGCCATCTGCGACCGTACTCGCGAGGACCTGGGAGCCCCATTTGGAGGCATCGCGGGATGCACCGATCACGGCGATGGACGTTGGCGAGAAAAGACGTTCTAAGTCACCGTAGCTCAACGTTTACCTTTCGAGAGCCGAAATGCGGGCAGGTCGGCTTCGGGACCTCAGCTGCCTCAACCTAAGACCTCGACCGACTGCACACCACGACTTAGAGGAAGCTCGACTTCCCTTGCAGACCTTGTAATGGCGCCTAGCGCGGGCGAGGCCCGAATGCTCGTCATCCCCTGAGGATTGCCCGGATAAACGCTTGAGTTGCTGGCTGACGGGGCGATTCGAAGAGCTCTTCGGGCGTGCCCTGCTCGCATATCACCCCCGCATCGATGAAGTAGACGCGATTCGCGGTTTGGCGGGCGAACTGCATCTCGTGAGTGACTATCGCCATCGTCATGCCGTCGGTCGCCAGACTTCGAATGATGTCGAGAACTTCATTGACAAGCTCTGGATCAAGGGAACTCGTAGGCTCATCAAACAGGATGATGTCAGGGTCCATTGCTAATGCTCGAGCTATTCCAACTCTCTGCTGCTCTCCTCCCGAGAGGTGCATTGGGTGGTGTCGGAGTTTGGCGGACAGCCCGACTCGTGCCAATGCGGACTCCGCACGCTGCTCAGCCTCAGCGCGGGACCGGCCCAGTACCAGTCTCTGTGGCTCGACGACGTTTCCGATCGCCGTCAAGTGCTGAAAGAGATTGAACCGCTGGAACACCATTGGCATTCGAGCGCGGAGGGCCCGAAGTTCGGATTTCGAGATCAGCAGGCCAGAATCGTGGCCGTTTGTGCCGCGGGCGATCGCCTTGCCCGCAACTCGAATTTCGCCCTTGTCAAATTCGACCAGATAGTTTAGGCAGCGGAGCAGGGTGCTTTTGCCGCTACCACTCCTTCCGATAATCGCGGCGACCTCGCCGGCCTTGAGTTCCAGGTCGATACCGCACAACACGGCGCTACTTCCAAATGCCTTCCATATGTCAACGGTCTCGATGGCCGCTGGCAGATCTAGTCCTCCTTCAGTAGCGCCGCTCAACCGCGCAGCGAGGCTCCCCCACTACCACCGAACTCTGGTGCATCCGGCGCAACCCCTAGCTTTGGAATGCGTCCGCCTGCAAACGCTGTCTCAAGCGGACGGAGCCGCCGCTCGACGATTGCGACCAGCCACGCCGATACAAGGCTCAACGCTAGGTAGATAGCACCGACCATTAGGTACACCTCAAAGGCCCTGAACGTGGCGGAGACCAAGTTATTTGCAGCTTGCATGAGCTCGGTCACAGATATGAAGCTCAGCAACGACGTGTCCTTCAAGAGGCCGATGAAGAAGCTACCCAGGGTCGGCACTGCGACCAATAGCGCTTGCGGCAGGACAATGTGTCGGTATGCCCTGTAACCACTCATCCCAAATGCAATTGCAGCCTCCATTTGCCCTTTGTCGATGGCAAGGATTGCGGCCCGAAATACCTCCGATAGATAAGCCCCGATACATAGTGTCAATGCGAGAATCCCAGCAACTATGGGGTCACCGATCGCGATGCCAATAGTGGGCAGGCCAAAGTAGATCAGGAACAAGGTCACAATGAACGGCAGCCCACGAAGGGTCTCCACGTAGGCCCGCAGCACCAGCCGCAGGACTCGCGCGAATCCGCCGCCCTCGGTAATCCTACCGATGGCGACTAGAAGACCCACAACGATCGATAGAGCCATCGAGACAACGCTTGTGAAGATCGTGACCTCTAGGCCGCGGGCAAAGAATGGAGCCCATTGAATCGCATCCTGGATGTACTGATTCATCTGTGCCCCATCATGCCGGGCCCTGACCCTGCATCGCTTAGCCGGGCTGCGTCAGGGCCGCTTCTTCATGCGTCCTGACGGGCGAACGTGAAGGTCGCATCCTTCGGAGGATTGAACACTTCACTGACCCGCCACTTATTCACAGCCGCCCCAATCTGACCACTGATGCGGATCTTGTTGAGTTCCAGCGAGATCGCCAAGTTAAGGTCACCGTCGGCACTCTTGGTGATTATGGCTTCGCACGCGTAGCACCATGGATTCAGCTTGGCCTCCTCCGGCGGGGGCACGTAGGCGTACTGGTCTGCAAGCATCTTGATCCGCTGTGGGTACTGTCCGGCGAGGGTGGCATTTGGGACGAGGAAGCACGCGTCGTCAGTCTTGTTGACCACAGCAATGACGCACTCCGGCTGCCCCGCATAAGCGTGCACAGTTATTCCACCACCAAGCTGACCGATATACAGCTGAAGACTTGCCTCGTCGACCGTTGCAGATTGGGTGGCGATCTTCTTGCCCTTCAGGTCCGCCAATTTGCTGACGGTCGAGTCGGAGCGCACGTACAGGACGTCGTATCCGCCCAGAAGGTATGGAGTCGTGTATTTGATGCCGGGGGCCTGGGCTCGGCTGCTTTTGATAGCGATTCCATCCATGTCAATGTCGCACTTGTTCGCTTGGAGAGCGGGAATTATCGATGCGAACGGAACGTTGACATAGGCCACGTTTGCAATCCCTAGGCCCTTGGCGAAGGCGTTGGCGATGTCCACGTCCCAGCCCACCACATCACCTGTCGCCGGATCAACTGTGGAGATCGGGGGATTCTTGAGTTCAGCACAGATCAGAAGACGATGGGAATCCTGCACCCGCTTGAGCGAACCATCGCCGATTTTGACTGGGGCGAAGAGGGGATACTTCGCTGTCCAGCTTGCCGGTCTCGGATCGGTCCAGTCGGCAATGTCGGTCTTGTCGGCTCCGGCAGGCTTGCCGTTTTGACTGGAATTACCGCTGCTTGAGGTGCCGCACGCGGCGAGAACAACAACGGCTACCCCAACGGCGGCTACCCTGCCCAGAAGACTACTTGACATCGTAACGCTCCTGTTGAGTGCGCGGCAAACGGCTCGGTACCTCCAGTATCCGGGGTCTTCCAAAACCCACGTTCGTCGAATTAGGCAGAAGGCTGAGGCCTCGGTTGTGCACCCACACAAGGTCGTGCCGTGTGCCGAGTGGGAAGCTACAAGCGTCTTCCAGCAATGACGTCCTCGTCCGAACGCAAGGTCCTCTGGCGTTGACCATCAAATGTCGCGAACGGCTTCGAGGCGTAGAGATGCCGCAGAAGCTGCCTGGCTGGCGGGACCTAGTCGGTAGCGTGAAGCCCCCGCCGCGCTCGGCTCGCCTCGAGGCTCCCTTCACGCATTCGATTGAATACGGTCGATGCGATTGCGATCGGATGTAGAACCGGACTCGTCAGCCGACCGGTACGTCTTACTGCACGGCCTCAAAGATTGGCAGCGGTGGCATGCCCTCGCGCTCTCTCCACGCCACTCTAACTCGCTGCCCAATTCTTGGGTCGTGCGAAATCAAGTTCGAAGTCAATCGCGGCCCCTCGTCTAGCTCGACAATTGCTACTGTGTACGGAGGTTCGAGCTCTGCCACGACTTTGATCCAGACCGTTGTCATCGAGTACACCGTGCCAGTCCCAGCTGCCGTTACCCAACGTACGTTCAGACTGAAACAAGCTAGACAGACGGGGCGAGGATAGAACTGATAATGGCCACAATCGGCGCACTGTTGAACTAGCAAACGACGCTCCACGGCCGCTTCCCAAAATCGGCTGGTGAGGGCGTCGGAGTCACGGGCAGCGGACTGCTCAGTCACGGGCGAGCACGACTGTGGCAGCGGTAGACATGAAGCCTCCAACGCCATGGGCAACCGCAATTCTTGCGTTGGGGACTTGTCGCTCATCGGCCTCGCCTCTCAGCTGGCGGACCGCTTCCACCAGCAGTAGTATCCCCAATGCCCCGGGATGGTTGTACGACAGTCCTCCCCCGGACGTCATGGCAGGCAGCGCGCCGCCAGGAGACAATCGACCCCCTTCCACAAATGCACCGCCTTCTCCCTTGCCACAGAAGCCGAGATCTTCCAATGCCTCCAGGACGGTGATCGTGAATGAGTCATAGGGCTCCAAGAGGTCGACATCAGCCGGTGTAATACCGGCCATTCCAAATGCCTCCTTGGCAGAAATCTTGCCTGCACTGACGGTTAGGTCTGGCATCTGTGCGATTGTCCAATGTGTATGGCTCTCACCCGCGCCGATAACTCTGATCGGCGTCTTTGCTGCGTCGCGGGCCCGGTTGCTATTCGTCAGAACTACGGCCCCTCCACCGTCAGTGACCAAACAACAGTCGAGCCGATGAAGCGGATCGCATACGACGCGTGACGCGAGCACATCATCAATGGAGAGTGGATCTCGTATCCATGCCTTCGGGTTGAGCTGCGCCCAGAGTCGGGCCGCAACCGCGACCTCCGCAAGCTGGGCTCGAGTCGTGCCGAATTGATGCATGTGTCTGGCCGCAATCAGGGCATAGTGACCGATGGGCGCGGGAAGTCCGCAGCTCAACTCGAATTGGCTTGCCAACGTAGTGGGATCAGGATCGCGGGTCTTACTTCGCGTCCGGCGAGTTCGCTGCCTCGACGCGTAAGCAATTAGACCCACATCGCAGCGCCCGCTTGAGATTGCAATCAATGCGTGATGGACAAAAGCCTCGAAAGACGCGCCGCCCAGATCTGTCGAGTCAGAGTAACGAGGCTGAATGCCCAAATATTCGCCCAGCTGAACGCTACCTTCTTCGCCCATGTAGTTTGTGAACAACGCGTCGACATCTTTGAATGTCATGCCGGCCTCCATCAAGGCCTTGTGGGCGGCATGGGTTGCCATCGAAAGCTCCGATTCGTCCCACACCTCCCCGAGTCGTGACTCGGCTACCCCCACGACATAGACTTCAGGCACGGCGAGTTGCTATCACTTTGATGTTTAGCGCAAGTCTGAATTGTGCGTGTTGGACATGCGCAGATGTCGGGTCATGCTCATTCCAAGAATTCAGCAACCGTCAGAGGGCGGACCAAGCGTTGAGGCAATTCGCGATCGAGGTCGGCGAGGGTCCAGTGCGCATCAGCGCGCAACACATGCACTATCGGCGGCATCGATGAGACCACCAGACGATCTCCTATTAGTTGAAATATCTGGGCATTAGCCGGGCACTTCTCCTCTGCCAGCCACCCGACCAACGGCGAAACGTTTGCCGGATCGAGACGCTCAACATCCTTTTCGGAGGGAAGGCCACCAGCGGTGATGCGGGTTAACGCTGACGGCGAAACAGCATTTGAGCGGACTCCGTAACTAGCGCCCTCGAGGGCAATCACCGACGATAGTCCAAGGATTCCCGCCTTTGCGGCCGAGTAATTGGCTTGACCATAGTTGCCGGTGAAAGCTGACACTGAGGTCGTATTGATCACAGAAGCGAATAGTGGCGTGCCGGCTTTCGCCATTCCCTTCCAGTAGGCCATGGCGTGGTGGCTCATGGCGGCATGCCCCTTGAGGTGGACCCGAACCACTCCATCCCACTCTTCTTCGGTCATGTTGGCGAGGGTCCGGTCGCGAATGATCCCAGCGTTGTTTACGAGGATGTGTAAGGTCCCAAACGTATCAATGGCGAAGCGGATAAGGTCCTCCGCTTGCGCCCAGTTGGCTACATCGTGGGCGCTGGACGCCGCACGGCAACCGGTTGACACAATCTCATCAGCAACTGTCTGAGCGGGAGAAGAATCAGATCCGTAGCCATGTGAGTCACCGCCGACGTCGTTGACAACGACACTCGCACCCTGCGACGCCAAGAAGAGGGCGTGCGATCGCCCAAGTCCACGGGCGGCCCCGGTTACGACTGCAACTCTCCCCTCAAGCCTGCCGATGCCCGGAAACCCCCTTACTCGACCAATCCACTGACTTTCGCTGCCAACCTTTCTGGGTGAAAGCCTGGGGCAACCGTGGACGGCAGCTCAGGCGCCTTTAAGCCAGAGTATGTAGCCGCGTTTAGGCACGACAGTTCGTCGAATTAGACAGAAGACGACCTTTCCGGTTGGCCTTGCCTACCAGCTTGGCGGGCAGATTGTGCTGTGTAACCTATGCCTCTAAGAAGGATCTTGGCGTATGAATCAGCGACGTCCTCAGGACTCAATGCACCATCAGCTCGCAACCACTGTCCCGTGGCATCTGCTGCGGTGTGGATCAATACACGGGCCATCACGGGATCTTCGACGCTGAATTCACCGGACTCTATTCCTTCATCGAGAATGCGAGCCCACAGTGCCGCATATTGAGCACGCTGGTCCCTTACTGCTGATCGTCGCTCCCCTCCGAGCGATCGCCATTGCATCAGTAACCGGCCAGGGGCTCTTGTTAGGTTGCGTATGTGGACCCTAAGCGCGGCTCGCAGTTTCTCAGCAGCTGCTAGCTCACTCTCGACTATGGGAGTGAGTGCGGCGATCGCTTCGTTCATATTGTCGCTGATGATTGAGTAGAGGATTTCCTCCTTGCTCTCAAAGTGCGCATAAAGGCTTCCGGAGGACTCAATGCCGGCCTCTCGTGCCAGGTCGCGCACCGTTGTCTCCTCATAGCCATTTGCCGCGAACAATTGAGACGCCGCCTCAACCAATTCCGCCTTTCGTGTGGGCCTCGGCATCTGGCTCCCGCTACCGAGTGACTCCAGCGCGACTGAAATTGCGATCTCTGATCGCAAACGCCCGGTATACGCCCAGCAACCGGTCGCCCACATCACCACCAGAGCGCATCAACCACCTAAGATCTAGTTCAACGGCTAGACGCTCGTCGGGATCTTCAAGCCGAAGTCCATTTACTTCTCGCAACCTTCGCAACCGGTAGCGAAGCGTGTTTACGGGAGTGCCAAGTTGCTGGGCCGCCATAGGAACATTTCCCTGCGCCAAGAGGTATGCCCAAAGCGCCTCAACGAGCACGCAACCAGACTTGCCATCATCCGTCAATAAGGTCGGGATCCGCGCATTTCCCCTGTGCGGGCTGTCGCCGACGGTCTCTATGACCTCATTCAGCAACAGTTCGTTGCGAAGCTCATCGATCGTCGCAACGCGGGGATGACCCGGTGATTCGCCAAGCACCCGCAACACGCGATCACTCTCACGCCTCGATCGCGCTATGTCGATCAGCCGATCGACACACGAGCCGATTGCAGCGTGTGTGCCACCATTGACCGAGGAATCCATGCGAACGCAAGACTCTTCGATCAGCCCCTTTAGCAACCGAATGTGATCCGAGCGAACCCCGATAATTGCATACAGCAGCTCATCGACCGGTACCACAAAGCAAGGCCGACGTGAGACTTGACATGAGAGGGTCACAATCTGGCTCAACCGGGAGCGATCGCAGGCCTCGAATCTGCGGCCGTCGAGACCGAACGCTACGACAGCGTATGTCGATCCGTCTTGCAGTCCAAGCTCTTCCACGGATCTTGTAGCGATCAACCTGCCTTCGAGCATCATTCGTAAGGAGGTCGTTGCTGGTCCAATCCGCTGGTCTTCCTCGTACCAAAGTTGGCGCATTATCTGACCCAGGACGACGGGGGCCATGCTTGCCAGCGCTTCGCGCTGACCCCAGTCCAAATGTCGTGGGCCGGAAAAAGCCCACAAGACGCCCATTGGCTGGTTCCTAACTCGTAGCGCGACGCCAGTCCAAACGGATCGGCGTTCTAGCCTCACCTCCAATGGCGCAGACTGGCTCGCCAATCTCGCATAGATCCCTTGTCTCTTCAGCCTATCCTCTGCGGCCGCTGGGATTCGTCGATGGAGAATCGTCTCTACCTCAGCGCTCGCAAGTTCTCGGTCAGAGCTCGAGTAGGCAGCCACTCGACCAACCGGTGATTCGATGACTACGGTTGCGTCTACAAGTTCATCGATCGCGTCGCACAGATCAAACAGATTCTCACCATTGCTTTGCTGGGCAGTGTCGGCGAGACCCAGCCACGCGCCTTCGGCATCAATCATGTGCTCGAGGAGTTGACTCCAGCTCGCCGACGGCGGCTTGCCAAGCACAGTGATATGCCGAGATGCCAACGGGCGTTGAAGCAGATCCGTGTCCTGTTCAGAAATCAGAGAGAGACTGAAAACGACGCTGCAAGCGCCCGCCCTGTCTGCGCGATCGAGCAATACCTCACCGGACGTGGAGGGAAATGGCGTGCCCACCGCGAGGACGCACGTGCCGGTACTCAAAACATCAGAGCTCTCGGCTGCATAGATGCGCGGCGAGCCAAGGGGAGCATCCAACCCGAACGGGGCATGTAGCACCTTGAGTAATCTCTCGCCGATCAGATCGCAAAGCCTTCGGATCGTTAGTCCGGCTCCCCGCCTGGCCGCGCGTTCCATGTTGGACGCGACGTGATAGTTGGCCCGCGCCAGCGCCCGCGCTTCCATGGTAGGATCTTACTAAGCAAGCGCTCGCTTAGCAAATCTGAACGCACGTTTGGGCCGACGGGTCGCTTCACGCAATGGCATAGGGCAAGGAAGCAAGTTGCCGTGTTTTGGGCCAGTTCCGACGACCTTGCACAATTCCTTCGCCATACATGGGCCATTTCATGCGCCCGGGATCTGGTCCCTGTCCCCGTCGTGGGTCGGGGCGCTCACTGCGGCAGTCATAACGCACGCCTGCGTAAGTGAGTGGTTGCAGCGGGCCGCCGCCTGGAAATGCCAGGACCTGATGACTCCACAACGGCGGGGCTTAACTGTGGCACGCCATCGATGATCGCTTGGCCGATCTTGGGTCGCGGACTTGGTGCTGCCATGACAATCGACGATGAATCTGCCCGGATCGCGATTCGGGGCCTGTCGCGAACTGGCATCCGGGCGAGAGCGTGATCCTGCCGGCCCTGTCGCTGCAATCGACCTGCTATGTGGTTGGTTCGCGAACTCGCACCGCGACAACCTGGGTTTGGGCCCTTGGTCTGAGATTCTCTTGCTTGCGACCGAGGGCCTACGAGATCAATGACCGCTAACGCATTGTCAGGATCAGCTGGCGGTCATCGAGAACAAGTCGGAGGACTGTGATGGCTCGATTCAAGACGCTCGCCATTGAAACAGAAGGCGCGATCATGCATGTTTGGCTTGATCGACCTGAGGCACGCAATGCCTGGAATCGCGAAATGAGCGCTGAGTTCGATCATTGCCTGGATGAGGCAGAGCATAACGAAGAGGTCCGCGTAGTTACGCTCCGCGGTAAGGGACCAGTCTTCTCAGCGGGCCATGATCTCAAGGAGTTGGCCGCGGACATCGTTGCTGATGCGATTCCCGCCCGCCCCCCTTCTGGAATGCACCGCGCGTGGTACTTCCCAAAACCGGTGATCGCTGGGGTCCACGGCTACGTTGGCCCTGTTGCGTGGGATCTCCTAGCGCACCTGGACTTCATCATCGCGACCGAAGGCACTCGCTTTAGCTTCGAGGACGCGCGCCGGGGAACTGGAGCGCCGGGAGGGTCACCGCTTGCCTTGCATTTTCCACCAACGGTGTGGAAGAAGCTGCAAATGGTCGGCGGATGGATGACCGCTGAACAAGCGGCCAGCCTCAATTTCGTGGCACGGGTGGTAGCCGATACCGATTCACTCGACGGCGAGGTACGGCGATGGGCGACCGACATCGCGAGCATGCCTACTGTCGGCATTCAAAGGGCGAAGATAGGCATCCATCGAAACTACGAGCTAATGGGACTTGCCGCGATGCAGCTCGTCCAGAATACCGATCCGGCCAGTCTCAACCTACATGGTCCAGCCGCGCTTGAGTGGGCCAAGCTCGTCATCCGTGATGGTCTAAAGGCAGGCCTTCAAGATCGCGATCAGGGGTTTGACCAGGCGCTGTCGCAGGTATGAACTTGGCTAACTCACCTGCCCTGGAGGCGAAGGTTTGGGTGTCCGTTATTGCTTCAGGCCGTGACGGCCTGGGTGCGTCAGGTCTCAACAGCACGGCGCGCCGAATCAAGCTTGGCCATGAAAGATGCGAAGACAGCCGCGATGGTCTGGTTTGCGCCGGGCGGTGTGAAGCTTGACGCTGAGCCGCTGCGATGGCTCCGAACTACCCTGCTCAACCATCGCGATGAATGAGCGGGACAATCCGGAGCGCTCTGCCGCACCTAGCGACTGTGTCTTGGGATCTTCATCCGTTTATTACCGAGCTCGAGCCGGGTGGGCGAATGGAGCATCTGCGGCACCTGGCGACGAAATTTATTCACTGTCGTCGGCGCTCCAACAATTGTCATCGATGGCAATCGGTTCGCCATGAAGCCGGGTGATACCGTCATGCTTCCCAGCCGGGCCGAGCATGGATATATGAATCCAGGACGGACTACGGCGCGGCTCATAGGTGCGGCCCGCCATATCACCGAAAGCTCGTAACTTGTCGGTCGATTCGCGAGCCACCGGTCGCGTTATCCGCGACTTGCGCGAGCTGGCCGAGCTGACTAGTGACGAGGGCGGCGCCCAACGTATGTGCTGGACCGACACGTGGGATAGTGCGCGAAAGTGGCTTGAGTCGAAAGCCCTCGAGCTAGCGCTCAGCGTGAGTCAAGACGAGGCGGGCAATCAGTGGATCGTGTTGCCGGGAAACAGCGAATCAGTCCTGGCAATCGGCGGACATCTCGACTCTGTGGCAAACGGTGGCTGGCTCGATGGTGCCCTCAATGTACTGGCAGGTCTCGATGTCTTGCGGAGGTTCGCGGAATCCGGCGCAAAAGGTGTGACGCTCGCGTTGGTCAATTGGGCGGATGAGGAAGGTGCGCGATTCGGGCGTAGCCTATTTGGTTCGAGCGCCGCGACGGGCGCACTTGACATTGCAGCCGTTCGGAGGCTCATCGACGAGAGCGGAGTGGCGCTTCCCGATGCGGTCGCCGCATATGGTGTCGATCTTGACCGGGTCCTGGAAAGCCGCAGCCGGCTAGCGCCAGTCAAGGCTTATCTCGAACTGCACATCGAACAAGGGCCAGTTCTTGAATCACTCGACTTGCCCCTCGGCGTCGTGCTCGGGACATGTGGAGTTCGGCGCGACGTGCTGCGATTCATCGGCCAGGCGGCGCATGCCGGACCTACACCGATCGCCAACCGGCGGGACGCGGGAATCGCTGGTGCACGGTTCTCGCTGGCGCTGCGGGAGTGCGCAATCCGTCACAGCGGTGTCGCCACTGTCGGTACTTTCCGTCTCGAGCCGGGCTTGCCGACGATCGTCCCGGGCGCCTGCGAGCTAATCGCCGATATGCGGCATCTCGACCGACTCGAACTATCGGCAATGGTCGATGAGATGCATGCCACAGCGCTGTGGATCGCGAAGGAGGAAAGGGTAAGTGTCGAATGGCGACCGCTTGTCAGCGCCGAGCCGATGGCCTTCGATGAAACGCTGATCGAGATTTGCGAGGGCGCGGCGAGGGACCTTGGCGTTCTCGCGCCTCGCATGCCGAGCGGTGCGTTGCACGATGCAACATCGATGGCAGCTGCTGGCTTTCCGACCGCGATGATCTTCGTGCGCAGTCTCGGCGGCTTGAGCCATTGTGCCGAAGAGGATTCTCTAGAAGTCGACATCGACATCGCGGTGGAGACGTTACATCTCGCCACCACTCGCGCGCTTGAGTCGATTGCAGCCAGTACGAACTGACTTCGTTGCCCAGAATGAACTGTCGAAACCAGGCGCCCGAGCCCCGTTCTCTGCGCCCATCGTTGGTCAAGGTCCGCAAGCAACTGCACCGGATCAACACCAAGCTGATCCTCGTCGAGCCAAAGACCGAGCGGAGCCGGAGGACACTCGTCATCCCCCTGAGCATCGTCGGCGTTACGCAAGCAATGCAAAGCGACAACTGGCAGAAAAGCTGTGGGCTGGCTCAAAATGGGTGGAGAACGATCTGGTTTTTCCAAACCGCTACGGCGATCCACTCCAGACGAGAAGGCTCATCGAGGAATTCCACAGGGCGCTCAACGAAGCCGGTCTCCGCCGTATCCGATTCCATGACCTGCGCCATTCCTGCGCCACTGAGCGCTCCGGTCGTGCCTGTAACCCACACGCCGACCCCAAATCCATCTTCAAGCCTCCACAGCTCGTTATAGGAGGCGAACCCGTGCTGATCCTCGGGTAGGATTCGGCTCCGGATGGGTTTTAAGTACCTCGCGTTGATGGTCCGGGCCGGCGATGGCCACAAGGTGCTCCACTTAGTTCGCGAAGGCAGCGAAGCATCGCTCTGCGGTCTGCCGCGATCCGTTCTCGGGCCTGGGAGCGACCTGACCGAACTGGTGTGCGAAACATGTGTCGAGTGGCTACCGAAACGCATGGATGCGTCGTTGAAACTCCGGAAGGTCCAGTCGACATAGATGTTGCCAAGGGCGAGCCCAACACAATGCTTGTGCGGAAATGGATCGCACGATCCGCTAGCCAGACCGCGCGAAACGAGCGAATAGACCTAGCCCAGGTCGCGTTTGGGCTCCGTATAGCAATCGCTTATCGATAGCAACAATTGCCTTTGCCGCCGCGATTTGAGAACCGATGCGGGGACGGTCTGAGAGCCAAAGGGGCAGCTTTAGGATTGCTGCTGCGACGCGGATCTGATGTTGCCCCGACTCAAGACCGTGAGGAAAGCGACTGTCGTGGCCAGCACGGCTATGACGCCTTTGAACCATAGAAAGTCGGTATTTACGTCCTTGCTCGAGGTGGGTATGAACCCAACAATCGCCGTCAGTAGGATGAAGGTAGCGGTTGCTAGCGCAGCTCCCAGCCTGTTTTTGGGAATGATCCGTAGCCGCAGACTCATTGATGGGCCCTGCACCAGCGCATCAGGGCGGATGGCTAACACTGATTCTTCAACCTGACCAGGATCCGCGATGTGAATCGGAATTCGCACAATGTCGTAATTCGAGGCGATGTCAAATCCTGGTCTTCCGATAACACGAACGAGGTCATCGTCTGCGCTCACCAAGAACGGCGAGACGTCCTCTACCGAGCCGGGCTGGCTATGCATGATGACGACTTCGTAACTAGAGCCCGCGCCTAGCTCGAAGACGCCCTCCGTCGCGGTGACATGACTCGCATCGTGCCCAGCGCTCATTAGACGCTGGCAGGCAAAGAAGCGGGCGCGCTTAAACGATTGGGTCTGCGCCAGATACCTCGCAACGGATCCAAATGCCACTACGTCGGGTCCTTTCGCAAATCGTTCGCGGTGATCCACAAGAGGATCATTCACAAGAGCGGCGGAGTATGCGTATGGACATTGGCCCCCCGCCTTCAGAACTCCCGTGAACCACTTGACCGCGCTCTCTAAGTCCGCCGGCCACCTCTCGCTATCCGCCACGGGCACGCTGAGACTGGTGTAGTCCCCAAGTTCAAACCGCACAAACCTTAGGTCTCCGCTACCACTCGAGTCCACAACGCTGGCCTCACGAACTGGGATGAATGCTGGGTCGTGATATCTCGCTGCCGACTGAATTGAGAACACGACCAGAACCTTGACGCCCACTAGATCGCGCGTCTGCCAAGACGTGTCGGCGGCGGGATTCAGGTGCCTTCGCGCGTAGCGAAAGTCATATCGAGTTCCTGACGGTCCTGCGAGCACGTCCAGTATGTCTTGCTCGTACAGAGGTCGAATATTGGACGAGAACAGAAGCAGAAGCTGGTTAGGCATGATCCATAGCAGTAGTAGGGACCCATCTTCGAAGCATTCGCCGAACGGACCTCGAAAGGCGTTGGTACCTCGTAACTGTGTCAGCGAAACCGAGTACGTAACCTCGCGAACGAAGCTCTGATCGACCAGGTCGGAACTGGGGGCCGAATTGATGACTTGTCAGATCAAGCTCATCTCCCGACGAGAGCTTGTTCCAGTAGTGCGATGTCGAATTGACCTCGCACCGAAGCAGTTCGCCGCCAAGGAAGTCCTGGACGATCAAAGCGGTTACCGCACATTGTCCCCAGGCCGGATTTGCCTCAGTCCATCCGGATGGGTCGGCAGAGGTCTCTCGAACCCATGCTTGTCGAATGGCATCGCGCAAAACTATTGGCGACACCAGAGTGCTAGGTGATGGATATGTCATACGCTCACGCGGACCCAGTGCCGGCTTCGTTCGAGACATGGAGCGATCTTAAGCCGATCCAACGGCCTAGGCAGGTTGGATTGGAGCGAGTTAACCTCGGCGTGCCTCCATAGCGGCTCTTGTTGGAGTTGATGGAGCGAGACTAGGGGCCAGGGTTTAGGCGGTGCCTTGGAAGACTTCCGAGTTCGAGGTCTGGGCGATTGCGACTCGTGTAGGCTCCCCACCCCCGATGGCTGCATTGAGCATGCGAATGCGTTGGCCTTCCCTAAAGGACACTATTTCGGCCACCGTTCGAAGTAGAACGTTCGAATTGTCCGCCAACTTATCTGATCGGATCACCTTGGCCAGCCAGCTCCGGGCTCCGCTTCGCTGCTCAATCCGCAGCTCTACATCACCAAAGAGGGCGCCGTCGGGATCCAAGGGTTGTTTCTGGCGTCCCGCCAAGTGGCTCCAGTACTCGGCACATAGTTGCCTGACTGGACATCCGCTGCAGTTTTCCTCCGAAGGCTTAGCTGAAGGCGGGCGCTTTGCAAGCTCGGCTCGTGCTGACTGGGTTCGTGCTGCCAACTCCATCTCAAGGTCCAGCAGTTGCGCTTTGGTAGGAAAATCTACCTCGGCGTCTTCATCCGGATATCGGAGGACGAGGCGGGTTGCTAACCTTTCGGACGGGTTTAGCTCGGGGTCGCGAAACCAAAGGAGTGCGTACGTCCGCAACTGATCTGCGTGGCTGTGATGGCGGTAGCCCGTCTTGTAGTCAACGATTTCGATCACGCTCGGTCCGATATTGATTAGATCAGCTCTGCCTGTCCAGGCTATGAGCGGCGACAACAAATCGACCTCGGCGTGAGATCCCGGGCCGAGGGGTACCCGCTGTCTAGCTACAGCGTGAAGGTTCGCGGCAGTCTGTGGCCGCGGAACCAATTCCGAACGAGCAACTAGTGACTGTACACGCTGGCGTATGTCCGGAAGCTCCGCGAATAGGGCTTCACGCAACTTTTCCGAGTAGACATCGCCGTTAGGTTGCTCGCGAAGGCGATCGTGAATCGCGGCGGCTATTTGGCTGATAACTGCCGTATAGCCGCCGAGTGTCCTCAACGCCAGCGTCGCGCACTCAGTGTTAGGGCCGATGCAGCCCCGAGTGGCGAATGAGTCGATTATCAGTTCCAATGACTTGTGAATCACCTGGCCCACGAGAGCGGGTACCGACGGCGTCGCCGGGTAACCCGGATGATTCCAAAGATCAGGGTAGGTCGCTCGAGATAGCATCCACCGACGAGGGCATTCTTCAATTTCCATCAGACTCGAGTAGCTCATTAAGGTGGGTGCTACAGGCCACACGCCGTCGCTCGCTACGACTCCCGTCAGAAACCTGTCCGATGGCTCCATTAGTTGAGCCTGTCTATGACCTTCTTGCTTGCATGCGGCAAACTTCGCGCCGTGACTATCTCGTCAAGAAGGAGAACCGGTATCTCGCCTCCATACTCTTTCGCCTCTCTGAGGAGTAGATCCGATGCGTGATCGGGCGTCAACGGACCATGAATACCTACGATGAGACGTTTCGAGGGCGACTGAACCAGTATTGGCGCATCAACCGTCCCGATTCCCGGCAAACGTACTGGTACGTGTCGGGTTAACTGCACACCAGCGATCCCCAATCTCGAGATGTCCGCAAAGACGCGATCGGCTGCAAGATCCAGCCTTTTGCGATCCAGCACCGGATCGGTCTCGTACATCAAATAGCGCAAAAGGCTAGCGCCGAGGTGGCGATCCAATAGGTCGTGTTCAAAGCGGTTACCAAAACGCCTCAGGCACCTATAGCAAGATCGATCGCAGTTCTCGGGGCACTCTTCGAGAATGTGTAGTGCGCCCTCAAAGACCGAAGTTCCCAGCTCTGCCAACTCACGAGTGAAGCCAGCTCCACCTGCAAGAGTGTCGTATACGTAGATCTCCGCTTCCAAACCAGACCGCCCAGCCGATGTCAATGCGGGACGGTGCTCGGCCTGCAGTTCATCCGTGTCTATGTCAAGAGCGCGTGCTCCAGCAAGCGTGAGTGCCTCGCAAAGGGTCCGAAGCGCAACGTCATTCGCAAGGTCCGTCGGCCGCAGAGTCAGCGGAGGCGAGACACTCAGTGAAATGAGGAGCACGTCTGTAATGAAGTCCGTTCCCAATACGAGGCCGCGAGTGCTGGCGGCGCCGGGGCATTGTTGGGCGCGCGGATCTGGAAATGGCTTCAGATGTGGAGCACTAGTTTTATCGGACGCCAACGCTGTCGGCTCAATAAGCCCACATCTGGTGCAGTACGAATAGCCTTCGCTTCGCGGACCAGTATTCGTGACCAGCAAGGTTCGCCTTGCGTAGTGCTGTCTGATGCGTCCTGTGACTGGTCTCCATTGATCTCTATCAACCGGGCCGGAAACTACTAGCTTGGCTCGGGTGGCGTAGCTTCGACCGGGCGCATCTTCCGGCGACGTACCCTCGTCAATCCATTGAGGATGTGCGAAACCTGGCGGTCGAATCCAATTCTTAGCCCTACCAAACTTCTCAACAGCTCCGCAGGCCGGACAGTTCTGTGTATCGCCCGGTTCAGCTTGGCCGTGTTCCACGGTGAGGGCATAGTGGCAAACCGAGCACTCGAAGTAGACCTTCCGTGACTGCCACGCGGTGTAGAGGTCACTGCGCATCGGTGAGAAGAGCGCTCCTGAGGTCCACAACTTGCCGTGGATCCAAACCTCCTTTCCAGGCGCGTATTGGCTCAGAGCAACCGGAAGACCTTGCGATGGCGAGTACTGGTAAACGGTTCGGAAGCTAGTCGACTTCTCTCGGTCGAAGACATAGAACGAGACAACGTCGGTTGGAAAGGCATACCTCGGTAGTACTCCCTTGTAAAGAAGGCGATCCAGTAGGTTCTCGAGTGCGCGTTTTGGATTCTGCCTCTCTTCGCCGGTTTCGGCGGCCGCCTCCACTACATCCGGTTCATCCTCCGATCCGTCATCGCCAGACTCGGCAGTCGCGTCCTCGACGTAGCCGGGATCCGAAATCGCGTCGTCAACGGCCTTGAGGGTCGAATCGACAAGGCCACCGAGGATCGCGATGCGATCAACTCCCGTGAGCTGACTCGGAAGCCACCCATCCACTTCCGAGGCAAGACTCGCGCGGTTCTCGATGAGCCATCTGCCGAAGTCCGCGCGGTTCAAAGGAGACTGCGAGCTTCTAAAGGCCCGCACTTTGCCTAGCACTTCAAACAACTGACGTTGATCATCCGGCTTGATGTTCGGCAATCGCTCTTGGTGATATCGCTGGAGCAAGAACGCAATGACGTGACGGCGTGCGATCTCAGCGTTATCAAGCGTCAGGCGAGGATCGTCGACGGCGCCGCGGACCATTGCGCTCGGGTCGCTGAAGTACTGTTCATCGTGACTGTCCGCACTCCCAAACGCAACGACCGAGGCTACTGCGTTACCGCGCCGACCAGCGCGACCGGAGCGTTGTTGGTAGTTTGCGCGTGAAGGCGGCATGTTCCGCAATGCAACCCCCGACAGGACTCCGATATCTATTCCCACTTCCATCGTTGTCGTGCACGACAGCACGTCTATCGCCAGGCTCTTTTGTCCGGCCTGGTCTTCACCTAAATCAACGTCCTGAAAAAGGAGCTCATGTTTCTCAGCGGTTGAAAACACCTCGTCGGACTGCGCGGCATTGAGTTGAGCGGTGTGTTCAGCGGCGATCAGAGACAACGGACTCTCGGGCTGATTCGCTAAAGCTCTCCGTGAGCTGGCACGGTAGTAGCCCTTGCGTGCGACAAACACTGGATCTAGGTCGGGATCTATAGACTGCACCCGATCGCGACCGCAATTGACACAAGTGACCGATTCGGGAAATCTCCGCTGTGTTGTGCGGCAGGTTAGGCAATATGCCCACTCGTGACCGCCGTCCAGGCTAAGGTGGCTCGCCCGAATTCGAAACTTGTTCTGCTGCTGCTCCTCACAGAACGTTCTGAGCAGAATCGGAAGCCAGCTCTTCTCGAAATCTCTGCGGATCCCGTGCTTGTCGAGCCACCGGCTCAGGCCGGCAAATTTTCCTGAATGGGGTCGCACTCCGTGCGGGGCCATCCACCACTCGCCGGGCGGCATTCCTTGAAACCAGATGCCAGGCGTTGTCCATTCGTTCAGCCAAAGCCGTGCGAGGGCAAGTTTCGGAGCGTCGTCTGAGACAGCTTCTCCAAGATTCGGCAACGCAGATACCATCTGAGGCCGGAGATCCTTGCGCTCGGCCAACGACGCCAAGGCAAGGGACTGGAGCCCGTAGTACTGTTCGGTGACCGTGGCGACCATCGCGCGACGTAGAGCTTCTGGAGGACCGGCAATGCCGACGGCCATAAAGAGGTTGAGCATCACGCCAGGTTCACGTAGATCGCCGCGTTTAACTGCGATCTCGACGTCTTGCTGGGCCTGAAGCGACTCTCCCGTGCGGAGTTCTGTTCGCAGGCGGACGCCTAAGTGTGCTGCGCCGAGCAGAATCGCAAGGTACAGATGCTCAAGGCTTAGAACCTGAGATATGAGCTCGACCGCCTCCAGCTTTCGCCACCCGACCAACATCAATGGTCGCAATACATCTCGTGTCGAGTACTTCTGGAGATTGGGCGCCAAACGTGCAGCTGTCTGACGCGAATCGGAGAAGGCCAATACTTTGCGCCCCCGGAGTGGAGCAAAGTCGGAAGCCGGTTGATGCCCAGGCGGTTGCACCTGCAATTGCCGACTGATAAGAGCCTGGAATGGCTCATCGCCCTTTGTCTGATGGTCCTGTACTGATGACTGCGCGAACGCAGCCGTTTGCCCGCAGACTGCGCAGGGTCTGAAATCGCCAGAGATGTCGGACCTGGATTGGTCAGCCCCAGGACCGGCGGGAACATTTCGGTCACGCTTCAAGAACACAACCCGATACCGGGAGCCAAGCACTTGCGGATTTATTCGACCGGTCTCAAGATCCAGCGTAGCTGGCTCAACTTGATCACGAATGGGATCCTCCAAGCACAGATCGATCGGCTGCAACTCGGCGACCTGTCCACTAACCGATTGAAATGCGCGGCCAGGTTCGGCCCATAGGTAACCGGGTTCGAGCACGTTATCTGTATATGCACGGGCATAAGCTGATCCACAATGGCGGCAGGTGAACAATTCGAATACGCGAGCGCCGCAGTCGTCACATGTATCTCTCGGCTGTGGATACAGCCGTCCAATTGGTCCGTTACCACCACCCTGATTGCTTGAGCAGGCTGGATCCGTGCAGGCCCAAAGACCAGCAAGTCCACGGAAGAATGAGTGGATTCGGCAGGGAAGCAAAGGCGGCTCGTTGGGATCACGCTTAGCCGCGCTGCACAACGCGATGAGCGTCGTCAGTGCGCCCTCACTATCTGCCGCGTTTCCGCCCTTGAAGATCGATTGTGCCAATTCATCAAGACGCGTAGCGGCGCTCATCGTTTGGTTGACAAGTAGGTTCGCCGGGGGATAGTCCTGAAGAGCTTCGAAAAGTGTGGCCGCCACCGATCCCTTGAAGGGGCAGCGTCGGAACTCGAGGAACGACTCGACCGCAGCCAGCATTTGTCGCTCATCTTTGGCGGGATAGAACTCATCCAAGTTGACCCGCACGAGAGCGTCGATGTCCTGGCCGGTCCCAGCCCGGGCTGGCTGTCGAATTACCAACCGACCCGCAAGTGAATCGAAGTCAGTGGCTGACTTGCCGGTCAACTGCGCCGCGAACTCACGAGCATATTCGCGATCGTTAAAGCTGGCGCTCGTACAAATAACCTGCAACCTGTCAGGCGGGATTCCAAGACGAGCCCGTAGCCGTCGGATCAGAAGACCGACCTCAGCTCCGGCCGCCCCGCGGTATAAGTGAGCTTCATCCACGACCAGTAGGAATCGTGATTCCGGATACGCACTGAGCCACGCCCGCGTCGCGTCAAAGACTGGTCGCTCCAGCGGCCGCATAAGCATGTACTCCAACATCGAGTAGTTGGTGATCAAAATGTCGGGGGGTTGGTCAAGGACCTCGTGGCGTGTGAGGAGCTCCGGGTCGCCGGGCAGCGTCACCGCGCGAACGAAGTCGCCTTGCTGGTTCTGCCACCGGCTGCCGCTATGACCGAACCAGTTCCGCAGATCTGGCTTCGCCGGCCATTTGCCCCGCTTTCGAAGATTTTCAACCAGACGTTGCGCCTTCTCCTGTTCATCTCCGGTGCCTGAGACTGCGCGCTCTAGCAAGCGAACGTAGAAGTCTCCAATTGCCTTTAGCCTCTGTTGATCCCTCTTAGTAGTTCTCACGCCCGGGTACAGGGTTCGGCTCGTGTACCGAGCGAAGCGCGCCGGGCGCCGAGCCCATTCGATGAACTTCTGGGCGACGCGATCGTTGCCTAGCATCAGCCGCAAGCGACCCAACTGATCGTTCACTAGCGCGTTCATTGGATAAAGCAGGATCGCCCGCACCGCTGGCGATGCGAATGACTCAGGGTAATCACGAGCCTCGATCGCCAATTTGCCAAGCAGAGGTAGCAGAAACGCTTCAGTCTTTCCGGATCCGGTTCCTGTCGTGATGACGAGACTTCGGCTGCGACTGAGCACCTGCTGCAGTGCACGCGCCTGATGCTCAAACGGTGGGTCGTAGATCAAGGCGGAGCCAGTCGGATTACCCCTTGCCATGAAATCGAAGAGTTCCGTTGCCGCCTGAGGAAGGCCAAGCTCCGAGAACTTTTCAGTGACCTCATACCTAGGTGTGCTCTCGATGTACGGAGCCTGGTGGATTACTCCTTCCTCAGCTAGAAGCGCAGCTCGCTGCTGAACGAGCCGAGGATTTCCAATGTGATACGTCGCCTCGATGTACTCCCGGAGTGATTCACGTATCTCCCGGATTGTTTGCGCGATGGTTGGCGAGTTCGTCGCCGCCGACTTGTCGCTCAATTTGCACCCTCTTCCATCCACAACATCCGTCGCGCGAACTCAACCTCTTCGCGTGCCTCGAGAGCGGGCATACCGTACGCAACAAGGGCCCCCGGGGATGTGACTGGGACACCAATCGAATCCATCCGCCTTTGCAGCCACCTCGGCGGTGGTGCGAAGAGCTGAACCACACCGCGGTTCCTATCGCCCGACCACGTCATGCTTATCCGCTGGGGGCGTCCTGATAAGGCGTCGATTGCCGCTTGCAATCGCCAGGCTTCATCACACCCGCGACCAAGCTCAGGAGCAATAGGGAGATCGATGAGCCGGATTGGCATCCCGTCAATCAGCTCGACGTAGCACCAGATGTCTGATCCGAAACCTTGCGGCCGCTGGGCGACGAAGCGACCGTTGTCCGCGCTGCGCGGTTGGCGCCATCGTCCTTTGTAGTAGGTGACGCGAGTCGACGGATCAAGAATCATGAGTCCTTCTACGCGTCCAGAGGTGGGCGCAGCGGAAAGACGAGAGGTGTAAGGTGTCATCGCATCGATCGGCGATGCTTCTCGAGGGCATCGAAGCCACCGATCTGCCGGGAGATCGGTTAGCCCATCGTCGATCAAAGTCTGAGCTAGATCAGTACCCGGTCCAGGTTTGATCGTCCTGATGTGACGCTCATATTCGATGAGATCCAGAAGGTCGGCACCCACGAGGGGCATCCCCTCTGGCCTGACCCCAAGCAAGAGCAGTACTCCACTCTCGCGCCTGACAAAAGCTGGTGGCGCGACATAGAGCGCCATGCTGCTAGCGACCGCATCACCTAAGAGGGGGCACTCAACTAGATCTCCATAATTCGTTAGCGTCAGAATCATCGCCTCCAACTGGTCTCTCAGCCCATTTTCACCAATGAGCGGCATCAGAGAATGAGCGACGGATCGGGCCAGGCGACCTGGGGTTATGGGGCACAAAAAGGACGCTGCTCGCCGGATTACCGCCGCGATGGCCTCAGGTGAGGCGAGGTCGACTGCCTGATCGCCAAGGTCGAGAGCTTCGAGACATCTTGCGGCAGCAGTTGCGCGATCCAGGTCCTCTATTGCCAAGACCAGCCCTCGTATACACGTTTCCCCCCCGAGTCGGGTGATGCAGCGTGAAGGCTGAGTACAAAGTACCGGGCAGCACAGAACATGATTGGCCACCGAATTGCAGCCTCGACCGCAGATCTAGGCCGAACGCCGGACCATGCCAGCGCCTGGTCAGGGCTACTGGCCAGGCGTAACAGAAAATGAGCCATCCAGTTAAAGCCCCCGGGAAGCGGCACGTTTGGGGCCACCATCCGAATCACGCGCTCCAGCGTGCCAACACGCTCGAGTTCATTTGCGGCCACAAGCGCGGTGGCATTACGCCTAACCTCTGCGCCAACGAGGCTCTTTTGATACTCGTTCTGCCCAAGGGATCGTCCCAATGCGCCAAGCGCCGCCTGATCGCCTCGTTCGAGCCGATCTTCAACATCTGCCCACGCTGATCCAGCAATCGTCTTGGCGATCGCGATAGTCAACGCGCGCATTACTCTGTTGCGCGGAATTCTGGCAAATGGTGTGCCAGGGAATTGTGCAGAGGCCCAGAGTTCGGCATTTGCCATGAGTCCGAGAACGCTGTCTACCGAACGGTACCGGGTCATGATCTGTGGTTGGACGTCCAGCCGCCTCAGATCGGCTAAATCCCTAACCGCTGGCGGAAGTATTACAGCGGTTTGGAAGTTCGGGATACGGGCGACGAACATGCCACCCGATGGCGATCGATACTTGCCCGACGAGGTCACGTCCATGGATCTCCCTTGACCCGGTTGGTTGAACAAGAAGTGCTGAATCGCAAAGGCCACCGATCCCGAATTGTCATGCAGCCGAACGTAAGGCCCCTCGTGATCCTCGGCAACTCCCCATCTAAGGGGCGCGAGCTCCCTCTCGCAGCGCATGAATTTGTAGCCAAGTTCCGGATTGCTTACCGCAATTAGGCACGACATCGCGTAGTCGTACTGGCGGTAGACCTCCTTGGCCCGCCGAACCTTCGCATCGAACTCAGAGAGAAACTGAGGCGACTCAACCGGCAGTCGGAGACCGGGGAACGACCGAGACACAAGATTGGCTCCGCGTTCACGTTCAAGCGTCACTCGCACATCGACGGGGAGTCCAGTCGGACCGAGAATGCTTATCGCTGCATCGCCCTCCCATAGTTCGGTCAGGGTAGGCAAGGCAGGACTGGAGGCGATTACCAACGGCTCGCGATAAGTGCCGACCGAGCTCCTGATGCGTGGTTCCCTGACCACCACGTTCAGCGTGCCTTCTATTGCTTTGGACTGGGCACCACGTGGCACAAGGTAGACCTGAAGCACGTGTGTACCGATGTCTAGACCGCCGAGGCTGATGAACATCCTGTCACCCAGCGGCGGCATCGGCCACCGCACTCGCCACATAGGCTCCTCATCCAGCAAAAGCGCACAGCTTTCAATCTCTCTCGTCGAGGAAATGGTGAGCAATGGAACGTCGCCCATTACCCATTCCACATGGCCCTCGCCGTCCCAACCCGCCGGCACCAGACCCGTAGGTTGAATCTCTATATCCGATAAGACTGTCAGTTGGAGCGTCCTGAGTACGGCTTCTTCGTTAGCACCGATTTTGGCGGGAGTTTGCAGTTCGAAGGCGAATACACCCGGACAACCTATCGGTACTGGCTTGATCCACTCAGCGAATGGCGCACCAAACTCCCTTGTAGCCAGAATGTATCGCCGGTCAGCGTGAACAGCCTTACTCAGTACTTCGTCTGCGGATTGCTCGTCGTTCTGTAGGAAGAGCCAAACCGGTCCGCTTGAGATTGCACACTCATCTGCCAGGATCGCATCCACTCGGCTGTCTGGAGTTTCAAGCTGTAGCAATTGGCTGTCTGGATCTGGCCACTCGTCCAGTCGAACAACCTGGCCCGGATAGAGAATTCGTCCGGGCGCCAGCGGAGGTCCATTCACTCCAGCGACGCGGCAGCGAGACGAGGCTAACTTGCGATACAAGTCGGGCGACGCTTCTGTCAAGGACGAAAGGTCTGGTACTTCCAGAAACGCCGACCAGGGAGCGCCATCCTTACGACGCAGCGAGAAAGTTGCGATCTGTGGCCCATGGAGACGGTCCTCAACGCTGCGTGGCCCCATTCCGATCCGGTGACGAACTCCCGCCGCACCCTTGATCTTCGCTCGGATCGCGCTTCTTCTTGCATCCTGCAACCATCGACGGGCTTGGCGTTCAACGGATAAATCGGCCACGATTCGCCTGAGCGCTGAATCGAGTAATAGCGGTGTCGAGCTGTCTGGTCCTTGTACCAGCGCCGCTGCCACCTGACCGAGGAGATCGTGGTTCTGAGCAAAGTTCTCAAAACGGGTGGAACTTCCAATCGCACGGGCCGCGAGTTTTGCACCCAGAACGTCTGGTTGAGCTAGGAGCTCCGGGAGTATCTGACGAGTCTCATATAGTAGGCGAGCGAGTTGGAACTGCAAGTCCGTCGGCAGAATGGCGTGGGTGATCGGCCAACAAATGATTGAAAACTGTCTGGCCCACGGGCCGGAAGGCTGCGCTCCATTGAATTGCTTGGCAAACTGCTGGAATTGATCCCGTACATCTTGACGGTCACCGCGTTCAATCCATTCAGGGGTCTCGGCCTCGAACGTCTGCCAATATTCATGGCCCGTGTAGCGGTAGCCAACCTCTGACGCATAAACCACTAATGGGAGCCACCACTTACTGGAGAGCTGTCCGCTTCTAGTCGCAGAGTGTACGGCAGCCTTGAGCTCACCTACCTCTTGATCCATGAGTCCATGTTCCAAGGCGAAGACAGGACGGCCGCCCGTTTGGACATCCCGAGTCTGTCGCAAGAGTTGGAAGTGTCGTGCGAGTCGCTCGTGGAGAGCTTCGAGGGTTGTCATGATGCGGTCAGTTGATTAGGGATCGGTTGCCGCTATGTCGCATTTTTGCTACTCCGGGGACGCATGCATGGCTGGACTATGCTTCGATTGGTTGCTCGGACGCATAGCTTCGCTCGACGCCGCGCCAATCAAGCGGCCCGAGGATCTCATCTCTGGACCACTCGGCATAGGACGCATCCCGGGCCGCTCTCGGAACAATCCACCGTTCTCGCGCCAGCCGGCTGATATCGCTGGCCGCGAGCAATGAATGGTATTTGGGTCGCCGCGAAACCCCTCGAAGAATGTCCCGACTGTTGTCCGCCATCCAACAAATGAAAACTTCGCGATTCACTCCGTGGCGCAGCAAATCAGCGCGGAACCCGAGCATGTCCAGCGCAGCTCTGATCGTCCGGAGTCGCCAATTCGGGCCGTCGCCAAACTCGTAGCCGCGAGGGTAAGTGTGGCCGTGCAGTGCTAAATAGCGGCGCATGTCTTCAAACAGGTCTCGGGGAACGTGAAAATGACCCCATCCCCCAGTAAAACCTATCGGTTCGAAATACTTTGTCCCTGCGAGAGTGAGCCGGTTGTAGACAGACGACCGACCGAGTGCCGAACTCGTAGTCACAGCGACGAGCGATGGGTGCTTAGTCTTCTTCGAAATCAGTCCCACCGAGTTTCTGTATCGGGCGCGGAAGGCGTTTACGATCTCTTGAGATCGAACCAGCGAAGCGACTAGCTTGCCGCCAAGAAGTTTGTTGTAGGGAGGAATCGCTCCAAGGATGAAGGCATCCATAAGGTGGATAAGCCTGTCCTCCCTATCAGAGCTTGACCATTGGATATGGCCGTCCCGCGCGCCTTGGTTGAAGGGGGGATCACCGAGAGCTATTAGTCCCATCAGCTTCTCGTTTTGCTTGTCCCAGACAAGGAACCGCAGGCGGCGGCCATAGCCCCTCGAGACAGGAACGCTCCAAAGGAGACTTGCCATACGAAAAAGGTCTGATTGCATCGTGTCGGGTTTGACGAGTTCGATGTATGCCTCCATCGCCGTCGGACTAATGTCAGTACCGTCGGCGAAACTTGGCAATAGGCCAGAAGCGCACCTTCGGAGAAATAACTCGTTTTCACGGAGACGCTCGAGGCGCTGCAACCGATGCAAGGACCGGACGGACGCCTTGCTGTCCGCAGGCCTCTGCAGGTTCCCATCTGCGTCCGTCTGAAATCCGAGGCGCAACAGATGTCGGCGTAGCCGAGCGCGAATTCGACGCGCCAAAGTTTCGTTGGGGCTAAGGACTCGGGCTCGGTTTCTGACCGCAACATTGCCCAACTGCCGCAGGTCCGCGATCAGCCCGCCTCCGTGCCTGGACGAACCGTCACCGACCAAGTCGTCGCTGAGGATAGCCGTTGGCCAATGCAAATACATAGCCTGTTGGGTCTTCGTGTTCGATGAGTCGTTGTAATAACCTTCGATCCGGTCAACGTTTCGCGACGAGCCGCCGGCTCGCCCGCGGCGAGCCTTATCTTGTTACGCCGAAGGCGTCGTCTGTACCCCTCCTGAGGCATCGTTTGTACTCCCTGTTCGACTCGACCAATGAACGTCGACTGAGCGTCGTCTGAAGAATGGAGGATGCCTTTCGGCACCCTCCATTTGCTTCCCCTACGACGATCCGTCGATTGTGACCAGTTGCAGGGTCTGGCCATCCCAGAACAGCTGCGCGTCGTAAGTCGGATTGAGGCTATTGCCGCTTCTGGCGCTGCCAAACCAGGTGTAGGAGACCGACATCGCCAACGATCCCCGGACGGCGATCAGCCCGGACTTTCCGTCATATGTCACGACCGCGCCAGCCGTCGGATCGCCCTTCAACCTCCAGCGGACGTTTTTGATGATCACGTCGGGCGCCTGTTGGGGGCAGTTGGCGACGTTCTCCGCCGGGATGGACGCGCAGGCCACCAAGGCCTTGGCCACGATGCTCTCAGCCAGCTCATCGGTGGCGCCGGCAGGGCGCTCCAGGGCGGCGACGGTCGTAAACGATTTGATACTCGAGACAGTGAAATCATTTCCGCCAACCACGAGCGTGGCCTGGTAGCCACCGCCCGAGGGAAGGCGGTTGGTTCCGCTGATCCCGCTTTCGGGATACGCGAACTGCATCTGGAAGTGGCCGACGGCATAGAGGGACTGGCCATCTGAATCGAGCGCAAGGTCGGCAGCCGGGTCACCGATCAAGCTCCACTGCCCGGAGTAAGGCACATACGCCCCCGTGGTCTGTGGGCACAGCGAGTGATCGGGATTGGAGGATGACTGCCGGACGCAAGTACTCCTGAAGAACTCGGTGACCGCTGCCTTAGCTTTAGCCATGCCGGCATCAGTCAGGACCGGCTTGTAGCCGACCGATTGGTCGCCCGACGTCATGCCACCGACGGCCACGGTTTGACTCGCCAGCAACGCCGTCGAGCTGAAGACAACGGTGTGCGACATGGGCAGCACGGCGACAGTCGACTTGCCGGCGGGCAGGGCTACTGCCTGGCCGTCGATTTCCACTCCCGCGACGCCTTTCGGCAAGGTGAAGCTCAAAACCACCGGCTTGAGCACAACCTTCCAGATTGGGTAAAGCCCATATCGGCGATCACCCGAGCGCTCGACGAGCAGTTGAATCTGGTTGGTGCCTTTCGAAGTGCCCAGCATCGCCGTTACCTGGGCATGGGTCGAATCGATGCTCATGGCCCCGCTGACGTCGAAGCTTTTGATATCTGGTCTAGCCGTGATCAGAGCGCGGCTCATCGCGGTTTGATTGGTCAGGCTCGCGGTTACCGAGTCGCCCGGCGCCGTGACTTGGGAATTGATCCAAGCCGTGGCCCAATCGCCAGATTCGAGAGCTCCCAGGTACTGACGAACCGCACCCTCTGGGCTGTACTGGCGACTGACGATGTTGTTTGCGACGAAGGCCGCGATCACGATCACTATGACCAAGCCACTCATGAATTGGTAGCGGCGATTTTGCCAAGGCCGGGGCGCCCGAGCGATGACGGCGGTTTCGGTCAGCGATTCGACTTTCGAATCAGGAGCAACCACCTGCGAGCCATTCTTAGCCGCGACTTTCTGACGCTCGAGTTTTGTGCTCATCTCTACTCCTGCTTGAGGGCGAATTGGCGGCGCACTTCGCCGGCGCGCGCTGTTTGTCCTGTCTTGAGGTAGGCGACGACGAGCAGACGTGCCAGGTCCTGGCGCTCAGGCATGGCATCAAGGCCAGCACGCAGGTGCCCGATCGCCGCCTCCGGCCGGCCGATGGCGTCCTGGTATTCGGCCAAAGCGCTGATCAGCTCGACCCGCTGATCCGCGATGAGGTTGCGAGCACGGGCGACCACGTCGGACGCGGTCCCGCGGCCTTGGTTGACCTTCTGTTCGAGCTCCTCGAAACCGGATACGAACTCTTGATCGGAGTCTTCGAGTGTGTGGCGAATCTCGTCCGCCTCCTCGGCGCTGATCAGCGAAGCGCGCTTACGGACCGCGGCGCTGAGGGCAGCCAGCCGACCCGCGTCGGAATCCGCTTTGTCGAGCGCAAACCACACATGGCTGCGATTGGCCAGGACCAGTGATCCGACGTCAGGGTTGGTATCTCGCTGCATGTCATAGAGCTGCTTGCGCAACCGTTCGCGCTGGTTGGAATCGGGCAGTCCCGGCGAGAGCTCTTCGGCGACTGCGCTCCGCAGAGCCTGTGGTTCACCGGCCACTGATCGGGCCAGGAGGTATTTGAAGAGGAAGGCGAGGACCGGCTTGTCCTCCAGACTGCTGGCGAGGTCCAGCTCGCCGCAAAGCAGTTGCAGCCGCCCCATGGACCGAATCTCCAGCCGAGCGGACGACTCAGCCGGATCAATCGGCTTCTCGTTGATCGGGGCATGACCGTGATTTGTCGAAACCTCAAGAAAACTTGAGGAATTGCCATTCAATGCCGTCGCTCCTGCCGGCGTCGCCCGTGTCGTAGGGGGCGGGACCGCCCCGACCGCGGCCACAGCTAACCCGAGAGCGAACTCAACCCAGCCTGAATTAGTGCCGGCCAGCGCAACAGCCAATCCGGCGCCGGCCACCAGGACCCAGAGAAAGATGGTGATGCCGCGAGCCTGGATGAAGAAATAGCCGACGCCCGCCAGCAGAAGGTACGCCCAGCCAATCGGGTCGCCCGGCGGAGTGAGGACCGCGGTGACCCCAAAGGCAGTAGCCGCGAGGTAGCCGCACAGGAGCACAATCCCGCGCGGATCGCGTGGCAGGCCGACTTTCTCGAGCACCTGAAATGACCCTTCCTGAAGCGCGAGCCCTGCCTCCCGGGGGCTCAAGACGCTCCTGGCCATACGTTTAGCTGCTTCTCCGCTTCTTGTAAATCCTGAAAGTCCATGGTTGCGGGTACTGGTTTTCCTCGCCAGCACGGCTCCAGCCGTCACCACCGATCGAGCTCCGAGCCAACGATTAATGGCTCCTGGTGCGCCTGGCGAGCCCGTTCACGCGCCAGCCATCGACGGACTCCCTGGTTGGCTCGGGAGATGAGGCGACGCCGGAGCAATGCTGGCTGCCCAGGGAGTGGCACCGAAGTGGCGGCGGCAAGGAGCTCGAGGACCAGTTGTTGCCGGATATCGTCTGAATCGACCACGGGAAACTGCGGCCTGAGCCGCCGCAGCCGGGCGATCAGCGCAGGCGCGAGCAGCTCGAGCAGCACCGGACCCCAGACGCCGCGCGGCCCCGCCCGGTACGCGAGGACGGCGGCCAGCAACGTGTCGCCTCCGCGACCGTCTGCTTTGGCCCTTGCGGGCCTGGGGTACTCGACGGCCAGAT
>WNGI01000978.1_pt1 | contig 36529 bp, 37 predicted proteins | sample 5400621 | NCBI WGS metagenome assembly WNGI01 (sample SAMN13153374, study PRJNA577476) | soil metagenome | isolation source: 20 cm soil or saprolite under Garry oak tree replicate 1 | place: USA:California | collected 2016-06-15
CGACGCACGCCGTGCCGATAAATCGGCCGCCATCGAGCTCATGAACTTTCGGCACGGGAAATTTCAATATGTCGACAGCGTCGCCGGCCATGGTGTTTTCAAAGACTGGTCCTGTCTTCACAATTTGCGGCGGAATCGGTTGAAGCTGGTTGAGCTTTTCTTTGAATCGGCTGACGAGCTTCAGTCCCACGCTGTCCATCGGCAAGCACGCCATGAGCGCCAGCCGGCGATAGGAAGTTTGCTGGCCAAAGAGAATGCGAAATCCATCCGGATAACCTTTAATCTGATCGAACAGGAGCGCCGGGATGGTGCCGGTGCGTTCGCGGTAGATCAGCTCCGCCATGGTGCCGATCTCCAGGTTCCAATCCGCGCCGTCGACGCGCTTGAGCTCGCCCATGGACTCGACGAGATCGAGCCACTGCCTGACGTCATCATAAGACCGCGGCAGATTTCTTTCGTCAATGGGTTCAGGCACCTGAGAGCTTGTCATTTAGTTTCCTTTCGTCTGCTGCTGTTTCGCTCGATTAAGTGACAGCGGCGATGTTTGCCCGCCCGTTCGCGGGAGAGGACGAGAAAAAAATTAGACGCGGTAACACGATTTGTGAATGAGGTTTTCGAGTCAGATCTAGTTCAAACCAAACGCTCTGCGAAAATCCTTAATGTGCTCTGCGTTGGTTGGGATCTCGGGATCGAGGGGCACGAGCTTGAGTTTCCTCGGATCCATCTCAGGAACGAGCGGCGAGACATCGTGCCGAGCTGAAGCGCGCCGGGCCTTTTGCAAGATCTCCTGGCCTTCCTTCGAAATGCTGTAGTTCATAAGCAGCTTGGCCGCGTTGGGATGCGGCGCCTTTGCCGCAACGGCGACCGGTGCGAGGTTAACCAGAATCGGATCGGTGGTCTTGACCCAGTCGACAGGTTGGCCTTTGAGCTTCATCTGCTCGATCTGATCCGGATAAACGACCACGGCAACGGGAAATTCTCCTACCGACATAAGATCGGCGAGCAAAGCATGGCCGTTACGGAACTGTAATCCCTGCCGGTTCAACGAGTCCATATACTTACGGCCTTTGTCTTTGCTCCAATATTTGAGCATGCCGGCGTACCAAAAATATTCCTCATCGTCCATTCCCAACTTGCCTTTCCACCGGGGGTTCAAGAGATCCTCCCAGTTCTTGGGCACTTCGCTTTTGGGAACGAGTTTCGGGTTATAGCCGATCACGTTATAGCCGCTGTAGAGCGACACCCAGAAATTCTGTGCGTCTTTAAAGCCGGTAAGATAATGATTTGCCTCAGGCGCGGCATATGGCTGGAGCAAGCCACGGTTTTGCAAAACTTTGAGCGCAAAGGCATTGAGCACGTGGTGGTCTTTCCCGCCATATGTTCGGTAATGGCGCGATTGACGATCTGCTCGCCTCCCGCGCGGACGATTTCGACCTTGAGGAAGGGATACTTGGCTTCGAAGCCGGTGGTCAACGCTTTTGAATCATCAATGCGCATGGAACTCCAGAACCCGACCTGGCCTTCTTTTTTCGCTCCGCGTATCAGTTCCTCCTCCGATTGGGCGAAGGCGTGAACAAAGGCAGCGCAAAGGACAGCGAGTTCAAGGATAAAAATAAGGGGGAAAACGCCAGTTCTTTTTCGCTTGTGCATCGGCATCTCGGCTAGGATTGGTTGAGCTGTTCGAGCACGTTCTCAGCCGACATCGGCAGGTCCTTGATGCGCACGCCGGTCAGGCGCGCGATCGCATTGGCGACGGCGGGAGCGATGCCGAACACCGACATCTCGCCCACGCCTTTGGCGCCATAGGGCTCTGAGTCATAATTTTTTTCGACGATAATCGGCGTCGCCGCCGGGATATCGCGCGCCGTTGGGATTTTATAATCGGCGAAGCTGGCGTTGGTGATCTTGCCCTCGTCGAACAGCAAACTCTCCGAGAGCGCGTAACCGAGTCCCATCATGATGCCGCCCTCGATTTGGCCCGTGACCGCGAGAGGATTGATCGCCCTGCCGACATCGTGCGCCGAAGCGACACGGATGAGTTTGATCACACCGGTTTCGCGATCCACCGCGACTTCGACCGCCTGAGCGCCAAATGGCCAACCCGGCACGCTGGCCTCTTTTACTTGTTGCGACACATCTTCGGCCCAGAGCCGTTTGCTCTGGCTAGCACCGACTCCAACGATCTCTTCTAAACGCGATTGCTCCAAGACTTCGGCCAAACTTAACGTCCGCCGGCCTTTAGCATTGACTTTCCCGGTAACAAATCGGACTGCTGCGGCTGGCAAATTCCATAATCGAGCGGCGGTTTCCATGATCTGCCGGCGCGCATCGGCCGCGGCGAGCTTTACTGCAGCGCCGACATACGGCGTCACGCGGCTCGAATAAGTGCCGTGATCGAACGGCGTCAACTCGGTGTCGGCGATGATTACGCGAACTGTGCCGAGGGGTATGCCCAATTCTTCCGCGACAATCTGTCCGAGGCTCGTGCTGGTGCCGCCGCCAACATCGGTGGCGCCGATAAACAGTTCGACCTTGCCATCGGCGTCGATGCGCACGCGCGCATTGGACGAAGACGCCGAAGTGGTCGGCGACTTATGCAGCAGCGCGACACCGAAGCCGTGATGCGCCGGCGCGCGTTTCTTCCAGCGCTTGAGCTCGTCACCGACCTTCACCAAACACTCGCGCAGCGCGATATGGTTGGCGCGATCGCCGGCCGGAGTTACGTCACCGGTGTCGAGGCAATTTTTCAGCCGGAGCGCGATGGGATCGATTCCGAGCTTTTGCGCAATGATATCCATTTGCGATTCGCCTGCCCACACCGCTTCCGGTATGCCGAGACCGCGAAAAGGGCAGCCGCGGAGTTTGTTGGTATAGACTAAGGTCGAGCTGACGCGAATATTAGGAATTTTATACGGCCCGACGCCGTCTTTGAGGGCGCGGTTGCTGCCGGCCAGCCCCTCGGCGTAGGCGCCGGTGTCCCAGGTAAATTCCATAGCGCGCGCCGTGATCGTGCCGTCCTTTTTGACCCCGGTCTTGACGCGCACCGTTGCCGGCACGGAACCGGCGGCGGCGGAGAATTCCTCGGCACGGCTATTGACGAGGCGCACCGGTTTGCCGGTCTTGAGCGCGAGCGCCGCGGCATAGGGTTCCAAGCGCATCGCGTTCTTGCCGCCGAAACCGGCGCCGACTTTGCTGCCGATGACGCGAATCTTATCTTCCGGTAGATCGAACAGGTCTGCCAAGCCGGAGCGCACCAGAAAAACTTTCTGCGTGCTGGTCCAGACGGTCAGACGATCGCCGTTCCACTCAGCAACCACCGCGTGTGGCTCAAGCGAGCAGTGCTGCACTTGCTGCGAGCGAAAGGTGTCGTCGAAGATCTCGTCAGCATCAGCCAAGCCTTTATCGATATCGCCTTTCGCGAAGGATGTTTGATGGGCAATGTTGGTGCCGAATACCGGATGCCAGTCGCGCGCCAGCACGGTATTGAGCCGATAGGAGCTTAACTGTTCGTGCACCAAAGGTGCGTTCTCGCTCAGCGCCTCAGCCAAGGTGAGCGCGGCGGGCAGCTCTGCGTAATCGCATTCGATGAGATCGAGCGCCTGCTCCGCGGTCGTTTCGTCGACGGCCGCAACCGCGGCGATCACGTCACCGACGTAGCGCACCTTGTCGGCGGCGAGAAGCTGTTCGTCCTGGACGCCGAAACCGAAGCGCTTTGCCGGCACGTCGTCGGCGGTAAGAACCGCGGCGACGCCATTCAGCGCTCGCGCGCGGCTCACATCGAGGCGACGAATCTTCGCGTGGGGTAGGTCGCTGCGAAATAACTTAATGTGGAGCATCTCCGGCAAGGCGACATCCACGGTGTAGATGGCGCGGCCGGTGACGCTGTCGGGACCATCGAGCCGCGGCAGCGGCTTGCCGACGACCTTGAAATTTTTCACGACACCGGTTGCGTTTTCGGCGGCGCGTACAATTGCAGCAGATTGCCATCGGGGTCGAAGAAGTAAAAACCTCTTCCGGTAGGGCGCTCGACGGTCGGGATGTCATAAACTTTTACGCCCCAATCTTTCATTTTTTTCGCCGCGACGTCGAAATCTTCCGGCGAGACCACAAAAGCTTGATGGGTGGCGCCGTCCTCTTTTACGGCGTCTTTTTCGATCGCCTTTGGCCGCTGGAAGAGCACCACCATGGAATCGCCCGAGCGAAGATCGGCGCGATTCAGGTGATCGCCCATGTCGTCGCGGTTGAGCTTGGCAATCGTCATGCCCAGGATCTCGGTGTAAAATTTTACGGCGCGCTCCACATCATTGACCGGAATACCGATATGGTAAACGCCTTTGGTGGTAATCATAAACCCTCCTCGTGGGTAGGTTCAGCTATCGCTCATAAAATGTCTTCATTCGAATATCATCTGATGATTCCAGCCGTCAACCGCAGACCTTGACTGTCTTTTCTTTCTCGAGAATCGCCGGCAAATGTTTGCTTCGCTATCGGCAAATTGTTAAGAGAGCAATCACGCGGACCCTGGTCAAGCTCGTGCCAGGTGGGAGGCCCGTATGTTTCACAGACTTGTCGAATTCATTGCGGTATTCTTTGTCGTCACGCTAGCTTTGCAGCCGCCCATCTTTGCGGCCGAAACGAGACGCCCAGCGGAATGGGACAAAACTCTCGAAGAGGCCAAGAAGGAAAGCAAGATTGTCCTTGCGATTCCTCCAGCCACGGAGCTACGTACCGCATTAGAGCCGCTTTTAAAGCAAAAGTTCGGCCTGGAAGCCGAACTGGTCTCTGCGCCCGGTCCAAAGAACGCGAGCCGGATCGCGGCGGAAAAAAAGGCCGGCGTGAGTTACTTTGACGCGATTATTTGCGGCACCGGTACTGCGGCGGGATTGACGCACGACGGCATGCTCGAGCCGATGGAGTCTTTTTGGATTCTTACCGAAGTGAAAGATCCGAAGCAGTGGTGGGGCGGCCATATTTGGGAAGACAACGTAAGCACGAGCAAATTTCTTTATTCGTTTCTTGCCGACGTGAGCACGCACAGCACCTGGTATAACACCAGCCTGGCGAAGCCGCAGGAGCTGCGTTCCTTCGAGGATTACTTAAATCCGAAATGGAAGGGACGGATCGGCTTCAGCGATCCGCGCGTGCCCAGCTCCGGCCAGTCGATCTGGTCATTCATGTGGGAACTGCGCGGCGAGGAATTTCTCAAGAAATTGGTTCAGCAAGATTTATTCTTGACCCGCGATCTGCGCCAGCTCGCCGACGCCTTGGCGAAAGGCAAAGTGGCTTTGGCGTTTGGCCTAGGTCGAAGTCAAACCGAACCGTTTATCAAGGCGGGACTGCCGATCAAACCTGCGCCCGTGACGAAAGAGGGACTGCCTGCAAGCAACAGCTTCGGCGTTCTCGGCATCATCAAAGATCCACCTCACCCCAACGCCACCAAGGTTTTTATCAACTGGTTTCTGAGTCGTGAGGGTCAAGACTGGTACGGCAAAATCATGCAGAACGGCACGCGGCGACTCGATGTTAATACGCAATGGTTGAAAGACTTGGGCATCTCGGCGGCAAAGGACGCGCTCACCGTGCAGGAATACAACCGAGTGCGAAACCATCTCGAAGATAAATACACCAACGTCAGAATTCCCGCCGGGAAATTTGCCGAGACGATACTGCACTAACCCCGCGGGGTTTGACCGCACGCCGCGGTGTTCAGCGGAGCAGAAAAACAGCATGATCGACGAATTATTCGACGAGTGGTCTCAAGGCACAGGATAGTTTGCGGAGGTGCTGCATGAAATTTGCCCCGATACTTTTGAGCGGCCTCGTTTATTCTCTGATCGCGTCAGCGTCAATTACGATTTGCGGCGCAGCCACGGTCGATGAGATCACTCTTTACAATAAGCCGGACCGGCAAAAAATTCTCGTCGACGGCGCGCGCAAGGAAGGCAAGATCTCGTGGTACACGTCGTTGATCGTCGATCAAGTCGTGCGTCCGGTAAAGGAGGCCTTTGAAAAAAAGTATCCATTCCTGCAAGTCGAGTACTTCCGCGGCAACTCGGAACGGCTCGTGCAAAAAATGTTCGCGGAGTATCAGGGAAAACGTTATGAAGTCGATATCGTCGACGGTACGGTCACGGCGCCGATGGTAAAAAATGGCGGTTATTTGCAGCGCTTCTATTCGCCCCATCTCGCCGAATATCCCGCGGAGCTGAAAGATCCGCAGGGCTATTGGGGCGTGAGCAACGTCTATTATTTCGCGCTCGGCTACAACACGCGCATGGTGAAGCCCAATGAAGTGCCCAAGACCTACGAAGACCTGCTCAACCCGCGCTGGAAAGGGCAAATGATGTGGTCGACGAGCCGCGGCTCGGGCGCGCCGATGTTTATCGGAAACGTTTTGCAGACGATGGGACCGGAAGCGGGCAAGGCGTATTTGCAGAAACTAAAAACGCAGAACGTAGCGAAGACGACGGCGAGCAATCGACAGCTGCTAGACCTGGTGATCGCAGGTGAATACCCGATCGGCCTGCATATCTTTCATCACCACGCCCATATCAGTAAGACCGCCGGCGCGCCGGTCGATTGGTACGCGCTGGAACCGGCGTCGGCGACCATCAACACGATCTCTCCGGTGACGCGCTCGCCGCACCCGCATGCGACTATGCTCTTCCTTGACTTTATCCTGTCGGAGGAGGGACAGAAAGTTATTCAAGCCGTTAACTATCTGCCGTCCCATCCGAAGGTTCCGGCGAAACAGCCCGATCTGAAACCGGGAGGCGGGCGCTTCAAGAGAGTGCTCTACTTTACGCCGGATTCGCAATTGAACGAAGGCAATGCATGGGTCGATTACTTCGAGAAGAATTTCTTGAAATAGTCGGGCGAGCCATCGTAAGTTGATCTAAGGTCGATGCGCAAAAACGACCCTCACATTTTCGGTGGTCGACGTAGCGCAGGAATCATTAACAAACGGCAAAGTTCAAAGTGGAGCATCGCGGAGTTCGTTCTCGCGATGACGCTGGCCGCGTTTTTTCAACTTCAATCACTGAACGGCGCGTCGGTTGAAGATGTCGCGCTATTGAAATCCGCTGACCGGCAAAAAATTCTCGTCGAAGGCGCGAAGAAGGAAGGCAAGCTTTCTTTCTACACGACGTTGATTGTTGAGCAGGTCGTGCGGCCGCTCAAGGACGCCTTCGAGAAGGAGTATCCCTTCATCCAAGTCGAATTTTTCCGCGGCAACTCCGATCGCATCACGCAAAGACTTTTCGCCGAATACCAAGCCAAGCGCTACGCCGTGGACGTGGTCGACGGCAGTTCGACGACGACGATGGTTCAGCGCGCCGGCTACCTGCAAAAATTTTTCTCGCCGCATCTCGCCGAATATCCCGCGGAGCTAAAAGATCCACAGGGCTATTGGGGTGTGAGTAACGTCTATGTCCATACCCTGGGCTACAACACCCGCATGGTGAAGCCGAACGAAGTACCTCGAACGTACGAGGAGCTATTAAATCCACGATGGAAAGGGCAGATGATTTGGTCCACGGGACGCGGCGGTGGCGGGCCGCTCTTCGTAGGCAACCTGTTCCAAACGATGGGTGAAACTGCTGGGAAGGTCTACCTGCAAAAACTCAAAGCACAGAATATTGCCAAGAGCACCGCGAGCGCACGTCAGGTCCTCGATCTCGTTATCGCCGGGGAATATCCGCTCGTTCTCGTCATCTTCAATCATCATGCCTATATCAGCAAGACGGCGGGTGCGCCGTCGGAATGGCTGCCTTTGGAGCCGGTTGCGGCGACGATCAGCACGATTGGCTTGCCGAAATTTGCGCCGCATCCGCACGCGGCTTTGCTGTTTCTGGATTTCGTCATTTCAAAACGAGGGCAGAAGATTTTCCAACTATCAAATTATCTGCCGTCGCATCCCGAAATGCCCGCGATTCAAGCGGATCTGAAACCGGGCGGTGGCCGGTTCAAACGCGTCAATTATATGAATCCCGAAGTACAGTTCGACAAGGGTAACGAGTGGGTGGAGTATTTTCAGAAAAACTTTGTTCAGTGATCCATTTCGTCCGAGATGACAGTCGCTTTTTCGAGGGCCGATTACCTTGACAAGGAAGGGTTCTCAGACTAGCTTCGCAGCAGAAATCACCGCCTTGATTTTAGAAGGGGACTGAGAGATGGCCAAAATCCAGCGGTCATGGATCGTCGTTATCGCAATCGTGGCTGGACTCGCCGACGGAGCGATAACGCACCGAGTCATGGCCGCGACGGTGGAAGAGATCGCACTGATGAACCGTGCCGACCGGCAAAAGGTTCTCGTCGAGGGAGCAAAGAAAGAGGGAAAGGTTTCCTGGTACACGACGCTGATCGTCGATCAGGTGGTGCGGCCTGTGAAAGACGCTTTCGAGAAAGAGTACCCATTTCTGCAGGTAGAATTCTTCCGCGGCAACGCCGAACGCCTGGTGCAAAAGATGCTCGCTGAGTATCAAGCCAAGAGATACGACGTCGACATTATCGACGGCACGGTGTCGCCGACAATGGTCCGGCGAGCGAATTTATTACAGCGATTCTATTCGCCGATGCTGGCGGAATATCCGGCCGATTTGAAAGACGCCCAAGGGTTTTGGGGAACGACCAATCTTTATTTTTTCGCAACCGGCTACAACACGCGCATGGTCAAGCCGAATGAAGTTCCGAAAACCTACGAAGACTTACTCAACCCGCGCTGGAAAGGTCAGATGATGTGGTCGACGAGCCGCGGCTCCGGTGCGCCGATCTTCATCGGAACGATTCTGGGCACAATGGGAGCGGAAGCCGGTAAAACTTACTTACAAAAATTGAAGGCGCAAAACATTGCCAAGACCACTGCGAGCAATCGCCAAGTTTTGGATTTGACGATCGCCGGCGAATATCCCTTGGCGCTGCAAATATTCAATCATCACGCTTTTATCAGCAAATCGGCGGGGGCGCCGGTGGATTGGCAGCCGCATGAACCGGTGACCGCAACCATTCAAACGATTGCCCTCGCAAAAAACTCAGCGCACCCGCACGCCGCGATGCTCCTCCTCGATTTCGCGATGTCGGAGAGGGGTCAAAAGGTTTTTCAGCAATCGAACTACTTACCTTCGCACCCGAAAGTTCCGGCGAAGCAGGTCGATTTGAAACCGGGCAATGGACGGTTCAAGCGTGCCTACTATATCAACCCAGATGCGCAGTACGACAAAGGCAATGACTGGGTGGATTACTTTAACAACATATTTGTGAAGTAGCGGCGCATCGTGGCCAAGCAACAATCGACCAAGACCATCGGCGTGCCGCTGAAAACCCGCACCTCGGGTGGACTTTGGTCGCTGGGAACGACTTCCAATTTTGATGTTGCGACTATCGTGATGATCATCGTATCGGTGGTCACCGGTTATCTTGTTTTGCCGCCGCTCTATTCCGTCATCCAAACCAGTCTGTTCACGACCAAGCTCACCGGTGAGATCGATGAGTTCACGCTCCGCTATTATCAAGATCTGCTGCGCGAGCTGCAGGTCATTGGCCCGTTTCTGAACACATTCTATTTTTCTTTGGGCAGCGCGCTTCTGGCGACCCTGCTTGGCGGCTCAATCGCTTGGATCGTCACGCGCACGGACAGTCCGCTGCGCGGCTTGGGTTATTTTACCGCGTTCGCTTCCTTCGGCACTCCCTTTATTCTTTACACCATCGGCTGGTTATTGCTGCTGGGCAGGGCAGGGCCGGTCAATTACTGGCTTAAAACCGTGCTGGATCAGCCGGGCCCGGTGGTCAACATTTATTCGCTGTTCGGCATGATTTTCATCGAGTCGTTGCTGTGGTCGCCTTTTGTCTTTCTCATGTTGGCGGCCACGTTCCGCTCCATGGATCCTTCGCTGGAAGAAGCTTCATCGGTTTGCGGCGCACGGGTTTGGCAGACCATGCGGCGAATATCGCTCCGGCTGATGCTGCCGGCGTTCTTTTCCGTGATGTTGTTGATCTTCATCCGATCCTTCGAGTCCTTCGAGATTCCCGCACTGGTCGGACTTCCCGGCGACATCCGCGTGCTGACCACGTCGATCTACCTCGACGCGCAGAAGCTGCCGCCGAAGTATGGCAGCGCCGGCGCGTTCTCGGTGCTGTTGATGCTGGTGGTGGCGGCGACGCTCTATTTCTATTTCCGCATCACTCGCGAGGGCGATCGTTTTCACACGGTGACGGGTAAAGGTTACCGGCCCAAACTGATTAACCTCGGCCGCTGGCGTTATCTCACAGCGTCGGCGTTAGTATTTTATTCCGTCGTGCTGCTCGTGCTGCCTTTTCTCATTATTCTCTGGGCGTCTTTGTTGCCGTATTACATGCAGCCGTCCATCGAAGCGATGGCCAAATTCACAGTGAAAAATTACATCACGGCGCTTCATTTCCCGAAAGTCACCGACGCGATCAAAAACAGCATCCTGCTCGGGCTCGGCAGCGCCAGCGCGGTGATGTTACTCACCTTGTTTGCCTCTTGGCTTCTGGTGCGGACCAAAATGCGCGGACGGTGGCTGCTCGACTTGCTGACGACGCTGCCGCTGTTGTTCCCCGGCATCGTCATGGGGTTGGCGATCCTGCGCTTTTATCTGTTCGTGCCGATTCCCGTGTACGGCACGCTGTGGATTCTCTTGATCGCTTTCGTCACCCGCTACATCCCTTACGGCATTCGCTATACTCATTCGGCCTTGCTGCAGTTGCACAAGGAACTCGAAGAGGCTTCTTACGTGTCCGGCGCGTCTTGGTTCAACTCCATGCACCGCATCGTCGTGCCGCTGATCACGCCGTCGTTTCTCGGCGGCTGGGTATTTATTTTTCTATTGTCCGCCAAAGAATTGTCCATGTCGGTTTTGCTCGTGAGCCCGCAGACACCCGTGGTCTCTGTTGCCATCTTTGAACTTTGGGAGAATGCCCAAGTCGGCGAGCTCGCCGCGTTCGGGGTGATCTGGTCGGCGATTCTGGTTTCCATCGCCGTCGTCTATTATCTTTTCGCGCGTCGCTACGGTGTCCAACAAAGCTGATTTTCCCTCGTCCGATTTAGGCTAGCATTCGTTCTCGAGCATTTCTGCGATGCCGTTTCCGTCTGCATCTGAACCTATCTCTTGTCGGACTGGCGAGCTGTCTGCTGAGTCAATGATCCCATTTCGAACCGAAAGCCAACTGGGTGAATCACGACTCTCCGATCGACGCTGTTATGAGCGCTCGCAAATTATCCTTAAGCTCATCGATAGCGCGCTCGCCCTGCTCGCGACCTTGCTCAGCGCCTGCGCCGTCTATGGCCAAAACTCGCCGGAATCTCGGAACGTGGGAGTTAGAGACTTCGCCGCGTACTGGGCCGTGACGCGCTTGCTGCTAAATTTTCAGGATCCCTATTCGCCACCCGCGCTATTCGATCTCCAATGGACGGTGGGACTGCGGGAGGCGCGCCCGTTGGTGATGTGGAATCCGCCCTGGACGCTATCCTTCACTTTGCCGTTTGGCGTTGTCGATTTTTCGACAGGGCAATTTCTCTGGCTTTTGAAGGCAGGCGAGACGGCGTGGTCCACAACGAGATTCTTTGGCGCCTGAATAGGCTGCCGATACTTCGGGCCGATTTTTGGTCAGCCTCTATCGGCTTGTCAGTCTAACAAGCCGAGTGCTGGCCCCGCTTGAGAAGTTTTAAGATTGGTCTTTCAAAAGTGAAAGGTCATACAATGATCCGTTCGGTTCTAATCGGCCTGTCGATTCTCAGCATCGCGCTGATTCCATTGGAATGTCTGTGGCCGGCGTGCCGCGCCAACGCCGCTTTCGACGCGGTTGGCTACTCGACATCGTTTATTGGTTTTTTACGGCGTTGATCACGAAGCCGATAGCAAAAATCGGGGTCGCGACCGTGTTACTGCCTTTCTTACTGATTTCTGGCGCTGGATCGTTTGAAAATATGCTAAAAGGACATGGCCCACTGGCCGGCAGTCGCCGATTGCCCAGGCGGTGCAGATGGTCATTCTCATCGATTTTATCGGCTATTGGTTGCATCGCGCATTCCACGGAGAAAGACTCTGGTTGTTTCACGCGATTCATCACAGCTCGGTGGAACTCGATTGGCTTTCAGCAGCGCGCGTCCATCCGGTGAATGACATCGCGAACAAGAGTTTACAAGCGATGATCATTGTCGCGCTTGGTTATGCGCCAGTGTTGCTCGCGGGTGCACTGCCGTTATTTACGGCCTACGCCATCTTTCTGCATGCCAACGTGAGTTGGAATTTCGGTGCATTGCGATTTGTGCTTGCCAGTCCACGCTTTCATCGCTGGCATCACACAGCGGCCGAAGAAGGACGAGAGAAAAACTTCGCCGGGCTCTTGCCGCTATGGGATATTCTTTTCGGCACCTACTACATGCCGGCGAAACAGCCGACTCGGTTCGGCGCGTCGGATCCGGACCCAACGGATTTACTCGGTCAAATTCTCTGGCCGTTCCGAAATACAGCAAGGTAGAAAATTCTCAACCGACCTCGACGGCGAGAACTTTGCGCAGTCGTATGCCGAAACTCCGAAGTCGGGTGGTTAGTGAGACGTGCCTCCGGTGATCTGGCTCGCCGTATCCAACCAGTCAAGTTCTGTAGTGACACCCAAGAAAAACCTTCGAAAGGTATCGTCGACGAGCCTTCGCGCGTCTTTGCCGCGAGTAGCGTTGATGATGGCGAGCGCTTTTTGATAGGCGCCGAGGCGGAGTGGATCGGCTTCCTGACACTCGAGTTCAGCAAGTAGTCGGTCAAGCGCCTTGTCGAGTATTTCCATGCTTCCTCGGTTCCTGATGTAGCCGCAGGCCGCGACAAAACCGAGCAGAAACGGATCTCCACTTGTCACCAGGCAGCGCAGAGCCGGTTGGTCTGCATACGCCCGAGCGGTTTTTGCGTGCACCTCGTTGCTAATCCGTTTCAGCGTTCTCACGATGTCGGAGATATCGCCGATGTTGTCCAAATAGGGTTGGTTGTCGTCGAGAAAGCGCTCCGTTTCGACAGCGGTCGTTACGTGGGAGTTGTGGGTGATAAACGCCTGAGTCGCTAAGACGATATCGGAAGCGAGAAACTTGTCCCGCGGTCTTTGGTCACCCGGCATTTTCCCCAGGTCCTCCCATATGGGAATCCCTTCGAGCTTCAAATGCTCGATTAGCGGCCTTTTCATGATTTCCAACTGCACCCGTAAACTCATACGCCGCTGGCTGGAGTTGAAAGTCACCATGTAATGCAGCAACCCGGCAAGGCTGATGGCGTAAAAGATCTCGTAACGAATGATTCTTTGGAGGAGCAATTCCGTGGCGGGTTGAGGTTCGCCCAAACGCTGGATCGACGGAGCAAAGAAGCTCCATGCTTCTGCCGGGATAATACGATCTTGCACTAATTGCTCGCGGCGCCAAACCAACAGGATCGCAATCAGAAAGCAGTAGAGTCTTTGTAGACCGTCAATGATCGAATAGCGCAAATCTGAAGCGTCGAGCGCGCGAACCCCGCCGACCCAGCTGAGGGCTGCAATCTTGCTCTCCGGCATCGCCGCGCCGTCGATGAAGTCGCGAATCAGCCTGCGATAAATCGGATCGGTGAGGTGATCGAAGGGCGGACGCTGAAAGAAATTGTCCTGAACCGACAGTCGTTGGATGTAGCTTCGACTTCGGGTCCAATGGGAGTCACTCGCCTTGGCCGGGCAGCGACCGCGATGAAACCGGCGGCTTGAAGCTCTTGCAAGAGATTCGAAACCACCTCGTGCAACTTTCGCGTACGCTCGGGGCGCGTCATCCGTTTGGCTCGCGGCGCGCCACGAGCCTTGAGAGCTCTTTGTTCCTGCTTGACCGTGCCAACGTCCGACGCATCGACTCCACGCGCGACAAGCCCGTCTGAACTATTGCCACTGTCCTCATAGTTCGACATAGAACCGTCCTTTCTCAACCCGATGGGTTGACTGGGAAACTTTTATTCGCCTTTTATTACGCAGACGCACACAGAGAGCTGATGGATGACCTAAGAAACGGGCAAAAGCTTTTTCAGGAATGACACTTGTCGATTGAACAGGTTCGATAGCACGGCTCCTGGCCAATGCGGTTTTCAACGAACGTTAGCGCTCAAACTCCACGATGCGCGCTTCAAAAGGAATCCGTCGGTGGATGAAGGATTCCTGATGGGTATTATAGGAGTGAACTAGCTGATGTGAGATATTGTGGTATGTCGACTGAATCCACCTACATTTTGTGGAGAATATACACAGTGAGTGCTTTTGTTACAACAAAAATCTGCATTAGAATTCCAAAAACTACTCTCGATTTAGAAAAGATCAGTATTACGGCTGGATATTTATAGGCGAAACTCCTAATCGATTATCAGCATTCATCCTATTTCCTCCATGAGACCGTGCGCGTACAAAAAAGCGGTTCAGCACCCACGGGGCTGACAGGAGTGAAAGTTAGACGAAACACGGTGCCATTTGCGCTTGCTCGGAGACTGATGGAAAATAGTGCCGAAGTTTGAGTCTTTGAATACATGAATCGCCTGTATCTTCTAATCTGGGCTATCGGTGCCGCACTGATATTTCGCATCATCATGCACTTCGTCGACAAGAACCGGATCAAGGACGAAGTCGAGTCGAAAGGCGGGCGGGTCATTTCAATTAGCTGGAATCCCTTCGCGCGCGGTTGGTTTTTTGAAAAAACTGAGCGCCATTACGACGTCACTTACGTGGATCGTTCTGGGACCACTCTATCGACGACTTGCAAAACCAGTTTGTTCACGGGGGTCTATTGGGCGGAAGGACCTCGTCTGGACGAGCCTTCGCCGCGGATTATTGCGCGTCATCATTGTTCAAAATGCGGCTATGCGATCAACGCCGAGTGGCGCGCCTGTCCTAACTGCGGCAAAGAGACAGAATTCGCGTGATCGCGTTCCTCGATCGCGCTGCTCATCTCATGACCGGGTCGCACTTCACTTGCCCTATGAATAAGAATCTGAAATCCGAGTCGCCACGGATCGAGATCGCCGACTGCTCGATTCATGCGATGGGCGCGGTTTCAACGTCGGTTTCCGGGACGACTTTCGACTGCCAGCGGTAGACGAGCAGCCCGAGTGCGATGCCGGCGAGTCCCACGTATCGCGTGCCCTGATTCGAAAGCGCAATGCTGATGAGACAAAGCACGACGGGTGGGATGCTGATGGCGACGGCGCCCGCGAGACCGAACGGCACTCGGTAGGGACGCGCCATCTCGGGCTGGCTCATACGCAGCCATACAAGCGCTGCAAATTCCAGTATCATCGCTGCGGCATAGAGGAACATGTCGAGCTCGATGAGCTCCTGAAAGGAAAACGGGATGAGCAGGGCGACGCCGGCGCTATTTGTCAGTATCGCCAGCCATGGCGTTCCATGCTTCACGTGCAATCGACGCAGCGGTCGCGGCAACAAGCCGCGATCCGCCATCGCATAGGGAACGCGAGCCGAGGTGCAAAGAAGCGCATTGAACATGCCCGCGGCGCTCGCTAATCCTGCGCACGTGAGCCAAATACCTAACCACGATCCACCGATCTGTGCAGCAACTTGGGGCAAGTAACCTTCTTTCCACGCCGATGATTCGGTTGCGACGCCGACGCCGACGGCCATCGGCAGAAGATAAACCGTGGTCACCAACACCACCGTGACGATCATTGCTCTGGGGTAGTTTCTTGGCGGATTGATGACTTCTGCGGCACAGCAACCGGCGTTATCCCAGCCGGAGGTATTCCATAGGAGCGTACTCAAGAGCAGCGCCCAATCGATGTTGTCAGCTCGTTGGAACCAATTCGCCGTTTCGACTTGGGGCGCGCCGGCGCCGACCATAATGGCAAAAGGCGCGAGCACGATGAGCGAAAACATGATCGAGCTCAAGCCGACCAGGCGAATCCCGCGCAGGTTAATCCAAGTAACGGCGGTAATCACCGCCGTGCCGATAAGCCAGCGCTCCGTGGGCGGCATATCGCCGCGCAGGTAGGTCAGGTAGTCGACGAACATCACCGGATAAAGCGCATTGTCGGCAAAACTACAGAGCCAGCTCAACCAGCCTTCTTGAAAGCCCCAGAATCTGCCGAAAGCACGCTCAACCCAAACGACGTAGCCGCCGTCCTCTGGCATCGCCGTCGATAGCTCCGCGGTCATCAGCGCGGTGGGAAGGCTCCAGAGCCAGGGCAGAATGATGATTCCCAACAGCGCGAGGAAAGATCCGCCTGCGCCCACCGCGTCCTCTAATCCATAGGCGCCGCCGGCAACGCAGAAGAAAGTGAGAGCAATCAGCGCCGAAAGATTGAGCCCTCGTCGTAAATGAGGCCGGAGCGTTTCAGAGTCTCGTACAGTAGCGATAGACACGTGGTGAACGGCGAATTCGGCGATTTTATTTACCGCAGGATATCGATCTGCGGACGGCTTTGTCAATCAAGCGAGGCAAAGCCAGCGCAAATTGCGATCCGACGGCCGCTCACTTTCCTTTGTCGGTTCCGGTCAAAGCTGGTAAACTCCCCTCAATTCCACTGAAGCAAAAAACGGCGCCGAATCGCAATGAGTCCGGGCACACAAGAACGAAATCGATCCATTCAACAGATCAAGAGCAGGGTCTTCGACCCGTTTCTGGATTCAGAGCTGTCGGAACTGACGCGCTACAAACGGTGGATCCACACTGCGTTCAAGATCGCTGTTATGGTCGGGCGCGACTTCGTTCACAATCTCGTAAAGCTTCAAGCCATGGCTTTAGCGTTCAAGACCCTGCTGTCGCTCGCGCCATTGTTGGCGGTTGTTTTTTCTCTTCTCAAGGCGTTCGGCGTGCACAATCGCATGGAGCCGGCGTTGGCGGAAGCGCTGTCGCCGCTCGGTGAGAAAGGCGCGGAAATCACCGGCTACTTGATCAGTTTCGTCGACAAGATGAGTGCCAGCGCGCTCGGCGCCGTCGGATTCGTTACGCTGTTTATCACTGTCCTATCTTTGATGGGTACCATTGAAGAAGCGTTCAACCATATCTGGCGCGTCCGATCACCGCGTAAGTTGACGCGGCGCTTCAGCGACTACCTAAGCGCCATACTGGTGGGACCGGTGCTGGTGTTTGCTGCGGTTACGATTACGGCGACTTTGCAAAACAACGCCATTGTTCACGCGCTTTCGTCATTGCACACTTTGGGCGCGGTGGTCCTTTTTCTGCTTCGCTTGGTGCCGTATCTGACTTTGTGGGGCGCCTTTACCTTTGTCTACGTTTTTATACCGAACACGCGCGTCAGGCTGCGCTCGGCGCTCATAGGCGGCTTGGTCGCAGCCGTGCTTTGGCAAACCGTCGGCTGGGGCTTCGCTGTATTTGTCGCTTCTTCGACGCGCTACTATGTCATCTATTCGAGCTTCGCCATTCTTTTGCTGTTCCTTCTCTGGCTGCACGCCGGATGGGTGATCGTATTATTGGGCGCCCAAGTGACTTATGCCCATCAGCATATTCAGTTCTATCAGGGCGAGCGGGAATTCTTGGCGCAAAGCCCTGCCGGTCGCGAAAGACTCGGGCTGCAGATGATGCTGCTCATCGGCCGCAATTTCTATCATGGGCTCGATCCCCTCGGCGTCTCGCTGCTGGCCGATCAATTGCACCTCCCCGCCGGAGTGGTAAAAGAATTCATGGAAATGTTTGCGCAAGCAAAACTGGTATTGCCGCTGGCTGATGGAGAAACCTTTGTGCTTGGCCGCGATGCCGAGACCATCGGCATCAAAGATATTCTCGATTGCGTAAGAAATTCAGGAAAAACTCTCAAAACCCGAAGCGATGGGAGCCGAGAGGAAGACGAAGTGAATCGCCTCATCGTCAAACTTGATCAATCGATGGCCAAAGTCTTAGAAGGAAAAAATCTGCAGGAGCTGATCTTATCTCTGGCCGCGCCGCAAGATCGGCGCTGACACACCGTCGGGCTCTTCGCTTATCGGCTGCGAAACAGCCGATTGAAGAGCGAACTAAATCCCTTTTCCGCGTTCTGCGGTAATCCCGTCTCGACGAGTTTTTCCGCGTTCAAGTTGACCGACGGATTTTCCACCGGGCCGCTAACCCTTAACGGTACGACGACGCGGCCCTGTTTGTCCTTGAAAAACGACGTCATCTTGGCGCGCCCCGCGCGCGCCGAAGCCTGGGGCGAAAGCGCCGTGCTCATCGCCAAATCCAGGGTTGGCCGTTCGATCGTCATCGTGCCGTTGCCGGTCAGTTCCATTTGCGGGTTGATCAAGTAAAGTCGGGTGAATTCCACATACCCGCCGCCCACGATAAAATCTGCCTGCATTGTTTTGAAAGTCGTTGCTTGGCGCCGTTCGTCTTTCGATAGACCGATCATGCCGGTCACCCGTTCTATTTTCTTGATCAGATCGACGTTGGTGAGCTCGCCATCGCGGGCGACAAGCTTGCCGTCGCCTTGCAAGCGTTTGCTGACGGGACCGCCGCCAAACGGTAATCGCAGGGAGACTTCGCCGCTCAGATTTCCCTTGAGCGCCCGCCGGCCGTTGACTTTCACGTCTTTGAACAAGCCACGCACTTGGGTGATGAGGCTGTTCGACGGGCCATTTACGCTCAGGACTAAATCCATGGGTCCGGAAATTTCAGTGTCACTCGGCGCCAGGCCAAAGACGGACAGAATCTGGAAAACCTTGTTGGCATCGACGTTGTCGTTTCGCAGATTTAAATTGACACGCGGCGCTGTAAACGGGTTGCTAACGCTGCCTTGTACCGGAAAAGTCAGGTCTTGAACTTTGAGACGGGTTTTCTCGAGTTCGAGAACAGACTTTTCTTCGTGGTAATTAATCTGTCCGTCTAAAACGATGGTCTTGAAACCACGGTAGCTAAATGATGCCTGGAAGGGGAACGGGGCTTCGCCCGAGAATTCCCGCAGCGAAAGATCTATTCCCTTTATATCCACGGGCGACTGACCCTTGGTGACGAGATTCACCTGGCCGTCCTTGATGCTCACGTTTCTGGGAATCAAAACCGGCACGGCCGCCGATTCCGCTGGCTTTGCGATCTCGGACTTCTTCCGACCTTCCCGCCGCGAGCCGGCGGTAGATTTCTTATTGGCGATGTCCGAGTAGTTGAACGTGCCGTCGGGTTGTTTCAAAAGATTGAAAATTGGTTTGTCGAGCACCAATTCGGTGACGTCGAACCGACCCTTCAAGAGCGGCAAAAGCTTGAGCCGCAGACGAACCTGCTGAGCGGAGAAGAAGGTATTCTCCGCGAATGGCGCGCTATCGAAAACTCTTAGATTGGACAAACGGATAGATGGTGTCGGAATGAGACTGAGCCGGACTTCGCCGACGTCCACCCGCCGGTTAAGGGTTTCCTCAACCAGCGGTAAATAGGTGCGCTTGAATAATCCCAAATCGACGAAATGCGGCACGACAAGGATAGCCGCGAACAAAAAGCCGATAAGCCCCAGAGTGATCCATGCGGCCTTTTTGATCTTGTAGCTCCACGAAGGCAGGGTTAAAGCTGTTGATGAGACTGCGTCGGGCACATTCGTATCCTTGAGTAAAACATTATACGCGATTGGCGGTTGTTTCCAAATAATCCGCAGCCGCTGCGAGGCTTCGAAGCGGCGGCCGGTTCGGGCGGATATTCCGTTTCGCCATTCCCGACGCTCCTTCGTTCTTGAGACTCAGCGCGAAAGTTCATCTTCGATCTGCCCTACTGCCGGGATCTGTATCCCTTGCAATCACGCTGCAACGTCCCCTTGCCCGGCCGCCGACAGTAGCTACAGCAACAACTATTTGTTAGCATGGCACACCCTGAAGGATCTGCACCGATTTGGAACTCGCATTGGAAATCCTGCCTCAAGTTCTTCTGGACGGCATTGTCTTGGGTTTCATGTATGCGCTGATCGCCTTGGGTTATACGATGGTCTATGGCGTCTTGGAGTTCATCAACTTTGCTCATAGCGAAATTTTCGTCCTCGGCGCGTTTGTCGGGGTCGAGGTGTTGTTGCTTTTGCAAAGCGCCGGTTACCTCGCCATTCTCCACCCGCTAATTATTCTGCTGTTGGTGATCGTCGCCAGCATGGTGATTAGCGGTTTCGCCGCGATGGCGTTGGAACGCGTCGCCTATCGTCCGCTGTTGGGTGGGCCGCGTCTTGTAGCGCTGATCTCGGCCATTGGCGCATCATTTTTTCTCCAGGACGGGCTGCGCTTATTTGAAAGTCTGTGGCGCAATACGTTTTATTTAAACTATCCAAGTCTAGAGTTTCTCGATCAGACCGTGCCGCTCGCCGCAAACTTGGTTATTCCAGTTAAATCAATTCTAGTCATTGTGACGGCCTTGATGACACTTGCGGGACTTTATGTTTTTGTAAATCGAACCAAGCTCGGTATGGCGATCCGCGCCGTGGCGCAAGATCCGGATACCGCGTCGTTGATGGGCGTGCCGGTGAATCAAGTGATTGCGCTGACGTTTTTCGTCGGTGGTGCTCTCGGCGGGCTCGCGGGAGTGCTCTTCGGCATTCATTATAGCTTAGTGAACCCCTACACCGGCTTCATTCCGGGCATGAAGGCATTCACCGCGGCTGTGCTCGGCGGCATCGGCAATATTCCCGGTGCAATGGTGGGCGGCATGATGCTCGGATTATTGGAGGCCTTTGCAGCCTCTTATCTTTCCTTAATGACGGACGGCGCGTTTGGCGCCGAGTATAAAGACGTCGTTGCCTTCTTAGTGTTGATTCTAATTTTAATCTTTCGTCCCAAAGGGCTGCTCGGCGAAACGGTGCGGGAGAGCAAGGCGTGAACTCCAAGCTGGCCACTTTGGGGTTGTGCGCTTACATTGCAGTCAGTTGTTTGGTTGCGTTTTTCTTCCCGCAATCGGTTCTGGCTTTTTTGTCAGTCGAAGCCTCTCTGCTGTTGCTTTACTATGTCGCAGCGCCGCGCAGAGTCAAAATCTTTCTCGGCGCTCTGGTGCTGGTCGTGCTTCTGCCCGTGCTCGGTTCGGTAAACGGTTATTATCTCGAAGTTGCCATTCAGATCGGCATCTACGTCGCCCTGGCGTTGGGACTAAATATCGTTGTCGGCTTCGTCGGCTTGCTTAATCTCGGTTTCGTTGCTTTTTACGCCATCGGCGCTTATCTCTGGGCGATCTTCGGTTCTCCGCAAGCCAATGCATTTATTCCGGGCGGTCTCTTTCCGCTGTCGCCTAATTGGTTTTTTGTATTTCTCCTGCTCAGTATCGTCATTGGCGCGTTGACCGGGGCCCTCTTGGGCCTGCCTGTGCTGCGCTTGCGCGGCGATTATCTTGCCATCGTCACGCTCGGCTTCGCCGAAGTCGTGCGCGCGCTGGTGAACAACCTGGACAAGCCGGTAAATCTCACCAACGGTCCACGCGGGATCTCGCCGATCAGCAAACCACCGTTGTTTTTTCAACCGCTGCTGGAGTTTTTCGGCCTGCATGTCACCGAGGCGAAGCTGTATCCGCTTTATTTTTACTTCCTGATCTTAGTGCTGGTCTGCACCATCATTCTGGTGACCCGTCGGCTCGAAAATTCGCGCATCGGGCGTGCGTGGAAAGCAATCCGTGAAGACGAAATCGCCGCCGCGGCGATGGGTGTGCCGGTCGTACGCATGAAACTCCTCGGCTTTGCCGTTGGTGCGTCGTTCGCTTCCGCCGTCGGCGTGCTTTTTGCCGCCAAGCAGGTTTTTATCAACCCGGAGAGTTTCACTTTCATGGAATCCATCGGTGTGTTGGCGATGGTTATCCTTGGCGGTATGGGCTCGATCCCCGGTGCGATTCTTGGCGCGACGGGCGTGACGATACTCAATCTACAGCTGCTCAAAGGCATGTCGCTCTGGCTCAATGGTTTACGTCAGTCAGGCGCCGAGCTGACGATACCCTTGCTCGGCAGTTACTCCTTGAGCCAGCTACCGGCGCAGTTCGAACCCGCGAAATACGAGCGCATGGTATTCGGCTTGATTCTGATCTTGATGATGATTTTTCGACCCCAAGGCGTGCTCCCGCCGACCCGAGAGCGGAAACAGTAAGATGGCTCTGCTCGAACTGCGCGGCATATCTAAACGCTTCGGCGGGTTGCAAGCGCTTGCGGGGGTGAGCCTGGAGTTGGAAGACGGCATGATCGCGTCGCTGATCGGTCCCAACGGCGCCGGCAAAACAACTTTGTTCAACACTTTGACAGGTCTCTATCGGCCCGACGAAGGCGAGATACATTTTCAGCAACGCTCACTTCTCGGAATGAACCCAGACAAGATTACCGCGGCCGGCATCAGCCGGACTTTTCAAAATATCCGGTTATTTTCTCACATGACGGTCTTGGAAAACGTCCTGGTGGGTATGCACTCGCGGCTGAAAACGAGTTTGCCGGGGATTCTTTTGCGCTCGACAGGATTTCACATTCAGGAAAATGAAGCGCGACGCAGGGCCATGGAACTGATCGACCTCACGAGCCTCAGCGGCCGCGAGCATGAGTGGGCGCATCAGTTATCCTACGGCGAGCAGCGTCGGCTCGAAATCGCCCGGGCGTTGGCCGCGGCGCCGCAACTCTTGCTGCTCGACGAGCCAACTGCGGGCATGAATACCACGGAAGCGCAAGCGTTGATGACGCTATTTCGAAAGTTGATCGGCAACTACGTCAAGGCGATTCTGCTGATCGAGCACAATATGCGCGTCGTGATGGGAATCTCGGACCGAGTGCATGTTTTGGACTACGGTGAAAAAATCGCGGAGGGCCATCCCGACGAGGTGCGCCATGATCCGCGTGTGATTGAAGCCTATCTCGGTCAAGGAATCTGGTCGGGGAATGCTTAAGGTCAGCGGCATCCACGTCTACTACGGCGCGATCCACGCGTTAAAGGGCATATCGTTCGCCGTCGAGCAGGGTGAGCTGGTAACGCTGCTCGGCGCTAACGGCGCGGGGAAAACCACGACCCTTAAGACACTATCCGGATTGTTGCGACCCGAACGCGGATCCGTCGAGCTGGAAGGAAATGGACTACACAAAGTCGACGCCCATGAAATCGTTCATCGAGGAGTCGCCCACGTGCCCGAAGGCAGGAAAGTGTTTCCACGCTTCACGGTGCTGGAAAATCTCAAGATCGGCGGTTACGCGCGAGACAATTCAGCGCTCGCTCCGGAATTGGATTTTGTTTTCCAACTGTTTCCGCGGTTAAAAGAGCGGCAAAAGCAGTATGCGGGTACTCTCTCGGGTGGCGAACAACAGATGCTCGCGATCGGCCGTGGGCTCATGGCCAAGCCTAAACTTTTGCTCCTCGACGAACCTTCCATGGGCCTGGCGCCGAAGTTCGTCGAACAGATTCTGGAAAACATCCGTGCGATCAACAAGGCGGGCGTCACCGTTTTGCTGGTCGAGCAAAACGCCGCCATGGCACTGGCGATTTCGCATCGCGGCTACGTTCTAGAAACGGGTCAGGTCATTCTCGCGGGTACGGCGAGCGAGCTTGCCGGTAACGATTTGGTCCGTCAGGCGTATTTGGGCGGATAAATAAACTCATTCCGTCTTTAAAGAGCGCCGACGAACGGTTAAACTCAAAACCAGTGCAATACCGAACGCGACAAATATCATTCGGTCCGGGCGGCGTTACGCCCGCGGTCAAATTTCTCCTGATCGTCAATACCGCTGTTTTCGTCGTGCAAACGCTTCTGGGGGCCGCGACGGATTACCAGCTGACTCTTTACTTCGGGTTGGTGCCCCCCCTCGTGCTTCATGAGTTTTATCTTTGGCAGTTGTTTACCTATCAATTCCTCCACGGCGGGCTGTTCCACATTTTGTTCAATATGCTCGCGGTGTGGATGTTCGGCTGTGATTTGGAGCGTCGCTGGGGCAGTAATTTCTTTCTGCGCTATTACTTCATCACCGTGGTCGGTGGCGGTATCCTCAATACGCTTTTTGTCCCCAATCAGCTCGGCCCGAGCATCGGCGCGTCGGCGGGAGTTTACGGCATCTTACTCGCGTACGGTCTCATCTATCCGAATCGAGTCGTCTACTTTTATTTTCTCTTTCCGATCAAGATGAAACACTTCGTCTGGATCATCGGCGCCATCGCGCTCTATTCCTCCGTCACCGCGGGTCAAAGCGGCATCGCGCACCTGGCCCATCTCGGCGGCATGCTCTTCGGCTATATTTATTTACGCGGATTGAATCCCTGGGAGCGCATCAAAGATTACCTCGACCGCCGCCGCCTCGCCCGTCTCAAGCGCCGCTTTCATTTGCATACCGGCGGCAAAGATGACCGAGGCCCGACTCTGCACTGAGATCCGTACCTCACGAGCTTACCTCTGAGTAGATATTCCACGGATGCCGTATTGCCGCTTGGGTATCGATTTGTCACCCGCTCGGTCGACGTCTTTGGAAACGATTAGCCGATAAGCTTGTTGCGTTGTTTTGCTTTGAAAGTCTCGTCTTGTTCTTTTCCATCAAATCTTCTCCCAGGAAATCAGAGCGACGCCGATTATTACGAGACCGGTTGCACCGATTTTGCGCGGGGTGAGCTTTTCCACGTCCTTAAGGAGCAACGCCGATAGCGGTAGGACGAACAAAGATGAGCCATTGATCAACGGTGAGATAAGGGAAACGCGTTCCAAGCTAAGGGCGGTGTAGGCGAAGGCGTAGGAGAGAAAGTTCATGAAACCGGCGACGGCGAAGAGCAGAAATCCCTTTCGCGATGACACTTGCAGCGGTTTTTTTTCTTCGAACGAAAAATATATTAGCGACATGGTGATGAACGAGGTTGTTGCGGCGATGGTGGCGCCGACGAGCGGAGAATATATTTTGAGCAGTCCGAAGCGGACCATATTGTCGCGGGCGGCAAAGAGAAAAGCGGCGGTAAGCGGAAACAAGAGGTCTCGAGTGTGCCAAGTTTTGGCAGCGCCCTTCCAAGAAAGTGAGATGATGCCTAGGACGATCGAGAACGTTCCCAGAAGATTTGTCAGAGTTGGCCGTTCTCGGAGGAACAAAACGGCGAAAAAAGTCGCGAAGAGTGGCGTGCCGTTGGTCAAACAAGAAGTGATCGATGCACCGAGCCGTTCCATGCCTTTAAATATGAAAAAACGCGCGACGCCGGGTACAAAGACTCCGATCAGAATAAAAATGAGATTGGCTGGAGTCCAAAGGTCGACGCGGTCGACGAACAGGAAGACGTAGAGCCAAAGAAAGACCGCGTTGACACCCAGATTGGTTAGCAGGCCGCGAAAGTAGTCGATCGCCAATACGCCCCGGTTGATCAGGACCATGGACACGGCGAACCAAAACGATGCAAAAATACCGAGAAATATCGCAAACATGTTCGGTGGAAAGCAACTTTAACTGGGGTTGACCTGGGGTTCAATCGCGCTGGCAAGATGTCAGTGTTAGTTGAATCGCTGTTCTGCCGAACCGGACGCGCCGAGATCATTTAGAAATCTTGATTTCGTGCGTCTAATGAATTCAGTACAGACTCGAACTTAGTTCGCTTGGCGGCAAGGAGGAAACAAACATGCGACCAGTCTTTTCCGCTCTGACCATTTTCGCAATTATTCTCTCATTATCGGGCGAGCTTGGCGCCGGCCAGAGTCGAGCAACACTTCGTGTTAGCGGCGCTTCCGGCGGTTTGGTTGCCAGTCGCGGACCAATACATAAGCACGGCAACCCGGCATATCTCATTTACCAAAACGGCTATTATTACCAACCTTACGCCTCGCCAGTCCTGGTAATTTCGCCTTACGCCGGCTCTTATTACTTGCCACCCACGGTTTTGGTCGCGTCACCCTTTTTCTGCGTTTTACACAATGAGGGCTTCGTCAGCCGAGTCGGTCTGCTCGATCATCTGTCCAGCAGCTTGCACCGGATCCCCCTGGAGATGGCTGCTTCGATGTGTCCCGACGGTTTGAGTAACTGTGTCTTTCCCTCCTACTGAAAATTTCTCGCCCCCTCCAATCGCTTCAGCCTGTTCGGTTCGCATCTAATTATTTCAAGCGGTCACGGTTGCACTGCTTGGTCGTTGTGTTAGCTATGGGAAATTATTGTTTTACTGTGCCTATAGGCGCTGTAACTCTATGGCGGACGTAAACTTCACACCCGCGGAACTCTACGAAGCCTGGCCGGTCCTTTCGCAGGAAGAGCGAGTCGAAGGGTTCGAAGTCCTAAAACGTGATGACGCCGATGACTTCTTTTTGCAGTTAAGCGCGCGCGATCGCGCCGCCCTTTTACTCGCGTTGCCATTCGGCGAGCGGCGCTTATGGATGAGGTTGCTCGCTCCGGATGACGCCGCCGACCTGATTCAAGAACTTCCCCCCGAAGAGCGTGAAAATGTGCTTGCGCTTCTCGACGAGTCGACCCGGCGGGAAGTCAAGGGGCTTCTCGATTACGCCGAAGATGAAGCGGGTGGGTTGATGAACACGCGCTACTCCCGCCTGCGCGCCGATATGACCGTGGACGAGGCGATTAGCTATCTGCGCAAAGACGCACGCATGCGCGAGAAGACGGTTTACTACGTTTTTGTCGTTGACGCCGAGGAACATTTACATGGCGTGGTATCGTTCCGTGATCTTCTGGTCGCTCCAGGCGAAAAACTTGTCCGAGACGTGATGCGTGCGGACGTCATCTCGGCCCCGGAAGATTTGGACCAGGAGGCGCTGAGTAAACTCTTCATGCGCCATCATTTGCTCATGATGCCCGTCGTTGATGCCGAGGGGCGTATCAAGGGCGTGGTCAACGTCAATGACATCGTCGACGTCGTTCAAGAAGAAGCAACCGAAGACATTCAAAAACTCGGCGGCGTGGAAACACTGGAAGGCCCGTACCTGCAGGTGCCGTTATTGCGGATGATCCGCAAACGCGCGGGTTGGTTGGCCGCTCTTTTTCTTGGAGAAATGCTGACGGCTACGGCGATGGGTCAATTCGAAGCGGAAATCGCTCGCGCCGTCGTGTTGGCCTTGTTTGTGCCGTTAATCATTAGCAGCGGCGGCAATTCGGGCTCGCAAGCCACGACGCTCGTAATCCGCGCCATGGCCTTGGGAGAGCTTCGTCTGCGCGACTGGTGGCGGGTGATCCGGCGCGAATTGGTAACGGGTTTCGGGTTGGGCGCTATCCTCGCGAGCATTGGTCTCGCGCGTATCCTTCTGTGGCAATTTTTGTTCGGTGCTTACGGGGAGCACTATTTTCTCGTCGCGCTCACCGTCGCTTTCAGCCTCGTCGGGGTGGTGTTATGGGGTTCGCTTGCCGGTTCGATATTGCCGTTCATCTTGCGCGGTCTGGGATTTGATCCGGCCAGCGCTTCCGCGCCGTTCGTGGCGACGCTCGTCGACGTGACTGGTTTGGTGATTTACTTTACCATCGCCGCTGCGGTGCTGAGCGGTACGTTGCTGTAGATCGGGCGCAACGAGCGAATTCTCGGTGCTAACGTCTCGCCACAAGAACAATGACCCGCCTCATCGACCGAGTTGACTCAACCGGCTTTTTCGTTCCTTGTGATTGGGGTATGATTCGAGAAGGTTAAAATATTTACCGCGCCTTACCCCTGTATGACGAATGATGTTGTCAGCAAGCTCGCAACTGTAATTCCTCCGTCGCGGATTTCGACCGATCCTTCGTTGCTTGACGAACTTTCGTGGGACGCGTTGAGCGAAGGGCGGATTCATCCGGGTCATTATCCCGAGCTCCATGCGCCGGTCTGTGCCGTAAGGCCGCGGTCGACGGACGAGGTCCGTCGTATTGTTCAATTCGCCAATGCAGAAAAAATTGCGCTGGTGCCGTTCGGTGGCGGTTCTGGTCTGATGGGTGGCGCGATGTCGATCCGACCCGGTGTGGCCGTCGACCTGCGCGATCTGAATCAGATTCTTGACATCGACACGGAGGGATCTTCGGCGCGCGTGCAAGCCGGAGTCGTTCTGGAATCACTGGACACAAAGTTGAACGGTGTCGGTTTTATTCTCGGGCATGATCCGTGGACGGTTCCCGTGGCCACTATCGGCGGCGCGATCTCGACTAACAGCGTGGGTTATCGCGCTGGAATTTACGGTTCGATGGGCGAGCAGGTCATGGGTCTGGAAGCGGTGCTGCCAAACGGTGAAATCCTGCGAACGCGGCCGGTATCGAAACGATCGGCGGGGATCGATTTGAATGCTCTGTTGATCGGCGGCGAAGGGTGTTTCGGTATTATCACCGAAGCGACCATTCGTATTTTTCCACGACCTCAAGCTCGGGTTTTCTGTGGTTTTCTCTTCGCTTCGTTTGAGCAGGGTTTCGCGGCGATCCAGAAAATGCTTCATGCGCGGGTCCGTCCGGCATTGCTCGATTTTGGCGACGACGAAGACAAGCATGATCCCGGTGCCATATTGTATTTGGTTTTCGAGGGCAACACGGAAATAATCGCAGCGGAATCGAATTTGGCGGTTGCGATCTGCTCTGGCGATGGCGGCCGGCCGCTTGGACGCGAGGAACCGGAACAGTTTTGGCTCGATCGCCATGAGATCGCGCGCCGCTTCATGCACAACCGCCGCCAACGCAGAGAGCGCGGCCGGGACGGAGTTTATCGCGACTGGATTCATGTCGCGCTGCCGGGATCAAAAGTTCTCGCTTTCAAAAGCGCGGCGCAGGAGGTGATCCGCCGTCACGGAGCACGCCTGCAAGAAAGCGGCTTATGGGTACAGCCAGAGCTTTTTTCCATGCGACTGGGCACCGAAGATGGCGCCATACCCGATGCTCAAGCGGCTTTGGAGGAAGCCATCGAGGAGCTGCTTCGTTTAGTGCAGAAAATGGGCGGCTCGATGGAGTACACCCACGGTGTCGGGATCAAGCTGGCACCGCTCATGGCTGAAGAGCACGGCTATGGCCTGGAGGTGATGCGGCAGATCAAGAAGACTCTCGACCCCAACAACATTATGAATCCTGGGAAGTTAGGGCTCTGACGGAAAACGCATTCCGTTGGGGCCGATTTCCTAAATAAATGGGCAGAGTGTTACTTGTACTGGCTAATTCTGAAAGTCTCTGTTTTCACATGCGGCGACCGAGTGTTGAATGATTTGTCCTTTGCCGCCCTTATTTGGGACACGGCTCGGTCAACAAAATCATCGCCTTACTACAGGCGGGGCCGATTCTGGTCAGAGGGCAGTGCTAATAATGGTAGCCGGCTCACTGAGCTGATATCATGGTTGGGCGATGTTATTCGCTCCACAAACAATTTCGGACGCCAACTGCAAACCAGCAATTTCGGCCGACCTACCGGATGAGGCTGTAACAGATCTTACATATCCATCTCAAAAGGCCTGTATTTTTGCGTGTGCGGGGGATCAAAAGGGCGGCCAAGGCGGCCTATTTGGCTTTGACAACGGCGCCAAATCCAGATAAATAATTTGATGAAGGTATTTGTCGGGAGTGAGCAGATTAAGACTAAAACAATTCATAGCCGCTAGAGTTCCATCACCAGAAATGCACCCAAACGGGTGCATTTTTTTTTCTAATTGGAGGGTTCGAAGTTGCAAGCACAGATCGAAATTTTGGCCTCGCTGCAAACCGTTGACCGCGAGATAAGGGAACAAACTGGCCGTAAGCAGAGACTCCTCGAAGATCTCCGGGTCACGGAACGGCAGATTCAGGCTAAAAAAGGCGAGATCGACGCCTTAAGCGCAGCCTGGTCTGAAAGGGAAAAATTGCGCGTCGAGAAAGACCGCGTGTTCCAAGACGAAGGTAAGAAGGCCATGGATAAGCGGATGCGTATGAACCGCATCAAGAACGCCAAAGAGCTGCAGGCGCTGCAGCGTGAAATCGAGCTGATGAGACTAGGTAACGGTGAACTCGAGGAAGAGCTGATTAAGATCATGCAAGAAATCGATGCCATCAGGGCTCAGATTCAAACAAAGGAATCCGAGATGGCGGCGATGCAGGAGGAGTGGCAAAAGAAACAAGATGAGCTACAGGTTGAAATTAACGGTATCGATGCGGCCGTCTCCGAGGCCTCGACCCGTCGCCAGACCATTGCATCCCAAGTGACCGGAGACTTAATCTCCCGTTATGAGCTGATCTTTTCTCGGCGCGGCGGGACCGCCGTAGTGGAAGTTGCCGGGGGCATATGCCAAGGCTGTTACATGAACGTTCCACCGCAATTATGGAACGAAATCATCAGAAACGAAAAGGTCCATCTGTGCCCGAGCTGCCAGCGAATCCTTTTTGTCAAGCCGGCGACTGAGTAGCGACAAGGGTTGTCTAGCGAAGCTAGAAATCTTTTTTCCTCCCTGGATTTGTCTGCGCGCTTTCAAATAATAATACCGGTGCGTCTCGAAGTCATGACGTACGTCAATGCAAAATCTTCAGTTGTCCGCGGTTTCTTCGCGTCGAGACGCTACAACGACCAGAGACTCATAGGATTATGTCGGAATTCAAAGCGGAATGTCGATTGATGGTCGACGGCGCAGCACGCGGAAATTCGGGGGATGCCGGATGTGGCGCGGTCATCCCTCGATCAAAATGGCATCGTCGTAAAAGAATTGAGTCGTTATCTCGGTCGGGGGACCAACAATGTCGCTGAGTACCCAGGCTTACTGATTGGCCTCGAAGTGCTGCCGCAGCTCAAAAAAACACTGTCGTGCAGAGCGATTCACAGCTCATGGTGCGGCAGCTAAACGACGAGGACCGAGTCAAAGACGAAAAACTCAAAGAATTATTTCGCCGCGCCGTAAGTTTGTTGCGGCAATTCGATTCGTATCGTATTCTTCATGGGTCTCGCGAGAAAAACAAATTGGCTGACCGGTTGGCCAATCGGGGCATCAAGCAATGAAATGATTCGGGCTAAAGTGGATCAAGCGATCGCGCGTCGCGCTTACGTGCGAAGCGAGGAAAGTCCGGACTCCAAAGGACGAGGTGGCCGTTAACGACGGCTCCGAGTGATCGGGGGAAAGTACCACAGAAATGACACCGCCTGCCGCTCCTGCGGTCGGTAAGGTTGAAATGGCGAGGTAAGAGCTCACCGGTTCGCCAGTGATGGCGAACGCATGGCAAACCCCACCTGGAGCAAGGCCAAATAGGAGGGCTGGGTGGTCCGCCCATGGCCCTCGGGTAAGGTCGCTAGATCTCTTGAGTAATCAAGGGACAAGATGAATGATCGCTGTGGCCCATCGTATGGGTTACGACAGAATCCGGCTTACCGATCCACTTTAGCCCAAATTTGCAATCCAGCCGTCCAACCGTCATCCCATTCGAGTGCTTCGACATCTTTTCTAAGCGCTTTCGTCTGGTGGTTTCCAACGCCATTTGATTCTTGTTCGGGTCGCCTCGTAACGCGCCATTCCGACGTGCGACACCGACGCGCCAAACGGCCAGTCCTTCAACGCAAACATATAATCGTTCATCGGAACGCCAACTGGGTGGTCCATTGCTTGGTAAAATCCTAGATAACCTCACGAATTTTGTTCTTTTTTGTTGACAGGTGGAGGAGAGCAAGTTATAAGTGGCGCTTGGTGGGAAAAAGTGGGATAAATATTTCTTCCGTAACGGCGGATAGCACCTAGAAACTATGTTTCGCGGCAGCTTTGAGCACGCACTCGATAACAAGGGACGACTGAGCATCCCGTCCAAGTTCCGCGATGTTCTGGTGGGCAAGGGCGACGAGCGCATCGTGATGACCAATTTTCTCATCGACAGCCAGCGCTGTCTCGATGTTTATCCAATCGATGCGTGGCTTCGCTTTGAAGAAGAGGTTCGCAAGAAGCCGAAATTCGATCCGCGCATGGTCAGATTTCAAAATTATTATCTCGGCTCCGCCTGTGAATGCAGTCTCGATACCCACGGGCGCATCCTCATCCCGCCGGTGCTCAGAAAATACGCCGATCTCAAACGGGATGTAATTCTAGTTTCGGCGCTGGAAAAGTTTCGCGTCTGGGACCGAGAAGCATGGAAAAAGATTTTCGTCGAGGCTGAAGACAAACTCATGCAAGATCCGGATTTCCTCGGTGACTTGGGGCTGTAGTTGCGCAGGGGCTCGGCGCCAGAGTCAGCGAAAGGAGTAAAAATCGAATGCTAGTGCGAAAGCCAATTCAAGACATCTCGGTGCTTGACGTCACGGGCGATATCGATTTTAGGGAGATGATCCGCATCAAGGACGCAATTGGCTCATTGATCGAGAAAGAACGAATCAAAGTTGTGCTCAATCTCAAGTCCGTTGATCATATAAATTATTTGAGCATCGGCGTGTTGCTGGAACGCCTGAAGCTTTTGCGGAACCTGAATGGCGACCTTAAGCTCGCCGGAATGAGTCCATTTCTACGCGATATTTTCAAGGTCGTCGGCATGGACCGATTTTTTGAGGACTACACCTCGCTCGAAGACGCGATCGAAAGCTTCGACGATGACTGGGAGGGTGACGGAACCAGTCACTGAGCTGTGTACTCGCATGTGTCCGTACTGGTCCCGGAGGTGATCGAGCTGCTTGGTCCCCGACCGGGTAAGCGGTATCTCGACGGGACGCTGGGAGGGGGAGGACACGCCGAACAGATTCTCATTGCGAGCAGTCCGGATGGACAGGTTCTAGGGCTGGACAGGGATGATGAAGCGCTTGCCGCGGCTCAACAGCGACTGCACCGATTTAGTGATCGTTTAATCGCGCGTCAATCCAGCTTTGCTGACGCACTCGAGATTCTCGGCGCCATCGGTTGGTGTCGAGTGGACGGAGTCATTTTGGATTTAGGTATTTCCTCTCATCAGATCGATTCCTTGGAAAGGGGATTCACTTTCCGCTCGGACGCGGCGCTGGACATGCGTATGGACCGACGCCAATCGATCGATGCGCGGCAAATTCTTGGCTCGTTTACCGCAGACGAGTTGGAACGAGTTTTTCGAAGTTACGGCGAGGAGCCTCAGGCGCGCCGGATCGCGCGGGCGATCGTTGATCGGCGAAAAACTCAACCGTTCGAAAGTACCAGCGAGCTTGTTCGCGTCGTCGAAAGCGTCAAAGGGCGCGGTCGCCGCGAACATCATCCGGCCACGCAGGTGTTTCAAGCTTTGCGCATTGCCGTGAATCAAGAATTGCATCACGTCGAACGTTTCTTGGAAACCGGATATGAAACGCTTCGACCCGCGGGGAGGATGGCGATCATTTCGTTTCATTCGCTTGAGGATCGAATGGTGAAGACGGCGTTTCGCAAATGGAGTCGCGCTTGTGTTTGTCCGCCGCGCGCGCCGCGCTGCCAATGTGGCTGGAGTCAAAAAGTGAAACTGCTGACCAAAAAGCCGATAGTCCCGTCAGCCGGCGAGATCCGCGTGAACCCTCGGGCCCGGTCAGCGAAGTTGCGCGCCGTGGAGAGGATTTAAAAAGCTAATGGGCGCTAGTGTAAGCGCGGCATCGCGTCAGACAGCGAGCAGCAAACGAGAACGCGCCGATCGGGCTCGTGGGCGCCGACGCTTGTTCGTTGGCGCCCTCTTAGCGCTCGGTCTGATCGGTGTATTATTGATTCATGTGTGGCTGCGCCTGCAGGTCGTCCATATGGGTTATGTGCTTTCGACGGCAACCAAGTTGCAAGGCCGCCTGGAACAGGAAAATCGGGAATTGAAGATTGAATTGGCAACAATGACGTCGCCCGATCGTCTGGAGTCGCTCGCCCGGCGTCGATTGGGACTCGTGCCGCCTGAGAAGGGCCAGATTATTGTCTTGCCATGAGAAGATCATCTCAGTGTAATCAGTGGCGCCTTGGTGCCGCGAAAATATTGTTCCTGGCCATGTTCTTGGTCATCGGCGGCCGTGCCGTTCAGCTCCAAATCCTGCAAGGCGAAAAACTCATGCGACTCGGTCAGCGGCAGCACCTGAAGGAATGGATCGTCTTGCCCAAACGCGGCGCGATGTTCGACCGCGCCGGCGAACCATTGGCACTGAGTATGGAGTCGCAGTCAGTTTACGCCCGTCCCCATCGCATCCAAGATCCAAATCAGCTCAGTCGTGGCCTGGCGCAAATTCTCAACCTCAAAGTTGCTGAGGTCAAACAAAAGGTGGTCGCGGAAAAGCCCTTTGTTTGGATCAAACGGCAAGTCTCATCGTCTGAAGCCGAAAAAATTCAAGCGCTGAACCCGGATGGGATCGGCATGTTCTACGAGCCCAATCGCTACTATCCTCAGGGTCAGTTAGCCGGTCAGCTGCTCGGCTTTGTCGGACGAGATTCCGAAGGACTCGAGGGATTGGAACTTAAATACAACGAATATATTCGCGGTGAAACCGGCTCCTCGGTAGCGGAGCGCGACGCGCTGGGACGGCGGGTGTTGGTTCAAGGAGTCAAAGGCCTGCACATTCCCCCAGGCAGCGATATCCATCTCACGCTGGATTCCTCCATTCAACATATTGCGGAAAAAGAGTTGGAGGCCTCGGTCGCAAAATACCGGGCAAAGGCCGGAGTGGCGATTCTAGTAGAGCCGTTCACCGGCGAAGTGTTAGCGCTGGCGAACTATCCGTCGTTCAATCCGAACAATTACGCCAAAGAATCTGCGGGGCAGAGGCGCAACCGGGCGGTGACGGATAGTTTCGAGCCTGGATCGACCTTTAAAACTATACTTGCTGCCGCCGTGCTGGAAGAAGGCGTCGTCGGGAAAGACGATTTGTTCTATTGCGAGATGGGCAAGTACTCCTACGCGGGCAGGGTCATCCACGACACTCATCCCCATGGCTGGTTGTCGTTCTCGAAGATACTTCAAGTCTCCAGCAACATTGGTTTCACTAAGGTGGCCGAGAAACTTAAGAAAGATCGTTACTTTAAGTACATAGAAAAGTTCGGCTTCGGCCACGATACCGGGATCGACGTGCCCGGCGAAGTGGCGGGACTCGTGCGCAAGCCGGAGACCTGGTCGGCCATTGATCTCGCGACTCACGCTTTCGGCCAGGGCGTTTCGACGACACCGATGCAACTCGTCATGGCGTATGCGGCCGTCGCCAACGGCGGATTTCTCATGCGCCCGTATGTCACGCGACGCGTGGTCAGCCCGCAGGGCGAGACATTATTTGAAAACCAACCTCATGTAGTTCGGCGCGTGGTTTCAGAAAAGACCGCCAAGTTGTTGGCCTCCATGCTGCAAGACGTGACCAATGAGGGGGGTACTGGAACAATGGCTAATATCGAGGGATTCGACGTCGCAGGTAAGACCGGCACCGCGCAGAAGGCGGACCCGGTGCACGGTGGTTATGCGACAAAGAAACGCGTCGCGTCATTTGTCGGTTTTGTTCCCGCCAATAATCCGCGTCTCGTCGCTCTGGTCCTCATCGATGAGCCCGAAGTAAATGTCTATGGCGGTGTCGTCGCAGCGCCGGTTTTTCGCAATATCGCGCAGGGCGCTTTGCGCCAACTCGTAGTGGCGCCGGAAAAGGCGGCCCCGATCCCGACGCTGCAGAACCAGCCGGAAATACCGAGCCGGCGCCTTGTCAAGCAGTACAACGTTGTCGCGTCAGAAGCGACCGTCGACGGTACGCCGGACTTTGTCGGTTTAAGTCTCCGCGAGGCCTTGGAAAAAGCTCAGACCCTAAGAGTGAAACTCAGACTGCAAGGAAACGGCTACGTAATCAAACAGTCCCCCGCTCCCGGAGGTCGCTGGAACGAAGACGAAGTCTTGATTCTCAACCTGCAAGGTTAGAACAATGCGGATCAAGGATTTCCTGGCGATCGACGAGGTGGAACAAGCAGAGGGCAATCTCGACCAGGACGTGAAAGGGCTAACATACGACTCGCGAAACGTTGGCGCGGGAGCAATATTTTTTGCCGTGCCGGGAGAAAAATTCGATGGCCATGACTTCATCGCCGATGCCGTGCGCGGCGGCGCGGTCGCCGTCGTGTTTTCTCGGGAAGGAATCTGGCCAAGAGCCCCCGTATCCGTGCGCGTCAAAGATGTCCGTCTCACGATGGGTTTGTGGGCGGCGCACTATTTTGGCCGACCCAGCGCAAAACTGACGTTGGTGGGAGTGACCGGCACCAACGGTAAGACCACGCTCTCCTATCTCATCGAATCCATGTTCCAGGCGGCCGAGCTGCAGCCCGGTGTGATTGGGACGATCAGCTATCGTTACCGTGACTCGACCGTCCCGTCGCATCACACCACGCCTGAGTCGCTCGATTTGCAAGAGATGCTGGCCGAGATGTTCGACGCGGGTGTCAAGTCCGTCGCTATCGAAGTTTCGTCTCATGCCCTCGTTCAAGAAAGAGTGCGGGGTTTGGAGTTTGACGTCGGCGTATTTACCAACCTCTCGCGTGATCATCTCGATTTTCACCGCGACATGGACGATTACTTCTCAGCTAAGAGCCGCTTGTTTACCGACTACCTCAAAGTCAGCGAAAAGCCGCACAAGGCCGCGGTGATCTACGGCGAAGACCCCTACGGTCGCGAGCTACTGGCCAAAATCCGCAGCGAAGATTTGGATGTGTGGAGTTATGGCGAAGGGGCGCAATGGGACGTGCGGCCCTTGGAGGTGGAAAGAGACGTCGGCGGGCTCAGGGGCACGATTCAAGCGCGTGAGCGGACGATCGAATTTGACTCTTCGTTGATCGGCGCCGCCAATCTACAAA
>WNGI01000537.1_pt1 | contig 36493 bp, 33 predicted proteins | sample 5400621 | NCBI WGS metagenome assembly WNGI01 (sample SAMN13153374, study PRJNA577476) | soil metagenome | isolation source: 20 cm soil or saprolite under Garry oak tree replicate 1 | place: USA:California | collected 2016-06-15
CGGGAAGAGGGCGTAGTCCTGAAAGACCATCGCGGTCCCGCGGCGATGCGCCGGTAGGTCGTTGACCCGCTTGCCGGCGATCTCGATGTCGCCCTGATCCGGGTCGTAGAAGCCGGCGATCATGCGAAGCGTCGTCGTCTTTCCGCATCCGGACGGGCCGAGGAGCGTCGCGAACGCGCCCTTTGGAACGTCGAAGGACACGTCGTCGACCGCGGTGACGCTGCCGAAGCGCTTCGTGATGTGCGAGACCCGAAGATGCGTTTCCGTCGCCACGTTCACCTCTGCTGTCGCTCGGCCAATGACGGCCCGTCTGTCGGCGCGAGCGTACGATGAGCGACCGGTCCGAGGGAGCGAGAGCGTTCCCCAAAAGGGAGGTGACGTCGGCGGTGGTCTTTTCGCCGCGAGCTCGCATGGAGGAATGGAGGCAAATGTGAGAAGAATTAAGTGGGCTCCCGCGCTGGTCATCGCCGCGCTCCTGGTGGGAGCATGCCAGCCGGGGACGACCGGCGGGCAAAAGCCCGCGAAGCTGACCATCGCGGCGGTCCAGGGCAACGAGGATGCGGCCCTCAAGGCAGTCGCGCCGCTCTACGAGCAGAAGACCGGCATCAAGATCGAGATCGTCGAATTCCCTTACGACCAGCTCTACGAAAAGCTCGTCACGACGTTCAAGGCGAACAGCGCCACGTACGACCTTGTGATGATGGACGACCCGTGGATGCCGAAATTCGGCACCGATGAGTCGCTCCAGCCACTCGACTCGAGCTATGGCTTCAAGCGCGACTCGGACATCCCAGATGTGGTCTACGACGTCGGGACGTGGCCGCCACCGCGCGGCGCGGTTCCGCCCGCCGCGAAAGGCAAGGCAGCGCATCTCATCGGGATCACCATCGTCGGCAACGTCGAGATGTTCATGTACCGCTCGGACAAGGGCGCGGCCCCCAAGACCTGGGACGAGGTCAAGGCGAATGCTGACAAGAACAAGGCCGCGAACTTCTACGGCTACCTCGTCCGAGGAAAAGCCACCAACCCGATCGTCGCGGACTTCCTCCCGATCCTGTGGTCGTTCGGCGGCGATGTCTTCGACCAGAACTGGAACGTGACCATCGACAACGCCGCGTCGCTCAAAGCCGTCAAGTTCCTGGTCCAGGATCTCAAGGCCGCCGCGCAGCCGGGGCCGGAGAGCACCGACGCGGCAGACCGTGACCGCCTGATGGCCATCGGCCAGGGTTATCAATCGACGGTCTGGCCGGGCGAGATCACGAGCGTCATTCAGAACGCCTCCGTATCGCAGGTCGTGGGCAAGGTCGCGTACATCCCGATGCCCGCGGGCCCGAGTGGGAAGGGCGTCGGCATGATGGGCAACTGGCTCCTCGGAGTTCCGAAGGCCTCGCCGAACGGCCAGGCCGCCGCGGACTTCATCACCTGGCTCACGTCGGCCGATACCCAGAAGACCTATGTCGACAACGGCGGAATCCCAGCTCGCAAGAGCCTCCTCAACGATTCGGCGTTGAACCAGAAGAATCCGTACTTCTCGGCGCTCGCGAAATCCCTCGATGCGGTCCCGAATTGGCGTCCACGAACTGATCAATGGAACGCCGTCGAGACGATCCTCGGGACGAACCTGAACGCGGCGCTCGCCGGTACCGCAACGCCGGAGGCCGCGGTTCAGAAAGCGGCCGATGCGATCCGGACCCTTATGAAGGGGGCCGGATACTAGGCGTAGCCTCTACCGCGACCCGATGCCGAATGTGACTCAGGCGCGGCCGGCCCCCCTCAACCGAGCGGGGGCCGGCCGTTTCACACGGCAGGAGCGACTCGCCTACACGATGCTCGTGCCGATCCTCGGCTCGATTTTCCTCATCGTCACGTACCCCTTCGTACTCGCCGTGATCCAGTCGCTGCAGGCCACCAACGGCGGGGCCTTCGTCGGACTGCAGAACTACGTCACCGGTCTGGAGAACCCACTTCTGTACGAAGCGCTCGGGGCGACTGCGGTCTACGCCGCGCTGGTCCTGCCGACGGAGATCCTTCTCGGATTGGGCCTCGCTCTCGCGGTCCACCGCGGAATCAAGAGCGCGGCGCTGCGAGCGCTCTTCTTTGGGATGGCGATCGTCCCGCTGGTCATTCCGCCGATCGCGGTCGGGGTCATCGCACGCTTGATGTACGCGCCCAGCTACGGCGCGATCAACCACATCCTCATGCTCACCGGCATCACCCACGACGAGATCAACTGGCTTGGGCAGCCCATCACGGCGATGCCCGCAGTCGCGAGCGTGGACGTCTGGCAGTGGACACCCTTTGTCTACCTCGTCCTCTTCTCGGGGTTCCTGACGGTCCCTCGCGATGAGATCGAAGCTGCGCAGGTCGACGGCGCCTCGGGCTGGTCCCAGTTCTGGCGCATCGAGCTCTACTACCTGCGACCGCTGCTGATCCTCATCGTCTTCTTCCGTTTGGCCGACGTGCTTCGGGTCTTCGATCACGTGTTCATCCTGACGGGGGGCGGACCAGGCAATACGACTCAGCTGCTGAGCCTCTATCTCTATCGGGTGGAGTTCAAGTTCTCCGATTACGGGCAGGCCGCGGCGCTCGCGGTCGTCGTGCTGATCGCCATCAGCGTCGTGTACTCGCTCGTGACGCGCGTGCTTCCGCTGGAGCGGAGGTAGGGATGCGGCGGCGCGGGCGAAGGTGGCGCGCGGTGCTGATCACGCCGGTGCTCGCGGTGATCGTGGTGCTCTACGCGTTCCCGATCTACTGGCTCATCGCGACATCGCTCAAGAGCAGAAGCCAGCTGTTCCAGGCGACGCTGAGCCTCTTTCCCGAGGCGCCGACCCTGCAGCCGTACGCGGACGTGCTTATCGATCGTGGCATGTGGATCCTGCTCCGGAACAGCATCGTCGTCTGCGGCGCGACGGTGGTGCTCGCCCTGACGGTCGGCCTCCTCATCACGTATCCGATCACGCGTCTCGACGTCTCGCCGCGTGTCCGAGCAGGCGTCCTCAACTGGGCTCTTTCGTTGCGCTTCCTCCCGCCGATCGCGGTCGTCGTGCCGTACTTCGCGGTCGTCCGCACGGTCGGGCTTTACGACCAGCCGCTCGCGCTCATCTTCATCTACTCGCTGTTTAATCTGCCCTTCACGATCTGGATGTTGAAGGGCTTCCTCACGGAGATCCCCCGTGAGATCGAGGAGGCCGCGCTTGCCGACGGCGCGAGCCGCTGGACGGCGTTCCGACACATTCTTCTACCGCTCGCGACGCCGGGACTCCTCGCGGCCGGTGTCATCGTCTTCTCGTTCTCCTGGAGCGAGTTCCTATTTGCGCTCATCCTGACCAGCACGCCGAATGCGCAGACGTTCCCCGTCGGCGTCCAGGGCCTGGTGACCCAGTTCGAGATCATCTGGAACGACATGGCCGCGGCCGGAACCATCGCGATGCTCTTACCGCTCGTGCTGATGGTTCTCGCGCGCCGCCACGTGATCGCAGGCCTCACGTTCGGCGTCGTCCGCGAGAAATAGGCCAGTCCTCAGGCACGTGCGGCCCCTAGCGCGATCCGGCCGCGCGCGAGGATCGCGAAGATCGAGAGCGCGAGGATGGCCATACCAATATCCGCGACCGTGTATGCCGTCGCAGCGCCCCAGTTGAGGTCGCCGACCAGCTGGTAGATACGGATCGTCGCGACGGTCGTCGGCGGCGTGAAGAGGAAGATCACGAGTGAGAGCGTCGTGACGGCGCGGACGAAGGTCGTGATGAATCCGACGCGCAGCGACCCACCGAGCATCGGGAGGACGACCTCGCGAAAACCGCGCAGGCTCGATGCCCCCAGACTCGTTGCGGCCTCGTCGATCGAACGATCGATCTGCCGCAGGCCCGCCACCGCCGCCTGATAACCCACCGGAATGTTCCAGAAGATAAAGGCGATGATGATGAGCCAGCCCCGATCGACGAAGTCGAGCCAGCGCTGGTTGAACGCCGTGACGTAGCCGAGCCCGAAGAAGATCCCCGGGATCGCCGCGGGAAGGATAAGAAGAAGGTCGAGCGCGCCGCGGCCAGGCCACGTGCCACGCTGGACCAGCCATCCGGCGAATAGCGCGAATATCGCCGAGAACGCGGCCGCGATGCCGCTGAAGACGAGCGTATTTCGAAGTGCGTCGCCGTTCGTTCCGCTCAACACATATTGGAAATGCTCGGTCGTGAACTGGAGGTTGTTCGGAAAACGCAGCGTGAGCGCGCTTACAACGAGGCTGCCGTACACGAGAAGGATCAAGCCGGCAAGCGCGAGGCACGCAACGAAGCAGGCGCGGCTGACGGCGGCGCTCACCGGCGGTCTCGGCATAGACGACGCGCGACCGGAGATCGTGACGAACGACCGTCCGCCGTCGAGCCGAATCTTCGCGATGTAGAGCCCGAACGCCAGAACGAGGAGGATCGTGCTCACGGCGGCGGCGCTCGTGTACTCGCCGAATCCCGAGATAAGGCTGTAGGCCTGGGTCGGGAGGACATAGAAGACTCCGCCGACGAGCTGCGGGTTGCCGAAGTCTTCGAGTATGTAGATGGCGGTCGTGAGGATCGCCGCGCCGAGTCCGGGACGGGCCAGCGGAAGCGTCACCGTCCGGAAGACGCGCCAGGAGCCCGCGCCGAGGTTGTGCGCCGCCTGCTCCATGCGCGGGTCGCTCCGTGAGAGCGCGTCGGCGATCAGCTGATACGCGAACGGGAAGAACGCGATCGTCTGCACACCCCAGACGCCGTTGAGCCCGTAGATGTTCGGCGACTGCCCGAAGACGCCGTAGCTGATGACGCCGCGAGCCCCGAACAAGAGCGTGTACGCGGCGGCGACCACGAAGGGGGGCGACAGGAGCGGCAGGATCCCGATGAGCCGGAAGAAGGGCTTCCAGCGCATGTTCGAGTACACCATCGCGTACGCGTAGACGAACCCCAGCAACACCGCGGTGGTCGTCGATAGCAGCGTGAGCTGGACTGAGTTGCGGAGCGGGATGAACCAGGTTCCTTCTTGGAAGAACTGGACATAGCCGCCCGGTCCTGGGGTCAGGACGACCTGGAGCTGCGGGTAGACGATGAACAGGAGAACGAGCGCTGCGACAGCCAGCAGCGCGAGCAGGAGTGCCGGCTCGCGCCGCAGGCTGCGCATCGTCTAGCGCGTTAGTGCGGCCAGCCCGAAGGGTACTGGCCTAGCAGCAGACCGCAGGAACGCAAGTTCCGAGGACTATTGGATGCCCACTGCGTTCTGCCAGAGCTTCTGAATGCGGGTCTTGTTGTCGGTCGCCCACTGGCGGTCGTAGTTGACCAGGCTGACCTGATCGAGCGTCGGCGCGCCGGGCGCGGGTGAGACGTCCTTACGGACCGAGCCACGGTTCGAGAGCTTTACGTTGAGGTCGCCGGCCTCTTTCGTGAGCACCCAGTCGACGAACGCCTGAGCTCCCGGAAGGTTCTTCGTACCCTTGACGATGCTGACCGCGCCGACCTCGAAGCCGGTGTCCTTGGGGACGTTGAGGTCGATCTTGCTAGGGTCCTTCGCCTTCTCGGTGAGGATGTCGTGGCTCCAGTTCGGCGCCCCGGCGGCCTCGCCGTTCGAGATCGACGTGATCACGCCCGGTGACGTCGCCCCGTACGACAGGATGTTTGCGTGCAGCTTCTTCATGTAGTCCATCGCCTTCGTCTCGTCGCGCCCGAAGCGGAAGATCTGTGTGGCGATGAAGATGTATCCGCCCCCCGTTTTGATCGGGTCCGGAAGGATCAGCTTCTTGCTCCAGGCCGGGTCGAGCAGGTCGTCCCACGTCGCGGGTTTCTTTCCGGCGATGTCCTTGTTCAAGCGGCTCGTATTCGAGATGAAGCCGAAAATCCCCGTGTACCAACCCGTCCACAGGCCGGACGGCTCCTTGAACTGAGCGGCAACGTCTTTCGCGTTCGGTGACTGGTACGCCTCGAGCAGCCCCTGCTTTCCGAGCGGATCGTGGAACTCGCTCGAGCCGCCGACGAAGATGTCGGCCTGGGGGTTGTTCTTCTCCGCCGTGATGCGTGTCTGAAGGTCGCCCGCAGCGGCAAGCGGCAGAGTGCTCACTTTCACGCCCGTCGCTTTCGTGAACGCCTCGAAGAGCTGGTTGTTGGTCGACTCGTTCAACGCCGAGTAGATGGAAATGGTCCCGGTGGCCTTCGCGCCGCCTCCGCACGCCGCGACGAAAGCTGTCGCTCCGGCGAGCTTGAGGAAGGTGCGTCGGTCGAGCTCAGGTGTCATGTAACCCCTCCCACTGCTGGTGCGCACCGATACTACGCGCGTGAGCGTCCTACGGACCACGACGGACACGCGCGACGACGCGGCGGGGCGCAACCGCGAGACGATGCAGCGCCTCGTTACAGAGCTTCGCGAGCGCCTCGCGAAGGCGCGCCAAGGCGGCCCCGACCGCGCGCGCGAGCGCCACACAAAGGCCGGGAAGCTCCTGCCGCGGGAGCGCGTCGAGCGTCTGCTCGACGCGGGCACCGCGTTCCTCGAGCTCTCGCCTCTCGCGGCGTTCGGCATGTACGACGACGAGGCGCCCGGCGCCGGGATGATCACGGGGATCGGCCGCGTCAGCGGGAACGAGTGCGTGATCGTCGCGAACGACGCAACGGTGAAGGGCGGCTCCTATTACCCCCTCACCGTCAAGAAGCACCTGCGCGCGCAGGAGATCGCGCTCGAGAACCGGCTCCCGTGCGTCTACATGGTCGACTCCGGCGGCGCGTTCCTTCCGCGGCAGGATGAAGTCTTTCCGGACCGCGAGCACTTCGGCCGCATCTTCTACAACCAGGCACGCCTTTCTTCACTCGCGATCCCGCAGATCGCGCTCGTCATGGGCTCGTCGACCGCCGGGGGCGCGTACGTGCCCGCGATGAGCGACGAGACCGTGATCGTGAAGGGTCAGGGAACGATCTTCATCGGCGGGCCGCCGCTCGTAAAAGCCGCCACCGGCGTCGAGGTCACGGCGGAGGAGCTCGGCGGCGCGGACCTCCACACGCGCATCTCCGGCGTGGCCGATCATCTCGCGCTCGACGATCCGCACGCGATCGCGATCGCCCGCGAGATCATCGCGCAGCTCGAGCGCGCCACGTACTGGGGCGTCGACGACAAGATCGTGCCCGAGCCTCCGGCGCACGATCCCGCCGATCTCTACGCCCTCATACCGGAGGACATCCGAACCCAGTACGACGTCCACGAGGTCATCGCGCGGCTCGTCGACGGATCGCGCTTTCATGAGTTCAAGGCGCTGTACGGCACGACGATCGTGTGCGGCTTCGCGCGCATCGAAGGGTTCCGCGTCGGGATCGTCGCGAACAATGGAGTCCTCTTCAGCGAATCCGCGTTGAAGGCCGCGCACTTCATCGAACTCTGCAATCAGCGGCGCGTGCCGCTCGTATTTTTACAAAATATCTCCGGATTCATGGTCGGGCAGGAGTACGAGGCCGGCGGTATCGCGAAGGACGGAGCGAAGATGGTCACGGCGGTGGCGTGCAGCACCGTCCCGAAATTCACCGTGATCGTCGGTGGGTCCTTCGGTGCGGGGAACTACGGCATGTCCGGTCGGGCGTATTCGCCGAGGCAGCTCTGGATGTGGCCGAACGCGCGCATCAGCGTCATGGGCGGCGAGCAGGCCGCCACGGTGCTCTCTCTTGTCGGCACCTTCAAGGATGACGCCGAGAAGGAGGCCTTCCGCGGCCGCATCCGCGACCAGTACGAGACGCAGGGATCGCCCTACTACTCGACGGCTCGCCTCTGGGACGACGGCATCATCGACCCCCTCGACACGCGCACGGTGCTCGCACTCGGACTCGCCGCGGCGCGGCACGCGCCGATCGAGGACGTGCGCTACGGCGTCTTCCGCATGTAGTCCTCGCTGCTAGCGCAGCTGCGGTCTGCTGCTTGGGCATTGCGCTCCGCGCTGCCCGCAGTGAAGCGCGCTAGCTGAACAGCTCGCCGATCTTCGTGAGCAGCGCGTCGATCTCGAACGGTTTCGTGATGATCGCGTTCGCCCCGAGCATGTCAGTCTCTGCAGCGGCGGCACGGTGCGCCGTGAGAACGAAAACCGGCGAGCCGGCGAAGCGGGTCCGCAGCGACGAGACCGAGCGGAGAGCTGCCTCACGCTGATACGCCTTCGCGGGGACGAGATCCGTGATGATCAGATCGGCGGTCGCGTTCTCCGGGATCGCCTCCGGCCCGCTTGCGGGGATCGTTTCGTAGCCGGCATCCGTCAAGACCGTCTGCAGCAGATCGAGGATGGCCTGATCGTCGTCCAAAACCACGATCGTCCGCATTCGGCCTTCATATCCGATGAGGTAACAAATTGGCAACTTGCGGAGCCGCTAAAGCGGCCGCGTAAAATGCAGCGCGGACCGGCACGACCGATGCAGATGCAGCGCGCCAGTAAAACAAGTTTGGTTGAGGTCCGAGCATGGAACCGCTGACTTCCCAGCCGATCGACCCGGGCGCAGTGGAGACCGCAGAGCGCCAGCAGCTCTCGCCGATGTCCGAGCGCCGGATGCGGCGGCTCCTGGACGTCCTGTGCGACGGGACGCGTCTCAAGATCGTGCGTGCCCTCCGCGATAACCAGCTCGCGGCGAGCGACCTGGCTCGGATCCTGGGCCGTAGCCGCTCGGCGACGAGTCAGCACCTGCGCGTGCTGCGCGAGGCAGACATCGTCCAGCCATCGCGCAAAGGCAACATCGTTCGCTACAAGCTGGCCTCCGACATCAACGCGGAGATCCTGAAAGACATCGGGCGCGCGTTCGATCGCCTGGACCGGGGCAGCGCCGCCTAGCCGCGGCCCCTCGGAAGATCGCCGGGGAGATCTACGTCGCGGCGCCAGGCGCCGTCAGGATCCGCCACGCTCCAGACCGGCGCCGGCAGCCCTTCCGCCTCGAGACCCTCGACGAGTGCGCGGAGCCTTCGTTCGCCGCTTTTCAGAAGCTTCTGCGCCAGAGCGAGGGCAGGCGCGACCGCCAGGACCGCCGGAAGCGGACGCCGGCCGCCTTCATCGGTCAGCACGACGGCGTTACGGCCTGGGCCGGTCGCATGTCCGGCCATGAGGGTGAGGAGCGCTGCGCTTACGCCAGGCATGTCTCCCGCGACAAGCAGGACTGTTTCACGCCGAACGCGTTCGAGCCCCGCCCGCGCACCCGCGAGGGGTCCTTCGTACGCGACCGGGTCGCGTACGAATGACACTCTGTCTGCCCCGTCCGGAAGGGCCAACTCGAGAGCGTCGGGTGCAAGCACGATCACGATGTCGTCGCATACGTCGATGAGCGCGCGGAGCGGCCGGTGAAAAAGCGGCGCGCCATCGAGCGGCTCGACGATCTTCTGCCGACCAAACCGGCGCGAGGCCCCGCCCGCGAGAAGGATCCCCGAGGGCCGGCTCACCCGCGCGAGATCTCGACCACCGCGTTGTAGTCGGGAACGCCCGAGACCGCGTCGCGCCGGCCCTGGGCGATGAGCGCGTTGGCCTCCGGCCAGAACATCTGCACGTTCCCGGCGCGGATCGGCACGACGTGCGCCCGCGCTCGAACGGTCGCACCACCTTCCGCGCGGACGACGAGCGGATCGCCCTCCGTGACAGCGAGCGCGATCGCGTCGACGGCCGACAGGAACAGGGCATCGCGCCCGGCACCGGTAAGAGGGTCGCGCTCGCGCCAGACCATCGAGTTGAACTGCTTTCCTCGCCGCGTCGAGAGCTGGTAACGACCCGGGCGGTGCTCCACGGCGGCGGGCATGACGTCCGAGAAATGCGCGCGGCCGTCCGAGGTCGGAAACCGCCAGCCTTCGCACAGGTGACGCCCGCCCCACTGGAACGAGTCGCCGCCTGCCGCGAGACGCTCGATCCCGGCATACGCCGCCACGACCTCCGCGATCTCCGCCCGTATCTTCGCGGCGCTGCGAAGACCGAGGCCCGGCGCCGCCTCAGGCCGGGCCCGCCGACCCACCTCCGCGAAGATGTCCCACTCCGCGCGCGCTTCTCCCGGGCGCGGCCCGGGAATCTCGGGGCTGAGCACGACGCGGCGCTCGGTCGTCGTCTCGGTGCCGCCGCCCGGCTGCTCGTAGCGGGTCATCGCCGGCAGAAGGAGGACCTCGTCGCCCTCGATCAGCATCTGCGGAGAGACCAGGATGTCCTGATGCACGCGCAGTGACGTGCGCGCGAGAGCCGACCGCACGGAGTTGGGATCGGGAAGCGTCGCCAGAAAGTTGCCGCCGCTCGACCAGAGCACGTCCATCTCGCCGCGTCCCGCGGCCTCCACCATTTCGGCGGCGGTGAGACCAGGGCGTGCGGGAACGTCGAAGCCATAGCGCTCGCCCAGGACACGGGCGTTCTCGGGCGTCACGGGGAGACCCCCGGGGAAGGCCGTTGCGTAGGCGCCCATCTCGGCCCCGCCCTGCACGCCCGAGTGCCCGCGGATCGGCATGAGTCCCGCGCCGGGCCGGCCGACGTTGCCTCTCGCGAGGGCCAAATCGACGATCCCCTGGACGTTCTCGGTGCCGCACACGTGCTGGGTCACGCCCATCGACCACACGAACACCGCGGAGCGGGCTTCGCGGTAGGTCGTCGCGAAGGCCCGCAGCTCGACGGCCGTCGTTCCAGCGACGGCCGCGAGATCGTCGAGCGAGATCGCGGCGAGAACGCGGCGGAGCTCCGCGAACCCTTCGGTGTGATCGCGCACGAATCCCTCGTCGACTCCACCCTCGTCTATCAGGACTTTGAGCACGCCGCGCACGAACGCGAGGTCGCCCCCGGTGTGGATTTGATAGAAGGCGTCGGCCATCTTCGTGCCGAAGAGCGCGCTCTCGACGCTCGAAGGCACCCAGTAGCTCTCGAGCCCGGGTTCGCGGAATGGGTTCACCACGAGGACCTTGGTGCCTCGCTTCCGCGCGAGGTACAGGTATTTCATGAAAACCGGCTGCGCGTTCGCGACGTCGGCGCCGAACAGCACGACGAGGTCGCTCTCGATCACGTCGCGGTACGAGCAGGTCGTCGCCGCGACGCCGATCGCCTTGCGGAGCGCGCCCGTCGATGGCGCGTGACACACGCGCGCAGCGTTGTCGATGTTGTTCGTCCCGAGATAGCGCGCGACTTTCTGCGCGGCGTAGTAGGTCTCGTTCGTGAGTCCGCGGGCCGTCAGATAGATGCCGATCCGCTCCGGGGTCGTGGCGCGGATCCGCGCGGCGACGAGGTCGAGCGCCTCCTCCCAGCCGATCCGGCGGAACCCGGGCTCGCCGCGCCTGCGCAGCATCGGAAACGGAAGTCGCCCGAGCGCGCGAAGCGCAGCGGCCGAGCGCGGGAGCCGCCTGACGTGGGAGAGCCGGGCCGGGTCGAGCGCACGCGCCGTGTTCAGCTTCAGCAGGTCGAGCCGCGTCGTGCAGAGATGCACGCCCTCCATCGTCCAATCGCGAAAGCCGGCAACGCCGAGCGCGCAGCCGTCGCACACGCCTTTCGACAGGATCCGCCAGGCATAGGGAAGGTCGTGACGGTTGTCCCACACGGTTCGCAGGATCTCGAAGTAGTGATTCGGCTTGGTCCGGCCGATCCCGTAGGGCACGAGGCTGACCCACAGATGTGGCCGGAGCACATGCCCGAGTCTAGGTCGCGGAATGCGCCCCAAGTCGCGCACGTTGTGGATGCGATGGACGTCGAAGAGCTGCGACACGAGAAGGACCACTACTTCGGGCACGCGCACGACTCGCCGCTCACGGTGGACCAGCGCGCCCACTTCGAGGGTCTGCGCTACTTCCCCGACGACTCGTCGCTCCGATTCACGGTGACGGTCGATCCCGAGGGGGCAGGCGCGGTCGAAGAGGTCGAGATGAGCGATGGCTCGACCGAACATCTTCCTCGCGCGGGAAAGGTGCGCTTCGAGGTGGGCGGCGAGCGCGCCGGCCTTGCCGCGTTCTCGCAGGGCGACGGACTCTTCATCCCATTCCGCGACTCAACAAGCGGGAGCGAGACCTACGGTGCGGGCCGTTACGTCGAAGCGGAGCCGCTCGGAGACGGCCGCTTCGAGCTCGACTTCAATCGCGCCTACAACCCCTACTGCGCGTACAACGATGCGTGGCGCTGCCCTCTGCCGCCGCGCGAGAATTGGCTCACTGTGCCGATCCGCGCGGGCGAGCTGTCGTTCCACTAGGGAGGCTTGAGGATGAAAGAGGCCACGATGTCACCGAGAATGAAGAGGATCTTCGAGCGCGCCGCCGAAATCGGGCGGGAACACACCGGAGAGCCGTTCGTCGGCACCGAGAACGTGCTGCGCGCGCTGGTCGAAGACCAAGACGGAATCGCGGCCTCGGTCCTCCAAGAGCTGGGCGTCACCGAGCGGATCGCGGAGCGACTCGACGAGATCATGATGTCGACGAGCTATCGCACAACTTCGCGGACGGTGCACTTCACCCCACCCGACAAGTAACTGAGACGCTCGGCGTCTAGAGTTCGCGCGATGAGCGAGATGGTCACGCTGAGCACGGACTCACGCGGGATTTCGCACATCACCATCGGGCGGCCGGATCGCAAGAACGCGTTCGATGCGGCAGTCATCGCCGAGCTCACCGGCGCAATTCGGCGAGTCGATCGGGCCTCCCGGGCGGTGGTGCTGCAGAGCGAAGGCGACACATTCTCCGCCGGCGCGGACGTCGAGTGGATGCGCGGGATGGCTGAGTACTCGCTCGACGACAACGTCGCCGACTCGAAAGCGCTCGCGGCAATGTTCCGTGCGCTCTACGACCTGGAGATGCCTCTCGTGGCGCGCGTGCAGGGTGCGGCGATCGGCGGCGGCGCGGGCCTTGTCGCGGTTGCGGACATCGCCGTCGCTTCGACCGATGCCAGCTTCGCCTTCACGGAGACGCGTCTCGGCATCCTCCCCGCGGTGGTCTCGCCGTACGTGGTGCGGAAGATCGGAGCGGCGCGGGCCACCGCGCTGTTCGTGACCGGTTCACGCATCGACGCGAAGCGCGCACACGAGATCGGCCTCGTGGAAAGGCTCGTCGAGCCATCCGACCTCGACGCCGCGGTCGAGAGAGTGCTCGACGCGATCGTCTCGGGCGGTCCGAAGGCCGTCAACGCCGCGAAGCGACTCGTCCGTGAAGTCGAGGGGCGCCCCATCGACGAAGTGACGGAGCTCACGATCAAGCGGATCGCCGAGATCCGGGTCAGCCACGAGGGGCAGGAGGGTCTACGCGCATTTCTCGAACGGCGGGACCCGCGCTGGTGACGACGCTCCTCGTCGCGAACCGTGGTGAGATCGCGCGACGCATCTTCCGGACCGCCCGCAGGATGGGTCTGCGCACCGTGGCCGTCTACTCCGACGCAGACATACGACTCCCTTTCGTGCGCGAAGCCGACGCCGCGATCCGCATCGGCCCGGCGCCCGCCACCGAGTCGTACCTCGCGATCGACCGTGTCATTGCGGCAGCGCGAGAGGCGAAGGCCGACCTCGTGCATCCGGGGTACGGATTCCTTGCGGAGCGACCGGAATTCGCGAGCGCAGTGGATGCCGCGGGCATGCGGTTCGTGGGGCCTCCACCGAGCGTTCTTAAGAGCCTCGGCGACAAGGGGGAGGCGAAGACGATCGCGGAGCGCGTGAAGGTGCCGGTCGTGCCGGGATATCGCGGAGACGATCAGAGCGACGAGGCCTTCCTCCGGGCGGCGCGCTCGGTCCACTACCCCGTGATGATCAAGCCGGTCGCCGGTGGTGGCGGCATCGGGATGCAAACGGTGCGCGAGGAATCGCAGCTTCGCGACGCGCTTGCGCGAGCACGCCGCGTCGCGACCGCCGCTTTTGGCGACGAGCGAATCCTGCTAGAGCGGCTCGTCGAGCGGCCGCGTCACATCGAGGTGCAGGTGCTGGCCGACGAGCACGGCACCGTCATGACCGTCGGCGATCGCGACTGTTCGACGCAGCGGCGTCACCAGAAAATCGTGGAAGAGGCTCCGGCTTGGCGACCCGACGAAAAAGGTCGTAAACGCATGGCTGCCGCCGCGATCGCGATCGCGCGCGAGGTCGGCTATCGGAACGCCGGCACGGTGGAGTTCGTCGTGGACGATCGCGGCAAGTTCTATTTCCTCGAAGTGAACGCTCGCCTGCAGGTCGAGCACCCCGTCACCGAGATGGTCTACGGCGTTGACCTCGTCGAGCAGCAGCTGCGCATATCCATGGGCGAGCGCCTCGACCTCGATCCCAAGAGGCACGGTCGGCAGCATGCGGTCGAAGCCCGGATCTACGCGGAGGATCCCGCGGCCGGTTTTCTACCCTCCACCGGCCGACTCGTTCACGTGCGCTGGCCCGAACGTCCCGGCATCCGCGTCGATGCCGGCTATGAAGAAGGCGACGTGGTAACACGTCACTACGATCCGCTCCTCGCGAAGGTGATCGCGTTCGGGGGCGATCGGCGGATTGCGCTCGGCATGCTAGCGAACGCCCTCGATGAGACGGAGATCCTCGGCGTGCGGACGAACATGGGATTTCTACGGGCGCTCATTCGCAAGTTCAACGAGCAGGGAACGCGAATAGACACGGAGCTCGTCGAATCCGTCTTGCCCGAGCTTGTCCCGGAGTCGCCGCCCGCGCCGCGTGAGGCTTATGCCGTCGCCGCCGCGGCCGTCGCGTCTGGCGCACGCGATCGCTCCGATCCGTGGACCGGGACCGGCGCGTGGCGCATCGGCGAGGGCAGCGCGACGACGATCGTCCTGCGCGAAGGCACCCGCGAACAGGCCGTTCGTCTCCTCGGAAGTGGGCCCTACGTATACGCGGGCCGCCGCGTCGCGGCCCGCGACGAGGCGCACCGCTGGCTCGTCGACGGTTCCCATGCAACCGCCGCGGCGAGCGACGGCATGGTGTGGACGAGCGTCGGCGGAGCGACGTGGGAGCTCGAGACAGGACCCCGCGAGCGCGAGATCGAGGCGACGGCCGGTGCGGAAGTCGCGGCACCGATGCCTGGCCTGGTCATCGCCGCGCAAGCGGTCGCGGATCGACGCGTCCGGCGCGGCGATCTCCTGTTCGTGGTCGAGGCGATGAAGATGGAGCTTCGGGTCGAGGCGCCTGCGGATGGAAAGGTCACCCGCGTCCTGGCGAACGTCGGCCAACAGGTCGAACGAGGCCAGCGTCTCGCGGAATTCGAGGCGGAACCGGCCTGATCCGCATCGCGCGCGAGGACCGCGACGCCGCGCGCCGCGCGCTCACCGAGGGCTGGCCGGTCCTGGGCACCACCGTCGTCGTCGGGACGACCTTCGGCGTCGTCGCACGGCAATCCGGGCTCGACCCGCTGGTCGTGGCCGGAATGAGCCTGCTGGTTTTCGCCGGCGCGTCCCAGTTCGCGATGGTCCAGCTTTTCTCCGAGAAAGCTCCGACGGCGATCGTCATCGCGAGTGTTCTGTTCATCAACCTGCGACACCTGTTGATGGCCACGTCGCTGCGCGGACAGCTTCAGCGGTTGCCGGTCGCTGGACGGCTCGTCGCGGCGTTCTTCCTGACCGACGAGAGCTTCGCGATGGCGACCGGCCACTTCCGCCGCGGCGGTCGCGGCCTCGCGTACTACTTCACGTTCGCGGTCTCGCTCTACGTTTTGTGGAATCTCGCGACGCTTGCCGGGATCGCGATCGGCGGAGCGCTCGGCGACCCGCGCCGTTTCGGCATCGACTTCGCGATCACGGCGACATTCATCGGAATCGTCGTGCTCGCGATGCGGCGCCCTGCCGATACGATCATCGCGCTCGTCGCCGCTCTTATCGCGGGGTTGCTTGCGCTCGCGGGCGCATCGACGGTCGCTGTGATCACGGCCGGTGCGCTCGCTCCGCTCATCGCGGTGTTCGTCCGACGGTGATCTGGCTTGCGATCCTTGGATCGGCCATCGCGACGTATCTGGTTCGCTCGCTGCCGTTTGCGGTCAGCTTTCGCGGACACGTCCCGGACGGGACGTCTCGTTATCTCGAAGCGCTGCCGGTCGCGATCATCGCCGCCCTTGTCGGCCCTGCGGTCGTCGCCCCGGGCGGCACGCTGACACACGGTGCGGAGCCGCTCGCCGCGGGCCTCGTTATCGCCGTGGTCGCCTGGCGGCGGAGCCTGCTCGCAGGCGTGATCGCGGGCGTCGTCGCCGTCGCGCTACTCCGGATCCTCTGACGGGCATCTTCCTTGCGGCATTGACGCCGACGGGAGGTGCGGTCATGGCGGACTTGCCCCTGAAGGGCATGCGTGTAGCGATCCTCGCGACCGATGGAGTCGAGAAGGTGGAGCTCACCCTTCCACGGCTCTCGCTCGAGGAGGCCGGCGCGGATACCGTGCTCGTCGCGCCGAAGGCCCAGATCCAGAGCATGAATCGCGACGAGAAGGACGAGCCGTTTGTAGCGGACATGGCGCTCAAAGACGCGAATCCAGAAGAATTCGACGCGGTCATGCTTCCAGGAGGCGCACTGAACGCGGACAAGCTGCGCATGGAGACGGCGGCGCGGGACATCGTGCAGCAGATCGACGCGGCGGGTAAGCCGATCGCCGCCATCTGCCACGCTCCGTGGCTTCTCGTCTCAGCGAAGCTGGTGAAGGGGCGCCACCTAACGAGCTTCTACACCCTCCAGGACGACATCCGCTGCGCGGGCGGTCAGTGGGAGGATCAAGAGGTCATCGTCGACAAGAACTGGGTGACGAGCCGCAAGCCCGACGACATCCCGGCGTTCAATCGCGAGATGCGGACACTCTTCGCGAAGGAGGCAGCGCGCGCGAAGACACGCTGAACCCGGCGCCCCCTAGTCGATGCTGATCCCCCCGAGGTCGAGGGTTTGCGCGGGAAGCTGCGTGGTTCCGAGCAGCAGCTGAAGCCCTTGCGCGGTCACCGTGAGGGTGAAGGGCACGTCGCCGGCAGGCAGCGTCCCGTCGCCCAGATCGACCGTGGCCATCCCGCCGAAAGTGGCGCTTCCGTCGACGTTCACCCTCCCGCCCCGGACGTCTCCGACGACGACGATCTCCTGCTCCCCGCCGAGGGGCGAATGGGCGACGAGTGCGATGTCCAGGTTACCGACGGCGGTGCCGTCGCCCGCGAGGGTCACGCCGAAGCCGAACGTCGAGCCGCTGAGGCTGAGCCCGTTGTAGGTCGCTTCGTCCGCGAAGCTCGCCTCGCCCGCACCGCTCACGTCCGTCTCGCCGCCGGCGGACGCGTGCAGCGTCAGGAACGTAAGCGCGACCGCCAGGAAGATTGCCAAAGGGACAAGGCGAGTCTTCATGTAGCTATGCCTTCTTGTGCTGTTGGATGTTCCCATCGCGCAGCTTGCCTCCGCGTGAGTAGCCCGCCGGCGGATTGACCGTGATCCTGAAGGTGTCGTTGTTCTTTCCCGGCTCGCCGTTGTCCTCGGCGACGACCATGAACGTGCAGTCGGTCTCGTCCTTGTCCTTGCTCTTCCCGGTCGTCTCAGTGCAGTCCCCGCCGAAGTGCACGCGGTTCCCCTCGAAGTAGAAGGTCGTGATGGTCTTGCTCTTCACGTGCATGCCGGTGGTTTGGTCGAGATAGTTCAGCTCGCCCTTGATCGGGCCGCCTTCGTACTTGCGCTCGACGTTGAACCCAAAGGTCGCCGCACCGCCGGGCACGTCGATCCGGCCGCCGCCGGTCCACTTGCCGGCGGGCTCCGGCCGCGAATCGTCGTTCAGGATCGTGCCGGTCCCGCGGCCATCGGAGATCGTCGCCCCGCTCGCGTTGCTGAGGTCGACGAAGAACGTCTCATCTGGCTCGAAGGTCGTGTCTCCGCAGACGAGCACGGTGATGGTCTGGCTCGTCGCACCCGGCGCGAAGACGAGCGTGCCATGCGCGCTCTGGTAATCGACGGTGCCGCCGCAGCTCGTGCCACCGATGGCGGTGCCATCCGTCGTCGTGTAGTCGACGCTGACGGGCGTGCCGCTCGCGCCACTCAGCGTCACCGTGAACGTGAAGTTCGTCGTTCCGGCGTCACCCTCGTTCGCGGATACGTCGCCGATCGAGAGGGTCGGTGCCGCATCGTCGTTCAGGATGGTGCCAACGCCGTGCCCGTCCGCGATCGTGGCGCCGGTCGGCGTATCGAGGTCGACCGAGAACGTCTCGTTCGACTCGAACTTGGTGTCGCCGACGACGTTCACCGCGACCGGCTGGCTGGTGGCGCCCGGGGCGAACGTGACCGTGCCCGTCGCGGCCATGTAGTCGCCGTCGGCCACCGTCGCGGTGCCGTCGGCGGTCGCGTAGTGGACCGTCACGGCCGTCGAGCTCGCGTTCGACAGCGAGACGGTGAACGTGAACGGCGTCGGCCCGGCGTCCCCCTCATTCGCTGAGACGTCGCTTATCGAGATGGTCGGCGTGGCGTCGTCGTTCTGGATCGTTCCGGCACCGTGTCCGTCACCGATCGTCGCCCCCGAGGGAGAGTCGAGGTCGACCGAGAACGTCTCGTCGGGTTCGAAGGTGGTGTCGCCGCAGACCGCGACGCTGAGCTGCTTGCTCGTCTCGCCCGGCGCGAAGGTGACGGTCCCGGTCGCGCTCACGTAGTCGGTGCCCGCGGCGCAGGCCGCGCCACCCGTTGCCGTGCCGTCGGTGGTGGCGTAATGCACGGTCACCGGCTGCGAGCTCGCATCGGAGAGGGAGACCGTGAAGTCGAAGCTCGTCGTCCCGATGTTGCCCTCGGGCTTGGTCACGTCATTGATCGAGACAGTCGGCTGGGTGTCGTCGTTCTCGATCGTGCCCAGGCCATGCGCGTCGGCGATCGTCGCGTTCGTCGGATTCGAGAGGTCGACGTTGAACGTCTCGTCGGGCTCGAACTTGGTGTCGCCGTTCACCGTGACGGTGACGCTCTGGCTCGTCGTCCCCGGCGCGAAGGTCACGGTCCCTGCCGCCGACACGTAGTCGGCGTCGGCGACGGTCGCGCTGCCGTCACGGGTCGCGTAGTCGACGGTGATCGTGAGCGAGCTCGGGTTCGAAAGCGAGACGGTGAACGTGAAGGTCGTCGAGCCGGCGTTGCCTTCCGCATGGCTCTGATCGTTGATCGAGATCGTGGGCTGCGCATCGTCGTTCAGAATCGTGCCCACGCCGGTCCCGTCGGCGATCGTGGCGTTCACCGGGGTGTCGAGCTCGACCGAGAACCTTTCATCGGTCTCGAACTTGGTATCGCCAACAACCTCAACGCTTATGGTCTGGCTCGTCTGTCCCGGAAGGAACGTGACCACGCCGGTCGCGGCCGCATAGTCGGCGTCGGCCACCGTCGCGCTGCCGTCCGCGGTCGCGTAGTGCACCGAGACCGTCTGCGCGGTCACGTTCGAGAGGCTCACCGTGAAGGTGAAGGTGGTCGGTCCGGCGTTCCCCTCATTCGCCGCGAAGTCGCCGATAGAGATGGTCGGCGGGGCGTCGTCGTTCACGATCGTTCCCACCCCGGTCCCGTCGGCGATCGTGGCGCCAGTCGCGCTCGAGAGCTCAACGGTGAAGGTCTCGTCGGTCTCGAAGGTCGTGTCGCCGTTCACCACGACGGTGACGGTCTGGCTCGTGGTACCCGGGGCAAACGTGACGGTGCCCGAGGCCGCCATGTAATCGTTGTCGGCCACCGTCGCGCTGCCGTCCGCGGTCGCGTAATTCACCGTGACGATCTGCGAGCTCGGGTTCGAGAGGGTCACCGAGAAGGTGAACGGCGTCGGACCGACATCGCCCTCGTTCGCGCTGAAGTCATTGATCGAGATGGTCGGCTGTGCGTCGTCGTTCACGATCGTGCCGATCCCGTGACCATCGGCGATCGTCGCGCCCAGGGGCGTGTCGAGATCCACGAAGAAGGTCTCATCAGGCTCGAACGTAAGGTCCCCAACGACGTTCACCGTGATCGTCTGGCTCGTCGTCCCCGGAGCGAAGGTCACGAGACCGGTCGCGGCGCCGTAGTCGGGCTCCGCGACGCTCGCCGTACCGTCCGCCGTCGCGTAGTGGACCGTGACCGGCTGCGAGGTCGCGTTTGAGAGCGAGACGGTGAACACGAAGGGCGTCGGTCCCGAATTCCCTTCGAGGTGGCTCACGTCGTCGATCGAGATCGTCGGCTCGGTGTCGTCGTTCTGGATCGTGCCGACCGCGTGGCCGTCGGCGATCGTCGCGTGGACCGGCGTGTCCAGATCGACGGTAAAGGTCTCGTCGGGTTCGAATTTGGTGTCGCCGTTGACGACGACGTGCACGGTCTGGCTGGTGATGCCAGGGGCGAACGTCACCGTCCCGGTCGCGGCCAGGTAATCACCGTCGGCGACGGTCGCGGTGCCGTCGCTGGTGGCGTAGTGCACGGTCACGACCTCGGAGGTCGCGTTCGACAGCGAGACCTCGAAATCGAAGCTCGTCGGTCCGAGATTACCCTCGGCGTGCGAGAAGTCTCCGATCGAGATCGTTGGCACGGTGTCATCGTTCTGGATCGTGCCGACGCCCTGGCCGTCCGAGATCATCGCATTGGTAGCGCCGCTCAGGATCACGGTGAAGGTCTCGTCCGGCTCGTACTTCGTGTCGCCGTTCACGTTGACCGTCACGGTCTTGCTCGTCTCGCCGGGTGCGAAGACGATCGGGCCGCCGACGGGCAGGTAGTCGGCGTCCGCGACGGTCGCGGTGTCGTCACTGGTCACGTAGTTGACGGTCACGGTCGCCGAGCTCGCATTCGAGAGAGTGACCGTGAACGTGTATGGGGTCAGGCCGGCGTTGCCCTCGAGATGCGTGACGTCGTCGATCGCGAGGCTCGGCTCGGCGTCATCGTTCTGGATCGTTCCGACGCCCTGGCCATCGGCGATCGTCGCGTTGACCGCGCCGCTCAGAAGCACGCTGAAGGTCTCGTCGGTCTCGAACTTCGTGTCGCCGTTCACGTTGACGGTCACGGTCTTGGTCGTGTCGCCCGGCGCGAAGACGAGGGGGCCGGCGTTCGCGACGTAGTCCCCGTCGGCGACGGTGGCGGTGTCGTCCGATGTCGCGAAGTTCACCGTCACCGGTTGGCTGCTCGGGCTCGACAGAGTGACGGTGAAGACGAACGGCGTGACGCCGGAGCTGCCCTCGAAGTGGCTCACGTCGTCGATCGAGAGCGACGGTGGGCTGTCGTCGTTTTGGATCGTGCCAACACCGTGGCCATCCGCAATCGTCGCGTTCGTTGGGGCCGAGAGGTCAACGAAGAATGTCTCGTTCGGTTCGAATTTGGTATCGCCGACGACGTTCACCGTGATCGGCTGGGTCGTCTGCCCCGGCGCGAACGTGAGCACGCCTGCCGTCGACACGTAGTCGAGGTCCGCGACGGTGGCGGTGCTGTCGGCCGTCGCGTAGGCCACGGTGATCGTCTGCGAGCTGGCGCTCGAGAGCGTCACGGCGAAGGTGAATGCGGTCGTTCCAGTGTCGCCCTCGGCGTGGCTGACGTCGTTGATCGAGATCGTCGGCTGCACGACGACCTGGAACGCCTTCAGCGTGACGAAGTGCGTCGTATCGAACTGGACCTTGAGCTTCCACTGTCCCTGATCGACGCTCGTCGTCGAGTCGCAGGTGGCGCCCGCGGCGTCGTAGTTCGTCTTCGTGTTCCACGCGGCACCGGTCGTCGGTGGGTACCGGAGGAAGCTGCCGGCAACGTCCGGGAGGCGACCGGTTGCCTCGCTATCCGGCCGGTCATTTCCCGCCGTGTTCGTGCACGTTGCCGGACTCAGCGGCGGGATCCAGGTCACGTCGTAGTTGTTCTTGTTCTGGAAGACACCGTTCACGACGACGAACGCGGCCGCCCCCGGCGCGTACTGCGTCGTTTCGGTGGCGAGAGTCCCGTCGGCGTAGGCGGTCGCCTTCGCGACCTGGAAGGTCTTCGAGTCCACGTTGTTGGCCGTCGGCGTTCCGGAGCAGGTCGTGTTCGAGGCCGCGTACTGGCGGAGGGTGAACGTCCAGTCGGTGGCGTTCGAGAGGGGGTCGGACGCCAGGACGGTGTAGCTGTTGTTCGTTCCGTCGATCGCACCCGTCGCGGTGAGCGTGCATGTGAATGAACCGTGTGAGCCGCCTACGGGGTCGGTGACCGCGATCTGGTAGCGGGTTCCGGCCGCGACCGTTCCCTCCGGAACGATGGTGTCGCCCGCCGTGTAGATGTAGTTCTCCGGTCCCGCGGCGGTGCCGAGATGCAGTCGCATCAAGTTCGCCGCGCCGATCGTGTACACGGGGGTCGGCCCTGGTGTGGGCGTTGCGGTCGGTGCGGGCGTCGGCGGAGGCGCGACGGGCGCGCCGAGAGCCTTCGCCACGTTGATTCGTCCGAACGATTGACCCGCGACGGGATCGACCGCGCCGCGGATCTGCGCCGATGCGGCACCGGCCGTCTTGCCGCTCGCGACGAGCAAGGCGGCGAGGCCGGCGGTCTCGGCCGCGGCCATCGAGGTGCCGCTCCGTGTGCCGTATGCCGCGCCCGGCAGCGTCGCGTAGATGTCGAGACCCGGCGCCGCGACGACCGCGCTGCCTGTGTTGCTGGTCGGCAGGAGCGCGTCGCTACGGTCCGTCGCGGCCACGCCGATGACGTTCGCGAGGCCCGCCGGATAGCTCGGCGCGGTCGATCCTTTGTTGCCGGTCGCGGCGACCAGGACCGCGCCTTTGCCCGCCGCGTAGTTCACGGCGTCCTGCATCGCCGCCGAGAAGCTCGGGCTGCTGAAGCCCATGAGGATCACGCTCGCGCCGTTGTCGGCGGCCCAGAGCACGCCCGCCACGACGTCACTGTCCCAACCGGTCCCATCTGCGCGCAGCACCTGGACCGGCGTGACGCTGACGCCCGCGTAGGCGACGCCGGCCATACCGATCAGGTTGTTCACGTTCGCCGCCGCGATGCCCGCGAGCGCGGTGCCGTGCCCATTGGGATCCACGCCGGCGACGCCGCCGACGAAGCTCTTTCCGGTGGACACGCGTGCGACCAGATCCGGATGCGTCGCGTCGACACCCGTGTCGAGGACGGCGATCTTTGCCGAGCCGAGGATGGGCACGACGCCGTAGGCCTTATCCCAGCCGATCTTCGGGAGGGCCCACTGCTGCGCGTAACCCGGGTCGTTCGGAGCGCCGGCCTGCTCCAGCTTGATCGCCGGCGCCACGCGCTCGACTCCGGGGTGGTGCGCGTACGCCGCGGTCACCGCCTCGATGGCCTGGCCGGGGAGGCTCACCACGCGGGTCCGAAGCTGCGGCAGATCGCGCATGACATCGCCGCCGAGCGCACCGATCGCGGCGTCAATGTCCGCGTCGGTGAGAGTCTCCTTGAACTTCACGATGAGCTGGGCATCGGCGGCGGGCGCTTCGAGCGGGCTTCCGGCGGAGACAGGAGTCGCGACGGCGGTCGGAGCCATGGCCGCGACAGCCAGCGACCGCGGGCCAGCACCGAGAGTCGAAAGGGTCGCGACAAGCGAGAAGACGACCGTCCAGACCGCGATCGCGCCGAGCGGGCGTCGTATGCGCCCGCTCGGGCGTCGCGCGATGGCGAGCGTTTCCTGCCGCACGCGTCTCACCCCGAAAGCCGAGGGTAGGCACCGTAGATTGAGGGACGTACAAGCGAGCCATGAAAAACGCATTAAGGCGCCTCGTGGGCCTCTGACGCCTCAACGGGAAAGCCGCGCCGGCTAGGACCAGCGGCCGCGGCGCACGACGTCCTCCGCCGGTCTGTGCCCCCGCTTCAGCGACGGCGACGGACGATCCTTCGGCTTGGGATAGCCCACCGCCACCACGCCCACCGCCGTGTACTCGTCCGGAATGTTGAAGGTCGCCCGGAGCGTCGCCTGATCGAAGACACCGAAGAAGACCGCGCCGAGTCCCGCGTCAACGGCGGTGAGCAGCGCGAGCAAAGCGGCCATCCCGGTATCGATGTCCCAGTAGGGCACGGGCCAGCGTTTCTCGTCCATGTCCGTCCAGCCCTTGTCGGGTTCGGCATACCTCGCGAGGTACTGCTTCTTGTTGCTGAGACACACGATGAGCAGCGGCGCGTTGAAGAGATCTGGCCAACCCCACTCCGCTCGACGGTCCTGCGGCCAGTTCGCGTCCCAGTAGCGGGCTGTGTCCTCTTTTCCTTCCAGGACGAGAAAGCCCCAGCCCTGGCTGAATCCGGCCGAGGGCGCCTTCTGAAGATTCGCCACGATCCGCTCGACGATCTCGGGCGGAATCGGACGGTCCTCGAAGCTTCGGACCATCTTCCGCTTGCGGACGACGTCCTGAAATTCCATCAGGGTCGCCGGTAGATCCCGCGCTCGCGCCGGAGAAGCCCGGCATCGACGAGATACCGGCGCAGCGTGGCGTGATCGGCGTGCACGCCCTGCAGGATGCGGTTGACCTCATCCTCGCTGTACTCGCGCCCTGATTCGAACTTGCCCGCGACATGCACCAGGACCGACCGCCTCCGGTCGCGCCCGGCCGGGATGGTCTCGAGGCGTCCGTTGCGAAAGAACGCGGCGAGCTCCGGCGGTCCGTCGAACGTCGCGCGCCGCACGTCGTTGCCTTTCGGTCGCTGCATCCGTGCGACGATACGGGACGTGCCGCTTGTGAGACCCGAGCGCATCAGCATCGTGGAGGTCGCGCCGCGTGACGGCCTTCAAGCGGAGGACCGCACGCTGTCGACGGACGTGAAGCTCGAATTGCTGGACCGGCTCGCCGGCGCGGGCCACAGGGCGATCGAGGCAACGAGCTTCGTCAGCCCGAAGGCCGTTCCGCAGCTCGCCGACGCCGAGGACCTGATGAACCGGCTCACGCCGCGGGCTGGCGTCCGCTACATGGCTCTCGTCCCGAACGCGACCGGGCTGGAGCGCGCCCTCACCTGCGGAGTGCGCGAGATCGCGGTCTTCGCGTCCGCGAGCGAGAGCTACTCGCGCAAGAACCTGAACCGTTCGCGCGACGAGGCGATCACAGCGTACGGACCCGTCATCGAACGTGCGAAGGGCGCGGGTCTCGTCGTGCGGGGATATCTCTCGATGGTCATCGCCGATCCGTGGGACGGCCCAACTCCCGCCGCTTCCGTGGCCGACCTGAGCCGTCGGCTCCTCGACTTCGGCTGCGATGAGATCTCACTCGGCGACACCGTCGGCGTCGGAACTCCGGGCGAGGTGAGCGTGCTTCTCGGAGCGCTGCGCCGCGCCAACGTACCGCTCGCCAAGGTCGCTTTTCATTTCCACGACACCTACGGTCAGGCTCTGGCGAACGTGCTGGCCGCGATGACCGAAGGCATCACGACATTCGACGCGAGCCTCGGCGGGATAGGCGGTTCGCCTTTCGCAAAGATGGCCGGCGGCAACCTCGCGACCGAAGATCTCGTCTGGATGTGCAAAGGCATGGGTATCGAGACCGGCCTCGAGCTCGGCAAGCTCGTCGCGACCGCTCAGTGGCTAGGCGAAAAGCTGGGGCGCGACCTGCCTTCACACGTGTCCAAAGCCATGAGAGCAAGCCCGGCGAGCTAGATCGGGGTCGGCTAAGCGACGCGCGTGCCTCCCTGGAACACCGCCCACACCCGCCAGAGGGCACGCGCATCGGAGAGCGGATCGCCGTGGACGAGGACGAGGTCCGCGGGCATGCCTTTCTCGATGCGCCCGGCGTGATCGTCACCGAGCAGCTCGCCGCCGGCGCGCGTCGCCGCGATCAGTGCCTCGCGCGGGGTCGACCCTGCGGCGACGAGCAGCTCGACCTCCCAGGCGAGTTGGCCCGCGCGAACGGAGCCTCCGCCGAAGTCCGAACCGGTGGCGATGCGGACACCCGCCCGCCTCGCGGCAGCAACCGCGGCATAGGCGCCCTCCTTGCGATTCGCGATGCGCCGGCGGCCCTCTTCCGTCGTGAAGCGCTCGATGGCGGTCGTTCTCGCAAATGTCTCCCATGACGCGAAGACGGAAAGGGTGGAGGTGAGGGTCACGTTGTTCTTCTTCATCGTTCGGGCGATGTCGTCGTCGAGCTCCATGCCGTGCTCGATCGAGTCGACGCCCGCCAGAGCCGCGACACGCGCGCCATCGAGATAGCCCGAGTGGCACGCGACCTTCGCGCCGCGAGCATGAACCGCATCGGTCGCCGCCTTCAGGGCCGCGACGCCGAACGGCGACTCCTTTGCGCCGCCGGGCGCGTCCATGTAGATCTTCACGAGGTCGGTGCCAAGGTCGAGCTGCGCGAGCGCGGCGTCCTTCAACCCATCGTCATTCGTGGTGACCCACATGTCGGGGTAGCCGGTCTTCCCGATCCACGTTCCGGCGACGCGGATGTATGGGTTCCCCTTCCTGCCGTTGAGCTCGTCGCGGACGTCGAGCGAGATCGGACGGCCGTCGGCCATCGGAGCGCCGACGTCGCGCGCCCATAACACGCCGGCCTGGACGAGACGCTTGGCATTCTCGCGTGCGACCTGGCGCAGCACCGACGGCGGATCGTCGCCACGAGCGATCCAGTGGCTGCCACCCTGCATGGTGAGATGGCTGTGGCAATCGACCAGGCCCGGCACGATCACCGCCCCGCCGGCATCGATCAGAGCGGCACCCGCCTGGTCGATCTCGTCGTTCGCGCCGATCGCCTCGATCCGACCGTCGGCTATGGCGAGGCTGACGCCGAGCCGCAGCGAATCGGACGAGCCGTCCGCGAGGGCGGCATCGTGCAGGATCGTCCGGGTCATATCCGTCTAGATCGCGGCGGCCCTCCGCAGCTCCGTCCTGGCCTCACGCTTCTTCTCGCGCACCGCCGTCACCGCCGGCACACCCGATCCGCGGACGAGTTTGTCGAAGGCTGGCACGTCGGTCTTCGCGATCGCGCGCCACTTCACGAGCTGCGTCTCGGCTCTCTTGCTGAGATCGTCGAAGACGTCGTACATCGCCTTCGTGGGCGCGAAGTCGGCGCTGCCGACGGACATCGCGAGACCGCCGATCTTGAGATTCAGCTTCGCCGGGTAGTTGAGCGTGTCCTGGCGGCTCTTCGCCTTCACCTGGATGAGCTCCTCCTCGACCCCGGCGAGCTTCGTCTTCAGTGAGCTCGCGCCTCGGCGCACACGAGCGCCGGCGCTTCCCTCCGCCCGCTTCTCCCAGCCTTCGATCTGGGTTCGCAGCGCGCGGATGCCGTTGATGGCCTCGTGCACCTCGGTGAGCTTGTCGCGGATCCGCATGCGCAACGCGAACTGCGCGTCGAGGTCCGCCTGGGTCGCCGAGACGCGCGGGTCCTTGCGGATCTCAAACGCGGCCTCGTGACGCTCGCCACCAACCTCGAGACGAACGCGGTACTGGCCGGGCGAAGAGATCGGGCCCGCGAGCGTCGCCTCCGCCGACTCCCACGTCGGGTCGTCCTCGACACGAGCGGCGTCGGTGTGGCGCATGTTCCACGCGAAGCGGTTGAGCCCGGCCTCTTTCGGGACCTTCGGCTCCTTCGCCTTCTTCAGCTCTTCGCTGCGGCGCTGCTCCGGCGTGAGCGCCTTCTCTTCCTTCTCTGTGGGCTCCGGCGGTGCGCTCTTGAATTGGCGAATCTGCTTGCCCTTGGCGTCCATGAACGTGAGTGTCGCGTCGCTCTCGGGCTTGTCGCGCAGCCAGTACGAGACGAGGACGCCGTCCGGCGGATTCTGCCCGGAGTCGATGTTGACCTGCGCCTTCTCGCCGGTCGGCTTCTCGACCTGGCGGTACGTCACGATCGTCGCCCCGGTCATCCGGTAGTTCTTTCCCGACTTCGCGGGCTGCGGGAAGCCCATGTCGGTGCGGAAACGGACGGTGGGCCGCGGCGTGAAGAGACGGGCCTTTCCCTTTATCGGCTCGGCCGCGAGCTGGCGGATGGGCTCGAGATCGTCGAGCACCCAGAAAGACCGCCCGTGTGTCGCGAGGACGAGGTCGGAGTCTTTCACGACCAGGTCGTGGATCGGCACGACCGGAAGATTGCCCCCGAGACGGTTCCACCGCGCGCCGTCGTCGAACGAGACATAGACGCCGGTCTCCGTGCCGGCGTAGAGCAGTCCCTTGCGCGTCGGGTCTTCGCGGATGACGCGAGTGAAGTCTTCCGCCGGTATGCCGTTCGTGATCTTCGTCCACGTCCGTCCGTAGTTCGTCGTCTTCCAGAGGTACGGCTTGAAGTCGTCGTGCTTGTAGCGCGTCGTCGCAACATACGCCGTGCCCGCGTCGTGAGGCGACGGCTCGATGATCGAGACCAGCGAGAAGGGCCGGATCGCCGCGGGCGTCACGTTCTTCCACGTCTTGCCGTCGTCGCGAGAGACGTGCAGCAGGCCGTCGTCGCTTCCCGCCCAGAGCACGCCGCGCTCGACCGGCGATTCGGCGAACGCGAAGATCGTGCAGTAATACTCGGCGCCGGTGTTGTCTTTGGTGATCGGTCCAGCCCTCGCCCGCGCTCGTCTCCGGCCAGACCATGATGTTCCGGGCCTGCCCGGTGCGACGGTCGTAACGCGTGAGGAAGCCCTGATAGTTGCCGGCGAACACCACGTTCGGATCGTCCGCGCGGACCGCGATGTATCCGGCCTCTCCCCCACCGATGGCGAAGCTGTCGGCCGCGGTGATGCCCGCGATAGCCGAACGACTCGGCACGGTCATCGTGGTGTTGTCCTGCTGCGCGCCGTAAATGCGGTACGGCGTCTGGGTGTCGGTGATCACGTGGTAAAACTCGGCCGTCGGCTGGTTGTATACGGACGACCAGCTCTCGCCGCCGTTCAGCGTGACCACGGCGCCGCCGTCGTTGCCGTTGATGATGCGATTCGGATCCTTCGGGTCGATCCAGAGGTCGTGGTGGTCGCCGTGCGGGATCGAGAGCTCCTGGAAGGTTTTCCCGCCGTCGTTCGAGAGCCACGCCGATACGTTCAAGACCCAGACGGTCTCGGGGTCCGTCGGGTGCGCGTAGATGTGGTGGTAGTACCAGGCGCGCTGCCGAAGGTTGCGATCCTCGCTCCCACGCTCCCAGGTCTCGCCGAAGTTGTCCGAGCGGAAGATCCCGCCATCCTCCGCCTCGACGATCGCGTAGACGCGGCCGGACCTTGCGGCCGACGCGGACACGCCGATTTTGCCGAGGAGCTTCGCGGGTAGACCCTTGTTGCGGCTGATCTCGGTCCACGTGTCCCCGCCGTCATTCGACCGGAAGAGACCTGACCCCTCACCACCCGAGACGAGCTCCCACGGGCGGCGGATCGCCTCCCAGAACGACGCATAGATGATCCGCGGATTGTTCGGGTCGATCGAAAGGTCCGACGCACCGGCCCTGTCGCTCCGATACAGGACCTTCTTCCAGGTCTTGCCACCGTCGCGCGTGCGGAACACGCCGCGCTCGGTGTTCGGACCGTGCGCGTGGCCGAGCGCCGCGACGTACGCCGTGTCGGGGTCCTCAGGGTGGACGCGGACCTTGGCGATGTTCCGCGTGTCCTCGAGACCGAGGTGCGTCCACGTCTGTCCGGCATCGGTCGACCGGTAGACCCCGTCGCCGTGCGAGACGTTGCCGCGGATGCAGCTCTCGCCCATACCGGCGTAGATCACGTTCGGATCGGCCTGGGCGACCGCAATACCGCCGACCGACGCACGCTTGAAGAACCTATCGCTCGTGTTCTCCCAGTACTGGCCGCCGTCCATCGTCTTCCACACGCCGCCGCCGGTCGAGCCGAAGTAAAAGGTGTTCCGATCCCGCGGATCGCCCGCCACGGCGGCGACCCGTCCGCCGCGATAAGGGCCGGCGCTCCGCCACTCGAGCCGGTCGAAGAAGTTAGGGGTTTCTCGCGGAGCCGCGCTCGCGCGGCGCGCGGCCGTAGAGGAACGACGTTTCGCTGGCATGGACTGCCTCCCCGGTGTGCGTCTGTTGCAATCGAAAATCTAGTCCTTCTCGCTAGGCTCTGCCCCGCATGACTCTGCCACCGGTCATCCGCGACGCGATCCGACTTCTCTTCCTCGCGATCCTCGAGCACCAGTACCTCGTTCTCTTCGGCGTGGTCGCGATCGAGGAGGCCGGTATCCCGCTGCCCGCGCCAACCGATGTGGTCATCGCCTTCTACGGCTACCGCGCGCGCGGTCACTTCGTGGACCTCGCGCAGGTCGTGCTCATCTGCGCGCTCGCGTCCACGGCCGGGACGCTTGTCCCGTACTTCCTCGCCCGGCGTTTCGGCTCGCCGGTCGCGCACCGTCTCGCGACGTGGGTTGACGTCGATCCGGCCCAGGTCGACCGCTGGACCGAACGGATCCATCGCCGCGGCTTCATCGCCGTGGTCGTTGGCCGTCTCATTCCGGGCGCGCGCGTCGTGATGTCCCTGGTCGCCGGGACGGCGAAGGTACCGCTCTATCAGTTCTCCCCTGCGGTCTTCATCGCCGCGTCGGTGTACTGGACGTTCTGGGTCACGATCGGCGCGGCGCTCGGGCCGATGTTTCGTCGCTTCGCCGGCCCCTACATCACGTACATCCTGATCGCGCTGCCCCTCGTGGTCATCACCTTCTTCGTGTATCGCCACCTGCGAGCACGTAGGAAATGGGCGGCGGCACGGCGTACCTGACGGTCGCGCTCGGCATCCTCGCGGCGGCGCTGCTCTGGTTCGGGCTCTGGCCGCTGGCGGCGATCGCGCTCGTGTTCCTCGTCGGTGGACGGCGCGAGCCGGCGACGCTCGCGGCCGACGCCATCGTGTTTGTGGGTCTCGCCGGTCACGCCGATCCGCTCTGGGTGGCGTTGCTCGTGGTCGCGAGCCTGGCCGCGCGCGAGCATGATCCGCGAACGATCCTGATCCTCTTCTTCGCGTCGATCGCGGCCACGTTCGTCTACGTCGACTGGACGATCCTCACGGGACTGCTCGCGGTCATCGCGATGGTCCGCGCCGCCTTTGCGGTGCGGCGGGTGGTCAGGCCGGCCCAGACGATCTGACGCCGTTTTTCACGTGGATCAATCCGCGGACACCGTGTAGCCATGTCGTTCAAGCTCCTGCTTCAGCTCGTGGAATCGGAATGTCCAGAACACCACGAAGGATGGGCGTCGCGGAATCGAATGTTCGATCCGCAAGCCGGTCGACAAGAATCCGTGGTACCTGCCGAGGCTGCGTATCGAGCTTTTCGGAAGGATCCACCTAAATCCAACTACGGAGAGAGTCATCTGTGTCTCCGCGACGGTGAGCTTGGCCAAGGGCCAGGTGGCATTGACCGACAACGCGTAGGACCTCCCGATCCGCGCTCCGCCGGTTTGCGAAAACGCCACGGCTACCAGCGGTGGTATGCGGGATGACCCGGCTTCACCGCGACGAACGTCCCGCGGGCGGTGGCGCAGACCTTGCCGCCCGCGCGAAGCTCCGCATGTACGACCGCGCGGTCGTCGCTGAGCTCGATCGGACGAGCGGCCAGCTCGATCGCGCCGCTCGTCGGCGTCGGTCGGAGAAGCTTCACCGCGTACTCGGCCGTCACCGTGCACGGCGGCGTCTCGGCGTTCGCGCGCCGCATGAGGTGGTACGCGGCGGTCCAGTTCGAGTGGCAATCGAGCAGGGTTCCCGCGATTCCCCCGGAGAGCGCTCCGTCGAAGGCTTCGTGGAACTTCTCCGCGTGCCAGGTCGCGACAACCTCGTCGCCGCTGACACGACTCTTGATGCGCAGCCCTCTGTCGTTCTTGGGACCGCACCCAAAGCACGTGCCGTTCGGCGAGTAACTGTCCTGCAGGGCCGCCTCCGTCACGCCACGAGGCTAATCGGCACAATCGGGGCGTGCCCGGGACGTGGTGGCGCGAGGGCGTCTTCTACCAGATCTATCCCCGCTCCTTTCAGGACTCGAACGGGGACGGCGTCGGGGATCTCCCCGGCATCACGGCGCGCCTCGATCATCTGAACGACGGCACGCCGCGGTCGCTCGGCATCGACGCGATCTGGCTCTCTCCTTTCTATCGCTCGCCCATGGCCGATTTCGGTTACGACGTCTCGGACTACCGCGACGTGGATCCCACCTTCGGAAATCTCGCCGACTTCGACCGGCTGCTCTCGGAAGCCCACCGCCGGAATATCCGAGTCATCGTCGACATCGTGCCGGGTCACACCTCAGACCAGCATCCGTGGTTCAAGGCCGCCCGGTCGTCGCGCACCGATCCGAAGCGCGACTACTACATCTGGGCCGACGCGCGCCGCGGCGGCCCGCCGAACAACTGGCGCGCCGTATTCCGTCGGGTCGGCCCCGCGTGGACGCGGGACGAGCGAACCGGCCAGTACTACCTGCACCACTTCCTGCCCGAGCAGCCCGACCTCAACTGGCGCAACAGCGCGGTGCGCAAGGAGATCGACGACGTGATGCGCTTCTGGCTCGACCGCGGCGTCGATGGGTTCCGCGTCGACGTCGCATCCGGGCTGATCAGGGACGAGGGCCTGCGCGACAACCCGCGCTTCCAGCTCCGTGGCTGGCCGCCGCGGCGCAACTGGGATCTCGACGAGGTGCACGAGATACACCGCGGCTGGCGGAAGGTGCTCGACTCGTACGACGGTGACCGCATGGCCGTCGGCGAGATCGGCGTGCGGAATCTGCGGCGGCACGTGCGCTACTACGGCGAGGACGACGAGCTGCAGCTCTCGTTCAACTTCCATTTCCTCGAGCAGCCGTGGATCGCGGAGCGCTTCCGGGCGGTGGTCGAGGAATGGGAGCGGCTTCTACCCGCGCACGCGTGGCCCGACTACACGCTCTCGAACCACGATCGCTCGCGCGCCGCGTCGCGCTACGGTGCGGAACGCGCCGGCGTCGCCGCGATGATGCTCCTGACCCTTCGCGGAACACCGTTCATCTACTACGGCGAGGAGATCGGGATGACCGACGTTCCGATCCCGCCGGCGCGGGTCGTCGACGTCGACGGCCGCGATCCCGAGCGCACGCCCATGCAGTGGGAGGCGTCACCCAAAGCAGGGTTCACGACCGGCGATCCGTGGCTGCCGGTCGGCGACGCCGCACGGACCAACGTCGCCGTGCAACGCGACGACCCGGCGTCGCTCTTTTCTCTGTACCGGCGCCTCAACTGGCTGCGCAAGTCATCGCCGGCGCTACGCCGCGGCTCGTACCGCAGCGTACCGGCGCCGCGAGGAGTCTTCGCGTATGTCCGCGAGGCCGACGGCGAACGGATGCTGGTCGCGCTCAACTTCACCAGGTCGACCCAGCTCGCCGCGCTCGGAAGCGGCGGCGGGAAGATCGTGGTCTCCACCGATCACGCTCGCGATGGCGAGACGCTCGATCTGGCCCGGGTCGAGCTCAGACCGGACGAGGGAGTCGTCGCCGCACCAGAGTGAAGCGCAACGCGCCGGCCGCGAGCAGAGCCACGATCGCGAGCAAGAGCGCCGACCACGCCGGAACCTCAGGCGGCGGCGGTTGCCCGACCAGGACGACGGTCGCTTCCCGTGAAAGAAGCCTGACGCGGAGGACGCCGCCATCGACCGAGACGCGGGATCCCGGGCCCAGCGTTTGTCGTATGGTCGCGCCGGCCATGCCGAATCTCGCGAGCGGTACGTCGACGGTGCGAGCCTCGTCACCGTTGACCAGGACAACGGCGGAATCGCCGGATGGCGCGGTCCTCGCGTATACGACGGCCGACCGTTCAGTCAGGATCTCGGTGAAGCTCCCGCGCTGAAGTGACGGCGTGGTCTGGCGAAGGTGCGCGAGGCGTATGAGCAGGCCGCGCACGTCCTCGTTGCCGCCGGTCCAAGGCATCGCACGCCGATCGTCTGGGTCGGATCCCCCCGGGAGCGCAACCTCGGTGCCGTAATAAAGGACGGGCGTGCCCGGCATCGTGAAGAGGTAGACGATCGCCTCCTCCAGGCGCGCGATCGTCGCGGGATCCGGCGTTTCGCGTCCGACGAAGCGCGCGACGTCGTGGTTGTCGATGAAGATGGCGCGCGCCTCCTCGCGACCCGTGCCGAGGTCGGCCGCGAGCGATGGCGACGTCGCGAGCTGGCCGAGGTTTCCGCGCGGGTCGAGACCAATGCGGACGCTGTCGTAGGTCTGAAAGTCCGTCACCGCGTCGAGCCCGGCCTCAAGAAAGCCCGATTGATAGCGATAACCCGAGCTGTAGACCTCACCGAGCATCCAGAACCCGGGATGCTTCGCTCGGATCGCGCTCGTGAGGGCCCGGAGGAAATCCTTCGAGAGATGGCGCGCAGCGTCGACGCGAAAGCCGTCGACACCGGTCTGGTCGATGAGCCAATTGGCCCAGTCGATGAGGTACGCGCGCACCGTGGGGTTCTCGGTGTTCAGATCCGGGAGGCCCGCGAGCCAGCAGTTCTCCACGCTCGTCTGATCCGAGAAGTTGATCGGGCAGTCCGCGTGGAACCAGCCTTGGTGCGCCCCATCGGTCAGCCACGGGTGGCCTGCGCCGAGGTGGTTCGGGACTACGTCGAGCAGGACCCGGAGGCTCTTCTCGTGCGCCTTGCGGACAAGCTCCTGCAGCTTGGCCATGTCGCCCAGATGCGGATCGATCTTGTACGGATCGAGCGTCCAATACCCGTGGTACCCGCCCTTCATCTGCTCGGACACCGGGGTGATCCAGATGGCGGTCATGCCGAGGCCCTTGATGTAGTCGAGCTCGTCGATCACACCCTGCAGGTCGCCGCCCTGCCACCAATCCGCCTTGCCCGGGACGCTGTCGAGATCGTTCTGAGGATCGCCGTTGCGGAAGCGGTCCGTCATCACCATGTAGATCGCCTGATCGCGCCAATCGACCGGCGCCGCGGAGGCGGGCTCCGCAGGCAAGAGGCTCGCGACGACGACGAGCGCCGCGAGGACCTTGTTCACGCAGGCACGAGCACCGCGGCGTCGCGCGCGCCGACCCTGATCCCTCCACTCGCGCGTTTCCGCGTCAGGAGATCAACGCGGTCGCCGTCGGGAAGGCACACGTCGGTCGGAAAGTCGCCGGTGTTGATCGCGACGTACATCTCGTCGCTCGGCGCATCCGGTGGAGCGAGCGGACCGGTCGGCGAACGACGATACGCGTAGAGATGCCGCGCATCGTCAACCACGACGTCCTCGAACGCGCCCCACGAAAGCCAGGGTCGCTGGCGGCGGGCGCTGATCAGGGCGCGATAGGTCCCGAGCATCCGCTGGTCCTGCTTCGCCGGGTCCCACTCCATGCAGCGGCGGGAGTCCGGATCGTCGCCGCCCTCCATCCCGACCTCGTCGCCGTAGTAGACGAGGGGTGCGCCCGTCGCGGTTAGAAGGAGGACCGCGGCGAGTCGCGCGCGGTCGGCGCTTCCGCCGAGCTCGGTGCGGATGCGCGCGGTGTCGTGGCTGCCGAGCAGGTGCATGAGTCCGGGCGTCGCCGAGAGGTCGTACATGTTGCGGATGCCGGCCGTGCGGCCGGCGAATCGGCTCGGCGGGATCTCCCCGCGCAAATAGTCGAGCACCGCATCGCGCCACGGGTAGTGCATGACCGAATCGAACTGCGCGGATCGCGGAACGCGCGCCAGAACCGGTGGTCGACCTCGTTCGCGACGTCGAGACGCCACCCGTCGACGTCCGCCTCGCGGATCCACTTCTCGCCGATGCCGACCAGGTAGTCGCGGAGCTCCGGGTTGGCGGTGTTGAGCTTCGGGTGGCTGCGGGCGCGGTTCGCGAAGGTCTCGTAGTTCACCGCGTCAAAGTCGACCGGGAAGCTCTCGATCCGGAAAAACCAGTCGCGGTACCTGCTCTTCTCGCCCTTCTCGCGGACGTCTTTGAAAGCGAACCATCGGTCGCCCGAGTGGTTGAACACGCCGTCGAGAAGGACGCGGATGTCCCTGCCGTGCGCATCGCCCACGAGCGCCGCCAGGTCTCCGTTCGTGCCGAATCCCGGATCGACCCGCTCGTAGTCGGCGGGGTCGTATTTGTGGTTCGAGGGTGCCGCGAAGACCGGAGTCAGGTACAGACCGCCGACGCCGAGGTCGGTGAGCCAACCGAGGTTCTGGCGAATGCCGGGGATGTCGCCGCCGAAGAACGACTTCACGGTCGGCGCCTCGCCCCACGGCCGCTTCCACGCCGGGTCATTCATCTGGTCGCCGTTCGCGAACCGATCGGGAAAGATGAGATAGAACGTCCGCCCGGCGATCCAGGGCGGCACCGCGAAGCGGTCGATCGGGAGGTCATACGGGTAGAAGAAATGTCCCGCGTGGTGCTTACGGGCGGGGCGTTTGTCGTGGAATCCATGCTCGTTGAAGAAGCGCGTCTCGCCCGCGCTGTCGCTGAGCTCGAAGAAGTAGCGCAAACGGGACGTCGGGACCGGGAGCACAGCGGACCAGTAGTCGCTCACGCCGTCGGTGGTCTCGCGCGACAGCGAGAGCGTTCCCTCGACGCCCGCGGCGTACTTGTCCGCGAAATGGCAGCGGACCGCGGCGAGATCGCCCGCCTCGCAGAGCAGTCGAACGTAGAAACGATCACCGGCGAGCGGCTGCACGAACGGCGCACGCGCCCGGTGTTGTATTGCGGCGAGTCTCAGAGCGAGTGTCGCGTCCCGGAAGTCGTGCGCAGATCCGCGGCCCGGGCCGCCGAGGCCCAGGAGCCGAGGAGCACGTGAGGGAGGGTATCCGCAGATACCTGACCGAGCGCGCGGACGAAGGCGACACCGGCATCGGCGGTGCCGGGCCGCTGGAGGTGCGCATGAA